>Ga0068867_100003944_pt1 | contig 10437 bp, 13 predicted proteins | sample KBSMisM32_FD_65649 | JGI IMG/M metagenome (GOLD analysis project Ga0068867, IMG submission 65649) | Miscanthus rhizosphere microbial communities from Kellogg Biological Station, Michigan, USA - KBS Miscanthus M3-2 | ecosystem: Host-associated > Plants > Roots > Rhizosphere > Soil ...
GGGATTCGAACCCACGGTACGGTTGCCCGCACGCCGCATTTCGAGTGCGGTGCTTTCGACCACTCAGCCACCTCTCCGCTCGAGCAGGCGTTCGCCGATGGAAGTCGGCTTTTGGTCGAGAAGCGGGCCCCTAGCAGCGCCTCGGGCGGTTGCCTAGGGCCGATCCGGACCTAGATTGAGGCCATGGCCCCCATTCAACCCTCCGATCGTTCTGTGCGCGTGGCACAGCCCATCAACATGCCTCAGGCCCGGTTCGCGATCGGCGAGATCGTGCGCCACCGAATCTTCGATTTCCGCGGCGTGATCTTCGACGTCGATCCCGAGTTCGCAAACAGCGATGAATGGTATGATGCAATTCCGGAGGCGCTGCGGCCGCGCAAGGACCAGCCTTTCTATCATCTCTTGGCCGAAAATTCGGAGACGACCTATGTCGCCTACGTCAGCCAGCAGAACCTGGTTCATGACGAGAACGACGATCCGGTCGACCATCCGGAAGTTGGTGGGATGTTCGAGCGGATGGAAAGCGGCGGCTACCGCCTAAAGGAACGGCTGCGCCACTAGCTGTGGTTGACACCTTGCGCCCCCTGCCATAGGCGGCTCGCTTTCGCGCGCGCCCTTCATGAGGCCGCTCGCGCGGAGCCAGTTTTAGAGAAGAGAAAAGCCAATGTTCGCAGTCGTGCGCACGGGCGGAAAGCAATATCGCGTCCACCCGGGAGACAAGATCGTCGTCGAGAAGCTCGATGGCAATGCCGGGGACAGGATCACGCTGGGCGACGTCTTGCTCGCCGGTAATGGGGGCGACCTCAAGAAGACCGACGGCCTGACCGTTGCGGCCGAGATTGTTGCCCAGGCCAAGGGCGAGAAGGTCACCGTCTTCAAGAAGCGCCGCCGGCACAATTACCGCCGCAAGAAGGGCCATCGCCAGCAGCACACGATCCTGAAGATCGTCGCGATCGGCGATCACAAGGAAGAGAAGAAGGCCGCGCCGAAGGCCGAAGCCAGCCCGAAGCCCGCCAAGGCGGACAAGTCCGCTGCTGCAACTGCGAAGGAAACGTCCGACGCGACCGCGGACCAGCACCAGGCGAGCGAAGTCGTCGGCACTCCGACCGAGAGCCCGGCTCCGGCTGACCAGAAAGCTGCGGGCGCCGAGAAGCCGAAGAAGGCCGCCGCCCCCAAGGCGAAGGCCGAATCCGGGTCGACAAAAAATGCTGCACCTGCTAAGGGCGCGGCCAAGAAGTCTCCGAAAGCGAAGTAATTCGACATGGCACATAAGAAAGCAGGCGGCTCGTCCCGCAACGGCCGCGACAGTGAGAGCAAGCGCCTCGGCGTGAAGAAGTTCGGTGGGGAAGCTGTCCTCGCCGGCAACATCATCGTGCGTCAGCGCGGCACCAAGTGGCACGCGGGCGACAACGTCGGCCTGGGCAAGGATCATACCCTTTTTGCGCTTTGTAACGGCCAAGTCACGTTCCGTGACGGCAAGCTCGGTCGCAAATTTGTGCACGTCATGCCGATTACGGAAGCAACAGCATAGGAACGGTCAGAAAGGGACCGTTCCCACAAGGGGCGGCCCGGACGAGATCCTAAAGGATCGAGACCACGAAAAGGGAGAAGGGGAGCCCCGGAAGGGGTCTCCCCTTTTTCTTTATCTTCTCCCGGAAATGTCACCGTCCGCGACTAGCGGGCGGCTCGAGGAGAGAAGAAATGTTCGCGCGGACACCAAGATTGCTGCTGAGGCCCGGCTTCCCGGAAGATGCGCCCGCGCTTGCGATGGCCATTTCCGACCGCGCCGTCGTTCGCAACCTGGCCGTAGTCCCGTGGCCGTATACGCTCCGCGACGCCGAAGCCTTTCTAGCATCGCCGCGCGACCCGATCCTGCCGTCGCTGCTGATCTTCGAGCGGACGGACGGAGCACCAAACCTCGTGGGCTCATGCGGACTGGGCCGACGTCCCTCGAGCGCCGTGGAGATGGGTTACTGGGTCGCGAAGCCCTTCTGGGGCCGCGGTTATGCGACCGAAGCCTGCGTGGCCTTGATCGACATTGCCCGGACGCTGGGGATCCCCGCGCTGGAAGGCTCGCACTTCCTCGACAATCCAGCATCGGCGCGAGTGCTCGAGAAGCTGGGTTTCGAGCCGAGCGGCTTGGTTGCGCCGCGGCTCAGCTGCGCTCGAGGGGCCGACGTTCCCGCGCGGCTGATGCGGCTGCAGCTGTCCTGCGACGATTGCGGCGAAGAAGAGGTGCTGGCGGCGGCTTAAGCTGCCCGCCGCACCTTGCGCGCCGGCTCGGGGACGTCCTTCGCGCTCGCATCATAAGCCGCGAGCAGGTGACGGTCGTCTTCGTCCCACGGGTGGAAGCCCGGCAGGAAGAACTTGAGCCACGCTCCCGCGATCTTGCGGAACATCGCCGGCCGCACCCACAGGTACGTCAGCAGCTGCCACCATGCGCGGAGCCCGGTGACACCGTCCTGACGCATGAGCTCGAGCGCTCCGGCGGTGCGATCCATCAGGAAGTTGCGGGTGACGTACATCATCACCTTCGCCTTGACCTTCCAGCGCTTGAAGCGCGGCCAGTCACGCGTCGCCCACAGCCAGGTGTCATAAGCGACGCCTTTATGCTCGATCTCCTCGCAGGCGTGCCACCGCCAAAGGCCCGCCGTCTGCTCTTCGGCACCGGCGAGGTGCGACGGATCGGCAAGCAGCTGATGAGCCAAGATCGCCGTGAAATGCTCGAGCGCCATGGTCGCGGCCAGATTGGCGTAGGGCCCCCGGGCACGGGCAACGGCGAGCCGCTTTTCCACCTGCGCTTCAAGCTTCGACAGGTCGTAGCCGGCATCGCTCGCCCGCTTGTTGAACGCGTCATGCTCCCGGCTGTGAATCGCTTCCTGCGTGGTGAAGGCCTTGATCTCGTCGGCCAGCTTGGGCGGTGTGCCTTCGCGAAAGGCCCGCACGCTCTCGACGAAATATGCTTCGCCAATCGGGAAGGTGCTCGACAGTGCATTGTAGATTGCGGTCGCTTCGACCCGCCCACCGTGCCAAAGACGCGGCGTGGCACCCTCTCGGCCGAAACGCCGGTCACGCGGCGTGATGCTGAGATCGAGTGGGGTTGGGAGTGCATTCGTGCTCATAGGGCCAAGGTATAATAACTGACACTGATGTCAATAAGACGCAAACGCCTTAGCCCGGAAGAAAGCCGCTCCGACGCGCTCGAGGCAGCGTGCCGCATCCTCATCGAAAGCGGCCCGCAGGCAGTGACCCTCAAGGCCGTCTCTGCTGAGGTGGGCAAGACTCACGCCAATCTCCTTCATCATTTCGGCTCGGCGGCAGGACTGCAGTCGGAACTGGCGCGCTTCATGGCGGACCGCGTCAACGGCAAGATCGCGTCAGCCGTTGAAAAGGCGCGGGCCGGCGAGGCGGATCCCCGCGAGATCGCCGACATGACCTTTGACGCCTTCGGCAAAGGCGGTGCCGGGCAACTGGCGGCCTGGATGATCCTCTCCGGCAACCGGGATGCGCTGGGAGGGATCCTGGAGTCCATCCGCAACCTCGTGGCGGAACTTAGCGTCGGCCACGAAGACCATCACGTTCCGGACACTACACTCTGGCTGGTTCTGCTGGCGCTCGGCGATGCGCTGCTCGGCGAGCCAATTGCCGATGCGTTAGGGCTCCCGCACGATACGGCGCGCGAGATTGCGGCCAAGCGCCTTCGGGCGCAGATTGAGCGCGATCACTCCCGTCAAACCTGAAGGAGCAGGCAATGTCTCTGGTCAGTGGCGCCCACGTGATGATTTTCACCCGCGACGAAGATGCCGATCGCGCCTTCTTGCGCGACGTGCTCGAGGTCCCGTGCATTGATGGCGGCGGCGGCTGGCTGATCTACAAGTTGCCGCCGGCCGAGATGGGCGTGCACGGCGGTGAGCAGAACGATGTCCATCACCTCTACTTCATGACGGAAAGCCTGGACGACGCGATCGCGCAGCTTGCGGCCAGAGGGGTCCAATGCGCCGAACCCTTCACGGCGAGCTGGGGCCGCGCAACGTCTGTGCCCCTGCCCGGCGGCGGCAAGATCGGTCTCTACGAGCCGCGCCACCCACGGCCTTAACTCAGGCCTTGGCTTTGCTCGCGTCTCTTCGTGCAGGGTCAAGTTCGCAGTCGGCCTGGTCGATCGCACGCAACAGTTCGCTGAAGATCGGCGCATCTTCGACGGGCCAGGCGCGCTGGAACGATGGACCCAGAGCGTCCAGGTCGTGCCGGGTAAGCAGGCCGACGGCTACGATGCGATCGTGGGGCAAGACAGCTCCGTTGCTAATTTGGATTAGTGTATAAACGCGGCCAATCGACTGAAGTGCCTAGCGTTTCGCCTGAGTATCGTCCCAAAGGCTCACGCGCGGCGACTGCGCGGCACCTCGCGCCGGCGCCATTCCGGCCGCGCCGAGGCCACCAGTTGCACAATGCGGCCCGCCGTCGAATCCTCATCCACCCGCTCGACCCGGTAGAACGGGCTTTCCTGCCCGCCCGCATCGAAGCGCAGGTCTGGCGTAACGGTAACCACGTCAATCATCGACCCGCGGGTCTGGTCGGCGAGAGCATCGGACAAACCTTGGAAGCCTTCGCGCGAGCTTGCGTACGGGAACATCCCCGACAGCTTCAGCCCCCCGGCCGGCGCGACGTTGATGATGAGCCTCCGGCCTGACGCACGCCGCATCAGGGGAAGCATCGTCCGTGACATCTGCATCATCCCGAGCGTGCGCACGTAGCTCTTGCCGGCGGCATTTATAAGCACGTCGAACGTATCGAACTTGGCGGCAATTTCGGCGGCGAACACGGCGACGCTGGACTCGGATACGACGTCGCAGAATCGGGAGAAGCCCCCGGTCGCGTCGCTGGCCCGAGTAAGCGAGGTGCCGTCGCTGTCACACAGGATCAGCTCGGCGCCGCGAGTTGCGAATACGTATGCACAGGCAAGTCCAACTCCGCTGCCCGCACCGCTGATCAAAACCCGCAGGTTTCGATTCGCGGCGCGCGGGCTCATCGCCTCAGCGCCTTCGTGGCGCTGGTTTCGGCGGAAAACAGCAAAGAAAAAGGCCCGCCGGAGGCGGACCGGGATTTATTCATCGACATTTAAGGAGCATCCAGTTAATGCAACGTTGTGTTGCGTTAGTGAAAGATGAACGGAATGTCAACTTTGCTCGCTGGCGAGGTGGCCCGCCGCCCCGGCGGCCGCACGGCCGAAGTGACGCAGCGCATCCACGATGCGATCATCGCCCTCCTTATCCAGGACGGTGTTCATGCGTGCACTTTCTCGGCGGTCGCCGAACGCGCCGGTATCGAGCGCTCGACGCTCTATCGCCGGTTCCCGGACAGATGGGACGCGATCGTCGATGCACTGATGAAGCGCGCCGCCGATGAGATCACGCCCGACCTCGGGGACAACTTTGCACACGACCTCACCTCGGTTCTGCGCAAGCTCGTCTCCATTCTTGAGACCCCGTTGGGGCCGGCGGTGCTGGCAGTCGCGGCGGAACTGCGCGCCCACAATGCCAGCCAATATCCCGAGGACCATTTCGATCAGCGAATGGAGCAGCTTGCTCCGATGTTCGACGCCGCCATTGCCCGGGGTGAGCTGCTCGCGGACGTTGACCGGAAGTCACTCTTCGCCTTCGCCGCGGGCCCTGTTTATTTCGGAATGTTCCTCGTCGGACGGACGATCGACGACGCCTATATCGACGAAATCGTCGAAAAGGTGTGCCGTCTCTACTGCGCATAGGTTGGAGTTCGCGCCCGCATCGCCTAACTCGCCTTCGCAATGCATTTCCTCGATCAAGCCAAAATTTACGTGAGGTCCGGCGCGGGCGGTCCGGGCGCCGTCAGCTTCCGCCGGGAGAAGTTCGTCGAGTTCGGCGGACCTGACGGCGGCGACGGAGGCAAGGGCGCGGACGTGGTGTTCGAAGCGGTCCCCGGCCTCAATACCCTCATCGACTTCCGCTACACCCAGCACTTCCGCGCCCCGCGCGGCAAGGGTGGCGCCGGCTCTAACCGCACCGGAGCGGGCGGCGAGGACCTCGTCATCAAGGTGCCGGTGGGCACGCAAATCCTGGCGGACGACGAGGACCGCACCCTCCTCGCCGACCTGACCAAGGAGGGCGAGCGCGTCGTCTTCCTCAAGGGCGGCATGGGTGGCCGCGGTAACGCCAGCTACAAGACCTCCACCAATCGCGCCCCGCGCCAGCACCAGACCGGCGAGGACGGCGAGGAAATGTGGGTGTGGTTGCGCCTCAAGCTGCTCGCCGACGTCGGCCTCGTCGGCCTGCCCAATGCCGGCAAGTCGACCTTCCTCAACTCCGTCAGCAATGCCGGTGCCAAGGTCGGCGACTATCCCTTCACCACCCTTCGCCCGCAGCTCGGAGTCGTGCGCCACAAGGGCCGCGAGTTCGTGCTGGCCGACATTCCCGGCCTGATCGAGGGCGCCGCGGAAGGCGCCGGCATCGGCGACCGCTTCCTCGGCCACGTCGAGCGCACGCGCCTGCTCCTCCACCTCATCGACGGATCGACCGACGATCCGGTCGAGGCGTGGAAGATCGTTCGGGGCGAGCTCGACCAATACGGCGCAGGCCTGACCGGAAAGCCCGAAGTGATCGGCCTCACCAAGTCCGACCTCCTTGACGAGAAGCAGCGCACGAAGGTGCTCAAAGCGCTCCGGAAGGCCGCCGGCGACGTGCCGATCTTCGCCGTGTCGGCGCCAATCGAGGAAGGCCTCGAGCCGCTTCTCGACGCCATCATCCAGCGGCTCGGCTCGGAAGCGCAAGAGCGCTTCGAGGACGCAGAGTCCGAACGGCCCTGGTCACCCCTATGAGGCTTGCGATCACCGGCGGCACTGGTTTCGTCGGATCGCACGTCATCGACGCCGCGCTGGCGGCCGGGCACGAAATCACCGCCCTTACTCGCCGCGAACAAGTTCTCCGCCCCAACCTCACTTGGATATCCGGTGACCTTGAGGACCGGCCAGCGCTGAAGCTGCTGGTCCAGGACGCCGACGCCGCGATCCACGTTGCCGGGGTCATCAACGCGCCCGACGCCGAGGGCTTCGAGCGAGGGAACGTCACCGGGACACTGGCCATGCTCGCTGCCGCGACAGCGGGAGGCGTCCGCCGCTTCATCCACGTTTCGTCATTGGCTGCGCGTGAACCCAAGCTCTCGCTATACGGCGCCTCCAAAGCGCGCTCCGAAAAATTGGTCGAAAGCTCCGGCCTTGACTGGGCGATCGTCCGTCCTCCCGCCGTCTACGGCCCCGGCGACAAGGAGACGCTGGAGCTGTTCAAGATGGCCAAGCGCGGCCTCGTCCTGCTGCCGCCCAGCGGCCGCATTTCGCTGATCCACGTCGACGATCTCGCGCGCCTGCTCCTCGCTCTCACCGTCCGCGGCGCTCCGAAGAAGCTCGTCATCGAGCCCGACGATGGCACGCCCGGCGGCTGGAGCCATAAGGACTTCGCCAAAGCCCTGGGCACTGCGGTCGGCCGCCGCAATGTCAGCCTGTCCGCGCCGCGCGCCGCGCTCAGCCTCGCTGCCCGCATCGACCGGTTATTCCGCGGCGACCGCGCCAAGCTCACGCCCGACCGCGCCGCATACTTCAGCCATCCCGACTGGGTCGTCAGCGCCCACAAACCGCCGCCCGCCGGCCTTTGGCACCCGCGCATCGAGACCCATCAGGGCCTCGCCGCGACCGCTCGCTGGTATCAGGAACAGGGCTGGCTCTAGAGCGTCTCGCCATCAAGGGAGAATTTCGATGAGGGCATGGGTGCTGCTTCCACTTTTGACGATCGCCGCGGCGCCGCCCGCCGCCCACGTCGACATGCAGCGCATGAGTGAGGTTACGCGCGTCCTCGCGTCCGATGAATTCCAGGGCCGCGCTCCCGGCACGCCGGGCGAAGAGAAGACGATCCCCTACCTGATCGAGCAGTTCAAGGCGGCCGGCCTTGAACCCGCCGGTGAGAATGGCGGCTGGACGCAGACGGTCCCGATGATCCGTACCCAGCTCCAGTCGTCGATGGCGGTGTCGTTCGTGCAGGTCGGGCAAACCGTGCCGCTCAAGTTCCCCGACGACATCTATCTCGGCAGCGTTCGCGCCACCGACAGTGCGAAAATCGCCAATGCGCCGATGGTGTTCGTCGGCTACGGCGTCAGCGCTCCGGAGCGCGGCTGGGACGACTTCAAAGGCGTCGACCTTCACGGCAAGGTCGCGGTCTTCCTCGTCAACGACCCCGACTTCGAAGCCGCCGCGGGTGAGCCCGTCGCCGGCAAGTTCGGCGGCAAGACGATGACCTTCTACGGCCGCTGGGTCTACAAGTACGAAGAGGCCGCTCGGCGCGGCGCGATCGCCGCCCTGATCGTCCACGAGACGGACGCGGCCGGCTACCCGTGGACGGTCGTCAAAAGCTCTGCCGGCGAAAGCTACAATGTCGTCCTCGCGCCCGACGCTCAGCAACCGGTACTGCTCCAGGGCTGGATCCAGCGCCCAATCGCCGAGGCCCTCTTCAAGCGCGCCGGCTATGACTACGAGACGCTCAAGCGCCAGGCTCGAACCGCGGCCTTCCGCCCAATCGACCTCAAGGCGACCTTCAGCACCGACATCCCGGTCACATTGACCCGCATCACCAGCCACAACGTCCTCGGCAAGCTGACCGGCTCCGCCTACCCCAATGAAACGATCAGTTACGGCGGCCATTGGGACGCGTACGGCATCGGGCCAGCCGATCCACAGGGCCAAACGATCCGGCGCGGCGCATCAGATGACGCGCTTGGCCTTGCTGCCATGCTCGAAAATGCGCGCCAGTTCGCAGCCGGCCCCCGACCCCAACGCACCCTCGTCTTCGCCGCCTGGACCGGCGAGGAGCGCGGCCTGCTTGGCTCCGAATATTACGCCCGCCATCCGCTCTTCCCGATGGAAACGATGGTCGCGAACCTGACCTTCGACACACTCCAGTGGAACGGGCCGGTCAACGACGTCGTCGTCATCGGGCAAGGCCAAAGCCAGATGGAGGATTATCTCGCGGACGCGGCCAAGGCGCAGGGCCGCTACTTGACTCCCGAAGGCCATCCCGAACGCGGCCTGTTCTACCGAGCCGACCATTTCTCCTTCGCAAAGCGCGGCGTGCCAGTGCTGCTCGATATGGCGCTCGCCGGCGCTTACGACATGAAAAATGGCGGCCGCGCGGAGGGCGAGCGCTGGCTCAGCTCGTTTACCAGCACTTGCTACCACCAGACCTGCGACAGCTGGTCACCGACCTGGAACCTCCAGGGCGCGGCACAGGAAGCCGAGCTGTTCTACGCCATCGGTAACCGCCTCGCGAACAGCCGCGACTGGCCCGAATGGCGCGCGTCGTCCGAGTTCAAGAAAGTCCGCGACCAAAGCGCGGCCGCGCGTTCGGCCATGCCAAGCAGGGGGGAACGCGGCCGATAGCCCCATCTCTGCCCGCTTACGCCGCATTCGCGCCCCATTGCGTTGCTTAACGGCCATCTGAACATTAACGGGGCGAGCATGCCTGACCGTCAGCAAACATTCGCGAGAGTCCTCGAACAGATTCAGCCTTTCAACAAGAAGGGCGTCGAGGTCAGCGAAGCCACCCGCTTCGCCGCCGATCTTGAGTGGGACAGCCTCACCGTGCTCGATTTCGTGGCAAACATCGAAGACGAATTCGATGTCATCATCACGATGAACATGCAGGCCGAGATCGAGAATGTCGGCCAGCTGGTCGATGCGCTCGAGAAGCTGACCGCGGGGAAGTGACCGACCTCTTCGCCAAGTTCCAGCCGCAGATCGATCTGCGCGACGGCCTGCTTGAAAGCGGCGTCACCGACCCCTTCGGCCTGGTCATGGAGCGCGTCGAAAGCCCGACCGTCGCCATCTGCAACGGCAAGCGCACCATTCTCCTCGGCACGTACAATTACATGGGCATGACGTTCGACCCGGACGTCATCGCCGCCGGCAAGCAGGCGCTCGAAGACTTCGGCTCGGGCACAACCGGAAGCCGCGTCCTCAACGGCACCTATGTCGGCCACAAGGCGGTCGAGCAGGCGCTCAAGGACTTCTACGCCATGGACCACGCCATGGTCTTCTCGACTGGGTACCAGGCCAATCTCGGCATCATCTCGACGCTTGCCGGCAAGGATGACTACATCATCCTCGATATCGACAGCCACGCCTCGATTTATGACGGCTGCGCGCTCGGTAACGCCCAGATCGTCCCCTTCCGCCACAATGATGTGGAAGCACTCGACAAGCGCCTGAAGCGCCTTCCGCCCGAGGCGGGGAAGCTCGTCGTGCTCGAGGGCGTTTATTCGATGATGGGTGACATCGCGCCGCTCAAGAAAATGGTCGCTGTTTCCAAGGCGGCTGGCGCGATGGTCCTGGTCGACGAAGCCCACTCGATGGGCTTCATCGGCGAG
>Ga0068867_100003949_pt1 | contig 10430 bp, 3 predicted proteins | sample KBSMisM32_FD_65649 | JGI IMG/M metagenome (GOLD analysis project Ga0068867, IMG submission 65649) | Miscanthus rhizosphere microbial communities from Kellogg Biological Station, Michigan, USA - KBS Miscanthus M3-2 | ecosystem: Host-associated > Plants > Roots > Rhizosphere > Soil ...
CCAGGTTTCGGAATGCATGGTGGCTGCCAGCGCCATAAATGGTTTCACAATATTTTCTCCCTGCATGGCTCTCTGCTGCAGGCGCTGGAAACTGTTTGAATTGAATTCTTTTTCTGCAGCTATTCTCAATTGCTGGTATTTTTTATACATGAGGTTCATCAGGTCCCTGTAATCTTTGGTCTCAATTTTTAATTTAAGCGCATCTTCCACTTTCCGGCATTGTTCAGGGAGTTTGTATTTGAACTGGTTGAAATATTCAGTCAGCTTTACTTTGGGCCGTATCAATTTTGCGATCTTGTAATCTTTATCAATAGTGCGGATGGCCTTATAGGCAGTTGGGGTATATCCACCACGAATGGAGTTCTCCAGATAAGTTTGCGCCTTTCCTTTATTTCCTCTTTTTAATTCAATCAGGCCTGCTGTCTTATTGGCCTCTGGATGTTCGGGAGATAGTTGAATGCAACGGCTGAGATAGATCATGCCAGAATCCATCATTCCAAGGTTAACATAGGCCTGGCCGAGATTATTGAGGGCAATGGCATTGCCAGGATCATAGGTTACAACGGTCCGGAGTATGGGAATGGCCTTATCACCCATGCCGTTCATATCCAGTATGGCACCAGCATTAGAGAGTATTAAGCCATCATCAGTTGCCCGCGATGCGCCATCAACAATCAATAAAGCTGCTTCTTCTCCGGCTCCTCTTTTTAAACCTACAACAGCAGCTGATTCCATTTTCAGCGGATCATTATTCAGTTTGGTTGCAATGGCTTTGGCGGATGCAGCCTGTCCGGGCATTTTCTTTGCCAGTTGTTCACGGAGATCACTTAAATAAACTGCCAGTTCAGGTAAGGAATAATTCTTCTTTGGAATAGCGCGGATCCTTGCTGAGTCCTTTGGCGGCAGTTCAATTTTATCAATTCCTTTGTTGTTTGTTTGTGATGGTGTTGATCCACTGGCTGGCAATGCAGGTTTCCCAGCTGCTGGCAGCGTTGTTTGCGGAGAATCAGTATTGATCCCTCTTTTCTTAAGATCCTTTTTCACTGAATCTGCCTGTCGCTGCAGGTTCTTCATGAATGCTTCCATCTCGGCCTGGTTAGTAGGTGCTTTCTGGCTAATAGCCGGAATAGCACCTACACTAACCAGGAAAAAAATCAACCCTATGTATTTCCTCATATAAATGGACGGATCTATTGTTTTACAAAAACCTGTTTCTCTTCTTTATCACCCTGTAACTGGAGCACATACCATCCTTTGGGTAAATGTGAAACATCAAATTGCTGAGAAGAGCTGGAAGAAAGAATTGCTTTTTGGAAAACAGGTTTGCCCGATACATCCAGTATGCGAAGTGAAGTGAAGTGATTGTTTGCAGGTAATCGTAAAAACAGTTTGTCGGTTACCGGGTTGGGGGAGATCACTATACTGCCAGCCACACTGCAATCAACCGGGATAGTTTTGGAGTAGTCGAATTTTTCATCCATATCAACCTGTTTGAGTCGGTATAAGTTAATTCCATTGAAAGTATGCTGGTCTGTAAATGAGTAACTGGTGAGTGCGGTTGTATTACCGGCTGCTTTTACTTTCCCGATGGTAATGAAATTATTTCCGCCAGTGGATCTTTCTATTTCAAAATGATCACTGTTTTGTTCCTGTGCTGTTTTCCAGTTAAGCAAAACTCCGGTTCCTTTCTTTTCTGCTGTAAAGGAGATGAGTTCAACAGGTAGAACAAAATTCCCGTTGAGGTCAAGTATTCCATTAAGACTTTGGCCCTCTGTTGCATAGTTGAATGACTTAACAACAGTAAATCCTGAGCCATCAAGATTTGCACGGTAAACTGTTCCGCCCTGATCAACGCCTCCAAAGGCATTGGCTCCATACAGAAAACCATTACTTCCCTGGATCATGCTACTGATAGGAAAGCCACCATCGGTGCCTGAAACAAATTCTCTTAGTGTAGTAAAATTGGTTCCCGTAAGGTCCATGCTGTACAGTGTTCCTTCTCCGGTACTGCCTCCAACAATAGTAACCCCATATAGTTTTCCATTGCTTGCCAGGTAGGGAATACCTCTTGGCTGAGCGCCTGAGTTGGCACCGGTAAAATCATGCAATACCTGGTAGCCGGTACCATTTGTACGAACGCGGAATATTCCTCCCTTATTTTCAGCGCCACCGAAAGTACAGCTGCCATATAACCATCCATTATCCAGCATCAATCCATCAAATGGCGTCAATATATCCGAGAAAGTATTGATAATGGTAAAGCCGGTACCGGTTTTGCTTATCCGATATACCGTTCCACTTCCTGTTGTACTGTTGCGGGTAGTTCCATATAAAGTGCCGATAGCATCTTCCACCAAACCGCCCCAGGGAGTATAAGCTTCATTTGCGAGAGGGAAGGAATATATTACCTGGAAGTTTGCTCCGGTTTTATCCATCTTGAAAACATTACCAGCATTATTCGGACCACCCCAACTGGTGGAACCATACAGTTTGCCATCACTTGATTCGAGTAATTTGCCTGTGGGTTCATAACCTTCCGCATCGGTGAATTGATGAAGTACCTGGTAACCGCTACCATCCGTATTGATCGTATAAATAAGTCCATTACCACCGGGTCCTCCGATGGTGGCGGTCCCGTATAGTTTTCCATTAGTTGATTTTATCAGTGGATTTGGCCGGAAACCATTTGGTGAAGCACCAAAATGAAAAAGCCCGCCACCATTACCAAGTGTATCAAACTGGTTAATGGCACCTCCATCATGCCTGCCTAATTCACCAGTAGTCAAAAAGATCGTTTCATCGTCCAGCAGTAGAATGTCCTTATTAAAATGTCCGCCATCGTACTGATTTAAATTGATGAAATCTTCAAAATTTTCACCACTGGTATCAACCTTCCATGCTCTCCAGATCCCCCCGATGCTGGAAAATTGTCCATATGTACCGAATACGCGACCATTACTGCTAATGGAAATATTTCCCCGGGTATCATTGGTACCGATCTGTATAAAATGATGAAGCACCCTGTAATTGGTCCCATCTGAATTTATGCAGTATAATACTCCATTTCCAAAATCACCTCCCTGTGATGTGGTTCCATATAATTTACCATCAAAGTAAACGAGTTTGGATTCCGGGTAACGTCCGGTTGCCAATGTGAAGTGATGGCGTACTCCGAAACCTGAACCATCGGTTTTAAGGCTGTAAATGGTGCCTTCATCATTAGTGCCACCATTTATCATCACGCCAAATAGACTATCACCAGGAATCACTGTGATCCCTGCAAGTGCGTTCCAGCCATCAGTGGCCCCGGTAAGTGCATGAAGATCTGTTTCACTTGTACCATCTGTTTTCATCTTATAGATGACCGGGTTCTGGTTTCCTTCTACAAAATATATCCAGTTATTAGCATCAATAGTCAATTGTCGGTTGATATTGGCACGGAGAAGTGGCAATGTTTCAAACAGGCTGGTAGCAGGATTATATTTCAATACCTCAGTTCCTATAGAAAAATAGATCCTGCCGTCACTATGTGAAAATGGAATGTTGGAAAGATAATAGGAGCCGGGTACATCATATATTTTGGTAAAACCGGTACCGTCTTTATTTATACTGTAAAAAGCCCCATTGTTATCAGTTCCGTTATAATCGAGAAGACCATAGAGCAAATTTCCATTTCCGGCAACAACTCCCCCGCGTGGTCTGTGTGGCGCAAGGTTGTTGAAATTATGTATGATTCCTGGTGTGGTAGCTGGTAAATTTAATCGGAAGATGGTTCCTCCTTCCGTTACTCCTGAACGGGCAAAAGTTCCCACCAGTTGCGGCTGCGCATTTGCACACACTGTTATAAACAACAGTAAACAGATTGGTAAATTTTTCATCATAGCTGGTTTTCAGCTAAAAGTATTTACCGTATTGATGAGAGGCAATAGAACAAAAGTTAGCCCGTCCCGATTGCATTGGAATAACCCCAATACCCTTCAGGGATTATATAGGGGTCAATTAGGTTTTCCAAAAGCCTTATTGATGGCTTCAGTCCTGTTCTGTACATGTAATTTTTCGTAGATCTTATGAATGTGCTGGCGCACGGTGCCTGTAGAAATAGTGAGTTGATCGGCTATTTCCTTATAGAGAAGTCCTTTGGCGAGTAATTGCAATATTTCATTCTCCCGTTTGCTCAATGCTTCTACTGGTTCCGTGTCTGCCTGCTGCTCGCGAAATATCGTAACCAGTTTACGCGCAATATTGGAGCTCATGGGAGAACCACCTTTGTATAATTCCTTTAGTGATTCAGTTATCTGCAGCAATCCTGTATTTTTTAAAAGATAACCCGATGCACCTGCCTTCAATGCTTCAAATACTTTTTCATCATTTTCATACACAGTAAACATCATGAACTGGGTGCGGGGAACCTTTTTCTTTACCTGGCGAATGCATTCAATGCCATTGATACCGGGAAGATTGATGTCCATGATCACGATATCCGGATTGATCTTTGGCAGATCAACCAGTGCTTCTTCCGCGGTTTTAAATGTGTCAAGCACTTTAAACTCGGGGTTCAATGAAAGGAACTGGCTTAAACCCTGCCTTACCTCATCGAGGTCTTCAACTATAACTAAACTGATACTCATGTGTGTATGACGAATATAGTTTTTACCTAAAGTGCTTCCAATATAACTTAAGTTAGTCCTGCTCCCAATATCAAAACAGATACAATGGTAAACCCTTATATTTTTTATTATTAATGACTATTATAAAGGTACAGTTATCAGTACGATTGTCCCACTATCCTGAAATATTTGGCAGCTTCCTCCCAAACCCTCCATTCTTTTTTTCATATTTCCAAGCCCGTTGCTGAAGGGCCGAATATCATTCTCATTAAATCCTGTACCATTGTCGTGAATATTGATCTGCAGATCACGATCCGTACTGATAGTGATGCATACCTGTGATGCCTGTGCGTGTTTCACCACATTGTGCAACGCTTCCTTTACCGTGAGGTAAATATTTCGCCTGAATTCACCGCTGACAGATATTGACAGGTACTGTTCGGGTTCATGAAAACTGCAATGAATTCCATTCTGTGAGAGATATTCAGAAGCATAGGCACGGGTATAGGATAACAGATCGCTGAGTGAATCATTTTTCTGGTTAAGGGCCCAGACTATTTCACCCATCTTATCGATCATGTCATGCGAGTACTCCCTGATCTTTCCAATATCTTCTTCTATAGGTTGTTGCTGTTGTTTCTTGATGCCAATTGTTTCACTGAGGAATTTGATCTTTGATAAGCCGGCGCCGAGATCATCATGCATATCAGTAGCAATCCGGGTCCTTTCTTTTTCAACGGCCTGCTGTTTTTCCAGGAGGGTTTTTTGTTTTTCCAGTTTTCTGTTATAATAAAACCGGCTGATCACGGTTGCTATACCTATCAATATAAAGCCCGCCAGTATCCTGAACCAATTGGTTTGCCACCAGGGTGGTATGATTGAAAAGGAATAAGTAAGGTAACTGGGCTCATAAGTGGTTGAAGGAAAACTTGCTTTTACGTTGAGCGTATATTTACCCGGAGCCAGGTTCAGTAAATTGAAATCCGGATTTGGCGAAGGATCACTCCATTCATTATTACCACTTCCCTGTAGCTGATAACTATACTGTACCTGCTGCTCATCCACATACGAGGGTGCTGCCATATTAATAGCGAGGTTACGCTGGTTATAGGGCAATTCCATACCGGTGGTCGGTTGAACATGTACTCCATTCACTTTTATTTCCTCGATGAAGAGAGCTGGTTCAAAACCTGTAGTTGCATTATTTACCGGAGCTATTTTTAAAATAATCCCGTTCCGTAAGGTAGCAGAAGCTTCGCCCTTCCCGTTCACCCATATATTGGCGATATAACCAAATGTGTTGTTGCGCTTGGTTATGTTTTCAATCCTGAATTCGTTTTTATCATTCAGGATGATGCGGTCAACGCCTGCCTGACTACCGGCCAATATGGTATTGGAAGAGTCGCAGGCAAGTGCTGTGATAAAATCATCTGTAAGTCCCTGCCTTCGCTGCAGGTGAAGTATTAGTTTCAATTGATCTTTTTCAAGCCTGAACGCCATCAGGCCATTTGACCTTGTGCCTACCCAGGCAATATCATTCTTATCTAATGTCATGCTTCGTGGCGAAGCTCCTTCCAGTTCTTTTTGAAAATGAAGGACCGGCTTCAGGTAATTACCAGGGTCCTCAGGATGAATGGTAAAAACGGTAATACCTATTCCGCGAGTTGTTACCCATAGCCTGTTGGAATGATCTATGCTCAGATTCTCCACGAAGTCATCAGGATAGATCTGGTATCTCCCTAAACATTTTTTATTTTCAAATACAATAATGCTATCTCGCAGGGCAATGATCATTCGTCCATAAGGATCCCGAATCCCAAGGCCCCGGTATCCGTTATAGCCGGACAGGGTTTCCAACAGCTGACATTGGATCATATTAGTTCCCTTTGCCGGTATCGTTGCACGGTACAATCGCTGCTCAGTAGCAAGGTAGATATAAGGGGCTGACTGCTTTATCCAATAGACCCGGCTGTTAGTGTTCGCAGAAAAAGTTTCCGTTATTCCACCGGTCTGCCTTAACAGTTGATTATTTTGAATGAACCAGGTGGTATCCTTCGAATAGGAAGAGAAATAGGTGTTGCCTTCTTCATTATTCAGTGGAGAGTTGATCTGAAGGGTGGTGTTTACCAGTTTAAAAACACCATAATCAGAACTACATATCCAGATTATATTTTCCTTATCAATGTATACCCGTTCAATGCCTGACCTGCCATCCTTATTGGGAACTAATTTAACCTGTGATCCGTCAATACCGGTTCGGATCAGATCCGTTCCATTATAAATAGTCCATACATAATTTCCATCAAAAGCAAAGGAGCCAGTAGGAAACCTGGTAGCGGCCTTATAAGCGGAGGGCAGTGGTAAAATTCGGAGCTTACCTGACCGCAGTGAAATGGTATCAACCATTCCTATACTATCATCTAATGAAATCCATAATTGTCCAGCTCTATCCTTTTCAAGACCATACACGAAAGCCTGGGGCAGTGAATCAACCAGCTGCCGCTTTGTTTTATCATAGAGAAAGAGACCTCTGAAGTGCCGGAGATCATTGGTGCTTAGCAGGAAATAATTATTGAATTCAACAATGCTCCCAAGAAAGGGCGGGATGAAGGAGGGAGCAAAGCCAAGCGGAAGAGATTCAATGGATTGCCGGGTTATTTTAAATAACCCCTGATCTGCCGTGGCATAAATATTTCCATCACTGCTTTTCAGGAAATGATTAATAATGGGTGAAAAAGAATTGGCCGAGGGAAAGGTTTTGATCTCCCCTCGCACCAATGTATTAAGATGGGAAGTATTGGTAGCAATAAAAAAGGAGTCTTCTCCAGCTTCAATTACATCATTCACCATATCAGCTGCCAGTCCGTTCTGAGCTGTATAATTTTTGAAGCGGGCTCCATCAAATATGCTTAATCCGCCAAAGGTCATAAAGTACATACGGCCCTTGCTATCCTGGTAAAGTCTCCAGACCCTGCTATTCACCAATCCGTCCTTGGGAGTATAAAAGACAAAAGGGTATTGCTGCGCCCAACCGGTGGCCCATAACAGGATTAGCACAAGCAGTAGCCCTGGCTTCTTCATCGTTAAATTTAGAAATATTATGAAATAAGGGTACCTGACTTTAGTTAGGGTAGTTATTGTTCAAGGGGTATTTCCAGCTTTACTTCAGTTCCTTTATTGCTGATTATGCTGAACTGGCCACCCATCGCCTCCATTCTCTTTTTCATACTGGAAAAACCGTTGCTGAATGGACGGATATTGTTTTGTTCAAACCCAATACCATTATCTGCAATGGAAATGGTCAGCTGCCTGCTGATCTTAATATCAATGTTTACGTTATTCGCCTGTGAATGTTTTATAATATTATGAAGCGCTTCCTTTACAGCGAGATAAACATTCCGCCGGAACTCACCACTTACAAACTCAGTTCCTGCAAAATGTTCGGGCATCTTCACGGTACACTTGATTCCATTTTGTGAAAGGTATTCAACGGCGTAAGCGCGGGTATAGGAGAGCAGGTCATTGAGTGAATCATTTTTTTCATTCAGGGCCCAAACGATCTCCCCCATTTTGTCGATCATATCATGAGAGTATTCCCTGATCTTTCCCAGGTCTTCTTCAATCGGTTGCTGCTGTTGTTTTTTTATACCGATTGTTTCGCTGAGGAATTTAATTCGAGACAGGCCGGCGCCCATATCATCATGCATATCGGTGGCAATGCGGGTGCGTTCATGTTCAACTGCCCGTTTCTTTTCAAATGCTGCACGCTGACGAAGTAATTGCCGACGGTAATAAGAACGGATAGCAAGCGTAACTGCGCCACCTAATATTGTAATTAGAGATAGCCTGAACCACCAGGTTAGCCACCAGGGTTTTGCGATACTAAATTTGATGGTTGATTCCTTTCCAATGTATTCATTGTTCATGTTTGCAGCCGAGGCAATAAAAGTGTAATCACCCGGGGGAAGTCCTGAGTAATTAATACTGAAATCACGATCTGCCAGTTTCCAGTCTGCATCGATATTCTGAAGTTTATACCTGATTTTGTTTATGCCGCTGCTGGTAAAATCAATGATGCCCGTTTGAATAGTAATATTATTTCCATTGTAGGGGAGAGACAGACTGGAAATATGATTGATATCCTTTTCACCGGACCAGGAAACATTATTAATAAGCAGGTCGCGGATATAGAATTGAGCGGGTTCTGCTTTAATACTTGAAACGGCCGGGCGGATCATATCAAATCCATTGGTACCACCGAAGTACAGGCTTCCATCACTGGCCCTGAAACCTGCTTTTGCATTGTATTCATAACCCTGTAATCCATCAGAAGGTGTGAATACACGAAAACTGCGTGTTTTAATATTGAATTGAGAAAGCCCCCTGTTGGTGCTGATCCATAGAATACTATCCCGGTCCATCACCATTGAATAGATATAGTGATTGCTGAGGCCATTGTCCCGGGTATAATGATTAATGATATTCAGGTCTTCATCAGTTTCCAGTAGTCCTTTTAGTGTGCCAATCCAGTATCGTTTGGCAGGTTGATCATGCAATACATAAGTGATGGTGAATGCAGTGATGTCTTTTTTAAGCTCCTGCCAGTTGCCGTTATCTATCTTAAATATTTTAGGATCGTTATCCCAGACGGAAACAAAGAGCAGATTATTTATATAAGCTGTATAGAAAACATGTTTATAGCCAGGAAATGGCAACTGTCTTGCAATGGTAGAATCTTTATCCAGTTCCAGTAACCCGTATTCTTTGGTTGCGATCAGCCATTTATTATTTTGCCAGTCTATAATTTGCTCAATGTAGGGCTCCGGAAGCGGATCCCTGTCTGTATTTATGAAATTAATCTTCTCTGTTGCTTTTGTTATCATGTTCATTCTGCACATTCCTTTTTCTGTACCTATCCATGATCTTTCTTTTTCATCCTTTACCATGAACCGGATAAAATCAAAGGGAAGACCAGGCGTGTTCTTTTTTGTAATGGAATTGAACTGCCGGGTTGAAGGATCAAACAGGTTAATGCCTCCACCCTGGGTGGCGATCCAAAGTTTCTTATCTGCACCTTCCATAAAACATCGGACCACATTATTATTAAGACTATTTCCAGCTTCTGTATTTTCGGAAAAATGGGTAAACCTGTTCCCGGGAATTAGTTGTTCAATTCCATTGGTGGAAACGCTGATCCAGGTTGTTCCGCTTTTATCACAGTAAATAGAATTGATCTTGTTTCCTGAAATGGAGGATTGATCTCCTGATTTGCTGACCCTGGTCACTTTCGGGAAGTTATAAATATATAGGCCATATTCCTCTGTACCTATCCAGATATTACCCAAAGGATCCCATGCAAGGCAGGTGATCTTATGGTGGGGAATGTCATCGAACATCATATAATCCGGAAGTCCATTTGGAAACGGATCCCAAAGTATAAGGCCATAATCTGTTCCCAACCAAAGTTTACCATCGCCAGAAGGCAAGATTGCATTAACGTGATCTTCTTCAAGAACCTTTTTAGTTTTTCCTGAAGCCAGTTGTATAGAAATTATACCGGATCTTAGCGGCATCCATAATTCATTGGCAGCTTTATTAAGCCATGAATTATTTACATTCACATAATCATCATACCACGGAATATCTTTTGCGATGACACGCCTGCTGAAATCGTGACAGTTAAATCCGATAATTTCTCCACTGATTGCGAAGCATATCACCTCCGTTTTTGTGGCTGCAACCGGAATAATATATCCAAGGGATTTTTGAGTGGATGGAGTATAAAGACTAAAGGCAATAACCGAGTCTGTAACTGGGTCATAA
>Ga0068867_100003951_pt1 | contig 10429 bp, 10 predicted proteins | sample KBSMisM32_FD_65649 | JGI IMG/M metagenome (GOLD analysis project Ga0068867, IMG submission 65649) | Miscanthus rhizosphere microbial communities from Kellogg Biological Station, Michigan, USA - KBS Miscanthus M3-2 | ecosystem: Host-associated > Plants > Roots > Rhizosphere > Soil ...
GGTGGCGAAGAAGCGATAACGTCAGGCGGTCCAGCGCGACGAGACGCGCCTGATGCGCGCCAGCGCCTCTTCGATGTTCTCGAGCGAGTTGGCGTAGCTGAATCGCAGGTAGCCGTCGCCATACTGGCCGAACGCGGTGCCGCTCAGGCACGACACGCCGGCCTCGGTCATGAGCAGTTCCTCGAGCGCCTTGCTCGACAGGCCCGTGCCGGTGATGTTCGGGAACGCGTAGAACGCCCCGGCCGGCGTGGCGCAGCGGAAGCCGGGGATGGAATTGAGCCCGGCCACGATCGCGTCGCGCCGCCGGCGGAACTCCTTCACCATCACGTCCACGTCGTCCTGCGGCCCCTGCAGCGCCACGATGCCGGCGCGCTGCGTGAAGCTGGCGGTACACGAGTTGGAGTTGACCATCAGCCGTTCGATCGCGTGGGCCAGCCACTGCGGGAACACGCCGTAGCCCAGGCGCCAGCCGGTCATCGAGTAGGTCTTTGAGAAGCCGTCGAGAATGACGGTCTTCTCGAGCATGCCGTCGAACTGCGTGATCGACTCCGGCGCCTCCTCGTAGAAGATGCGCGAGTAGATCTCGTCGCTCAGCACCACCAGGTCGCGGCCGCGCACCAGGTCGGCGATCCGCTTCAGGTCGTCCTTCGGGATCACGCCACCGGTGGGGTTGCCCGGCGAGTTGAGGATGACCAGCTTGGTCTTCGGCGACAGCGCCTTCTCGAACGTGTCGAGATCGAACGAAAACCCGCGTTCCTCGACGAGCGGCATCGGCACGCGCGTCGCGCCCAGGAAGTCCACGAGCGACTCGTAGATCGGGAATCCAGGATTGGGATAGATGACCTCGTCGCCCGGCTCGAGGATGGCGGTCATCAGGAAATACATGATCGGCTTGCCGCCGGGCACCACGCAGACGTTCGAGCCCGAGACCGTGATGCCGCGCGTGCGCGAGACGTACTCGGCGATGGCGTCGCGGAACTCCGGGAACCCGCTGGTGGGGCCGTAGCCGGTCCACCCGTCGTCGATCGCCTTCTTCCCGGCCTCTTTGATGTGCTGCGGCGTTGGGAAGTCGGGCTGCCCGATCTCCAGGTGGATGATGCTCTTGCCTTGCGCTTCGAGCGCCCGGGCGCGGGCGAGGACTTCGAATGCGGACTCCGTCCCGATCCGGGACATGCGTTCAGCGAGTTTCATGGGTAAGGTTCACTATCCCTGGGCGGGTCTGAAGACCCGCAGCTACGGACGGCCGAAGTATTCGGGCTCGTTGCCCCGTTTCCACTTGATGTTACAGCCGATGCTCGATCGCTGATCGGCCGACGGCGTCTCGCCGGCGAGCACCGCGTCGCACGCGGCGCGCAAATCGCCGCCCGTCACCGGCACCGCGTTGCGCGGCCGGCTCGAGTCGAACTGGCCGCGATACGCGAGGCGGCGCGAGCCATCGAAGAGAAAGAAATCCGGCGTGCAGGCCGCGCGATAGGCCTTCGCGACGGCCTGCGACTCGTCGCGCAGGTAGGCGAAGGCGTAGCCGCCGTCCGCAGCCTCGGCCTTCATCCCCTCCCAACCGTCGTCGGAATACGCCACTTCGTCGTTGGAGTTGATGCCCACCATCGCCAGGCCCCGCGGCAGGTAATCCCGCGAGAACCGTCCCAGTTCGCGCCGGATGTGCTTCATGAACGGGCAGTGCGGGCAGATGAACACCACGAGCAACGCGGGCGCACCGTCGAAATCGGCGGACGACACTTCCCCGCCGCCGAGCCGCGGCAGCCGGAACGGCGGCAGCGCCGTTCCGAGATCGAGCATCGTCGAGGGGGTCGCGCTCATTTCCCAGGATTGCTCTGTGCAGTATAGCGAAGCAACGCTGGGCGGGGCCCTTCACGTCCAAGCGAGTGGCGGTCACTAGCGCCTCCGCCGCCGCAGGAGAGTGGACATGACACGAAGTGCGATGACCGGACTGATGCTGCTGGTGTGTCTGGCGGGCTCGGCGCCCGCGGCTCACGCCGATGCCAACCCTCGGCACGATCGCCGCGAGGTTCGACAGGATCGGCGGGAAGTGCGCGCCGACAGACATGAAGTCCGCCAGGACCGGCGCGAAGTGCGCGGCGACGTGCGTGACGCCCATCAGGCCGACACGCGCGCCGAACGGCGTGCCGCCCGGCGCGAAGCCCACCGCGATCGGCGCGATCTGCGGCAGGATCAGCGGGACCTGCGCGGCGACCGCCGCGACCTCCGTCAAGACCGCCGCGACCTGCGCGACGACCGAAACTGAACCAGCCTGACCCATAATGCGGGGGATGCTTCGCATCCTCCGCCGCCCCGCGCGGCGATCCCCGTCCACGGTCGAAGCGGACATCTGCGTGGTCGGCGCCGGCATGTCGGGCGTCTCGGCGGCACTCGAAGCGGCGCGGCTCGGACGCCGCGTCGTGATCGTCGACGCGGCGCCGGCCCTCGGCGGCCAGGCGGTCGGCTCGATCATCGGCACCATCATCGGGCTCTACACGCACGGCGACCGTCCCTATCAGATTACCCACGGGATCGCGGACGGCATGATTGCCGACCTCACGGCCGAAGGCTCGATGTACCGCCGGCAGTCGGCTACCGGCACCGTCACCTTTCTCTATGACGAGGTGCGGCTGGGTCGCTGGGTCGAGCGCCAGGTGCAGGAAGCCGGCGTCCGATCGATCGTGGGCGCCGTGCTGACCGATGTCGCCGTCGCGAACGGCCGCATCCAGCACATCGAGCTGGCAACGCGCTTCGGGTCCGTGCGCATCGCCGCGCAGGGCTATGTGGACGCGTCAGGCGACGCCACGCTCAGCTACGAGGCGGGATTCGAGGTGCGCGAGCCCGACGCGCCCGTGTACGGGTCGCTCAACTTCGTCCTCGAGAACTACGACGCCGACGCCGCGGCCCGGATGGTGCTTGCCGACGTGCACGCGCGGCTGGCCGAGAAGGGCGCCGCCTACGGCCTGGTGCGCCACGACGGCTTCCTCATGCACTTCCCCGGCAAGAACCAGATGCTCGCCAACGTCACGCACGTCGAGACGCCGCTCGACCCGATGGCCACCGGGCAGATGGTGATCGACGGCCGTGCCCAGGCCGATCGCGTGCTGGCGTTCCTGCGCGCGGAGTTTCCCGCCATCTTCGCGCGTGCGCAGATTCGCGCCTACGGGATGCCGGGCATCCGCCAGACGCGCTGGATCGTCGGCCGCCATCAGCTCACGCTCGACGAGCTCAAGGCGGCGCAGCGGCCGCCCGATGCCGTGGCGCGCTGTGCCTGGTGGGTGGAACTGCACGATGCGCCCGGGCTCGTGCACTGGGAGAAGTTCGCGCCGGATCACGTCTATTACATCCCGCTCGGGTGCATGGTGCCGAAGGAGGCCGACAACGTGGTGGCCGCCGGGCGCTGCGTGGATGCCGATTTACACGCGCTGTCCGCCATCCGGGTCATCGGCCCTTGCATCGCCATGGGCGCCGCGGCGGCGCATGCGCTCGACCTGGCAGGCTCGAACCCGGTGCGCGACGTGGACATGGCGGCGCTCCAGGCTCGCCTCGCCGACAATCTCGACCGGCGCGACTAGCGGGTGAAGGGAACCGGCACGCTGCGGGACGTGGCTTGGAACCCGACCGCCGCAATCGTGATGATGTAGGACCGCCGAGCCAACGGAAGCAGCGTGGCACTCACGTCCGCCGACGCTTCGCCGGTTCCTTGCGGGCGGCCCAGGTTCTGCGTGGCAATCGGCGCTGCCGAGTCGGGATCGGCTCCGGCTGCGAACACTTCGAACATGTAGTAGTCGACGGGCTCACCCGTCGTAGCGGGGGTGAACATCACCGTCGCCGTGCGGAAGTCGAGGCTCGTCACGACATAGTTCTGAACTGCCGTGAATTCGGCGAGTCCCGTATTCCACGCACTGCGGACCCGCACCGCCATCCGATAGCTGTCGCTGGGGCCCGGCGGCGTCCAGTCGAACGTGCTGCTCGTCGTCCAGCTCGTGAGGGTGACCCAGGCGCTGCCATCGAACAGGGCCCACTGGTACTGATACGGCCCCTGCCCCCCGGATGCGCTGGCCTGCCATCGGATGGTGGTGCCTTCGGGTCTGGGCGAGGAAAGGTTCGGGGTGAGCGTCGCGGCGGTGACGGACGTCAAGGTCCCAATCGCAAACGGCTTCGAGACCGAGAACTCACCGGCGCCTGGGTTCCACGCGCTGCGCACCTGCACGGCGACCCGGTAGTCGGCATTGACGGCGGTCGGCGTCCACGCCCAGGCATTGCTCGCGGCCCACGGACGCGTGATCTGCCAGACAAAGCCGTCCCACAGCACGAACTGATACTGATACGGCGCCTGTCCGCCGGCGGCCGACGCCGTCCATGTCACGGTCGCGCCCGGGCTCTGCGGGGCCGCGACACTCGGAGTCAGGGTGGCGCTCGTGACCGGCGCCTGGATGGAGTACGGCTTCGAGGCCCACAGTTCGGCCGCGCCGGTGTTCCACGCGCTCCTCACGCCCACGAGCACGCGATAGGACGCGTTCACCTCGGAGGGGGTCCACGTGAACGTGTTGCTGGGTCCCCACGGCGAGTTCACCAACACACCCGGCGAGACCTCTACCGACCAGCGGTACGAGTAGGGGCCCTGGCCGCCGCCGGCGATCGCTGTCCAGGTCACCGTCTTCCCCAGCGCCTGCGGCGACGCGAGGTCGGACGTCAGCGTGACACTCGTCACGTTCGGACGCGGGCAGTTCTGCACCATGGTCCGAACGTTGAGCCGCCCGCCGGTCGTCGTGATCCCGGAGAAGGCCGGCACTCGATCGACGCTGCCCAGCAGCAGCGACTTGAGCTCCGGCGTCGAGACGGTGCACATCGACAAGGCCAGGAGCGCCGCGCCCGACACGTGAGCCGTGGCCATCGACGTGCCTTGATACACCGCGTAGGCGTTCCCGGGCACGGTGGACAGAACGGCCGACCCCGGCGCCGCCAGGTGCACGGACGCGGCACCGTAGTTCGAGAAGGGCGAGCGCTGGTCAGCGCTGGTGCTCGACGCTACCGCCACAACGTTCGGGAGCGCGTAGGACGCGGGATAGACCGGCGCGGTGTCGTTGTTCGACCCGTCATTGCCAGCGGCGGTCACGAAGAGCATGTCGGAGCCGTTGGCGGCGTTGATGGCGTTCTGGAGCGCCGCCGAGGGGGCACTGCTCGCCCAGCTGTTCGACAGCACGCGAATGTTGGCCGTGTTCGTCGCGGCGAACGCCGCCTTGACCTGCACGGCGAACTCGAGCCCGGCCACGAGGTCCGCGACCGTTCCGGTCCCCGAAGCCCCGAGCACTTTGATGGCCATCATCGAGGCAACCCAGTTCACCCCGGTGACGCCCACGGCATTGTTCCCCCTGGCGCCGATCGTTCCGGCCACGTGCGTCCCGTGCGAGTGGTCGTCCATCGGATCGCAGGTCCGCGCGACGGCGTTGAAGCCGTGCGTCCCCGCGGGGCAGGTGATCGTCGCGCCGGCAATCGTCACTTGAAACGCGGTCGGCGCCGACCAGATGTTGGCCGCGAGATCGGCGTGGGTATAGTCGATGCCGGTGTCGATGACGCCGACGACAGCGGCGCGTCCTCCCGTCGTGATGTCCCACGCGGCAGGCGCATCGATGTCGGCGCCCGCAACGCCGCCGCCGCCCACCTGGTTGAACCCGTCGTTGAACAGACCCCACAGGCTCGTGAACGAGGGATCGTTCGGGGTGCTGAGGACTCGCACCAGGTAGTTCGGCTCCGCGTATTCCACGTCGGGATCCTGCGCGAGCAGCGAGAGCAGCTCGGAGGTCCGCAGGCGCCTCGAGTGCATCCGCTGCACGCCGCGCCGGTCGATCGCTTCGACCGAGTCGACGTCCGCCGCGGTTTCGAGCGCGCGGTGGCTCGCACCGGCGCGGTCGTCCCGGTACTTGACCAGGACCTCGCCCTCGATGGCTTCGGCGCCATTCAGCCGCGTGACGTCGCGCCTGCCTCCATGGCCCCTGGATGACAACTGGAATCCGAGAAGGATGACAACGGCGAGCGTGGTCCACGCCACCACCCGCCATCCGGGACCACGAACCTGAAACGACATTCTTGCTTGCTCCAGAGCGCCAGGACCCTCATGAACCCGGCAGGCATGAGCAGGCAATCGGCACGACGTGTCGCGACGTGAATCGGCGATTCGGAGCTGCGCGATCGCGTGCAACGGCAGGAAGTAGACTGGCAAGACGATGACACCGCGCCGGATCGGCTCAACCGACCTCGAGGTCTTCCCCCTGTGCCTCGGCGGCAACGTCTTCGGCTGGACCTGCACCGAGGCCGAGTCGTTCGACGTCCTTGACGCTTACGCGGCGGCGGGCGGCAACATCATCGATACCGCCGACGCCTATGCGTCGTGGGTGCCCGGGAACACTGGCGGGGAGTCGGAGACGATCATCGGCAAGTGGATGCGGAGCCGCGGCAATCGGCACCGCACCATCGTGGCCACCAAAGTCGGCTTGTGGGCGGCGCACAAGGGGCTGGCACCCGCCACGATTCGCGCCGCGGTCGACGGATCGCTGAAACGGCTGGGGACGGACTACATCGACCTCTACTACGCGCACACCGACGACCGCGAGACGCCGCTCGAGGATACGCTGCGCGCGTTCGACGACGCCGTGCGCGCGGGCAAAGTGCGTCACATCGCCGCGTCCAACTACACGGCCCCTCGCCTGTCCGAGGCGCTTGCGATCTCGAAACGGGAAGGGCTGGCGTCGTACGCGGCCGTTCAGCCGAACTACAACCTGGTGCATCGCGGCGACTACGAAGGCGCGCTGCGCGACGCGTGCGCGCGGACGGGGCTCTCGTGCCTCCCCTACTTCGCCCTCGCGAGCGGTTTTCTCACCGGCAAGTACCGGCGAGGCACGGTGGAAAGCGCGCGGTCCGAGATGGTCGGAAAGTACCAGACGCCCGAGGGCGAGCGCGTGCTCGACGCCCTCGAGCGCGTGGCCGCGGCGCACGGCACCACGATGTCCGCCGTCGCCCTGGCCTGGCTGTGCGCCGACGAGACGATCGCCGCGCCGATCGCCAGCGCCCGGACACCGGCCCAACTCGGCGACCTGCTGCCGTCGGTCGACGTGCAGCTCACGCCAAACGACCTCGCACTTCTGACGGCTTGAATGTAGCGGGCGGTCTTCAGACCGCCCTATCGGAGGAACCGCAGCGCATTGACGATCTCCCCGAGCAGCAGGTTCGCCACTATGGACGTCCGCGCAAACACGAGCCCCATCGCGATCGCCAACAGCCAGGCGTACAACGGGTCCTGCAGCGATCCATCCAGCCAGTACCACCCGAGGCATCTGCCGGCTCCCACGCCGATCCAGAACTTCCAGAACACGCGAGGGTTGATGTCGACACGCTCCAGCCAGTGCGGCCGGCGCGGAGAGGCGTCGACCGGCGTACTTGCCGGCTCGAGCGGGATTTCAAGGTGTTCGAGCGGCGCCTCTTCGACGAGCTTGTACGCCGCGTCGATCTCACGCAGGCGCTCCGCGTCCGCGACCTCCGTCAGCTCGCGATAACGCGTCCGAACCGCGGCCGGGGACGCCTGCGGCGCCAGGCCGAGCGCCCGATAGGCGGCCAGCAGCTCCTGCACGCCCGTCGGAGTCTCAACATCCGTGCCTGCGCGCAGATGCGTCGTCGCGCGCAGGCTCGGGTATGGCGCCTACTTCACCGGTGTCGTTGCCGGCTTGCCCTTCTCGATCACGTAATTGGCGATGACCGTGGCCGGGCCACCGACCGCCTTGGCCTCGTGCACCTTGCCGCCGACGATGTTGAAGGCCTCGCCCTTGGCGTATGTCTTCGACGAACCGTCCATCATCACGATTTCCACCGACCCCTCGGCCACGAAGCTGATCTCGTCGCCAGGATGCGTGTGCATGCCCGTCGTTCCGCCGGCGGGAAAGTCCGCGCGAGCGGTCACGACTTCACGGCCGGGAATCGACGTGTCCACCTGCTGGAGCACCGTCCGCTTGATCTGCGCCGACAGCGTCACGGCGCACACGGCCGCCGCCACACCCACCACCACGATCTTCACCGCACCGGTTCTCATCACTCGTTGTCCTCTCTTCAGGGGGTCGCAATCAGGTTCAAGTACGCCGCCTCGACGTTCATGCGGCGCAGCCGCTCGTAGTTCGCCCATCCCTTGTACCGATCGAGCGTCACGCTCTCGACCAGATCCGCAAGGGGGCGTCCGGCCCGGATGCCGGCCGACACCTGGGCGACCAGATACTCGAAATACTCGCGCGTTTCGGTCACCACGGCCTTGTCGAACACATCGCCGTGCCCGGGCGCGACGCGATCGAAGTCCAGCGCCTCCACCGTCCGGTAGGAGCGAATCCATTCCGCCAGCGGGTGCCGGTCGAAAGCGCTGCACGCGCTCGGCAGCGACCGCGGGTTGGTGGTGACGAGCGCGTCGGCCAGGAACTCGGTGGCAAAGAGCACCCGGTATTCGGGGAACAGCATCACCGTGGCGTCGTCGGAATGATTCAGGCCGGGATGCAGCAGCTCCACCGTGCGGCCGCCGAGTGTCAGGCGCATCCGCTCCGAATAGACGATGTCGGGCCGCGTGATGTCGGCCTGCAACTCCGCCGGCGGCACCAGCCCGTTCTTGTCGCGGTCGATGGTCGCGAAGAATCCAGGCCCCATGCCGCAGATGCCCGGCGCCGCGGTGGTCGGGATGTCGATCTCGGCGGGATCGATCGCGCCGTTGCGATTGCGATCGACCATGTCGCCCGGCATGTGCGGATAGCGCCCGTCCATGTTCCGCAGCATGTTTTCGTGCGCCACGAACCGGGCCGTGTCGGCGAAGGCCGCGCCGCCGCCGGCGTGGTCGAAATGGCTGTGGCTGTAGACCACGTAGCGCACCGGCACTTTGAAGCGAGCGGCGAGCTCCCCCTTCAACCAGGTGGCAAACGCGGGATTGATCGGATCGCCGAGGATGATGCCGTCGCGCGTGACGAGAAAGACGGTGTACCAGTTGCCGTTGCGCGCCCGATACAGGTCGCCGGTGAGCGGAAGGATCTCGCGCGCCGGCCCGCGTGGCTGCGCCTGCACGACGGCCACGACGGCCACGAGCGTGGCGATCAGACCCGCGATTCGAAGCCGCATCACTGTCTCTTCCGCACTTCCACGGTCCCGCAATCGCCGTCCACGACGACCCAGTCGCCGGTCTCGATGACCTCGAGGGGGTCGCGATCGAAGTCCGTCACGCTCGGCACGCGCATCACCACCGCCCCGAGCGCCACCTTCGTCGTCATCTCGTTGAACACGAGCGCGGCCGGCGCCGTGCCAGCCAGGCGCGTCGTGTGATACATCGCCGACCATCCCGACGACCCCTTGGCGCCTCGGAACACCAGCACCTTGCCGGCAAAGCTGATGCCTCGGAGGTCGTGGCGCGTCTCCGTGATCACCCCTTTGATCGGGTTCACGCCGCCCCACCCGGGGACAGTCATGTGAGTGACGAGCGCCTCCCCTTCCGCGCGCCCGCCCACGACCTTCCGCCCGCGCAGGACGACTACGTCGGACATGCCCCGTTCCACCGTCCGGTGATCGCGGCCTCGATGCAGTCGCGCGTGGTGCCGAACCAGGCCTGCAGGCCGAGGATCGCCGGCAGGTAGTGCGCCTGTTTCGCCGAGTCGAGCGCCGCCACCTTCGTGCCGGGCGGCACCGCCTGCGCGAACGCCGAGCAGGTATCGGTCATCACCACGCCGCCGGCTGCCGCGATGGCCCGGGTGTAACCGGCCGCGTCGGCCTCGGTGCGCACGGCGCGCGAGGTGAAGATCCACAGGCGCGTGTTGCCGCTGATCGTGCGGCCGTCCAGGAGCACCGCCGCTTCGCGCAACTGCTCGAGCGCGGCGTGCGGGCAGCCGAGCATCACGAAGTCCACGGCGGGATCGCTGGCGCCGGCGTTGAGCGCGTCGTACACCTTCTTCCGCTCCGCCGCGCCGTATTCGAAGACGTCCGCCGGCACATTCCCCCCGAACGCGGTCTCCGCGTCGGGCGCCTCGGGCGTGATGCCGGCGAGGTGATACATCTCCACCCCGCCCGACGAGGATGCGGCGGCGCCAAAGTGCTTGAGCCGTACGATGTCCGGCGGGCGCATCCCGTCGACGAGCACGGGGATGTGCTCCTGCACGACGTCGCCGGTGTAGTACCCGAGCATGCCCCAATCGATCACCGACTCGATCGGCACGCGCACGTCCACGCGGTGCGTGCCGCGGCGCGGCTCGTCGCGGTGCAGCCCCCAGTCCGGAATCTTGCCGGTGAGCATCGCCGCGCTCGTGCTCTCGCGCCCCTCGGTGTTGGTGCGCGCGCCGAGCACGGAATTGGCGTAGATGACGGCCGACGACTCCATCCACGCGAGGTGCTCGCCGAAGGCGGGCACGTTGCCGGCCAGATA
>Ga0068867_100003953_pt1 | contig 10428 bp, 9 predicted proteins | sample KBSMisM32_FD_65649 | JGI IMG/M metagenome (GOLD analysis project Ga0068867, IMG submission 65649) | Miscanthus rhizosphere microbial communities from Kellogg Biological Station, Michigan, USA - KBS Miscanthus M3-2 | ecosystem: Host-associated > Plants > Roots > Rhizosphere > Soil ...
GAGGTGCCGTTCCTCGACCGCTTCGAACGTGCCGCGCGTTCCGGCTTCGATGCGGTCGAGTTCCTGTTCCCGTACCCGTTCCCGGCGGCCGAGATCAAGGCCCGGCTCACGGGCAACGGGCTCGCGCTCGCGCTCTTCAACACGCCGGCCGGCGACTGGGACGCCGGCGAGCGCGGCCTCGCTTGCCTGCCCGACCGCGTCGACGACTTCAGGAAGGGCGTCGCCCAGGCGGTCGAGTACGCGACCGCGCTCGGCGCGCCGCAGGTGCACTGCATGGCCGGCAAGGCGCCGACCAGCGCCAGCGACGCGAGCCTGCGCGAGACCTACGTCGGCAACCTGCGCCACGCCGCGCGCGAGTTCGAGCGCGCTGGCCTGAAGGCCGTGATCGAGCCGATCAACGCCTACGACATCCCTGGCTACTACCTGAACCGCACCGCGCAGGCGCTGTCGGTGATGGACGAGGTCGGCGCGTCGAACCTGCTCCTGCAGTACGACATCTACCACGCGCAGCGCAGCGAGGGCGAGCTGGCCGCAACGATGCAGAAACACCTCGCGCGCATCGGCCACATGCAGCTCGCCGACAACCCGGGCCGCAACGAACCCGGCAGCGGCGAGATCAACTACCCGTTCCTGTTCGCGCACATCGACCGCATCGGCTACACCGGCTTCATCGGCTGCGAATACAAGCCGGCGGGACAGACCGAGGCGGGGCTCGGCTGGTTCGAACGAGCGCGGGCCGACGGGCACGTGCGCCTGGCGTCCTGACGGTGCGCGCGTGACGGTGCCTGTGGTGGCGATTGAGACGCCGGCGCCGCTGGTGCAGACTCCGACTCTTCCTTCCTCCAACCGATTCCGCTGACATGACCACACCGCAAAAACTCGGCTTCATCGGCCTCGGCATCATGGGCGCGCCGATGGCCGGCCATCTCGCCAAGGCCGGCCACCAGCTCTTCGTCACGACCCGCAGCAAGGTGCCCGCAGGGCTCACTGAAGCCGGCGCCACCGCCTGTCCGGACGCGAAGAGCGTGGCGCAGCAGGCCGACATCGTCTTCGTGATGGTGCCGGACACCCCCGACGTGCAGAAGGTCCTGTTCGCAGACGACGGCGTTGCGGCCGGCCTTTCGAAAGGCAAGACGGTCGTCGACATGAGCTCGATCTCGCCGATCGAGACCAAGGAGTTCGCCAAACGCATCAACGCGCTCGGCTGCGACTACCTTGATGCGCCGGTCTCCGGCGGCGAGGTCGGCGCGAAGGCCGGCTCGCTGACGATCATGGTCGGCGGCCCGGACGCGACGTTCGAGAAGGTCAAGCCGCTGTTCGAGCTGATGGGCAAGAACATCACGCTGGTCGGCGGCAACGGCGACGGCCAGACCTGCAAGGTCGCGAACCAGATCATCGTCGCGCTGAACATCGCGGCGGTCGGCGAGGCGCTCGTCTTCGCATCGAAGGCCGGGGCCGATCCGGCCAAGGTGCGACAGGCGCTGATGGGCGGCTTCGCCGCATCGCGGATCCTCGAGGTGCACGGCGAGCGCATGATCAAGCGCACCTTCAATCCGGGCTTTCGGATCGGGCTGCACCAGAAGGACCTGAGCCTCGCGCTGGCCGGCGCGCGCGCGCTCGGCGTCGCGCTGCCGCAGACCGCCGGTGCGGCGCAGCTGATGCAGGTCTGCGCAGCGAACGGCATGCAGGATCTCGACCATTCGGCGACGGTGCGGGCGCTGGAGCTGATGGCGAATCACCCGGTCGCGAAAGACGGCGCGGCCTGAGCGCCCCCGCCGGCCGACGGTAGATCGGCGGGTGTCGATGCCGACCGCCGACCGATGTGTTCTGAACGGCGCAGTGCCTCAGCCCGAGCTTTCCATGCCCATCAACGTTCCGTCACCCACCGTCGACCCGCGCGGATTCCTGCGGGCACTGCTCGACACCGCGATTGCAAAGGCGGTTCCCGGGCCGACCATCGCCGCGTTTCTTCCCCCGCCACCCAAAGGCCGCACTGTCGTGCTCGGTGCCGGCAAGGCCGGCGGCGCGATGGCCGCGGCGGTCGAGGCGTTGTGGCCGGCCGATGCGCCGATGTCGGGTCTCGTCGTCACGCGCTACGACGCCGTCCCGCCGGCGTTCCAGCAGCTGCAACGCGACGGCAAGGTGCGCATCGAGGTCGTCGAGGCGGCGCACCCGGTGCCCGACGCGGCCGGCCGCGAAGCGGCCGCGCGCATCGCGCAGATGGCGCGCGGGCTGACTGCCGAGGACCTCGTGCTGTGCCTGATGTCGGGCGGCGCGTCGTCGCTGCTCGTGCTGCCGGCCGAAGGCATTTCGCTCGAGGAGAAGCAGGCGGTCAACAAGGCGCTGCTGCGTTCCGGTGCGGCGATCGGCGAGATGAACACGGTGCGCAAGCACCTGTCGGCGATCAAGGGCGGACGCCTCGCTTCGATGTGCGCGCCGGCGCGCATCGTCACGCTGCTGATCAGCGACGTGCCCGGCGATGCGCCCGAGACGATCGGCAGCGGTCCGACGGTGCCCGACCCGACGACCTGTGCCGACACGCTGGCGATCCTGGCGCGCCACGGTATCGAGATTCCGGCCGCGGCGTGGGCCGGCCTCGAAAGCGGCGCGTTCGAATCGCCGAAGCCGGGTGATCCGGCGTTCGAGGGAAACTCCGTTCACTTGATTGCGACGCCGCTGCAGTCGCTGCACGCCGCCGCGGCCGTCGCCCGCAAAGCCGGATTGGCGGTACACGTGCTCAGCGACGAGATGGAAGGCGAATCGCGCGAGGTCGGCTCGGTGCACGCGGCGCTGGCGCGCCACATCGCGCACCACGGCGAGCCGTTCGCGAAGCCGTGCGTCGTGCTGTCGGGCGGCGAGACCACGGTCACCGTCAAGAACAAGTCGGGACGCGGCGGACGCGCGACCGAATTCCTGCTCGGCTGCGCGATCGCTCTGCAAGGCGAGCCCGGCGTCTGGGTTCTCGCCGCCGACACCGACGGCATCGACGGTGTCGAGGAGAACGCCGGCGCGATCGTCACGCCCGACACGCTGGCGCGTGGTGAGGCGGCGGGCGCGAAGGCGCGCGAGTTCCTCGACCGCAACGATGCCTACCTGTTTTTCGACAAGGTCGGCGACCTCGTCGTGACCGGGTCGACCTACACCAACGTCAACGACTTCCGGGCGATGCTGATCATCTGACCGCGCTCAGGGCGGTTTGCCGCCTTCGTTCGGATTGATCGTCACGCCCCGGCGCCGCAGCTCGTCGACGATCACGCGGGCGTTCGCATTGCCGGCGGCCGCCAGCTTCGCGGTCGCGGTGGCGACGGCGTCGAGCGACCCGCGCAGCTTGGCCGCGTTCTGCTCCTGAGGCTGCAGGCTCGATTCGATGCGTCAGTTGCTCGCGCTCGCACAGCAACTGCATCGTCTGGAAGGCGAGCCAGCCGACCACGGCGAGCGCCAGCAGCAGCAGCGGCACGAAGGCGCCGTGTCGCGGTGTGCCGTTGTCCTCTTCGTCCGTCAGCATGGATCGCATCAGAACGTCTCGGCGTCGGAACGCGGGCGCCCAGTCACTTCGCCTTCTCCGGCTTGCGTGCTGGCGCCGCGGCGGTGGTCGACGGAGCGGCAGTGGCCGAGGCGGGTGCCGCACCGGCCGGACCGTCGATCGTGACGCTGAGCCCCTGCGCCCTGAGGATCGCGATCAGCTGCGGGTCGTTGCCTTTCACCGCCAGCTCGGCGAGCGCCTTGACGATGTCGCGGTACAGCGACTCGAGCGCGATGGTCTGCTGCACGTACTGCTGACGCTGCCCGAGGGCAGTCTGGGCGTCGCGGTTCAGCGTGAAGAGACCGGCGTTGGCGAGCATCAGCGCGAGCGCAACCGCGCCGAGCAGCGTCAACACGACGAACTGCCATCTCAGCAGCATGTCGACATCCGCTTCGTGGCCTTGGCCGATTGCGGCGGAGCCGCCGCGCGGCGCACCGCCCGCACAGGCGGCGTGAACCATGCAGCGCAGGCCCTGCTGCGAGCGTCCACGGCGGGCCACGGCGGTGACCGAGAGCAGGCCGAGCGCCATCATCAGCCAGGTCGACAGCTCCGGAACCGGGGCCGCCACCACGTTGAACGACCCGTCGGCCTGCAGCGCAAGCTGGGTGACGTTGAAGTCGCTCGACTGCACCATGATCCGGCTCGCGTCGATCACGTTGCCCCAGCTCTGCTCGGGACCGAACACCGTCGACAGGCCCGTCACCGCGCCGGTCAGCGGGTTGAGCGACTGGATGAAGTTGTCCAAGTCGAAGCCGCCGGACGCCGCGAATGCGGTCGGATCGGTGTTGCCGAGGAAGTTGAAGACGATCTGCAGGCTCGACAGGCTGAACGTCGAATCGTTGCCGATGATCAGGTGGTCGATGTCGTAGCCGTCACCGAAGCTCTGGATGTCGAGGATCAGGCGGCTGCCGGGCAAGGTGATCAGGTTGCAGTTGATGTTGATCCGGCCCGGCGAATTGCCCGGGCTGATGATGCCGCCGACGATCACGTCGCCGGTCGCGTTGATCACCGCGCCGTTGCCGCTCAGCATGCCGAGCGCACCGATCTCGAACGTCGTCGTGTTGACGGTGCTGTTGTTCATGATCAGCGAGCCCGTGCCGCCGGGCCCGGCCTGCGTCGCGCCGACGCCGACGTAGCCGGTGTTCATGACAGTGCCGGCGTTCAAGGTCAGCGTGCCGCTCGAGCCGGGCTGGCCGGCGATGATCAGTGAGCCGTCGCCGACATTCAGCGTACTGGCGTTGAAGGTCGCGGTGCCGGTACCGTCATGGCCGATGCGGACCGTGGCCTGTCCAGGTGCTGCGTTCAGGGTGACTTGGGAGTGGCTGACGGTCAGCGTGCCGGTGCCGAACGGATTGGTCGGCGTGCCGCCGACGTTGAGGCTGGCGCCGCCGCTGCCGAGGTTCGAGATCGTGACCTGGCTGTTGTTCGTGATGGTTGCCAGGCCGGTGCCACCTCGATTGCCGATGACGAACGCTGCGCCGTTGCCGCTCGCTTGCTGGCCAGAGAGTGTGATGTTGCCGTTGTCGATGGTCAGCGATCCAACCCCGCCGGCGGAACGACCGACGGTCAAATTCGTCGCCGACAAGGTGCCTTGATTCGATACCGCAAGCGACCCCGTGCCGCTGCGCCCGACCGACATGAAGCCGGAATCACCGATTGTGCGCAGTTCGCTGCCGACGCCGCTGACGCTGGCGGTGCCGAGGCCACCGGCGGCGCCGTCGTTGTTGCCACCGATGCCGATCGTGTTGGCGGTCATCTTCGAGCCACCGCCGACCGACAGGATGCCGGTGCTCTCGGAGTTGTTGCCGACGATGATGGTGCCGGTCGCGCCGACATCGACGGTGCTGTTGCCCGTCATCGTCATCAAGCCGATGCCGCTGGTCCGCCGATCTGCACGTTCGCGCTGGCCGCGGTCCCGTTGAAGTTGATCTGCGATGCCCCGGACATGTTGAGTGTTCCGGTCCCGCCTTCGAGCGAAGCAGTGCCGCCCAGGATCACGCTGGAGTTCGCGATCGTGTTGTTCAGGTTAATGACCGCGCCGTTCTCGAGATTGAGGATGCCGTTCGATCCGTCGCCGCGGATCACCCGCGCCAGATTGGTCAGCGCCTTCGCGGTCTGGGATGGTCGGCACCGAACTGCTGCTCGCAGACGCCAATCAACTGCTCGGCGAGCGGTCGCAGCGGCTGGCCGTACCAGGCGTTCAGGTAGTTACCGAACTGGGCCTCGAACCATCCGACGTAGTCGGCCGCATCGGCCTTGCAGCGGTGGTATTGCGCCTCGACGAGCGCGCGGCACGACGCCGGGTTGACGCCTCGCGGCGAATCGACCGTGGCGCGCGCGCTCCAGAATGAGCCCGCGCTCGCATGGGCGGCGCGCTTCGGCGCCTTCAGCACGCCGTCGTAGACGACCTGGTGCCAGCAGGTTGTGCTGGAACGCGTACTCGCTGGTGTCGTCGAAGGCCGGCGCATCGCGCCGCACGACCAGGCGCTTGCGCAGCACCGGCAGGACCTCCGGCGCCGAGGCATCGATCGCCGCCAGCGCACGATCCCAGAACACGTGGCCGACGACCGCGGCCTGCTGCAGCGCGCGGCGCTCGCGCGGCGCCAGCGCATCGATGCGGGCCTGCAGCACGCCGGTCAGCGTCGGCGGGACGTGCGCTTCGAGCAGCTTGTCCGGCAGCACGCGCCACTCGTCGGCCTCGACGACGATGACGCCGTCGTAGATCAGCATCTTGACCAGCTCTTCCATGTAGAACGGGTTGCCTTCGGCGCCGGCGATCAGCAGCGAGCGCAGCGCCGCGGGGACCTCGGGCAGGCGCTGCAGCAGGCTCTCGGCGAGCTCCTGGCCGAACGCCTTGTCGAGCGGCTTCAGCTCCAGCAGCGCGTGGCGCACGTCGCGGATCGTCCACTCGGACGGCGCGTCGGTGGTGGTCGGACGCGACATCAGCACGCTGAGCAGCGGCGTGTCGCCGTTGCTCGTCAGGAGATGGCGCATGAAGTCGAGCGTGCCTGGATCGGACCAGTGCAGATCGTCGAGGACCACGACGACCGGTCGGCTCTCGCCGAGGCGGCGCAGGCAGAGCGCGCCGGCCTCGAAGGCGCGCGCCTTGAACTGCGCTTCGTCGCCGAGGACTTCCTGGACGTGCGGGCTGGCCGAGAAGTCGAGGCCGATCAGCTGGCCGAGCAGATGGATCGGCGGCTCGCCTTCCGCGGCGAACAGCGGCGCCAATCCCTCGAGGAGCTTGCGGTGCGCGATCTCGGCCGGGTCGGCCTCGGCAATCTGGAACTGGCGCGCCAGCATGTCGCGCAGCAATCCGTACGGGTGGATCGCGCTGCGCGGATGGGCGCGGCCGAGCACCTGCCAGCAGATGCGCAGGTTCAGCGCATCCTGGAATTCGGCGAGCAGCCGGCTCTTGCCGAGACCCGCTTCGCCGACCACGTGGACGACTGGGCGCGGCGATGGAAAACCGCCTCGTCGAACGATGCACACAGAACCTCGAGCTCGGCCGCGCGGCCGACCATGCGGGTCTGCATGCCCTCGATGCCGCGGGTCGGCACGCGAAACGCACGCGGCTTGACGCGGTCGACGAGGTAGGTCCGCAGCGGCACCTCGACGCCCTTCACGCTGATCGGCGCCTGCTCGGTCACGTCGAACAGGCCGCGCACGTGCCGGTAGCTGTCGTGGCTGATGCGCAGTCGCCCGGCCGGCGCGCTTTGCTCCATCCGCGCCGCGACGTTCACCGTGGCGCCGCGGATGCTGCCCTCGGCATCGACGCCGCCGCCGAGCAGCACCGTCCCGGTGTGGACGCCCGCGCGGACGTTGAACTCGGGGATGCCGTGACGCTCCCGCATCGGCACCGCGAGGCCTTCGGCGTCGCCGATGATGCAGAGGGCGGCGTTGATCGCGCTCTCGACGTCGTCCTCGTTCGCTTCCTCCGACCCGAACGCCGCGAGCATGCCGTCGCCGGTGTACTGCAGCACGCGGCCGTGGTGCGCCTGCACGATCGACGTGAAGCGCTCGAGGGCCGTGTCCACCACCGCATGGATCTCTTCCGGGCCGAGTGTCTGGCCGATCGCCGTCGAGCCGACGACGTCGATGAACAGCACCGAGACCTGCTTCAGCTGCTGGACGGCGGGTGGTTCAAGGCTGTTGAGGGCAGCGAGCTCGCGCCTCAGTGGACGTGATTTGCTCGATCGTTTCGGCCATCGCGCGACCTTCTCCTCGGACAGCGCCGGAGTGCGAATGGGATTGCGGTGGAGAGTGTACGCAGGGCCTGCGACGGCGCCTTCATCACAAGTGCCGAGCGTGGCGTTGCGATCCGATAATGGCGCGCCCATCACTGCTGCCCAGCCCATGACCGAATCCCACTTGTTCGACGCCGGCAAGCTGACTGCCGCGGTCCACGCCATCGTGAAGGCCGGCGGCTCGTCCGATCGCGAGGCCACGATGGTCGCCACCAACCTGGTCGAGGCCAATCTGCGCGGCCACGACTCGCACGGGGTCGGCATGGTGCCGCGCTACATCGACGCGCTGAAGGAAGGCGGGCTGAAGGTCGAGGCGCACGTCGAGATCCGTCTCGACGGCGGCGCGACCTTGAGCCTCGACGGCGTCGAGGGCTATGGCCAGGTCATCGGTTACGAAGCGATGGAGCTCGGCATCGAACGCGCGCGCCGCCATGGCGTCTGCGTCGTCGGCCTCGCGCACTCGCATCACCTCGGGCGGATCGGCCATTGGGCCGAGCAGGTCACCGCCCAGGGCCTGGTCTCGATCCACTTCGTCAACGTGCTGTCGCGGCCCATCGTCGCGCCGTTCGGCGGCCGCGATGCGCGCTTCGGCACCAACCCGTTCTGCGTCGGCGTGCCGCGCGCCGGCACCGACCCGATCGTGCTCGACTTCGCGACCAGCAAGATCGCGCAGGGCAAGACCCGCGTCGCCCACAACAAGGGCGTGGCGATCGCGCCCGACACGATCATCGACAACCACGGCAACCCGACGACCGACCCGCGCTTCACGGTGATCGAGCCGTACGGTGCGCTGCTGACCTTCGGCGAGCACAAGGGGTCGGGCCTCGCGCTGATCTGCGAGCTGCTCGGCGGCGCGCTGGCCGGTGGCGATACGGCGCGGCCGGTCACCGACGGGCGGCGTCGGGTGCTCAACAGCATGCTGTCGATCCTGATCGATCCGCTCAAGCTCGGCGGCGCCGAGCACCTGGCCGCCGAGGTCGAGTCGTTCGTCGCCTGGTATGCGGCCTCGCCCCCGGGTGCCGGCGTCGACCATGTCAAGGTGGCCGGCGAGCCCGAACGCCTGCGCAAGGCGGAGCGCCTCGCCGGCGGCATTCCGATCGATACGGTGACCTGGAACGAGATCGTCGCGGCCGGTGCGAAGGTGGGCCTCGAGCGTGCCGAGCTGACCCGCTTGGCGGGCGCCTGACCGCCTCGCGAGGTCAGTCGGTTTCGGCCGGGTCGAAGTCGAGCTCGACCTTCGCGCCGCTCGGGTCGTGGCAGAACAGCTGCCACGTCCTCGATTCGCGCTGCCGGCGCAGGTCGTAGGCGACCCCCATCGCGTCGAGCTTCGTCTTCACCGTCTTCAGGTCGTGCGCGGTGAACGCCATGTGATCGAGCACGCCGGCGCGCGACGCCGGCAGCGCCCGGCCGGCAATGACGTGCAGCACCGCGACGTCGCCGGCATACAGCCAAGCGCCGGGGAAGCCGAGGTCGGGCCGCGGACCCGGGCGCAGGCCGAGGCCGTCGACGTAGAAGCGCAGCGTGCCGTCGAGGTCGTCGGTCAGTACGGTGAAGTGGTTCATTCCCTGGATCATGGTCGGCTCCGCAACGGGACAGAAATCTTCGCACGGGCGCGACGACCGCGCGGCGGAGTGAAAAAGTTCAGCCGCCGACGGGCGGCCAACGCGTCCCCGGCGACGGGCGTACCGGCCCGGGGCGCGACGACGGGAGCGGCCGGACGTGCCCGCCGCGCCAGCCCCACCAACCGGGTGCGTAGACCGCCGTCTCGCGCGCGGCCTGGCGCGCGAGGTCAGCGTCGCGGCGCGCCTCGGCCAGCGCGCCCCGCAGCCGCGCGGTCTCCTCGGCTTCGGCACGTTGCCGATCGCCGTCGAGCTGGCGCTGGATGCGTTCGGTGACGGCCTGGGCCTCGAGGCGGCTTTTCTCGCTGCGCTCGCGCGCGGCGACCGCGTCCTCGTTCGCGATCGCCCAGGTGCGCTGCAGCTGCGCGCCCGCCACCGGGCGATCGCTCAGCACGATGCGGCCATCGGTGGTGCGATGCTGGTAGATCTGAGAGGTCCGCGCCGGAGCTTCCTGGGCGACGACCGCGGTCGTGCCGGCCATAGCGGCGAGCGCCAGCGCAAACCCTCGGGCCGTCCGGTCCATGCGGGTTGGAGATGACTTCCGGCCTTGGGTTCCGTTGCCCATGGCGGCTCAGACTTCCTCGGCCTTGCGCGCCGTCACGAAGATGTCCCATGCCGACATGAACATCGCCGCGATCACCGGGCCGATCACGAAGCCGTTCAGGCCAAAGATCGCCATCCCGCCGAGCGTCGAGATCAGCACCATGTAGTCGGGCATCTTGATGTCCTTGCCGACCAGGATCGGCCGCAGCAGATTGTCGACCAGGCCGATGACGACGGTGCCGAAGATCAGCAGGCCGATGCCTTTCGCGACCGCGCCCGTCAGCAGCAGGTAGATCGCGACCGGCAGCCAGATGAGGGCCGCGCCGATCGCCGGGAGCAGCGACAGGAAGGCCATCAGCACGCCCCACAGCACCGCGCCGTGCACGTCGAGATACCAGAACGCCAGGCCGCCGAGCGCGCCCTGCGCGGCGGCGACGAGGATGTTGCCCTTCACGGTGGCGCGGATCACGGTCGCGAACTTGCGGAACAGGTCGCGCTT
>Ga0068867_100003954_pt1 | contig 10428 bp, 13 predicted proteins | sample KBSMisM32_FD_65649 | JGI IMG/M metagenome (GOLD analysis project Ga0068867, IMG submission 65649) | Miscanthus rhizosphere microbial communities from Kellogg Biological Station, Michigan, USA - KBS Miscanthus M3-2 | ecosystem: Host-associated > Plants > Roots > Rhizosphere > Soil ...
CGATCGCCAGCTCGGCGACGTTGCCCTTGTGGTTCGGATCGTCCAAGCCGCCGATCCTCGTAGGAGGAGGCGCACGGATCAAGACCCAGTCGTGCCAATAGTGCGACGAAACCGTGACAATCCACTCCGGCAGGCTTCGGCTAGCGTGGACCGCCGCTTCGCAGAAGACGCGATCTCCGCCGAGGGTCAGGCTTTTTTGGCCACCTGCTTGGCTGTTTCTCCGACGCTTTGAACCGAGTTCGCCACCCGGCTGACGCCTTTGCCGAACCGATCCGCCCGCTTCGCGATGTCGACGACGGCATCGCTGACCTTCTTCGCATCCGGCTTCATGCCATCTGCCTTGGGCATCGAGACGCCCAAGACCTTGTGGCGTTTGCCGGCGTGGGTGGCCGCAATCGCACCGGCGACACCCGCGATTGCAGCCCCGGAGGCGACCAGAGGAACCTTTGCCTTGCGAACGAGCGGCGGAACGCCTTTGGCGCTGCGCTTGACCGAATCGGCAACGCCATTCGACGCTGCGGCCGCTTTGCGTGGTTTGGCTTTGGTTCGCGATCCGCTCGCGCTCGCGCCGTTCGATTTCGGGCTCGACGATCGGGACCCGCGTGCGCTGGAGCTCGATCGCCGCGTGCTCGATTTGGATTTCGTCTGGGCCACGATGACCTTCCTTTCTTCCCCAGCAGCCAAGACGCTGCTGCCTCCCGAGAAAGGCCAGCTACCCGTTGTTAGACGGGATAATCAATCGAAACCGGGCAGGTGCGCGGAGAACCAGTCGGCAGCCAGATCGGCGACCCGCCCCAACGCCCCCGGCTCTTCGAAGAGGTGGGTCGCGCCGGCGACGATCGCGACCTCGTGCTCACAGCGAAGCCGCCTCGCCGCCTCTTCGTTCAGCTCCAGCACCTGCCGGTCGGCGCCGCCGACGATCAGGAGCGTCGGCGAGACGACGTCTTCGAGGCTCGCGGCAGCGAGATCGGGGCGACCGCCGCGCGAGACGACCGCACGGATCTCGCCACCGAGCTGGGCGGCTGCGCGCAGCGCCGCCGCCGCGCCCGTCGAAGCGCCGAAGTAGGAGATCGACAGGCGCTGCAGCTCGGCCTCGCCTTGCGCCCAGCGCGTCACCGCGAGCAGGCGCTCCGACAGCAGAGCGATGTCGAATACCTTGGCGCGGTCGAGCTCCTCGTCGCCGGTGAGCAGGTCGAAGAGCAGCGTCGCGAACCCGGCCTCGTTCAGCGCCTCGGCAACCTGGCGATTGCGGGGACTGAGCCGGCTGGAGCCGGCGCCGTGAGCGAAGATCGCGAGACCGGCCGCGGACGCGGGGAGACGCAGGTCTCCGGCCAGCCGCACCCCGGCAGCGAGCTCGATCTCAACCGCCTGGCCTGGCGCCGCCGACTGCAAGAGCTGGATCACCTCGTCGTCGCCGACCTGGTCGAAGTCGGCATAGAACTGACCGATGCCGAAGAAGCCGTGGGGATGCTCGATGCAGACGACCTCGTCGAAGGCGCCGGCGAGCCGCGCCTCGGTGCCGGGCGGAGCGACGGGCACGGCAAGGACGACCTTGCCGGCCCCGTGCCGCCTCAGCGCCTGCGCGGCGACGACCGCGGTGCCGCCGGTGGCAATCCCATCGTCGACCAGGAGCACCGTTCGCCCGTCGACCGCGTACGGCTTTCCATTGCCACGGTAGAGGCGCTGGCGACGCTCGAGCTCTGCCAGCTCGTGAGCGACGATTTCGTCCAACTCCCCCCTGGAGATGCCGATCAGCTCAAGCTCGGCAGAACGAATGAGGCGAATGCCGCCCTCGGCGATCGCCCCGATTCCGTACTCGGGGTTGAGCGGCGCGCCGAGCTTGCGAACGAGCAGGATGTCGAGCGGCGCGCCGAGGGCCTTCGCGATCTCGAAACCAACCGGGACGCCGCCCCGCGGCAGGGCGACCACCAACGGTTCGTCGCCTGCAAAGCGACCGAGGACCTCGGCGAGCCGACGGCCCGCATCTCTTCGGTCCGAGAACAGAGCAAGCCGATTCACCGTCGAGCCAAGTTAGGGCAAGGCGGAGGCCCCTGCCCGGTCATCGCTCAGGGCGTTGCCGGTCGATTCGCGAGGGCCTGGTAGTCCCGGCATGGCTCCCCGCGCAGGCTCGGGCAAGGTGGCAGGCCACTCGGCACGCTCAGCCCGGACACGACAGGGAGCAGCAGGTTCGATGGTGTGTTCCCGCCGTAGGCGATCGCGACCTGTGCGGCGCCTTCCGGTTCGGTTCGATCGAAGGCCCAGATCGGCTGGGTGCCGTTTGGGGCGGCGACCGTCACCCGAATCCGTGAACCGGCGCGATAGACGTGACCCTCGTAGTAGAGCGGGATCGCGACCGGCACGAACCGATCGGCCGGCAGCGGAGAGACATCGGATTCGCGCAGGCTCAGGACCGGCTCGAGCGGAGTGCTCTTTTCGGGATCGAGGGCGCGCTCGTTGCCCCGTACCCAGCCGTTCTGGACGAAGGTCTCCTTGCCGTCGGGCCTGACCTCGCTGATCGTCGCCTGCAGGTCGACGTTGGGAGTCGAGGAGCGGACCCAGAGGTTGACGGCGCCGGCTCCGACCGCCGTCGTGTTCGCGGTCAGTGGGGCAGTGACGTAGGAGACGGCGCTCCCGGGTGGATTCTGCGCCCATTCGTATTTCGGAGTCGCGGTCCAGAGACCGCCCGAACCCGCACCCGTGTCGCCGCTGAAGTCGGTCTTCGGCAAGGCGCCCGCATCCCAGGTGAATTCGTCGGCGCCCGAGCCGGTCGGCGGGCTCCCGTTCAGGCCGCCGCCGGGCGACAGGTACCAGGCCCTGGCTTCGGTGCCGCTCGGCGGGAATTCAGCGAACGACTTTTCATAGGCCGGATAGGGCTGGCCGGGCGAGAGTCCGCCGGCGCCGCTGTCGAAGAGGACCCGGACCGGCCTCAGGTTTTCGAAGGCGGCCAGCGCCATCGCGTATGTCGGCCGCAACTGGATTGGGTCCGGCGGCAGCGTCACCCCCGAGATCCCCATCGCTTCCTGATAGATCAGGGGGGCCGCCGCCTGGATCGCCGCGGAGCCGAGGATCGGCGCCCGTTTCGCGACGTAGAGCTGGAGGAAGTCGTACCAGCGATCGAACGTCGCCGGGTCCAGCGAGTCGACATGCGTGCCGTTGGTGAAGGTGAACCACTTCCGGCGGGTGCCGGTGAAGTGCTCGGCCAGATCCGGACAGTGGCCGCCGGTCTGCTCGTCGGTCCACTGGCAGGCCATGAAGGTCGGCACGTCGATCTTGTCGACGAAGGTGATCGGCGCCAGCGGATCGGCGACTTCGGGGTTGTAATGGCTGTTTTCTTCGATCTTCCTCAAGAGGTCGGCCGCTTCGGGATGCAGGGCCTGATTGGCGGCGCACGTCTGGTCGCCTTCTTGGATGCGCTTGTAGGCCCATTCCTGGCCGGCGGTGGGCGAGGCCGCTTCGGCGTCGTGGACCCGTTCCCTGGCCCATTCGAGCGCGAACCCCGTGTTGAGGATGCCGCCCGGGTAGAGCGTCGTCTGGGTGCTGTCGATCACCGAGAGAGGCGAGATCGCGGCAAGGTCGGGCGGCTCGGTGGCGGCAGTGAAGAGCTGGCTGATCCCGCCGTAGGAGATCCCCATCATCCCGACTTCGTTGTGCAGGACCCAGGGCTGGCGGGCGATCGTCTCGACGACGTCGTAGCCGTCGAGGTTCTGCAGCGGCTCGAAGAAGTCGTAGGCGCCGCCCGAACAGCCGGTGCCGCGCATGTTCACGTCGACCACCGTGAACCCCATCAGGTTGGCGAGGATCGAGATCCCGTTCTGGGGTCCGGCCGGGTCCGCGTAGCCATAGCCCGAGTACTCGATCAGGGTCGGCGTCGGGCCGGCCGGCGGCGGCGGCAGTTCGACCCCGGGCAGGACGTGCGTCACGTCCTGCGGCGGGTGGACGTCGATCGCCAGCTTGGTGCCGTCGCGCGTCGTCAGGTACCCGTAGCCGCTCGACGGGATCGGCTGTTCGTAGATGTCGGCGCTGGGCGGTTCGGACTGGCTCGTCAGCACTCGCAGCGGACCCGACCTCTCTCCCGAAGCCAGGCCCACGGTGTAACCCTCGCCCGGCGCCACGTCTCGGAAGAGCACCCCGCCGAGCTCGTCGGCGCTCTTCGTCGCGACTTCCTGACCTTCGGCCCCGTAGAGGGTCACCTGAGCGCCCGGCGAAAGGCCTGTCGCATAGACCTGTTCGACGCTTCCATGCGCCTCGAAGGCGGGCGCTTCTTCGGCCGCGCCGCGGCCGGGGACGAGCAACGACATGAGCAGGCAGCAGCCAAGAGAGATCCAAGAGACCCATCCACGCCAGCCGCGCCCGCCGTTGAGGGTTCCGTCGCTACCCAAGATTAAGTACGACTACCACGCAGCGCCGGGTCCGTAAACCTGCCAGCGGTCTGGCGTCGAGGACGAACGTCACCGTCCGCCGCCCGTCTCCTCCTCTGCCAGCGCCCGTCGCAGCGCCTCGTCGAACGACTCGGGCTCGATCCCGAACGGCTCGGCCCCGCTCGGGTCGGTGACCACGGTCGCCGTCCTCAGCCCCTCGACCAAGGGCCGGGCGACCTTGGTGTCGACCGGGGTGACAAGTCCCAGCCAGAGCGCCGAGAGCCAGGGCGTGATCAGCGGCATCGGCAGCTTGCGGGGCGGCGCCTTGCCGAGCGCGAGCGCCATCCGGTCGAGCATGTCCTCGTAGGAGAGTACGTCCGGTCCGCCGATCTGGACCTCGCGGCCCACCGACGCGGGGACCGCCGGCGCCCGTCGCAGGTACTCGATCGTCGCGTCGATCCCGATCGGCTGGGTCGGCGTGCGCAGCCAGCTCGGCGCCACCATCACCGGCAGCCGCGTGACCAGGTAGCGCAGGGTGCGGTACGACTCGCTGCCGGCGCCGACGACCATCGCCGCCCGGAAGTAAGTGAGCGGCGGTCCCTCGGCGGCGAGGATGCGGGCGGTCTCGTGACGGCTGCGCAGATGCTCGGATTCGGCCTCCTGGCCGAGCCCGCCCAGGTAGACGACGCGCCCGACGCCCTCGCGCTTTGCCATCCGGGCGAAGTTTCCGGCGGCGACCCGCTCGCGCTCCTCGAAGCCGGCGCCGCCGGCCATCGCATGGACCAGGTAGTAGGCGACGTCGACTCCCTCCCCCACCCCGACGAGGCTGGGGGCGTCGGTAACGTCGCCGACCCGCAGCTCGACTCCCAGTCCCTCCAGCTTCGCCGCCCGAGAGCGCTCGCGGACCAGGCACCGGACGGGTCCCGAGTCGGCCAGCGCCGCGGCCAGCCGCCCGCCGATGAAACCCGTCGCTCCTACGATCAACGTGCCCGGTGGGATCGACCCACGCTACCCGACCGGCGGCGCCGGCCTGCGAGACTGGCGCCCGTGCGCGTGCACGTCCTGCAACGCTGCCAGCGCGTCCCCGTCCCGGCCGAGCGGGCCTTCGACTTCTACGCCGCCGCCGCCAACCTCGAGCCGATGACGCCCCCCTGGCTCCACTTCCGGGTGACGACGCCGGGGCCGATCGCGATGGGCGCGGGGGCCCTGCTCGACTACCGGCTGCGCCTGCACGGCTTCCCGATTCGCTGGCAGACGCGGATCGAGACCTGGGAGCCGCCTCTGCGATTCAGCGACACCCAGGTCCACGGGCCCTACTCGCTCTGGGAGCACACCCACATCTTCGAGCCCGACGGCGAGCACGCTTGCGCGATCCGCGACCGCGTCCGCTACGCCATTCCCTACGGGCCCCTGGGCGAGCTCGCCCACAGCCTCTTCGTACGCCGCGACCTCGAGCGGATCTTCGACTTCCGCCGCGACGCCCTCGCCGCCCACTTCGCGACGAGCTAAATCACTTAGCGACTTGACCCTATGAATCCGCCGGCAGCAACTCGAATGACCCGCCCTGAAGCGGCGCAACGGACCGGAAATGCCGCTCGTCGAAGCTGAGCAGACGTCGGGTTTCGTATCGTTCCGCGAGAACCACGATCGAGCAATCGGCGAGACCAAGGCCGAGATCGGAGTAGCGGATGTCGAGCTCGGAGACCGCACGGTAATCGTCGGCTTCCAAGCACGCGACGTCATAGCGGCGGGCGGCCAAATCGCTGAGGAAGGCGCGCCGGGCCGCTTCGCCAAAACGGACGCCGAGCAGGTAGTCGACCTCGGCCGCGACCGGTGCCGGCAGGACCAGCCGACCTTCCTCCTCGTCACGGATCCTCAGCAGTGCCTCGAGCCGAGGCTCCTTGGCGTCGGCCAACGCCACAAGCGGCGCCGCGTCGAGGACGAGTGTCACTCGCCGAAGCCGCGCATCAACTCGTCCTCGGGGACCTCTGAGATCGGACGAGAATCGTGATCGATGCGCTCGAAGTTGCCAGCCAGAGCGAAGTTCCGATCCCGCTTGGGCGCGGGCCGGTAGCAGGAGATGGCCTCGCGGACGATCTCCGCCTGGGGACGGCCCTCCGCACGGGCCAGACGGGCGAGACGATCCGCCTGCTCGTCATCGAGATACACGCTGGTCTTGCGCATGACGATGACAGTATAGGGCATGATGTAGGGCACCGGCCAGATCGCGCCGGCCGTGAGGACGCCTCATCGTCAATCAGCTCACCCTCGGGCGATTCGGCAATTCAGTGTGCAGGGGATTCGTGAAAAAGCGGCTGATGGTGTCCGGTTTCAGCACATAGGCGACACCTGTGTCGAGACATAGGAGACACCGAATGAGGGGAGATCTCCTGTGGCAAGGCGCGGTACCTGGTCGAGGCGCATCTATTGGAGGGCCGCTCGGTCTCAGAGCTGGCGGCGACCCACGGCGTTCATCGCAGCTGGATCTACAAGCTCTTGGCCCGCTACCGAGAGGGCCGGTTTGATTGGCCCCGGCCCCTTGGGTCAGCGAGCAATCACAGGGTTCCGGCCGGGGCGAGCCAGACACTCTCGAAGCTCAGGTTCGTGTGCTCGGCGATCAGGTCGTAGTCGCGGTCGTAGTGCAGAACACCCGCGCCGACCTCATGCGCGCAGGCAGCGATCATGACGTCGATCGGCGCCAGGCGGTGATGGCCGCGGGCAGCCAGCTCTCGTTGGGTCAGCAAGGCCCGATCTTCCATCGCGACTGCTATCTCGATGCGGGGAAACAGCAGATCGAATTCATCCATCATCGCCTGATAGTCAGCGCTGGCGCGAGCCGAATAACCGGCCTCAAGCAGGAAAGGGAGGCAGATCGCGAGCTGACGTTGCTCGACCCAGCTGGCGACCGCTTCGGCTCGGTCGGATGGAAGCCCCCCAGCGACCACCCGCGACCAAGCGGAGTTGTCGAGCAGCAGCACGCTAGGCGTCGTAGTTGGCGATCAGGCCGAGTCGCTTGACCTCGTCGGCAGCCTCGACATCGACGGCGTAGCGGAACGACCCCGTGCGGATCATCTCGGCCAGCCTCTCCCGAGCTGTGTCCGCGGCAGCGTCCTCGGTTGCCACCCGGCGCGCCTTGACTTCCGCGCCGAGCGTCACGAGCTCGGCGAAGTCGATCCGCTCTCCCTCACCGAGCTTGGCCCGCAACTCCTCGAGCGCCGCCTGGACCGGCGGGGTCTCGGTGATCGTGTGGCGAGGGCGAGTGGTCGGCACGAGGGGAGTGTAGCACGGTGCTGCACCTGCCTTCCCGTCGACGCGCCGTCTAGGCGCCGTCCCTCCGTTCTCTATAGAGAGCCCGCTGCCTTCTCACGTCTGCAAGCTGCGCGTGAAGATAGGGCAGTTGCTGATCCCGCGCCACTGCACGGGCTTGGACATTGCTGCGCCACGAAAAGAAGGCGGCTAGCGCAGCCCCGGCAGCGCTGACAACGGCGCTCCACATTGCTATGTCCTTCACCAATTCGAACTACAGCTTGGCCGAATGCGCAGACGCAGAATGGCTCCACCGGAAGTAAGAGCGGCGCTTATTTACCTTGGCTATCGGGCGAATCAGGCGAATCAGATTCGTTGAGGGCGCGGTCACGTTCCAGCGCAGCCTTGGATCGTAGGTCCAATGGCAGCGGCGTATGGCCAAACCCGATCTGAAGTTGCAACTCGATCTCAGCGACCTGATCTATTCCTAGCTCCGCGAAGCTCGTGATGTTGCCCGTTGCGAGGGCGGGCGACTCCTCGTCAATGCTGAGAATGTAGGCGTAGGGCGGGTACCCCAGTTCCAGCGTGTAGGCCATGCCCCCGCTTTCTCGCCACACTGCCGTGCCCCCATTGAAGCGCGCTATCGGGCCCAGAAAGAACGCGAGGTAGAACTGATAGCGAGGCGGCAATCCAGTGACCTCGGGCACTCGTGCATACCGAGTCAGTTCAGGGTGCATCGGCGGAAACTCCCCCGGAACCAAAGCAAGCAGCATGGTCGCGATCTGCTTCATCAAGCGACCTGGCCGCAGGTCACGCAGTTTCATATAGGCATAGGCAGGGTCAAGCTGAGTGTCAAAGTGCAATGGGGAGGGCTCAAGTTGAGCGAGCGTTGAATTGCCAGCCCCCGTCCAATTGGCAAGCTCGGGGACATAGAGCCTTCCCGCGCGGTTGTTGCAGTCTGCGCAGAGCGTGTAAACGCCCGATCCTCGCTGGCTCATCGTTCCTCGCTCGGTCGAACCGCCCTCCGTTCGGTTGAGCCATGCGTCGATGCCGAGCATTTCGGCACGGTCGCGATTGCCCACACTTCGCGGGGGAACGTGCTCGAAGGTCAGATCCTCAACGCGCCCACAGATGCGACAGGCGGCATCCTCCTCATTTTCCGGCTGGGTGCGGCGATCGAATCGCATGCTGAGGCAGGGTAGACGAGGCAAATCTCCCATCTGATTGGGCAGCAACGGGCAGCGAGGACGAAAGTCAAGAGGTCACGGCGGGGGCGTAGCCGCCGACCGAACACAGAAAAGCCCCGCCGGAGCGGGCTTTTCCTTAGAGCGGCTGAAGGGATTCGAACCCACGACCTTCTGCATGGCAAGGATCCGGTTCTTAGCCAGATTCCGCATTCCAGAGCCACAGAACCGATCAGCAGCGCTGAACAAATTAGGTTGGATCAGGCACTATGCGGTTGGGTTTGGGCAGCGAGACCGATCCGCTGCCCGTTCGCGCTCCCTCTTTAGAGAACGCACGAAACAAAACCTTTGCTCCGGGTACCTATGGTGGATGACCCGGAACGCCTTCATCCTGACCTATCTGGCTGGCGCAGCCGCCGCCATCATCTTGCTCAACGCCAACACCGGAGACGGTGAGCTGGCAGTAGTGATCTGGGCGGTTGCCTCAGTGCTGCTCGGATGGGGAACGGGGCGGCTCGGATTCGCGCTCTTGGCCCTCTTGGCCATTCCCTTCGCGGTTCCTTTCGGCTATCCGGACCACTACCAGTACAGCGAGCCCTTGCCGATCTGGTGGTCGGCGATGTTCTGCGCCTTCATCTCCGCTTGCTTGATCTTCGCCAGTGCTCTCATAAAGAACGTCGTCGAAGCTCGTCGGGGCCAGCGGACCTCCGCCTAGCCTGATCAGGGGCGACGGAAGATTGCATGGGTGCCGATTCGCCGCCAGATGATGTGCGGCTGGCCGGAGTGGACTTCCTCGCCGTACTGGAAAGTCGCGCGACCGTCATAGGCCCAGGTCATCTCCCAAACGCCTGGGTGCCCCTGGACGCGCTTGACGCGGAGCCTGGGATGGAAGCCTTGGCCGCCGCCGCCGAGGTCGGCGATGAACTGCGCCACAGCCTCGCGAAACGCACGCTGCTGCTGAGGAGTCAGCCTGTCCCAATCGCGCCAGAACGACGCGAGAACGTCACGCGTCGGCATCGAGCGGCTTCGTGCGCTCGTCCAGCTCCGCTAGGAAATCCTCGTCGCTCTCGAAGCGAGTGACGCGACCAGCGGCGAGGTCTGCGTCGGCCTCGCGCTCGCGCTCCTGCCACTCCTGAGTCCAGAACCAAGCCTGCTCGGGGTCGATCCGACCATCCGTTACCTCGCGGAGCAGGATCGCCGCACCATCGACCGCCTGATCCGGCAGGCGGTCCACGAGCTGATGAAGATCGGCCTTGGTCATGAGCTCAATTCTGACACGTCGTTAGGAACGGATCGTTGGGAACGCGATAGGGCAGCGATTGGGCAGCAAAACCGGGAGTCAGAAGGTCATTGCGGCTGTATACCTCCGAGTCAGGCAGCGAAAAGGCCCGCTGGAGCGGGGCTTTTCGCGAAAGCGGCTGATGGGATTCGAACCCACGACCTTCTGCATGGCAAGCAGACGCTCTAGCCAGCTGAGCTACAGCCGCGCGGGGGCGGATTCTAGCTTGGCGATGCGGTTTCCTGCTTTAGGCGCCGAGACAGCCGGGCGGCGCGATTTGCCCGGTTGATCGGTTCCCTGCCCAATCCCTGCCCAATCAGAGCTAACTGGCAGAGTCGACCGGCCCAATCGCCTCGGCTTC
>Ga0068867_100003955_pt1 | contig 10423 bp, 4 predicted proteins | sample KBSMisM32_FD_65649 | JGI IMG/M metagenome (GOLD analysis project Ga0068867, IMG submission 65649) | Miscanthus rhizosphere microbial communities from Kellogg Biological Station, Michigan, USA - KBS Miscanthus M3-2 | ecosystem: Host-associated > Plants > Roots > Rhizosphere > Soil ...
CTCTGATCGGCAAGAGCTGATCCGGGAAGAGCTGATCGCGAGCGCAGGCGCTCGGGGTGGAGGCGCAGAAGCTGCACTGGCGTGGCGATTGCTGCCGCAACCGCTGCTTCAACCAAGAGGAGGGGCACATGGCGACGAGCGTGAGCAAGGTAGATTCAACGACGATGCAGGCTCAAGTTCGAGAGCGGATCGAGGCGGCAAAAGCGATCGTGCGCCCGAACGTCATGTGGGCAATGGGGGCGGGCATCGTGCCGCTACCGATTGTCGACGTTCTGGCGATCTCCGCCGTTCAGCTACGGATGCTGAAGCAGCTCGGCGACCACTACGGTGTGGCCTTTAGCGAGCATCGCGTGAAGAATATCGTGGGCGTGCTCATCGGAGGGCTCGGCAGCGTGGGGCTGGGATCGCTCGCGGCGATGAGCCTGATGAAGCTGATTCCTTTCGCTGGCCAGGCCTTCGGATCGGTCGTCGTCCCCATTGCAGGTGGTGCGTTCACGCACGCGCTCGGTCACGTCTTCGTTCAGCATTTCGAATCGGGGGGAACCTTCCTGAACTTCGATCCCCTGGCGATGCGCGAGCACTTCCGCCGTGAGTTCGAGTCCGCGAAGGAAACGGTCAAGAGCTACCAGCCCGAGAAGAGCAGCTAGCCCTTTCCGCCCGATTCTGCTTTTCCACCTGCCGCCGGCGGATCTCTCCGTTCGGCGACACCCCTTCGGGCGATACTCCTTCTGCGACACTCCTTCGGGAGACACTGCCCTCGAGGCACAGCTATGGACTTCTTGACCTTTCTGAAAGAGGAATCGGAAGTCGCGCACGCGAGGCTGTTCTGGCTGGCCGCGTTCGCCGGCGCGGCCAACGGCGTCCTGATCGCGGTGATCATCTCGGCGGGTCACATGGCGGCCAGCGGCTCTGTCGGGCTGCGCTCGTTCGCGCTCTTCGCACTGGCGTTTCTGCTCTTCATTGGCGCTCGCAAGGGGATCCTCGATCAGACCTCCAAGGTGGTCGAGGCCATCATTCGCAAGGTGCGCCTGCGCGTCACCGATCGCCTCCGCCACGCGGAGCTCTCGGGCTACGAACAGATCGGGCGGACGCCCATCTACACCGTGCTGTCGCAGGACACTCAGACGATGTCGGAGGCGGCGCGCCTGCTCATCGGAGCGCTGGCGTCGGCGATCCTGGTGGCCTCCGCCTTCGTGTACATCGCCATGCTCTCGCTGCTGGCGCTGGCGGCGATGGGCACCTTCGTGGTCGTGGGAGTCGGCCTGTACCGGCGCGACACCGTCACCCTCGATCGCGAGCTGTCCGTCGCCCTCGAAGAAGAGAACCGCTTCTTCGGTGCGGTAGATCACCTGCTCGGCGGCTTCGCCGAGCTCAAGGTCAGCCCGCAGAAGTCAGACGATCTGTACGTCCGCGACATCTGCGGCATCGCCACGAGCAGTGAGCGCCTCAAGCTCGCCGCGGCCGGCAAGCTCAACTGGATGATGGTCTTCGGCCATGCCTTCTTCTACGCGCTGATCGGCCTGGTCATTTTCGTGCTGCCGGGCTTGTCGACCAGCGACAAATTCCCGGTCGAAAAGCTGGTCACGGTCATTCTCTTCATCATTGGTCCGCTCTCCGAGGTGGCCACGGTGTTGCCGCAGATCGCGCGGGCAAACATCGCGGCACAGACCGTGCGACGCCTGGAGCAGAAGCTGGCCGCGCTGGAGCTCAGCTCGACGGCTCCGTCTGCCAGCGCCGAGCCGTTCGCCAATCTCCGCTGCGAAGGGCTCACCTTCGTGTACGCGACAGAGCTGGGCCGTCCCTTTCAGGTGGGGCCGCTCGAGCTCGACGTACAGCGCGGGGAGGTGGTGTTCCTGGTGGGAGGCAACGGCGCGGGCAAGTCGACCCTGCTCAAGCTGCTCGCTGGCCTGTATCGCCCGACAGAGGGCGAGATCCGCATCAACCAGCGCGCCGTGAGCACGAGTCAATTGCCAGCGTACCGCAGCTATTTCTCCATCATTCTGCAGGACTTCCACCTGTTTCACAGGCTGCTGGGACAACCACGCATCGACCTCGAGCGAGCCGAGCAGCTGCTGCGGATGCTGCGCATGGACAAGGTCACGTCCGTGCTCGACGATGGCCGATTTTCCAGCCTCAATCTGTCGACGGGGCAGAAGAAGCGCCTCGCTCTCTTGGTGGCCGAGCTCGACGACCGCGAGGTGTACATCTTCGACGAGTGGGCGGCCGATCAAGACCCACAGTTTCGCCGCTTCTTCTACGAGCATTTTCTGCGCCACCTGACCGAGCGCGGCAAGACGGTCATCGCAGCCACGCACGATGACCACTACTTTCATCTGGCGAGTCGGGTACTCAAGATGGAGGACGGCAAGCTGCTGCCACAGATTGCAGCAGCGCGGGAGCAACTCGTTGAAACAGTCAGCTGACGCCGTGAGCTTCAAAGCGGGAGATCCGGCTCAGCCCGGCGACGACGAATTTGCGCGCGGGCTGCGCGGCGTGCGCGAACGGGTCGACTTCTGGTGGGACGAGCATCGATTCCACATCTACCTGGGCGGCCTCGTGGCGCTGCTCGGGCTGGCCGTGCTTTGGCCCCGCGTGTTCATCACGGTCCCGGCCGGTCATCGCGGTGTGCTCTTTCGTACGTTTCGCGGCGGCTCGGTCATCGACCGTACCTGGGGCGAGGGCTTGCATGCCGTCGCCCCCTGGGACCGCCTGACCGTGTACGAAACCCGTGTCATGCAATCGGATCTGTCGTTCCCCGTCCTGACCAAGGACGGGCTGGAGCTGGAGCTCGTTGCAGCGATCCGATACCGTCCGCTCATCGAGAGGCTCGGCCTGCTGCACCAGACCGTCGGTCCCGAGTATTTCCAGCGCGTGGTCGCGCCCGACATCCAGGCGGAGCTGCGCCTCACCGTAGGAGACCGCACGGCCTACGAGCTGTATTCGACTGAGGGCGACATCTTGCAGGAAGCGCGGCGGCAGACGACGCGGCAACTGGCCAAGCAGAATATCGAGCTCGAGGAGCTGCTGCTCAAGAAGATCGTGCTGCCCGCCATCGTACGCGAGGCCATCGAGGAGAAGCATCGGCAGGAGCAGATGGTGCTCGAGTACACGTTTCGCCTGGTGCGCGAGGAGAAAGAGGCGGAACGCAAGCGCACCGAAGCGGCGGGGATTCGCGATTTTCAGAACATTCTGGCGGGCGGGATCGCGCCCGACGTGCTGCGCTGGCGCGGCATCGAGGCGACGCTCGAGCTGGCCCGCTCGAACAACGCGAAGATCGTCGTGATCGGCGGCGACGGCAAGCTGCCGGTGCTGCTCGAGCCACCGAACGTCACTGCGACCGAACGGCCTCTGGCCAGGGACGCCAGCATCAAGGACACCAACACCAAAGACGCCAACCTCAAAGACAGCAACGTCAAAGACAGCAACGTCAAAGACAGCAACGTCAAAGACAGCAACGTCAAAGACGCCAACGTCAAAGAGGCGAGCCTGGCCCCCGTCGGGCCACGCTGAGCTCAGGCCGCCCATCTCTGCCGCTGCGGCAGGATCTCATTCGAGTCGGCCGTAGGCGGTCCGCGCGATTTGTAGCAATTTCGCCACTACCAGGCCCTCGGGAGGGGGAATGGCTACCTGCTCGCGCTCGAGCCGCTCGCTCATGCCCCTCGACTGGGCAATGAAGGGATTGTCGGCGGGGTGGGAAGACAGCGGGATCGAGTCGTCTGCGGGGCGAAAGCCATAGCTGATGGCTTTGAGCTGCGCGGCGTAGCTCTTCAAGTAACGGATCCAGCGCAGCCCCTCCTGCTTTTGCGGCCCGGTATTTTCGTCCAGCTCGAGCACCACGGCAGGGTGATCGCTCCAGACCAGCCGGGGGGGATAATAGATCACCAGACGCTCCCACCGCTCCTTGGGCGTCTCGAGCGCCTTCAGCGCCAGCGTCTCGTAGGTCACCGCCAGGTCGTAGCGCGCAGGACCAAACTGCTCCATCCGCTGGACGAGGTCGTGGTCGGTGGCGAGGGGCGTCAGGGGAGAGGCCGCCGCCAGGCGCAGCAGCTCGACCACGCCGGGGTCGTCGATGGCCTCGGGAGCGAACCGGAGGGGACCATCGAGCTGGTCCAGGCAGGCGAGGTAGAGGGTCCAGAGCCCGATGCCGGTCCGGAGCGGATCGCTGTAGCCGAGCTTGACGGCACCCCACTGCGCAGGCCCGCCTAGCCCTTTCCAGCCTTCGCTCGACGCCGCTGCTTCGATCAGCCGCTGCCACAGGTGAGGAGGGTCGTCCTGGTGCTTGTGCAGATAGGCATCGATCACCTTCGCGCGGCTCTCCCAGGCGAGCAGCACCACCGGGGTCCTGAGCAGGCTCTCGGGAGCGTACTCGGGGTCGCTCGCGTAGAGCGAGCGGCCCGTCTGCTTCGGCCAGCGTTCGGCGAGATCGCCGAGCTCGATCAGGCTCTCCGGCGACCAGACCGTGGGCTTCTCGTTGCCGAGCAAGATGGCATCGATGCTCACGACCGATCCCATGGCAGTGAGCTTGACCTGGACGCCCGGATTCGTGCGCACATACTGGTCCCGAGCCCACTCGACCCACGCCTGCTTGGCGGGGCTGTAGAGCATGCTGATCACGACGGGGCCGGCGGGCAGTTGGGGCTGGATCGCGCTCACGGGCTGGGCGCCGCTGTTGACGGGGCTGTCGGCGCGCAGCCAGAACACGAGCAGGCTCGCCAGCAACGTCAGCAGGATCAGCAACTGTTTCATGTTGGAATCTCCTGTCGACCTGGGCGCGGCTTCAGCGCGCTGGCAGCTGCAGGCGTAGCCGCTCCGCCAGAGCCTGAACGTGAGGCTGCCTCATCATCGTGAGGTGGTCTCCCGGAACCTCGTCGACCGTCACCTCGCCGGAGGCATACGGCTGCCAGCCCAAGGCACGATCGGCGCGCAGGGCTGCCGGCGCCTGCTCGCGCTCGGGGTTGGGCCCGCTCGCGCGAAACAGCGCGATCGGCACCGGGCGTCCCGGCGGGCGCCGGTAGTCCATCTGGGCTTGCGTGCGATACACGTCCACGAGCCCCTGGATGTGCCGGCGCTCGGCCCGAGGCATGAACCCGACCGCTTGCAATGCCTGGCACAGCTGATCCAGCTGCTCGTCCCAGCAGCGATCGAGCAGCCGGGCACGAGAGAGCGAGAGCGGCTTGCCCAGAAAGCTGCCCACGATCTCGGCCATGGCCAAGATCCAGTCGGCTCCCGTGTAGCCGCGATAGGCCGAGAGATCGCGCTCGGCGGGTGCGATGGTGTCCAGAACGACGAGGCGCTCGATCGGCTCACCCAGCTCGAGCAGCTGCTGGCTGAGCTCGTAGGCGACCCAGCTGCCGAACGAGTGCCCGCCGAGGTAGTAAGGCCCGCGGGGCTGGATCGCGCGCAGGGCGGGGATGTAGCTTCTGGCGATCTCGGGCACGCTCGAGCGAGGTGGCTCGAGCCCGTCCATTCCGACGGGCTCGAGCGCATAGAAGGGGTGCCCGGCCGGCTCGAGCTGGCTCGCGAGCGGCTGGAAATAGACCACGTTGCCGCCGGTCCCCGGCACCCAGAACAGCGGCGATAGCTGACCTCGGGACGCAATGGGCACCGCCGGGGAGCGCGGCCCGCTCTCGGGCTGCTCGAGCCGCCGGACGAGCTCGACCACGGTGGGACTCTGCAGCAGCAGCGCCGGCGATAGGTGCTGGCCCACTTCCGCCTGCACGCGGGCCACGATCTGGATCGCCGAGAGCGAGTCGCCGCCGAGCTCGAACAGATCATCGAACACACCCACCGCCTCAAATCCGAGCACCGTGGCAAAGATACCTGCGACGCGCCGTTCCAGCTCGGTGCGCGGGGCCACGCACGGAGCGCTGAGCGCGGGGCGAACCTGGCGCTGCCGTTCCGGTGCGGCGCTGACGCGGGACCGCTCGCTGCCCTGCGCCTGCACCCAGCGAGCCAGCCGGGGCTCGAGCGCCGCCGTCGCGACGATGAGGTGGTGCGCGCCACCGCGGCGCACGCCGCGATCGAACGCCTCGACGCCCTGCTGCGGCGTCATCGCGAGCTCCGCCGCGTCCTCGAGCTGGAAGCTCCAGGCGTCCCAGTCCAGCACCAGCCAGGTGCCCCGGTGGGCCTGTCGGTGCGCTTGCACGAAGGCATCCAGGAAACGATTGGCGGCGGCGTAGGGGCCCAGGCCGAGCCCGCCGAGCAGTGCCGAGGTGGACGAGAGCAGCAGGCAGAAATCGAGCGCTCGCTCGCCGAGCAGCTCGTGCAGCACGTAGGTGCCGTGCACCTTGGGTCGGAAATGTGCTTCGCACGCCGGCGGATCGGCGTAGCTCAAGGGTGTGACGAAGCTGCTCTGGCTGCGTGCGCCCGCTGCGTGCACGACGCCGTGCAGCGCTCCGAAGCGCGCCTCGGCCAGCGCCAACGCGGCGCGCATGGCGGTCGCGTCGGCGACGTCCGCCTCGAGCACGAGGACCTCTGCCCCGAGCTCTTCCAGGGCGCAGAGAGCGACGATGCGCCGGCGGGTGAGGTCGTCGGCGGGGTGCTGCTCGAGCCAGCGGCTCCAATCTGCTCGTGCGGGGAAGGCGCTGGGCGTGGTGAGGACCAGGCGAGCCTGGACCGCGCGCGCCAGGTGCTGCGCCAGAAAGAGCCCGATCCGTCCGAGCCCGCCCGTGATCAGATAGACCCCGCGGGGGCGAAACGCGCGCACGAGCGGAGCCGCGTCGCCCAGCCGGATCGGCTCGAGCGCGGGCAACCAGCGGTCGCCGTCCCGGAGCGAGACGCGTGGCGCGGGCGGCTCGCTGAGGATTTCCGCCAACAGGACCCCCACCAGCTCCGACTCCGCGCGCGTGCCGGGCTCCGGCAGCACGATGTCGATCGTCTGGTAGCCGAGCTCGGGATACTCCTGAGGAATGACCGGGCCCAGCCCCACGAGCGGCGCCTGCTCCGCCCAGAGCGCGCTGCCACCGTGCGGATCGAACAGGTGGTTGGAGACCACCGAGATGGGGCACGAGACGTTCGGAGCCGCCTGGGACAGCGCGCGACTGAGCGCGAGTAAGCTGTAGAACCCGCGTTCCTGACAGGCATCGAAGCCGGCTCTGCCCGGCGCTGCTGCGGCGGGCGAACAGCTCCAGAGATGGATGATCCGGTCCGGCGGGCTGGCGGCGAGCGCTTGCAGGAGACGGCCGTGATCCTCGAGCGAGGCGGGGCGGAGCGAGAAGCTGCGCTCGCCCAGGCGTGCGAACCCCGGCCCGATGCCCATCGTCACCACCTCCTGTCCCGCTCGCTCGAGGAAGGCACTGAGCTGTCGGCTGGCGCTCACTCCGTCTCCGAACACCCAGAACCGACGCCGCTGCTGCCAGTCGCTCGAGCACAGCGGCGCGAGCCGCAGCGCCGGCTTGAACGAGGGCAGATAGAACCAGTCGCTGACCTCGGGCCGCTTCGACAGAGCGCCACCCACTCGCTCGGCGCTCGCGCGCAGCTCGGGCCTGTCGATCCAGTAGCGCTGACGCTCGAACGGGTAGCTGGGCAGTGGGATGCGACGCCGCCAGTCCTGCCCGGCTCGAGCCAGCGGCCCGAGCTGGGCTCCGGCGACCCACAGCCGTGCGAGGCTGCTGGTGATGAAGCGCGTTGCTGCTGCCGGGTCGCCGAGAGCTCGGCCACGGTCGCTGCCGGCCGGCAGCGACGCGACGATCAGACGTGGCTGTCGCTCGACCGGCAGGCGTCGAGCCAGGCCCCCCAGTGTTCGCCCGGGCCCGACCTCCAGGAACAGCACCTCGGGCACTGCCGAGAGCGTGGCGAGCGCCCCAACAAAGTCGACGGTCTGGCGCAGCTGACGGGCCCAGTAGGCCGGTGACGTCGCCTGCTCGGCGCTGATCCAGTCGCCCGTGACGTTGGACGCAAACGGGATCCGTGGCGGAGACAGACGGACCGCGCTCAGCCGTTCGGTGAACGGGGCGAGCACGGGGTCGAGCATCGACGAGTGGAAGGCGCGGGACGTCGGGAGCCTCTTGCCCTCGATGCCGCGCAACGAGAGCACGGCGCAGAGCTGCTCGATCGCCGGCAGAGCTCCGGACACCACGCACTGGGCTGGGTCGTTGCGCGCCGCGAGCGACAGCTCGGGGCCGAGCAGCGGCTGCAGCTCCGAGAGCTCGAGGGGCACGGCCAACATGGCCCCCTCGGGCAGCGACTGCACCAGAGCCCCGCGCGCCGCGACCAGAGCGAGCGCGTCCTCGAGCTCGAACACACCCGCCAGCGTCGCCGCCACGTACTCGCCGATGCTGTGCCCCAGCATGGCTTCGGGCAAGATGCCCCACGACAGCCACAACTGCGCCGTTGCGTAGGCGATCGTAAAGAGCGCCGGCTGCGTGTAGCGCGTCTGGTCGAGCTGTCGGCTGGCACGTTCCCGCTCGCCCGGATCGAGGCAGTCCGCTCCGGGGTAGCCGGGGTACAGCAGCACGCGCAGGTCGAGCCCGAGGTGCGGCTCGAGAATTTCCGCGCAGCGGTTCACTGCCTGGGCGAAGCACGGCTCTTGCCGATAGAGCTCCTGCCCCATGCCCAGGTACTGCGAGCCTTGTCCGGGAAAGAGAAATGCCACCGGCCTCGGCGCGCGCGCAGCGACGGCGCCGGGCTCGGGCAGCTCGAGCGCGCGCAGCGCTGCCTCGACATCGGCTGCGATGACAGCGCGGCGGTGGCAGTGCGTGCGCCTGCCGACCCGCAGCGTGAAGGCCACATCGGCGAGGTCGGTGTGCGGGTGCTGGCGCAGGTACGCGGCCAGCTCGCGCCCCAGCCGCGCCAAGGCCGACTCGCTGCGCGCCGAGAGCAAGAGCAGGTGGCAGCGCCCCTGGCTGCGCGACGACTCGCTGGGCGCGGACGCGAGCCGCTCCGGGTCGGGCACGGCCGGCTCCCGCACGGCTTCCTCCAACACGACGTGCGCGTTGGTTCCCCCGATACCGAACGAGCTGACACCGGCGCGCCGCGGGCCGCCCTGGCTCGGCCACGGCAGCAGCTCGGCGTTGATGTGAAAGGCAGTCGAGCCGAGCTCCAGCTGGGGATTGGCTCGCTCGAAGTGCAGGGTCGGGGGGATCTCGCCGTGTTGCAGGATCAGCACCGTCTTGAGCAGGCCCGCGATGCCGGCCGCCGCATCGAGGTGACCGAGGTTGGTTTTGACCGAGCCGAGCGCGCACCACGCGGCCTCCGCCGTGAGCTTCGGAGTGGCCTCGCGCAGCGCCGCGAGCTCGATGGGGTCGCCCAGCGGGGTTCCGGTGCCGTGGGCTTCCACGTAGCCGATGCTGCGAGCCGCAACGCCGGCCGCGGCTCGCGCGCACGCGATCACCGCGGCCTGGCCGTGCACGCTCGGAGCCATGTAGCCCACCTTGCGAGCTCCATCGTTGTTGACGGCGGAGCCGCGGATCAGCGCGTGCACCGTGTCGCCGTCGCGCACGGCATCGGACAGGCGCCGCAAGACCACCATGCCCGCACCACTGCCCCACACGGTGCCCTGAGCGCGTTCGTCGAACGCGCGGCAGTGGCCATCGGGAGATGCGACCATGCCTGCTTCATACAGGTAGCCCACGCGCTCCTGTACGCACACTCCGCCCGCCAGCGCCAGGTCACACTCGCCGCGGCGCAGGCTCGCGCAGGCCAGATGCACGGCGACGAGCGAGGAGGAGCAAGCCGTCTGCACGCTCAGGCTGGGGCCCTGGAGATCAAAAGCATACGAGAGACGGCTGGCGAGGTAGTCCCGGTCGTTGCCGATCATGGCCAGATAGCTGGTGTCGGCGCTCGACCCTTCGGGGGCACTGACCAGGTTCGAGAGCGCGTACACGCTCTGGCTCGCGCTGGCGAACACGCCGGCGGCAAACGGCAACGGCGCTGCGTAGCCGCCGTGCTCGAGGGCCTGCCAGGCGACCTCCAGCAAGATCCGCTGTTGCGGATCCATGAGCTCGGCTTCGCGGGGCGAGAGACCGAAGAACGCCGCATCGAAGAGCTCCACCTCCTCGAGCACGCCGCGCGCCGGCACGTAGCGTGGATCGTGGAGCAGCCGCTCCGAGACGCCCGCGGCGCGCAGCTCGGCCTCGGAGAAGACCCGGATGCACTCCAGCCCCTGGCGCAAGTTCTGCCAGAACGCAGCCAGGTTGGCCGCACGAGGAAAGCGGCCCGCCATGCCGACGATGGCGATCGGCGTGTCCGTGGCCAGCGCCGGGGCAGCCGCGAGCAGCAGCGGGGCCGCAGCCGGAGCGCGCGCGAGGTGCTCGGCCAGGCTGCGCACGGCGGGGAAGCGAAACAGGTCCAGGAGCGTGAGGCCCGGAGCGATCTCGCGCTGCAGGCGCGCATGCAGGCGCACCAGAAGCAGAGAATGCCCACCGAGATCGAAGAAGTTCCGCTCTACGTCGACGTCAGCGCGCTGCAGCAGCTCCGACCAGAT
>Ga0068867_100003970_pt1 | contig 10405 bp, 8 predicted proteins | sample KBSMisM32_FD_65649 | JGI IMG/M metagenome (GOLD analysis project Ga0068867, IMG submission 65649) | Miscanthus rhizosphere microbial communities from Kellogg Biological Station, Michigan, USA - KBS Miscanthus M3-2 | ecosystem: Host-associated > Plants > Roots > Rhizosphere > Soil ...
ACCCCGTCGGGCCGCGGGCGCCACGCGGCCTTGCGCCGCGCGATCTCCTCGTCCGGCACCCGCAGGGTCAGGCGCCGCTCGGGCACGTCGAGCTCGATCTCGTCGCCGTTCTGCACCAGGGCCAGCGGCCCGCCCACCGCGGACTCGGGGGTGACGTGCAGCACCACCGTGCCGTAGGAGGTGCCGCTCATGCGCGCGTCGGAGATACGCACCATGTCCTTCACGCCCGCGCGCAGCAGGCGCGCCGGCACCGGCGCCGCGCCCCACTCCGGCATGCCGGGGCCGCCCTTGGGCCCGGCCTGCTTCAGTACCAGCACCGAGGTCTCGTCGATGGGCAGCGAGGGATCGTCGATGCGCCGCTCCAGATCGCGATGATCCTCGAAGACCACCGCGCGTCCTCGGTGGGTCATGAGATGCGGCGAGGCCGCCGACTGCTTGAGCACCGCGCCGCCCGGGCAGAGGTTGCCGGTGAGGATCACGGTGCCGCCCTCCGGCTGGAGCGGCAGCGAGAGCGGGCGGATCACATCGGCGTCGTGGCAGGGCGCGCCGGCCACGTTCTCCCGAAGAGTCCGGCCGGTGACGCTGGGGCTGTCCCCGTGCAGCATCGGCAGCAGCTCGCGCAGCACCGCGGGCACGCCGCCCGCGTAGTAGAAGTCCTCCATCAGGTGCTTGCCGGAGGGCCGCACGTTGGCCAGCAGGGGCGTGGTGCGCGAGAGCTCGTCGAAGCGCTTGAGCGGCAGCGGCACGCCCGCGCGGCCCGCGATCGCGACGAGGTGCACGATGGCATTGGTGGAGCCGCCGAGGGCCATGTCCGCCCGGATGGCGTTGTCGAACGCGGCCGCGGTGAGGACCTCGGAGGGCTTCGGCCCCCGCTGCAGAGCCATCTCCACCGCGCGCCGGCCCGACATCTCGGCCAGCGCCAGCCGGCGCGAGTCGGGAGCGGGGATCGCCGCGTTGCCGGGGAGCGCCAGGCCCAGGACCTCCGCCATCGCGGCCATCGTGGACGCGGTGCCCATCACCATGCAGTGGCCGGTGGAGCGGGAGAGGCAGCCCTCGATTTCTGCCCACGTGTCGTCTGTGATCTGGCCGGCCCGTCTCTGGGCCCAGATCTTGCGCGCGTCGGTGCCCGAGCCCAGCTCCTGATTGCACCACACGCCCTTCAGCATCGGGCCCCCGGTCACCATGATGGCGGGCACGTCGGCGGAGGTCGCGCCCATCAGCATCGCCGGCGTGGTCTTGTCGCACGCGGCGAGCAGCACCACCGAGTCGAGCGGGTAGGCTCTGATGCACTCCTCCACGTCCATCGCCATCAGGTTGCGGAAGAGCATGGTGGTGGGCTTCATCAGGATCTCGCCCAGCGAGATCACCGGGAACTCGAGCGGGAACCCGCCCGCGCTCCACACCCCGCGCTTCACCGCCTCCGCCACCTGCCGCAGGTGCGCGTTACAGTTGTTGAGCTCGGACCACGAGTTGCAGATGCCGATGACCGGGCGGCCGTCGAACATCGCGTCGCTGAAGCCCTCGGCCTTGAGGTAAGCGCGGTGCATGAACCCGTCGAGGTTCTTCGGAGCGAACCAGTTGCGGCTGCGGAGCGGGGGCGTGGCGGCGCGTGGAGTGGTCATGGCGCCCACATTCTGCCCTGTTTGCGCGACCACGGCCAGCCGCGGGTTCGGATCGACCGTCGGGCGAGGGATCGCGCCTCCCCGCCCGCGCTTGTAGACTCTCGCCATGAGGGGCTGGGCGCTCGTGATCGTCGCCGCGCTCGCGGCGGGCTGCAACACGCTGACCCCGGCCCAGAACCGGAGCCTCGACGAGGTGCGCGTCTTCGCGGACGACGCGGCGCGGGTCTACGGGCTGCATCCGATCCACGTGCTGGTGAGCCACAATCCGGAGAGCCCGGTGGGCACGTACCGCCGTGGCTTCTTCGCGGTCAACGAGCTGGTGCTGCGCTCGGAGTTCCGGGACGCGATCGTGGCCCACGAGCTGGCCCACTACGTCCTGGGCCACGATGCGCCCCTGGCCGGCCCCACGCCCGAGGCGCGCCTGCGCGAGCGTGAGCAGCGCGAGCTCGACGCCAACGCCACGTCGGTGGAGATCCTGCGCCGGGTGCGCGGGGTGCCGGAGGACCAGGCCCTCCGCATGGCCTACAGCTACCTGCTCAACGTCCACCGCCGGCTGCAGCGCTCCCCGGGCGAGGACCTGCTGGGCCACCGGCCGCCCTGCGAGGAGATCGCCGACCTGCTGGCGCGCTATCCGGGCCAGCTCACGTGGACCTCCGGCCTCGAGTGCGCCCCGCGTCAGTCCGCGGGGGGCGGGTAGCCCCGGGGAGCGGCCGCGCGGGTGGGAGCCCGCGTGGACAGGGCCCGAGCCCCATGGTATAAAGATGCGTTCTCGTTACGGGCTCGTGGTGCAGCCTGGTTAGCACACTGGACTGTCAATCCAGAGGTCGCGGGTTCAAGTCCCGTCGAGCCCGCCAATCTAGTCGAACGAAAGCAAGGGGTTGGCGGCAGTGCGCGCCAGCCCCTTGCGCACGTCTGTGTACGAACCGTGTTCGACGGCGCCGCGCCCCCTAGCGCGAATACCGTGGGGCAAGCATGTCCTTCCCGCCCTCTGTGAAGTGTCTCAGGGCCGGCATATTCGGCGCGCCCTCGTGCCGGTGCCGCGCCCCCCTCAGAGCGATGACGCGGATGTAGTGCTCGGGCCGGTGGATCATAAGGCGGCGGATGTCCCGCCAGCCCGCGATGCCCAGGTTCCCCGTCAACGCGCGCCGCGTGGCGTTTACCGCGATGTCAGCCATTTCTAGCCCGGGCTCCGGGTTGCTTGAGAATCGGAAACTCTCAGTGATTATCTTGCGAAGGTCGTTGGTCTCGTTACTGCCGCGTCGCCGCGGGTTAGGCGGGATATGCGGCTTCATATACTCGGGGATCTCCATCCGGAAGCGCTCGAAGTGCGAGTAATCGCCGACGTTTAGCATCGGGAGGAGCTGCGCACCCGGTTCATCGACCCGACCTTGCACGAGTCCCGCGTCTACGAGCAGGAAGACGCGCTGTTGACCGACACGGTCGAACTGGTCGAACGGCATCTCGCCTGCCGCGCGTGAGTCTGCGCGCCAACCGGCGCGGCCCGCTCGGTCGGCGCGTGGACCCGGGGGCGCGAGCCATTCGTGCGCGGCTATGGGGACACAGCAGGCGCCCTCTAGCAGTCAAGCTGAGGCGCGTGGACCCCACTGCGACGATGACGCCCCGCTCGCCCGCGCCGTGGTCGATGCCAACTCACTGAATCCATGGGGGTCACGGATGGCACCTCGGTTGCACCTCCGAGAAAGCATCCAGAGACCAAGAGAAAAGGAGACCTGCGTATGCGTACGTTGATGCCGTGGACGAGGATGACCGGGACGGAGATGGAGCGCGTGCTGAATCGCTTTCTGGAGGGCAAGCTCGAGGAGCAGTCCGCCGCGGGGGTCGACTGGGCGCCCAGCATGGACGTCTCGGAGACCAAGGACAGTCTGATCGCGAAACTCGAGGTGCCCGCGATGGACCCCAAGGACATCCAGATCTCCCTACAGGAGAACCTGCTGACGATCAAGGGCGAGAAGCGGCAGGAACAGGAGGAGAAGGAGGAGCACTATCACCGGGTCGAACGCACCTATGGGATGTTCGCTCGGAGCGTGCGGCTGCCGGTGACCGTGGACGGCAGCAAGGTGGTGGCCAGCTTCAAGAACGGCCTGCTGACCATTACCCTGCCCAAGACCCCGACCTCGAAGGGGACGACCATCCCGATCAAAGCCGAGTAGTGGCCGTGGGTGTCGGCGCGCCCGCAGACCACCGGACCGGAGGCAGCGCGGGGCCGAGAGCATCCGACCTCGCGACACCACCCGCGACGGGGTTCCGGTCACCTCGCAAAGGAGGGAGCTATGTACAAACACATCTTGGTTCCGACCGACGGGTCTGCGCTTTCCGCCAGGGCGATCGAGCAGGCGATCGGGCTCGCCAAATTCCTTGGGGCGAAGGTAACGGGGATGACCGTCTCAATCCCGTTCCATGTTTTCGCTCTCGATCCCTTGATGGTCAGCGACACGGCGGAGCAGTACAAGCAGGACTGTGAGGACCGCGCTGAGAAGTTCCTCGACGCGATCACGGTTGCGGCAAAGGCGGCGAGCGTCCAGTGCGAGGTTACGCACGTCACCGCCGATCACCCCTACGAGGGCATCATCGACACCGCGACCCTCAAGGGGTGCGACTTGATCCTCATGGCCTCTCACGGACGCAAGGGTGTTGCGGGCCTCGTGCTGGGCAGCGAAACCCACAAGGTCCTGATCCACAGCAAGATTCCCGTCCTCGTCTGCCGCTGATCGACGTCGACAACGCAACGTCCGGGGGGTATCCGCCTTAGCGGATGCCCCCCCATCAAGGTCGCCTCCTTCGCTTGGGCCCAGGTCGCTAGGCAGCGGCAGTGGCCGCGTTCCACCACGACCTGTGCGACGTCGACGTGGCGGGAATCCACACCCACTGCCACGGACTGGTGATCCAGTCGCCGTGGAGCACGTACTTCCCCGTCGGATAGACCACCTCCCGCTGGATCGGCTCCTGCGCCACCGGCGGCCCAGGCTCGACGACGACCGGTGCCGGATACACATGTAGGGGTAGTTCGTAAGGGGACGGATAGTAACCGAGGAGAAGGTGGCCGCATGGAGCCGGGACCCGCGACGCTTTCTTAAGTGCTTTTCCGCGACGTACGGTCGAAGTCTTCATGGTGGCTGGTGCAGCGCCCTATGATCGAGCGCAATGGTCGTGTGTGGCTGCGGCGCTGAGTTCAAACGGTGGGTGACGCTCGACGATGCGGACGAGGACTTGCTCAAGTCGGCGCTGCCGGCATTCGAGAACTAGACTCTGACAGGATCCAACTCGGAAGGGCAACCATCGCGGGGCGGGGGAGCATGACGAAGAAACCCAAGCGTTAGCGCGTCACGATCGCGACGTGACTCCGTGGTACGCTGGCATGTCCGCGTCGGAATATCGAGTGCGCCACCGGAAGCGGATTCAGAACGCACCCGAGAGCATCGTCTGGAACTGCTCGCGCGGGTTGATCCCGGCTGTAGCCTTCCTGTGTATCGCAGCTACTCACCGGGAGCGGCAGCCTCATCGTGGCATCAGGGCGGCGAGCTTCTCCTGGCACTCCGGGCAGGTCTAGTTCAGAACCTCTGTTTACCTTGTGCATATACACGACGCCCCATGTCTTCGGTCAGGGCTCCGATCTTGTCATTCTGCTCGTAGGTCATGGTCACCTCATCTCGGATCGAGGATCGAGGGCGTCGCGTAGTCCGTCGCCCAGCACGTTGAGCGCCAGCACCGCCAGCATGATGAACGCCCCGGGGAACAGCGAGACCCACGGGGCCAGCGTCAGGAACTCCTTGCCCTCATTCAGGATCGTGCCCCAGGACGGCGTCGGCGGCTGCACCCCTACGCCCAGGTACGAGAGCGCCGACTCGATCAGGATCCCGTAGGAGAGGCATACCGCGGTCTGGATCACGATCGGCGAGATCACGTTGGGCAGGATGTGGCGGGAAAGGATGCCGAGGCGGCCGAGCCCGAGGGCCTCCGCGGCCTCCACATAGGTCTGGGCCGACTCCGCCAGCACGCTGCCGCGGACGACTCGAAAGAAGAGCGGCGCATACACCACCGCGATCGCCACCACCGCGGTGCCCGGTCCCGCGCCCAGTACCGCCGCGATCCCGATGGCCAGCAGGATGGGCGGAAACGCGAAGAAGACGTCCATCACGCGGCCCAGGGCCTGATCGGCCACGCGGCCGAGCCCAGCCAGCATGCCGAGCGTGCCCCCGGTCAGCAGCGCGGCGGCGATGGCCGCGCCGGCGATGCCCAGCGAGACGCGGATGCCGAAGAGCACGCGCGAGAGCAGGTCGCGGCCGAATCGATCGGTGCCGAAGAGGTGACCGTCGCCCGGTCGGCTGAACACGTGGCTCGAGTCCACCGCGGTGGGCGAGTACGGCGCGACCACGTGGGCCAGCGCGCCCACCACCACGAGCCCCGCCAGCGTGACCCCGGCCGCGGTCACGAGCGGGCGCCGGAGGGCCCATCGGATCGACCGCCCGTCAGCCACGACGTAGCCTCGGATCGATCAGAGCGTACAGCAGGTCCACCGCCAGGTTCAGCGTCATGAAGGCGGCGGCCAGGATCAGGATCACGCCCTGGACCACCGGGTAGTCGCGCTGGAAGATCGCGTCCAGGAGCAGGCGGCCCACGCCGGGCAGCGTGAAGACATCCTCCACGACGACGATGCCGCCCACGATGTAGCCGAGCTGTACGCCGGCCACCGTGACGACCGGGATCAGCGCGTTGCGCAGGGCGTGGTGGAAGGTCACGCGGCGCTCGGGCACTCCCTTTGCCCGCGCCGTGCGCACATACTCGCAGCCAAGCACGTCAAGCATGGAAGAGCGCGACATCCGCGTGATCATCGCGGCGGTGGCGGTACCAAGCGTCAGCGCGGGCAGCGCCATGATGGCGAGATTGCCGGCGAGGCTCTGCGACAACGGCACCCACTGGAGCGACGGCATCCAGCCGAGGTAGAGCGAGAAGAGGAGGATCAAGACCGCGCCTTGCCAGAAGGCGGGCAGGGAGAGGCCGAGCGTCGCGCCCACGCGGATGGCCGAGTCGCGAAGGCCGCCGCGCCACATTGCGGAGGCGGTGCCGAGCGGGATGCCGAGTAGCAGGGACCAGGCCACCGCGAGCACGGCCAGCTCGGCCGAGATGGGCAGCCGTTCCAGAAAGAGCCCGAGCACCGGCCGCCCAGAGAGCCACGAGACGCCCAGGTCGCCGTGGAGCAAGCCCCCGAGCCAGCCGAGGTACTGCACGTGCAGAGGCTGATCGAGGCCGAAGAAGCGACGGAAGCTCGCTACCACCTCGGGGGACGACATGGCGGCCTGCCCCAGGAGCTGCTCCACCACCGTGCCCGGGATGAGCCGCATCATCCCGAAAACGAGCAGGCTCACCCCGAGGAGGGTGAGCACCATGGCCGCGAGTCGCTGCAGCAGGTAGGCGCGCACGCGCCGGAGTGGCTGAGTCCTTAGGTCTCCAGCGAGGCGAAGCGCAGTCCGTAGTAGAAGCCGGTGGAGTGCGGCTGGAAGCCCTTGAGGGTCTTCTGACGCACGTAGAGCAGGTCGGGAGAGTAGAGCGGGATCGTGATCGCGTCCTCAGCGACCATGCGCTGGAGCTGGTCGTAGAGGGCCTTGCGTTTGGCCCGATCGAGCGTGACCCGGCCCGTGTCCATCAACTCGTCGGCCGCCTTGTTCTTCCAGCGACGAAAGTCCTTGCCGCCCGGCGCCGAGTGGAAGTGGCGGTAGAAGGCCTGGTCGGGGTCCACGAAGCCGCCCCAGTCGTTCATGGTGGGCGGCGACTGCGGCACGATCCAGTCCTTGATCCACACCCCGCCGTCGACCGTCTCCACCGTCACGTCGATGCCCGCTTCCTTCAGGTTGTCCACGATGACGGGCAGCGCAGCGGCTAGGGCGGGGAAGCCGACGATGTTGCGAATCTTCATCGGCACGCGGCCAGTGTAGCCGGCTCTCTGCAGGATCTGCTTGGCCTTTGCGACATCGCGCTGCTGGTTCGGCAGCTCCTGCCACGGCAGCGCCCAGGCCTTCAGCCCGGGCGGCAGCACGCCGAGACGCTGGCCCAGCCCCGAGCCTGCGATCTGCAGGATGGCCTGACGGTCGAGGGCGAGCGCGATGGCCTGGCGGACCTCCGGCTTGCTCGTGGGCTCTTGATCACCCGCTAGATCGAGGACCACCCAACGCGTGGACGGCGCCTGGATCGCCTCGAGCGTCGGCACGGACCTGGCCACCTGGAACGAGAGCGCCGAGGAGAACTCGGCCAGCGTTATTTGCCCCGTGCGTAACGCGGCCACGATCGAGGATTCGTCGGGAATCGCCTGGAAGACGATGCTCTCGAGCAGCGGTTTCTGGGCGCCCCAGTATTGGCTGTTGCGCTTGAGCGCCAGCCGCCGGCTCGGGTCGAAGCTGTCGAGTGCGAAGGGGCCAGTGCCGATGGCGGTGGTGAGCAGGGCTTTGCCGTCGCCGCCCGAGTCCTTGGGGATCACGCCGTTGTACTTGCCGGCGAGGTTGACCAGGAAGGTGGCCGCGGGCGCGCTGAGCGTGAAGCGCATCGTGTACTTGTCGACCGCGTCGATCCGGCTCACGAAGGCGAGGTCGTTGGCGCCCGGGCTCACCTTGGGATCGCGGATGCGCTCGTAGCTGTACTTGACGTCCTCCGAGTCCATCTCCTTGCCGTTGTGAAACTGCACCCCGCGGCGCAGGTGGAACACGTACTCGGTCGGAGACTTCTGCTCCCACCGCTCGGCCAGCTCCGGCTTGGCCTCCAGCGCGTAGTCGATCCAGACCAGGTTCTCGTAGAGGAGCGGCTTGCGCCGCTGCCAGATGTCGAGCCCCTGCATGTGCGGCTCGATGCTGGGGGGCAGCGCGGTGCTCGCGAAGATGAGCGTGCCGCCCGACTTCACCTGCGCGCCGACGCGCCCGGGCAGTCGGGCCGCCGCGACGGTGAGCGCGGCGCCCCCCGTCTTGAGAAAGCGCCGGCGACCGATCGGCGCGCTGCTGCCGTTTTGCGAGGTGGGATGGTCCATCGCGTGCGCCTCCGTAGGGTTGGGGTGGACGCATCTTAGCCTTCGAGGCGGGCAGCCCGCAAGCGAGCGATCAGGCAGAGCATGCGGCCCGGGTCAGGCTGTCAATCCAGAGGTCGCGGGTTCAAGTCCCGTCGAGCCGCCAATCGATCATGAGGTTAGAAGGGGGCGGCGTCCTGTCGCCCCCTTCAACTTTCCCTGGACCTGCCCGGTCATCGCTGGGGGCAACCTGCACGCCCTCGGGCTCATCCCCGACGCAGAGGTTCGGCCTCTGCAAAAGGACCAGTCAGGTGATGTGATCCGCCCGGCGCAACCGGCATGCAGTGTCGATGAGGGCGGTATGGTCCGCGGGCGCCCTCGCTCATCCCCAGCACGTCATCATCCGCCGCGCGCGGGCCGCGGCCTGCTCGGTGTTGCGTTCGGCCCCGGTGGTTCCGGTGCCGCAGACGACAAGCCACGTCGAAATCCGCCCGGACTTTCTCGATTCTTGCGAAAACAACCGTTCCGCTGGGCCGAGAGCGGTTCGCAGACCCTCTCAATCCACAGGAACGGGAACCCGTAGACCGCAGTCGGCAGAGGAGGAGCACAAATGACAGAGAAGAAGATTGTCATGAAGGCGATCGTCGTGACGGACCGAGCTGCGGGCACCGCCGGGATGACGCTGGTGGAGCGGCCCGAGCCGCGGGCGGCGATAAACGACGTCGTCGTTCAGGTTCATGCGTCGGGATTCGTCGGGACCGAGCTGACGTGGCCCTCGACCTGGACCGACCGCCTCGACCGTGACCGAACACCGTCGATCCCGGGGCACGAGCTGGCCGGAGTGGTCACCGCTCTCGGCTACGGCACGACGGGACTGTCGGTAGGACAGCGGGTGTTCGGCCTCGCCGACTGGTATCGCGACGGCGCCTTGGCGGAGTATGTAGCCATCGAGGCACGGAACCTCGCGCCGCTGCCGGGCGACGTCGACTTCGCGGTGGGCGCGAGCCTGCCGATCTCGGGCCTGACGGCGTGGCAGGGACTGTTCGAGCACGGCCGCCTTCAGGCGGGGCAGAGCGTCCTCGCGCACGGCGCGGCGGGCGCAGTCGGGTCGATGGTGACGCAGCTCGCACGAGAGGCCGGCGCCTACGTTATCGGGACCGGCCGCGCCGCAGACCGTCAGACGGCCCTCAACTTCGGCACGCAGGAGTTCCTCGACCTCGACAACGACGCGCTGGAAGACGTCGGCGGAGTCGATCTGGTTTTCGATGTCATCGGCGGCGACATCCAGAAGCGGTCCGCGGGTCTGATTCGAGCCGGGGGAACGCTGGTGTCCATCGTCGGACCGACCGAGGCGCGGCCCGCCGACGGCCTGGCGGTCGATTTCGTTGTCGAGTCCGATCGTGCCCAACTGGGTGAGGTCGTGCAGCGGGTGCGGGACGGACGACTGCGGACGAACATCGGCAACGTCGCGGCCCTCGACGATGCCGTCGCCGCCCTCAACCCGACCGAGCGACTCAAAGGGAAGACGGTCATCAACGTTCGTCCGTGAGGACTCGGGGACGGCGACCGGTCCTTCCCCCTCATGGACCAGCGTCAGCCGCGTGGCCAGTGCCCCTGAGGACCTCCGACGCCGCTCAGGGCGAACGGGTCCGCGGAGGATCAGTCCGTCAGGACGTCGAACGCGCCGGTGTCGTAGCGCGCGGACCGGACCACCTCGGTGGCCTCGTCGACCACCAGCGTGGCCTGGCTGTGCGCGCCGCAGCCGTAGTCGGCCGTG
>Ga0068867_100003972_pt1 | contig 10404 bp, 13 predicted proteins | sample KBSMisM32_FD_65649 | JGI IMG/M metagenome (GOLD analysis project Ga0068867, IMG submission 65649) | Miscanthus rhizosphere microbial communities from Kellogg Biological Station, Michigan, USA - KBS Miscanthus M3-2 | ecosystem: Host-associated > Plants > Roots > Rhizosphere > Soil ...
ATCGTCGCGCGGCTGAAGTAGAGCGCGTAGCCGCGCGCGTCGCGCACGACCTTGACGACGTTGGGATTGAACGCCTCGGCCGGGTCGTGGATGGCATGGCACGCGGTGGCGATCGACGCGTCGCCGTGCGTTTTCAGGAGCTCCGCCATCCGGTGGATCAGCGCGGGCTCGAGCAGCGGCTCGTCGCCCTGCACGTTGACGACGATCGCCTCGGGCTTGAGGCCGAGTTGCGACGCGGCCTCGGCGAGGCGGTCGGTGCCTGTGGCGTGGTCCGCGCGCGTGACGATCGCTTCGAAGCCGTGCGCGCGGACGGCGTCGAGGACGCGCTCGTCGTCGGTCGCGACGACGACGCGCGCCGCGCCGCTTTCGCGGGCGCGCTCGGCCACGCGCACGACCATCGGCTTGCCGGCGATGTCGGCGAGCGGCTTGCCAGGCAGCCGCGTCGACGCGTAGCGCGCCGGGATCAGGACGGTGAACACGCGGCGCCGTCGGCCATCAGGCGTCGCGGAACCGCTCGGCTTCCTCGGGCGTGAGCCGGCGCGCCTCGTCCTCGAGCATCACCGGGATGCCGTCGCGGATCGGGTACGCGAGCCCGGCCGACTTCGACACGAGCTCCTGCCGCTCGCGGTCGTAGACGAGCGGTCCCTTGGTCACCGGGCACACGAGGATCTCGACGAGCTTGGCGTCCACGTCATTTTCTCCCGAGGATCTCCTCGATGCGGTCCACGAGCGCCGGGTCGACGCGCGTGCGGATGTCGAGGGCCCAGAAGCGGGCGTCGGCATGGCGCGTGCATTTTACCGCGTCCTTCGCGGTCATCAGGATCGCGCCGGCGTCCGGAAGCGCGAGATCGGCGGGCGTGTAGCGGTGGTGGTCGGGAAACGCGCGCGTGCGCGCGTCGATGCCGAGCGCGGCCACGAGGTCGAAGAACCGCTGCGGGTTCGCGGTGCCGGCGATCGCCCACGCGCGCGCCGGCCGGAACGCCGAGGGGTCCTCGGTGCGCGACGGCACGGCGAGGTTGCGCCAGCGCACCGGCTCGTGCGCCATCAGCGTTTCCATGGCGTCGCCGGTCTCGCGCCAGGCATCGCGCGGCACGAGGCGCACGACGGCGTCGACGTCGTCGAGTCGGGATAGCGGCTCGCGCAGTGGCCCGGCCGGCAGCATCCGGCCGTTGCCGAACGCGCGCTCGCCGTCGACCGCCGCGATCTCGACGTCGCGCGCGAGCGCGTAGTGCTGCAGCCCGTCGTCGGCGATCACGACATCGCATGCCGCGTCGGCCTCGAGCAGCAGCGACGCCGCGGCCACGCGATCGCGCGCGACCGCCACGGCGCGCCCGGTCGCCGCGAGCAGCAGCGGCTCGTCGCCCGAGACGTCGGGGTCGTCGCCCACGTCCACGAGGCGCGCATCGCGCGATCGGCGACCGTACCCGCGGCTCACGAATCCCGGATGCCAGCCGCGCGCGGCGAGCGCTTCGGCAAGCGCGATCGCGAGCGGCGTCTTGCCGGATCCGCCCGCGGTCAGGTTGCCGACCACGACGACCGGCGCGCGCACGCGCGTCGAACGCAGGACGCCGCGCCGATAGAGCGCGCGCCGCGCCGCGATGGCCGCGGCGTACACGCCGGCAAGCGGGGCCAGCGCGAACGTGACCGGGGACGGTCGGCGCGCGTACCACGCGGCGGTGACGCGGTCGGCGGACGCCATGGCGTCCTCGCGAGCCCTATTTGCGCGCGCCGGCCTGGGTCGCGAACGTGATGTGCACGACGCCGGCCTGGCGCGCGGCCTCCATCACGTTGACGACGGACTGGTGGGTGGCGCTGGCATCCGCGTTGATGACGATGACCGGGTCCTTCGCGGTGCCGGCGGCGCGCCGCAGCTCGTCCGCGAGCGCGGCCGCGTTGGTCCAGGTGAACACGGTCTTCTCGATCACGTAGCGGCCCTGCGCGTCGACGCCGACGTTGATCTCCTTCGGCCGGTCCTTCGCCGCGTCCGCGTCCGCCTCGGGCAGCGTGATCTGCAGCTCGGCGTACCGCTGGTAGGTCGTGGTCACCATCAGGAAGATCAGGATGACGAGCAGGACGTCGATCAACGGGATGAAGTTGATCTCCGGGTGCTCGCGCTGCAGGCGCCCGCGGAGATTCATGTTCGCGCGCCCGACGGGCCGCCCCTGGGGCGCGCGGCCCCCTCGGGGGGAGGCGAGCGAAGCGAACGCGAAGCTCGCATCGGGGGGATCACACTCATGCCCTGTCGCCGTGCGCGACGTCGACCAGCTTGGTGGCTTGCTGCTCCATCTCGACGACCAGCTCGTCGACCTTCGCGCGGAAATGGCGGTAGAAGATCATCGCCGGGATCGCGACGACCAGGCCGAACGCGGTGTTGTACAGCGCGATCGAGATGCCGTGCGCGAGCTGGAGCGGATTGCTGCCGGTCGCGCCCTGCGAGCCGAAGATCTCGATCATGCCGACGACGGTGCCGAACAGCCCCATCAGCGGCGCCATCGCGGCGATGGTGCCGAGCGTGGTCAGGAAGCGCTCGAGCTCGTGGATCACGACGCGCCCGACCTCCTCGATCGCTTCCTTCATCACCGGGCGCGGGCTCTTGACGTTCGCGAGGCCCGCGGCGAGCAGCCGCCCGAGCGGCGCGCGGCGCGCGGTCTTCGCGAGGAGCTCGGGCGTCGCGCCGGTCTGCCGGAACTCGGCGAGCACCTGGTCGACGAGGCCCGGTGGCGCGACCACGCTCTGCCTCAACGTGTACAGGCGCTCGAAGATGAGCGCGAGCGCGATGATCGACGCCGCGAGGAGCGGCCATATCGGCCATCCGGCCGCCTGGATCAACGACCACATCTAGGGTTGCTCCTGCGAGGCGAAGTCCGCGCGACTGTAGCGGTCGGGACGCGTTTCGGCAAGGCGCGTCACCGTTCGGCCCCGTTGCGGCTGCCCGGCGTCAGCGCGGACACGATCGCCGCGCCGGCGAGCACGATGATCCAGCACAGGTAGAGCCACAGCATGAAGAGCGGCAGCGCCGCGAGCGCCCCGTAGACCTGCTGGTACGACGTGAACGTCGCGACGTACCACGCGAAGCCGGCCTTGGCGAACTCGAACGCGAGCGCGGCGATGGCGCCGCCTGCGAGCGCGTGCGTCCAGCGCACGCGCGCGTACGGCACGAGCTTGTAGACGAGCGCGAACGCGACCGTCGCGAAAAGCCACGGCAGCGGCCGGCCGACCCAGGTCGCGAGCGCCTCGCGCATCGGGATCGCGCTCAAGGACTGGCCGATCAGCCACGTCGTCGCCGAGATGCTCGCGCCGGCGACCACCGGCCCGAGCGAGATGCCCATCGCGTAGATCAGGAAGCGCCGCGCGAACGGGCGCGCGCGCCGCACGCCGAAGATCAGGTTCATCTCGCGCTCGATCGTGGCGACCAGCATCGCCGCGGTGATCGCGACGAACAGCAGCGACACGCCCGTGAGCCGCGCGGCCTGCGCGGCGAAGCCGACGACCGCGTCGCGCACGGCGCCGTGGCCGGTGCCGGGCAGAAGCACGGTCACGACCCAGTTCTCGAACACGCGGAGCCCGTCCTCGAACAGCGGGAAGCGCGCGACGACGACGAACGTCACCGTCGCGAGCGGCACGAGCGCGAGCATCGTCGTGAAGGCGAGGCTCGCGGCGGTCAGCGACACGCGGATGCCGCGCAGGCGCGACAGGACGCGTTTGAGAAAGTCGATCACGGTCCCGACATTATCGCTGCGAGCCCGTCGACCGCCCGGTCACCGCCGGCGGAGTACGATGGGCATCCCCTTCAGGGAGACAGGCCATGGACGGGAAGACCCACGAGACCGCCGTGCTCGGCGGCGGATGCTTCTGGTGCCTCGACGCGGTGTTCCGCGAGCTCGAGGGCGTGGTTTCGGTCGAGTCCGGCTACGCCGGCGGCGCGGGCGCGAAGCCGACGTACGAGGAGGTGTGCGGCGGCCGCACCGGTCACGCCGAGGTCGTGCGTGTCGTGTTCGACCCGTCGGTCCTGAGCTACCGCGACCTGCTCGGCGTGTTCTTCGCGATCCACGATCCGACGACCAAGGACCGGCAGGGGCACGACGTGGGCACCCAGTACCGCTCGGCGATCTTCGCGCAGACGCCCGAACAGCGCCGCACGGCCGAGACGTTGGTGCGCGAGCTCGACGCGGAGAAGCTGTGGCACGCGCCGATCGTCACCGAGCTCGCCGACGCGGCGACGTTCTGGCCCGGCGAGGCCTACCACCAGGACTTCTTCGCGAACAATCCGCGGCAGCCGTACTGCATGGGCGTCGTCGCGCCGAAGGTCGCGAAGTTCCGCAAGTCGCACTTCGATCGCCTGAAGAAGCGAACCGCCGCCGGCTGATCCGGCGCGGCTAGCCGACCTTGCGAGCGGCGACGCCGCCGGTCGCAAGGCACGCGCCCACGCCCCAGAACACCGGGACGAGCCCGACGCCGGTGCCGAGCGCGCCGAACGCGAGCGGCACCGCGACCGCCATCGATTGCAGGAGCGACATGCGCACGCCCGCGATCTCGCCCATGCGGCCGGGCGGCGCATGGGTCGTCAGCAACGCCATCACCATCGGTTGTCCCGCGCCGAGCCCGAGGCCAAGCGCGAACGACATGACGGCGAGCACGACCGCCCCGCCCGCGAACGGAAACGCGAGGTAGGCCGCCGCGGAGACGAACAGCGCCGCGGCGATCACCTGCGTCTCGGTCGCGTGCGCGGCCATCCACGGCATCGCCATGCGCACGAGGAAGGTCGAGAAGCCGAACGCCGCGAGCACGGTGCCGATCTGGCTCGCCGTGAGCCCGAGCTGCGCGCCGTAGATCGGCACGAAAACGGTGTGCAGGTCCCAGCCGAGCGAGAACAGCGCGTTGATCGCGAGGAGCCGGCGCAGCGTCGGGACGCGAACGAGGTCGAACATCCCGCGCGCGACGCGCGGATCCGCGTGCGCGACCGGCGCGGGCGGCTTGATGCGCGCGGACGCGAAGACTGCGAGCGGCACGAGGGGGACGAGCGCGAGGATCGCGTAGGTGGCGCGGTGCCCGGCGTGGTCGATGCCGAACCCCGCGATCAGCGGACCCAGCATCCCCGAGATCGAATAGGCGAGCGCGATGAGGCTGAAGCGCTTCGCGCGCTTGCGCGGCTCGCCCAACTCGCCGGTCACGTGCTGCATCGGGACCAGGAACAAGGTGAACGAGAAGCCGACCAGCACCGCCGATGCGAACAGCGCCGGGAAGCCCGGCCAGAGGGCCGGCAGCGCGATCGACGCGACGAGCGCGAGCGTGCCGACGATCATCGGGCGCATCGCGCCGACGCGGTCGGAGTAGCGCCCGATCGCGATCCCGAACAGCGCCGGGAGCAGCGCGAACAGCGCCATCAGCGCGCCGACCGTCGCCGGCGACGCGCCGCGCGCGAGCGCGTCGAGCGACACGTCGACGCGCGCGCCGGCGATCACCGTGTGGTTCGCGATGCCCAGCGCGACGAGGATGACGAAGGCGCGGCGCCGCGCGCGCTCGGCCGTCACGGCGCGAGCCGCCCGATCGTCCATCCTTCGCCTGCGCGACGGTAGACGATGCGGTCATGCAGGCGCGACGCGCGTCCCTGCCAGAACTCGAAGGCGTGCGGCCGCAGCGTGTAGCCGCCCCAGTGCGGCGGGCGAGGCACGCCGGCGGCGGCGGCGCCGAATCGCGCCTCCTGCTCGCCGTACGCGCGCTCGAGCCATGCGCGATCGGGGATCGGCTCGCTCTGCGGCGACGCCCATGCGCCGACCTGAGACGCGCGCGGCCGGTTCGCGAAGTACGCGTCCGCGGCCGCGAGCTCCGCGCGCGCGACGCGCCCTTCGATGCGCACCTGGCGCTCGAGCTGGGGCCAGAAAAACAGCAGCGCCGCGTCGGGGCGCGCGTCGAGCTCCCGCCCCTTGCGCGACCTGAAGTTCGTGTAGAACGTGAACCCGCGCTCGTCGGCGCCGCGCAACAGCACGATGCGCGCCGACGGCCTTCCGTCGGCGTCGACGGTGGCGAGCGTCATCGCGTTGACTTCGGGAACGCCCGCTGCGGCCGCCGCGTCGAACCACGACGAGAACTGACGAACCGGATCGGCGTCGACGTCGGCGGCGTCGAGCGACGCGCGCCGGTAATCAGTGCGTTGGCTCGCCGGATCCACGGGAGCGCGCATTCTAGCATCGCGCCCCTCGGGCGCCTTCGATCAGCGCGGGGCGAACAAGCGCTCGCCGTTGCGATAGGCGACGTCGTCGGCGACGTCCGCGGGCAACTGCGCGAGCCAGCCGCGATACAGCGCCATGATCTCGCCGTAGCGCGACCAGCGCTCGTTGATCCACGTGTCCGACCCGAGCACGAAGCGGTCGCGGTAGCGCGTCAGGAGCGCGCGCCACGCCGGGTTGAGCTTTCCGTCGCTCGTCACGTCGTAGCGATACGAAAGCTCGCCGACGAGCGTGGGATGGCGGTCGAGCCATTCGGCGATGCGCTCGGGCGGCACGCCAAAGCCGGTGTGCGCCCACACGATGCGCGCGCGCGAATCGTGGCGGTAGAGCGCCTCGAGCGCGGCCTCGTCGCAATGCGCGTGCAGCCACAGCCCGCGCTTCACGGCCAGGTCGACGATGCGCCTGACCTCGGGCGTGCCCGCGTCCTCGGCGCCGAAGACGTGGAATTCGCCGATGCCGCGCCAGTCGATGTCGCGCGACAGCTCCTGCTCGATCAGCGCGTAGATCGCGGGGTCGCGGAACCACGTGCCGCGGTCGGCGTGGTTGCGGTAGGGACGGATGAACGCCACGACGCGCGGCGCGCCCGACGGCGAGCGCCGCGCGGCGTCGACGAGCGCGCGCGTGCCGTCGTTCGGGCGCGACGTCGCGAGGATGGTGCGCACGCCGTGCTCGCGGAACAGCGCGAGGACGCTCGCGAGCGGGAACGGCTCGCGCGCCTCGTCGTTGTAGTGCAGGTGCGCGTCGAAGATCGGTCGCATCGGCGCCTGCGGCTGCGTCTGCGATTCCGCAAGCGGGGAGAACGCGACTGCGGGGACTATCGCGAGCGCGAGCGCGAGGCCGGAGAGCGTCATGGGAAGCGAGTCTTGCACCGCGCGCGTGCTCGGACAAGCGTGCGCGAGCGGAAACGGGGCGCGCGTTGCGCCGGCGAAACACCCGGGTTCCGAACGCGATTCTCCCTATGAAAAACCCGCTTGCCCCCTAGGAAAATGCGGTATAGTCGCCGCCGATGGAGCGGGTTACCCATGACAGGAGGGCCGCTTCAGCGTGATCGGCACAACGTCCGCTCGCCCACGTTCGACAGGAAGGAGAACCATGGCTACTGCCAAGAAAGCCGCGAAGAAAGCTGCCAAGAAGCCCGTCGCCAAGAAGGCCCCCGCCAAGAAGCCCGCAGCCAAGAAGGCTCCGGCAAAAAAGGCCCCTGCCAAGAAGGCCCCCGCCAAGAAGGCCGCCAAGAAGTCCGGTGGCAAGCGCAAGCCGAACGCCGCCTTCATGAAGGCGATGACCCCGTCGTCGGCGCTCGCCGCGATCGTGGGCTCGGGCGCGCTGCCGCGCACCGAAGTGACGAAGAAGGTCTGGGACTACATCAAGAAGAACAAGCTCCAGGACGCCGTGAACAGGCGCATGATCAATGCCGACGACAAGCTGAAGGCCGTCCTCGGCAAGGCGAAGGTCACGATGTTCGAGATGACCAAGCTCATCTCGAACCACCTGAAGTAGATCGACGCACTCGAAGACGGCCGGCGCGCGCGGGATTCCGCGCCCGCCGGCCGTTGCTATTTGGAGGTCCGCCCATGACGCCGCATCGCCTCGCCCGATGGCTCCTCCCCGCCCTGCTCGCGCTCCTCGCGGGCTGCGGCACCGTCCGCAGCACGATCGTGGACGGCGACGACCGTGCGTTGATGCTGCGCGGGAACGACCCGGTCGCGTACTTCACCGAGAAGCGCCCGGTCAAGGGCGACCCGGCGATCAAGGTCGAGCGCGAGGGCGTGACCTACCGCTTCGCCTCGGCCGGGAACCGCGAACTGTTCCTCAAGGACCCGGCCCACTACGAGCCGGCGTACGACGGCTTCTGCGCGAGCGGCGCACCGTACGCGCTCAAGGCGTTCATCGGCGCGGACGTGTTCATGATCTACAACGACCGCCTCTACCTGTTCGGGAGCGAGCGCTCGCGCGTGAACTGGGCGATGGACGCGGCCGAGAACGTCAAGTCCGGCGACCGCTACTGGGCCGAGGAGACGAAGAACGTCCCCTACAGGCTGCAGAACGCGAAGCGCTACACCTTCAAGGTGCCCGGCTACAAGACCGACGCGGAGCTCGACGCCGAGCGCGAGCGGCGGCGCCTCGCCGGCACGCTGGCCCGCGAGGCGCAGTAGCGGCGTCGCTGCGCCGGCGAGGGCCCCCGCGCAGCGGGGATCGACGGCGCGCGGTTGCGATCGCCGCAGGCGGCCGACGCGCGACGCGTCGCCGCGCTCAGCGCTGTCAAGGAGGCCGCGCGAGCGTCGTCGGAAGGCGAGCGCGTCAGCCGGTGAACCGGCCGCGTTCCTTCGCCTTGTCGCAGATCTCGGTCGGCGTGGCCTTGACCGACTTGCCCTGGGCCTTGGCGCGCACTTCCATGTCCCGGCCGGTCTTCTCGAACAGCGTCTTGCACTCGGCATAGGTCTTGGTCTGCTTGACCTTGGTGCGGTGCGCGGCCATTTCCTCGGGCGTCATCAGGTCGGCATAGGCGTTCTGCAGCTGGCGACCGCCGCCGCCGCTTTCGCTCGGGGCGCGCTCCTTGCGCGCGGATTTCGCCGGCGGCGTGCCGCCTGACGGCGTGGTGCCGGGAGCGGCTGCGGCGTTCGGCGTGCCCGCGGGCGCCGCCTTTCCTTGCGACGTCGTCGTGCGTCCCTTGGAGGCGTCGGGCGACTTCGATGTCGACGTCCCCGACTTGGACGTGGACGTCCCCGCCTTGGGCGCCGTGGCGGGCGCAGGCGCCGCCGCAGGCGTGGTCGTCGTCGTGGGGGCCGGAGTCGTCGTCGCGGCGGGCGCAGGGGCGGGCGACGGCGCGGCAGGCGCCTGCGCGAGCGCGGCACCGGCGAGCGTGATCGCGATCGACGCGGCCAGGATGCGGAGAGTCGGTTGGAACGTCATGGGGCGCAAAGCTCCTCGATACGGAAAGCCGAAAGACCCATTGGGGGGCCGGAGAGTTCCATTATTCCCATGCGAGCGACGCGGCCGTCGGGGGTTTCCCCGCACCGTGTCGCCGCCCGGAGACGGTCAATCGAACGCCTTCATGCCGCGATCGACCGCGGGACGCGCGGCGAGCGCGTCGCGCCAGCGCTTGAGGTGGGTCAACCCGTCCGCGTGCTCGATCAGCGCCGCACGCACCACGACGACCGGATAGAGCGAAAAGTCGGCGATCGAGAGCTCGTCGGCGAGCCACTCGCGCCCGGCGAGCCGCGCGTCGGCGACGCGCAGGTACCGCATGAGGCGCTCCTCGTAGAACGCGACGTTCGCGGGCGACTTCTCCGGCAGGATCGCAGTGTTGACGAAGATGCCCGTGGACGCACCGACGATGTCGGTCGTCGTGAACGCCATCCACTCGAGGACGCGCGCGCGCATCAATTCGTCCCGCGGCACGTAGCGCCTGGTCTTCTCGGCGAGGTAGACGACGATCGCGCCCGACTGCGTGAGCGTGAGCGGCACCCCGCCGGGGCCGTCGTTGTCGACGATCACCGGCACCATTCCGGCCGGGTTGAGCGCCGCGAACGCGGGCGTCCTGTGCTCGCCTTCCATCAGCGAGTAGCGGTGCACGCGGTACGGAAGCCCGCACTCCTCGAGCACGATCGACACGCGCTGCGAATTCGACGATTTCCCGGCATGGAGCTCGATCATGGGAGCGGGACTATACGCGTTGCATCCGGCGGCCGCCACGCGCCGTATCGGGTCGCATGACCGCTTCCCGACCGCGCCGCGCCTTCGTCGCAACCTGCCTTGGCGCGGCCGCCCTGCCCGCGCTGGCTGCCCGCGGCGAAGCGCCGGTCGGCGCAGGCGACGTCGCGGTGCTGAACGCCATGCTCGCGATCGAGCTCGAGACGCTCGCCGCGTACCGCCGGGCGGCGTCGTGCGGACTGCTGGTCCCGGCCGCGCAGGACCTCGCGGCCCGCTGCGCCGCGGACCATCGCGCGCATCGCGAGCTGCTCGTCGCCACGATCCGCGCGCTCGGCGGCGTGCCGGTCGATGCCCCGCAAGCGCATCCGGACGATGCGGTCGCCTTTGCGCGCGAGGCCGACGCGCTCGACCTCGCGGCGCGCTGCGAGCGCTTCGCCGCGAGCGCGTACCTCGCGATGGTGCCCGCGCTGCGCGATCGCGGGCTGGCGAAGCTCGCGGCGCGCGTCGCCGCCGACGAGGCGATGCA
>Ga0068867_100003973_pt1 | contig 10399 bp, 6 predicted proteins | sample KBSMisM32_FD_65649 | JGI IMG/M metagenome (GOLD analysis project Ga0068867, IMG submission 65649) | Miscanthus rhizosphere microbial communities from Kellogg Biological Station, Michigan, USA - KBS Miscanthus M3-2 | ecosystem: Host-associated > Plants > Roots > Rhizosphere > Soil ...
CGCGCTTCCATCTGCGCTTCGACCGAGAGCGGAACGTGGACCGCCATCTGGTCGCCGTCGAAGTCCGCGTTAAATGCGGCGCACACCAATGGATGCAGTCGAATAGCCTTCCCTTCCACCAACACAGGATCAAACGCCTGGATACCGAGACGGTGCAACGTCGGTGCACGGTTCAGCAACACGGGATGTTCGCGAATCACCTCGTCAAGCACATCCCATACTTCAGGCCGTTCTTTTTCGACCAGACGTTTGGCGCTCTTGATGGTCGTCGCAGCGCCTCGCTCCTCCAATTTGTGGAAGATAAAGGGCTTGAAGAGTTCGAGCGCCATCTTCTTGGGCAAACCACATTGATGCAGCCGCAGCTCCGGTCCCACGACGATGACGGTTCGGCCGGAATAATCGACCCGTTTACCGAGCAGGTTTTGGCGAAAGCGGCCCTGCTTTCCCTTCAACATGTCGCTCAAGGACTTGAGCGGCCGCTTGTTAGGTCCGCGAATCGCGCGACCGCGGCGCCCATTGTCAAAGAGCGCATCGACCGCTTCCTGCAACATCCGCATTTCATTTCGGATAATCACGCCTGGCGCCTTCAGTTCAATCAGGCGTTTCAATCGGTTATTCCGATTGATGACCCGGCGGTATAGATCGTTCAAATCCGATGTCGCAAAACGTCCTCCGTCCAGCGGCACGAGTGGGCGCAATTCCGGTGGCAGCACTGGAATCACATCCATGATCATCCACTCAGGCATATTCCCGGACTTGCGGAATGCCTCGATGACCTTCAGTTGTTTCGCGTATTTTTTCTTCAAGGCCGCTGAAGCCGATGTCTTCGCCTTCGCCTTGATCTCGTCCCACTTGGCATTCACATCGATCTTGCGAAGCAACTCCCGAATGGCATCGGCACCGATGCCGACTTTGTAGGAATCGGGACCGTATCCCGCGTTTTGAAGTTCACGAATTTTTTCCTCGGATACCAGTTCCTTTTCCGTCAAATCAGTTGAGCCAGGATCGACACAGACGTAGCTCTCAAAGTAGAGGATCCGTTCCAATCCCTTCAGGCTCATGTCGAGGAGGGTGCCGATTCGGCTCGGCACGCCCTTGAGGAACCAAATGTGCGCGACGGGCGCCGCGAGCTCGATATGACCCATGCGCTCCCGGCGGACCTTGGACTGAATGACCTCGACCCCGCATTTGTCGCACACAATGCCCCGGTGCTTCATGCGCTTGTATTTGCCGCAGTTGCACTCCCAATCCTTGATCGGGCCGAAAATTTTTGCGCAAAACAGTCCGTCTTTTTCCGGTTTGAACGACCGGTAATTGATGGTCTCCGGTTTCTTGACTTCGCCGTAAGACCACGACCGAATCTTTTCCGGTGACGCGATTCTGATTCGCATCGAGTCGAAAGACACCGCATCCCGCGGCTTCTCGAATAATGTATAGACGCCTTCCAAGGTAGTGACCTCCTCCGATACCGACCGTTACGGCCGGCACACAAATAGGTTAGTCTTGCGACTTGACCAGTTCGACGTCGAGCCCCAGACTCTGGAGCTCTTTGACCAGCACGTTGAACGACTCAGGCAATCCAGGCTCCAAGAACGGCTCACCTTTGACGACTGCTTCGTACATCCGCGATCGGCCCGGCACGTCATCCGATTTGACCGTCAGGAACTCTTGCAGCGTGGAAGCGGCGCCATAGGCCTGCAACGCCCACACTTCCATTTCTCCCAGCCGCTGACCGCCGAATTGGGCCTTGCCGCCGAGCGGCTGTTGCGTGACGAGCGAATAGGGACCGATCGAGCGCGCGTGAATTTTATCATCGACCAAGTGGTGGAGCTTTAAGACATACATGTAGCCAACTGTCACGGGGTTGCCGAACATTTCTCCGGTTCGGCCATCCATCAGCATGGTTTGCCCGCTGGTCGGCAGATTAGCCTTCTTGAGAAGTTCCTTGATCTCTGTTTCTGAGGCTCCATCGAACACCGGGCTCGCCACCTTGATCCCCAATGCCTTGGCCGCCCAACCTAGGTGGGTTTCCAATATCTGGCCGACGTTCATACGTGACGGCACACCGAGCGGATTCAGCACAATTTCCACCGGCGTTCCGTCCGGCAGGCAGGGCATGTCTTCCTCGGGCAAGACCCGAGAGACCACGCCTTTGTTTCCATGCCGTCCGGCCATTTTGTCTCCGACCTGAATCTTGCGCTTCATCGACACATAGACTTTCACGAGCTTGATCACGCCGGGCGGAAGTTCATCGCCCCGCTTCAAACGCCCGACTTTTTCGTCGTACAATGTCTGAAGAATTTCGATCTGCTCCTTCGCCCGCCGCTCGACGTCTTCCAGATCTTTTTGCTCGTCAGGATCGCTCAGAATGATGTACCGGACAGTCTCATCCGGCAGTCGCTTGAGAATGTCCGCCGTCAGTTTACCCTTCTTCTTCAGAATGACATCGCCGCTCTCGGCATCCATCAGATCACGGCCGACCACCTTCCCCAGCAGCAACTTTCTGATCTTCTTCGTTTTTTCTTCGTCAATGATCCGGAGCTCCTCGTGATGATCACGCTGGAGCTTCATCGCATCTTCGCTTTCGATGCTCTTGGATCGTTCGTCCTTGTCGAGTCCCTTGCGCGAAAAGATCTTCACATCTACGACGATCCCCTCGACACCGGGGGGTACAGTCAACGACGTATCCTTCACGTCACCGGCTTTTTCCCCGAAGATGGCCCGCAGCAGTTTTTCTTCCGGCGTCAACTGTGTCTCGCCTTTCGGCGTCACCTTCCCGACGAGAATATTCCCAGGTCTTACCTCGGCCCCGATGCGGATAATACCGCTCTCGTCGAGATCGCGAAGCGCTTCCTCTCCGACGTTGGGAATATCGCGAGTAATGTCCTCTTTCCCCAACTTGGTGTCGCGGGCTTCCACCTCGAATTCCTCGATGTGAATCGATGTGAACGCATCCTCCCGCACCAGCTTTTCGCTCAATAAAATGGCGTCTTCGAAGTTGTATCCACCCCAGGGCATGAAGGCGACGAGAATGTTCCTGCCCAATGCCAGTTCGCCGTGATCGATGGCAGGACCATCGGCCAAGACCTGCCCCACTTTCACCGGCTGCCCAAGCCGCACGACCGGCGTCTGCGTAATGGTCGTGCTCTGATTCGACCGCTGAAACTTGATCAAATCGTACGCATCCAAGCCGGCATCATTCCTTTTCCGACCTTCTTTCGAATCGGCGCGCACGACGATTCTCGTGGCATCGACGCTCTCCACGACGCCGGCACGCCTGGCCTGCACGACGTAGCCCGAGTCACGCGCAACCACGGTTTCCATCCCTGTACCGACCAACGGTGCCTCTGACTTGAGTAGTGGCACTGCTTGACGCTGCATGTTCGATCCCATCAAGGCGCGGTTGGCATCGTCGTGTTCCAAGAACGGGACCAGGGCCGTGGCCACGCTCACCACCTGCTTGGGTGACACATCCATGTATTCGATCTTGTCGGACGTGGCGCTCACGAAATCTCCGGCAGCTCGAGCCGAGATGGTTTCAGACACCAGACGGCCGGAAGCATCCACCTTTGCATTCGCTTGCGCGATGATGTACTTGTCCCCTTCGATCGCGGAAAGAAATTCAATCTCGTCCGTCACTCGCCCTTTGACCACTTTGCGATAAGGTGCCTCAATGAATCCAAACTTGTTGATGCGCGCATACGTCGCCAACGATGTGATCAGACCGATGTTCGGGCCTTCCGGCGTTTCGATCGGACAAATACGGCTGTAGTGAGACGGATGGACATCGCGAACCTCAAATCCCGCCCGTTCTCTGGTCAACCCGCCGGGACCGAGGGCGGAGAGCCGCCGCTTATGGGTAATTTCCGCGAGTGGATTCGTTTGATCCATGAACTGGGACAGCTGGCTGCTGCTGAAGAATTCCTTCACCGCAGCCACGACCGGCTTCGCGTTGATCAAATCATGCGGCAACACCGTTTCCATATCGAGCAGATTCATCCGCTCCTTGATGCTGCGTTCCATGCGGACCAGGCCAAGCCGGAATTGATTTTCCAACAACTCGCCGACTGAACGGACACGGCGATTACCCAGATGATCGATGTCGTCGATCTCGCCCTTGCCCAGTTTCAAATTGACGAGATAGCGGATGACCTCGACCATGTCCTGGGCCGTCAGCGTCCGCTGCTCTAACGGCAAGTCGAGGCCGAGCTTCTTGTTCAACTTCAGACGCCCGACCGGCGACAGGTCGTACCGCTTCGAGTTCAAGAACATATTGTCAAACAACGCTCGCGCCGTATCGACCGAAGGCGTTTCTCCAGGCCGTAAACGGCGATAGATCTCGACCATCGCCTCTTCTTTTGAGGTTGTCTTATCCATCTCCAGCGTATCCAGAATCACTGGAGTAGATGTGACCGTATCAAAATAAATCGCTTTGAATTCTTCGATGTCGCTCTCGATCAGTGATTCGATGATTTCGGCAGTGAGCCGCTGATTTCTCTCGGCTATCTTGTTCTTCTTGGAGTCCACCAGTTCCGTCAGAACCGCGCGCCCAATCAATTCACTGGGAGCCAGCGGGATTTCCTTTACCCCGGCTGCCTTGATCTTCGCGATCAGCCCCTTCGTCAGCTTGGCTCCTTCACGCACCAGCGGCTCTTTGGCGCCCTTTTCGATCACTTCCGCTGAGCAGCGCAGACCCTGATGAATCTCAGGATCGAGCTTTCGCAGCATCTTGCCTTTGATGACTCTGATTTCCTCGACCGGGTAGTACATTTTGAGCAAGTCGTCGGCCGAAAACCCGAATGCCTTCAAAAGAATCGTCGTCGGCATTTTCCGCCGGCGGTCGATCCGCACATAGAGAATGTCTCTCGCGTCGAACTCGAAGTCGAGCCACGATCCGCGATAGGGGATGATTCTGGCGGAATACAACACCTTACCGCTGGCGTGAGTACGGCCCTTATCGTGCGTGAAGGAGGCGCCGGGGGATCGATGCAACTGGCTGACCACTACACGTTCCGTACCGTTCACGATAAAGGTTCCCCGTTCCGTCATCAGCGGCAACTCACCGACATAGACCTCCTGCTCCCGGACATCGAGCACTTTTTTCTTTGAACCCTTGTCTTCCTTGTCGAAGACGACCAAACGGACCCGGAGTTTCAATGGAACGGCAAAGGTCATCCCCTGCTCAAGGCATTCCCGCTCGTCGTATTTGGGAGTCCCGAGCGTGTAACTTGTAAACTCCAGGACGGCGGTATTGTTGTAATCCGGAATCGGAAACACGCTCGCCAAGGCAGCCTGGAGCCCATGATCCTTGCGACGCTCAGGCTCGACCTCCCGCTGAAGAAATTCTTCATAGGAGCGCTTCTGAATTTCAATAAGATCAGGGATCTCGATGCTGCTATGAATGCGAGAATAGTCTTTCCGTTCGACGAACTCCTGTAGCGTCGTTTGGGACATTCCCCTGTCCTCCAATACAATGGTTAGACGTGAGGGCCCGCCCAAGGCAGGTCCCCACGGATGTCGCTATCGGTTGACTGAGATCTACTTAATCTCGACCTTGGCGCCGCTCTCTTCGAGCTTCTTCTTCATGGTGTCGCACTCTTCCTTTGTGACACCGGTTTTCACTGGCTTGGGCGCGCCTTCGACCAGGTCCTTCGCTTCCTTCAATCCAAGGCTCGTCAGTTCGCGAACGACCTTAATGACTTGGATTTTCTTGTCCGCCGGAGCAGATACCAGCATGACGTCGAACGCGGTCTTTTCCTCGGCTGCCGCTGCTGCGCCACCACCGCCAGCAGCTGGAGCGGCAACGGCGACCGGTGCGGCGGCCGTGACGCCGAATCGGGCCTCCAACCCCTTCACGAGCTCCGCCAAATCGAGCACACTCATCGTCTCGATGGCCTTGATCAACTCTTCTTGTGACAACTTCGTCGTGGTCGTTGACATATCCCCTTCTCCTTTTCGTTTATCCTGAATGGCCGCAATGACTCTGACAAATTTTGACAAGACCGCACTGAGCGTATACACCAGGCCACGCGCCGGTCCCTGCATGGCCGACAACAACATCGCAATGAGAACTTCCTTCTTCGGCAGCTTCGCAACGGCCGCCAACTCGGCCGGCTGTACGACCTTGCCTTCCAACACGCCGATCGTGATCTTCATCTTCTGGTCCCGCTTCTCGGCCAGAAGAAAATCTTGAAGGATCTTCGTCGGGAGCACCGGATCGTCATAACCAATCACCAGTCCCGTTGGTCCCTTGAGGTATGTCTTGACCCCGGAAAGGATCGTACCCTCGGCAGCACGGGCAGCCAGCGTATTCTTGACGACCTTGTATTCGGCCTTGGCACCTCGCAATAGCTTGCGAAGCTCTGTCACTTGATTTACGGGGAGCGCGGCGCTCTCTGTAACAATCGCGAGCCGTGCACGACCGAATGTCTCCGTCAACTCCGCAACTGCTGTGGCTTTCTCGCCCTTATTCATAATCAAACCCTTCCCCTTCCGCGCGACAACAAGCCCGACTAACTCCATTCCTTCGCTAACGCAATGGCGTCCAGCTTGACGCCAGGCCCCATCGTACTTGAGATGGTCGCACTCATCAGATAGCGCCCTTTGCACGAGGCAGGCTTTGCCTTGATCACCGCCTCAAGCACTGCCGCAGCGTTGTCGTAAAGCTGCTCCGGTTTAAATGACACTTTCCCGACAGGCACCTGAACGATCCCGGCTTTTTCGACTTTGTATTCGACTCGACCCTTCCGAATTTCTGACACGGCCTTCCCGACCTCGAAGGTCACGGTCCCGGTCTTGGGATTAGGCATGAGCCCACGGGGACCCAGTGCTTTTCCAAGTTTCCCGACGGCCCCCATAAGGTCCGGCGTCGAAATGGCACAGTCAAAATCCAGCCATCCCCCCTTGATCTTCTCCATCAAATCATCGGACCCGACATAGTCGGCGCCGGCCTGCCGGGCCTCTTGCTCCTTCTCCCCCTTGGCAAAGACCAATACACGAATCTTTTTCCCTGTGCCATGCGGCAGGGACGTCGTCCCTCGCACCATTTGGTCGGCCCGCTTCGGATCGACACCCAAGCGAAGTGCGAGATCAACGGATTCATCAAACTTGGTATAGGCCAACCGCTTCACCGCTTCGACCGCCTCGCGCAAGGCATAAGCCCGAGGCTCAAGCTTCTCGACCGCCGCTTTCATCTTCTTTCCCATTTCCGTTCTCCCTCGACCCCATCGCGAGTTCTGATCGTGCAGGCCTGCCAAGTGCAGCCCGAGCCGCGAGCATGACGGCAGTCCTGCCCGATCTAACGCCTCACCCTTGAATTACCACTCCCATACTGCGCGCTGTTCCCTCGATAATCTTGATCGCCCCCGCAAGATCGGCAGCGTTGAGATCCGTCAATTTCTTCTGCGCAATCTCACGCAACTGTGCCTTCGTGATCTTTCCTACCTTGTCTTTTTGTGGAACGCCGGATCCCTTGATGATCCCTGCAGCCTTCTTCAAAAGGTCGGATGCCGGGGGAGTTTTCATCACAAAGGTAAACGACCGGTCTTTATAGACTGTAATGATCACTGGAATGATGCTGTCGCCCTCTTTCTGCGTTTTGGCATTGAACTGTTTGCAAAACTCCATAATGTTGACGCCGTGCTGCCCCAATGAGGGCCCTACCGGGGGAGCAGGGTTCGCTTTCCCAGCTGGAATTTGTAACTTAATCTGCGCCGATACTTCTTTGGCCATGTCCTGTTCCCCTAATGTTGAATGATGAATGTTAAATGATGAATTCCTGAGGCGCCGCTGCCCCCTTCCACTCGCTCAACATTCAACATTTCCAATGAAACATTTGCGCTTTAGATGCGCTCCACTTGCATAAACCCAAGCTCCACAGGGGTAGATCGCCCAAAAATACTGACCAATACTTTTAGTCGGCCATGGTCCTGGGACACCTCATCTACCACGCCGTTAAATCCGAGAAAGGGACCGTCAATAATCCGTACATTGTCCGTCTTGATGAATTTAACCTGTTCGCGGGGTCCGGCTGCTCCCACATCAACCTGTTTCAATAGCGACTCAACCTCATCCGTCGACAGTGGTGTCGGCTGCGCTCCAGCGCCAACAAAACCCGTGACCTTTGGTGTTTCTTTGATCATCTGCAAGGTTTCATCGATAAGCGGGGACTCCAACTCCACAATCACGTACCCGGGGAAAAACTTCCGTCGAGACGTTCGGCGCTTACCATCCTTGATCTCAATCACATCTTCTGTCGGCACAAGTACCTGCCCCAGCTTTTCGACCAGTCCCATTTGATTGGCCCGCTCAAGCAAGCTGGTCTTCACCCGCCCCTCAAAACCTGCGTAGGTATGAATGACGTACCAATTCTTTGCCATACCCTATCCTCGGATCATTGGTTGAATGTGTGACATACAACAACTCTCCCTCGAAGAGGCTCCGCTCATAAAATCTTGCCCACTAGCCATACAAGAATAGAGTCGACGAATGACAGATAGAGGGACATGATGATGCAAAAGACAATGACCACAGTCGTGGACCCGATTGTTTCGGCCCTGGTCGGAAAGGAGACTTTCTTCAACTCTCCGCGCACATCGTTGAGGAATTCGCGAATCGAATTGATAAAATTCTTGAACATGCCGACCTCACCTTCGTCTACTGACGAGGGAAACTGCATTCCCTCATTGCGCCCAATATCCCTCTCCGCCGCCGACCCGCTCACAAGCCAGATGTCGGTCTCCAGCCTGATCCTCCACTACACAGCTCCTGGCAGGGGCACTAGGATTTGAACCTAGACTCTCGGTTTTGGAGACCGATGTGCTAGCCATTGACACCATGCCCCTAATCCAGACGTGAAACGTGAGGCGTGAGGCGTAAAACGTCAGCCTATCGGTGAGTCCCCTCACCCCTTACGCCTCACCCCCTACGCCTCACACTATTTCACTTCCTTATGGGCAATGTGCTTCCGACAAAACTTACAGAATTTATTCCGCTCTAGGCGATCCGGGTCGTTCTTTTTATTTTTCATGGTGGAATAATTCCGCTGCTTGCACACGGTGCAGGCTAAATCAATGATCTCTCGCATCTTCTTATTCGTCAGGCGTCAGGCGTCAGGCGTGAAGCGATGGCCGATACCCTGCCACCATCCCCTTACTCCTTCCCCCTTACCCCCTCCGCTCCCTATTAATTACGCCAGGATTTCGGTGACGACGCCGGAGCCGACGGTCTTGCCCCCCTCGCGCACCGCAAACCGCAACCCCTGATCCATCGCGATCGGGCTGATCAACTCCCCCGTCACGCTCACATTGTCCCCCGGCATCACCATCTCCACCCCCGGATTGAGCGACATCACCCCCGTCACATCCGTCGTCCGGAAATAGAACTGCGGCCGATACCCATTGAAGAACGGCGTATGCCGCCCCCCCTCTTCCTTCGCCAACACATAGATTTCCGCCTTGAACTTCGTATGCGGCGTGATGCTCTTCGGCTTCGCCAGCACCATCCCCCGCTCCACCTCTTCCTTCTTCGTCCCCCGCAGCAACACCCCCACGTTATCCCCCGCCTGCCCCTCATCGAGCACCTTGCGGAACATCTCGACCCCCGTCACCACTGTAGCCTGGTTCGGTCGCAGCCCCACAATCTCGATTTCATCGCCCACCTTCACGATCCCCCGTTCGACACGGCCCGTCACCACCGTCCCCCGTCCGCTGATCGTAAACACATCTTCGATCGGCATCAGGAACGGCTTATCAATCGGCCGTTGCGGTGTCGGAATATAGGTGTCGACTGCTTCGAGGAGTTGCAAAATCGCCGGCACCCCCAGCGGCCCCTGCCCGCCCTCCATAGCCTGCAACGCCGACCCGTGAATGATGGGCGTCTTGTCGCCCGGGAACCCATACTTCGTCAACAGCTCCCGCACTTCCAGCTCCACCAGCTCCAAGAGCTCCTTGTCGTCGATCTTATCGGCCTTGTTCAGAAACACCACGATGTAGGGGACGCCGACCTGCCGGGCCAAGAGGATATGCTCCCGCGTCTGGGGCATCGGCCCATCGGCCGCGCTCACGACGAGGATCGCCCCGTCCATCTGCGCGGCCCCCGTGATCATGTTCTTGACGTAATCGGCGTGGCCCGGGCAATCCACATGCGCGTAGTGGCGATTGGCCGTTTCGTATTCCACGTGGCTGATCGCAATGGTCATGATCTTCGTCGCATCGCGCCGCCCCTGGCTCTCGCTCGCCTTGGCCACCTCGTCGTAGGAGACGAACTTCGCCATCCCCTTCTCCGCACTCACCTTCGTCAACGCCGCCGTCAACGTCGTCTTCCCATGGTCCACGTGCCCGATCGTCCCGATATTCACATGCGGCTTCCGCCGCTCATATTTCGCCTTCGCCATACCCGC
>Ga0068867_100003996_pt1 | contig 10372 bp, 8 predicted proteins | sample KBSMisM32_FD_65649 | JGI IMG/M metagenome (GOLD analysis project Ga0068867, IMG submission 65649) | Miscanthus rhizosphere microbial communities from Kellogg Biological Station, Michigan, USA - KBS Miscanthus M3-2 | ecosystem: Host-associated > Plants > Roots > Rhizosphere > Soil ...
AACCAGTTTGCCCAGTTTACTCCAGTAAATGGCTCCTGAACACATCAGGCAGGGTTCAATGGTAACATACAATGTTGCTTCAGGGAGGTATTTGCTGCCCAATAGATTGAAGGCAGAGGTAAGGGCGATCATTTCTGCATGGGCTGTGGGATCATTTAATTTTTCTGTCATGTTATGGCCCCGGGCAATTATCCGTTCATTGACCACCACAATGGCACCAATAGGAATTTCATCATCCTCCAGTGCTTTTTTGGCCTCTTTTATCGCCTGCATCATGAAGTATTCGTCCGTCATGGTACTCCGAAGTTAAGGAATTAATCCACTGCATATTTTATGCCTGCTATCCTGCGTATCTCATCCAGTACCTCCATTAATTCCAGTGTGTTGGCGTGCGTCATAACGGGGCTTTCGGTTAATCCATCCCGCAGGCAATCTGTTACATGCTTTGCTTCATGCCAGTAGCCGATGCCTTTGGTCTTTTTTAATTTGACCGGTTTGCCTTTGTCGCCCATTCCATAATGCAATTCCACTTTGGAGGTCTGATCATAGAAGCGGCTGGTCAATTTGATATAGGCCTTTGTACCGTTGATATGTACGTCAGTGGGAAGATTGGTAGAGAAGGAACTGAATAATTGGGCCAGAGCGCCCTTTTTATAAATAAAGGTTACCGAACATTGCTCATCTATACCTGCTGGTGAAGGGATCATTGTTGCGTGTATTTCATCTGGCCTGCCCAGGATGGAGAGTACCATGAATATATTGTAAATACCGATGTCCAATAAGGTTCCACCTCCCAATGCAGGATCAGACAGGCGTACCGGTGCATCATCTCTGAGTCGAAATCCAAAATTTATCAATACACTTTTTACTTCTCCTATTTTGTTCTTCTGGATCAGTTCCTGCATTTTTTTATAATGCGGAAGGAATTTAGTCCATACAGCTTCCATCAGAAATATCTTCTTTCCTTTTGCCAGAGTGATCATTTCCCTTGTTTGCCTGCTATTCATGGCAAAGGGTTTTTCACACAATACAGCTTTATTATGATTGAGACAAAGTAAGGTATGCTCATAATGATGAGAATGCGGAGTGGCAACGTATATCACATCCACTTCGCTATTATTCACTATATCCTGGTAACTGCCATGTGCATGCGTGGCCTTGAATTCTTTTGCAAACTTCTTTGCATTGTCCAAACTGCGGGAAGCCACGGCAGTCAATGTTGCGCCCTTTACCCATTTAAGATCATCAGCGAATTTGCGGGCAATACGACCACAACCGATTATGCCCCAACGGACTTTTTGTTTTTTCATCTCAGGAAGATAGGAAATAAAGGGAATCGATTTTCTTAAATTGTGGTTACATAATTAAAGTCATGACTGATCAGCTCAACGCATTGCGCCAATACTTTGATTCGGGAAGAACCCGGACGGCATCGTTTCGCAGAGATAGCCTGAATAAGTTGAAAGATTCAATTCTGCGCTATGAAAAAGAACTCTATGATGCCCTGTATGCTGATCTAAAGAAAAGCCCGGAGGAAAGCTGGGTTACAGAACTGGGCATTGTGGTGAATGGTGTGAAATCGGCTCTTCGTAATCTGAATAGCTGGATGAGCCCTCATAGAGTATCCACCAATCTTTTGAATCTTCCTTCTTCCAGCAGGATAATGAAGGAGCCGCTTGGTGTTGTGCTGATCATTGCTCCATGGAACTATCCCTTTCAGCTATTGATCAATCCGTTGGTTGGCGCTATTGCAGCCGGCAATTGTGTAGTGCTTAAACCCAGTGAATTTGCTCCTGCTACTGAAGCTGTAATGAAGAAACTGATCGAGGATATATTTCCTAAAGAATACATTTTGTATGTAGAGGGAGAAGGCCAAATTGTATTACCTGCAATGATGAACAATTTCCGCTTTGATCATATCTTTTATACAGGGAGTACAGCAGTGGGCAGGATCATTTACAAAATGGCGGCGGAGCAGTTGACGCCTGTAACACTTGAGCTGGGTGGTAAAAGTCCCTGTGTAGTAGAGTCTGATGCAGACATAAAAACAGCGGCGAGAAGAATTGCTGTAACCAAATTTAGTAATGCCGGCCAGATGTGCGTGGCTCCGGATTATGTGCTGGTGCATTCATCTAAAAAAGATGCACTGGTTAATGCAATGAAAAAATCATTGCTGCAGTTCTTCAGTGATGAACCTGAATCCAGTTCCAGCTATGGAAAGATGATCAATGAGAAGCAATTCAACCGGGTTGTTTCTTATTTATCCAAAGGAAATGTTCTGCATGGCGGAAGGTCAGATAAAAAAGAATTATTCATTGAACCCACGCTGATTGATAATGTAAGTATGCAGGATCCAATTATGAAAGACGAGATATTTGGACCCATACTACCCGTTATTCCTTTCCAGGAAAAGGAAGAAGCAATGAAGATTATCAATCAGAATCCTGATCCTTTGGCGTTCTATGTTTTTACCTCGAGCAGTTCAAAAGAAAAGGATTGGCTGGATAGTGTTCCCTTTGGTGGAGGATGTGTTAACAATGCCAGCTGGCATTTTACCAATCATCATTTGCCATTTGGAGGAAGGGGATTTAGTGGAACCGGAAATTATCATGGAAAATATTCATTTGATACATTTAGCCATCACAAGGCTGTAATGAAAACACCAAACTGGTTTGATCCCAATATCAAGTATCCACCTTTTAAAGGAAAGCTTCGATTGTTCAAATGGGTGTTGAGATGAATTAACGAACTTTGTTCTATGAAAACAAGTTTGCGGCAAAGATTCCTGAAACTGGTTTATCCAATATTTATGTGGTTGAATAAAGTGATTGGAAGAAATGCCAGGCATTTGGAGAATATTCATAAGACGCAGCCAATCCATTCATTTTATGATCTGAAGGCAACTTCCAATGACGGTACTGATATCGATTTCTCATCTTTTAAAGGAAAGAAAGTATTATTGGTGAATACAGCCAGCAATTGTGGTTACACCGGTCAGTATGACCAGCTGGAGCAATTATACCTTGAATACCGGGATAAGCTGGTTGTGATCGGTTTCCCGGCCAATGATTTCAAAGGGCAGGAAAAGGGGACGGATGAAGAGATTGCCGCTTTTTGCAAGACCAATTACGCCATCAAATTCCCATTAACTCAAAAGACCGTAGTGGTCAAAAAGCCGGAACAGGACCCCATATTTCAGTGGCTTTCTGATCCCTCCCGCAATGGGTGGTGCGACAAGGCTCCAAGCTGGAATTTTTCCAAATACCTGGTGACCGAACAGGGAGTACTCGCAGACTACTTTGGCTCCTCAATTTCTCCGCTGGATGAAGTTGTATTAAAAGCCATCAACTCTCCCCTGTAATTGGGATTCAGACTCTAAAATCTGGATTTCAGTCAATTTCGCAAAACTTATCCCCATTGCTGTTGCACTATAAAGCAATAGGTTTTCTATTTTGGAGTTATCCAATGATATCCAATAGAACCGAACCTTAACCGCCTCTGAAATGCCACTGCTGAACACCATTCTCAGCTTTATCGTTAACAACGGTAGCCATCCCACGTTAAAAACGCGGCAGAAAAAGGCTATTATTCTCATTAATATTTTTTGGACTATTTCAGTTATTGGCTGGTTCTTCTTCTTTATCGGTCTTTATCCCAGCACTCATTCCCATCACAAAAAATTCCTGGCGGCTTACCTGGTTGTTTCAGCGGGGTTCATTTTGACCGGGTTATTGGTCAGGTATAAAAAACGGCATCTTGCCAAAATCGTCCTGCTGTCTGTTGCGTACACCGGTGTTTTCTTTTACGATAATTATACCGGGGCCAGCATGGGGGTGAGTACTTATTATATCATTTATCTTTTTATCGCACTCAACCTGTTCTCTTACCGTAATAATGAAGGCTGGCTGATATTTTTTACGCTACTGCCTGCTGTTTTATTTATAGGAACAGCAATTATTCAAACGTATTCTCCAATTCAATCTGTGAAAGAGAATATGATGATTCCCTTCCGCACCTTCAACTATTTCCTTTCCTTTCTGCTGGTAAGCTGTTTTGGTATTTACATAGTACGGTATAATAGTCGAAATGAAGACTGGCTTGAACAATCTACCATCAATCTTCAAACACTTATCGATAATACCAAGGGTAGTATCTGGAGCATTACCAACAATTTTGAGATCATTGCTGCAAATGAAGTGTACAGGCAGGATATGAAGGAGATATTCGGGATCAATGTGTATCCCGGGTTTGATATGAGCCCCATCATCAAAGGGATCAATTATCCACAGCAATGGTTAAAACAATATCGCCGCGCATTTGAAGGAGAATCCTTCAATGAAGAATATCATTTTGAGGATAAGACCTTTGAACTGGTAGCCTCTCCCATCCTTAATGTATTCGGACAGGTGATTGGCGCCGCATTTTATGCAAGGGATATCACGTATCGGAAAAAAGCAGAACAGGAACTGGTCTCTGCCAAAACAAAAGCTGAAGAAGCCTCCAGGGCAAAGGCCATTTTCCTTAGCAATATGAGTCATGAATTGAGAACTCCACTCAATGGAATAATCGGCACTGCCCAGCTATTGCAGGAGGAAAACCATCTCACCGAACAAAAAGAATCGCTTACCATCCTCAATAACCTGAGTGAGCACATGCTTGGCCTGGTCAATGATGTGCTTGATTATAATAAGATCGAATCAGGAATGCTGGAGCTCAGTCCCCATGTATTCAATATGGGGGATTTATTGAAGAAGTTGCACAGCACCTTCCGTCCATTCTTTGAAGACAAGGGATTATCCTATACACTTGATATGGACAAGCGACTGGAAACAGCAACAGTATTTGCAGATGATCTGCGATTGATGCAGGTATTGAATAATCTTGTTTCCAATGCACTTAAGTTCACGCATAAAGGAGGGGTGACTGTATCCTGTGCGATTGTAAACCAGAATTTATCAACGGTAAGTCTTCTCTTCTGTGTTGTTGATACGGGTATTGGTATCGATAATGCAGCATTTGAATCAATATTCGAGAGTTTTAGCCAGGGGGATAATGCCACCACCCGCAAGTATGGTGGAACCGGCCTTGGGCTTTCCATATCCAGGAATCTGGTGAAATTGATGGGTGGCAAATTGAATCTTAACAGTCAGAAAGGATCTGGTAGTAACTTCTTTTTCCAGATTGATCTCACTTTGTACAAACAGGAAGAATCCAGTGGCAAGATGACCAAATTCAAGTGGAGAGATACTGATCTGCTCAATCTGAGGATATTGGTTGCTGAAGATAATCCCATCAATATGATCGTGGCCCGGAAAACCCTTGAAAAGAAGGGGATTATTGTTACAGAGGCCGTAAACGGTCAGATAGCCGTTGAAAAGATGATGCAGGAAGATTTTGACCTGGTGATGCTGGACCTGGAAATGCCTGTAATGGACGGGAGAACCGCAATAAAGGAATTGAAAAAGATCAATGATAATATACCTGTTATCGCATTTACTGCTGCCGTGTATGAAAATATGCGGGAAGAGTTAAAGGAGTACGGATTTACAGATTTCATGCATAAGCCCTTCAAGCCGGAAGACCTTTATAAGAAAATCGCAGAGGTTACACGTAACAGATAAGTTTAATTCTCCTACTTTCACCCACTTTTTCGGTACTATTTCTGCTGTTTAATGCTCAATTGATCTGTTATGCAATACAATGATATTATCGGCACCATTGGCGTGGGACTGATCCTTCTAGCCTATTTTATGAATACAGTAAAGATGCTGGAAAGGAATAAGCGGGCATTTTATGTGATGAATATTATAGGAGGCGCCATGGCCTGTTATGCTTCGTATCTGATCGAATTTTTCCCTTTTGTTGTACTGGAAGGTACCTGGACGCTGGTATCAATCTATGGATTAATGAAGACTATGCGCATTAAAATGACATGAGGTGAGTCGGTTAGATCACTCCCATTTTTTTCATCAGGAAGGAAGCGCTGAGTGTACTACAAACGCCATCACCCAGTTTATAGTCAAATAGCAGTTCATCATTGATGATCTGTGATTCAAAGCATTTATTGGCTATTGCCTGGGGGAATTCTTCAGCAAGCCTGGAAACAGTGAGATCATGCGTGGCAATTATGCCGGAGGCATGGGCGGCTACCAGTTTCCGGATAAGCCCCACGGTGCCATTGTGTTTATCATTACTGTTTGTTCCCCGCAATATTTCATCCAGTATCACAAAGGTTTTGTTGCCGGTTTCCAGTTCCAGGATGATCTGCTGAAGGCGTTTAAGCTCTGCATAAAAGAAAGATTCACTGTCTTGCAGGGAATCACTGATTCGCATACTTACGTGCACGTCATAGGGATAAAGTTCAAATTGTCGGGCACATACCACACTGCCTGCCCTGGCCAACACAAGGTTAATACCAAGTGTGCGAAGAAAAGTGCTTTTGCCAGACATATTTGAACCAGTGAGGATCACAAATGGATGCTCATTAAACGAAATGCTATTGGTTATTCTTTTTTTGGCGGATATCAAAGGATGGCCCATATCCATTGCCTTCAATCCTTCAGATCCTTTGAGTAACGGATAACAGAATGCAGGGTTATTAAAAGAAAATGAAGCAAGACTGTTCAATGCTTCCAATTCTCCCAATTGCTCCAGCCAGCGCATAATATCCTTGCCATTCTTTTCTTTCCATTTTTCCAGTCGGTACAGCACATGGATATGAAAGAGAAATAATCCGTTCAATAAAATGCTAACCACCAGGTTTATCACTGTTTCCAGTGAATTGAATAAGGAGGCTAATTTCCCAATGGAAGTAGAGGCTGCAATATTCCCGGACCTCAATCTTTCCTGCATGCTGCGTAATAAGGGAGCCTGGAAGTTTTGGGATTCAATAAGTCCAAGTTGTTTTGAAAATTGCTCCAATACTTTTGTTACTGAAGTGGATACGGAGAGATAGGAAGAAATTTTTCTTGTAAAAGAAAAAGCAACAGCCAGGTTAAGAATGAACAGGCCGTAAAACAGATTTAAGGCAGCATCTTTTTCTGAATAGAAATAATATGCCAGTACAGAAAGAGAAACTATCGGGAAGATCAACAATCCAAAATAAAGTGCCTTATTGTTGAATACGGAAGAAGAATTGATCCACCCTTTCAATTGCTGCATTTCCCGGTCTTTCGTTTCCTGGATCATTCCATAGGCCTGTACCTGCTGCCTGAACTCAAGTTTGCCGGTTAATTCCGTAATGGCTTCCTGTCGTGCGGTGATATTCTTTTTATCAGGATGCAGAAGAGATTGAGACAGTGCTTCCTTTCCAAAAGTAGTGCTGGTACGGTTCAGGTAGGGGAAAAGACCACCATCTCCAAAGAGATCCAGGTCATAGGAATACGGGTGATGAGGATCTGTATATTCCTTTCCGTTCTCAAACTCCGGATTTTTTCCTTCCATGAACTGCCATTCCTTTTCATTGAGGCGGCTCATCGCCTGGCTGAATTGGACCTTGTTCTTTAGCCGGTCATACCACCTGAGAATGATAAGGAATCCAATAAAAAGGATCAGTGCAATGATCGTGAATGTATTTGCACCTGAAATAAGCGCCTTATATCCAAAATAAAGTGCACCTGCAAACAATGTCAGCCGGATAAAGCTTAAGAAATTCAGTTGCTGTTGAAGTTCAACTGATCTTTTGGAATAGTCATCATGAAGAGAAGAATAGAGTGAAGAACTGCCCGTATGAGCCAACCCTCCATTGTTTTGTGCATTCATTTTTCTATGGCTATTTCAATGATAAGATTTAATCAACGGGGCATTTCTCGTGATAGTTCACAAGTTCAATAGGCGTTTTTTCCAATTCAAAACCTGAATAGACTTTCGCCACTTCATCCAGCACTGCATTGATCTCATCTACATTTGAAAGTGTAACCAGTTTGTTGCGGTATTCCTTAATATTTGGAAGGCCTTTGAGATAATTGGCGTAATGGCGGCGCATTTCATTGATCCCAACGATCGGGCCTTTCCATTCCACGCTTTTTATCAAATGCTTGCGGGCAACATTTACTCTTTCCTCTACGGAGGGACCAGGTAAATGAGTACCTGTTTGCATGAAATGTTTGATCTCGTTGAATATCCAGGGATATCCAATTGCAGCGCGACCAATCATGATCCCATCCACTCCATAACGATTCTTATATTCAACTGCTTTTTCAGGAGAATCAATATCGCCATTACCAAATATGGGAATGGTGATGCGAGGGTTTTCTTTCACTTTACCGATCAGGGTCCAGTCTGCTTCACCCTTGTACATCTGGGTGCGTGTGCGACCATGAATGGCCAATGCCTTTATGCCTACATCCTGGAGCCGCTCTGCCACCTCTTCAATATTCTTCATTTTATCATCCCATCCCAGTCTTGTTTTGACAGTAACGGGTAATGAGGTTGATTTCACAACAGCAGAGGTGAGACGAACCATAAGGTCGATATCCTTCAATACGCCAGCACCAGCTCCACGAAGTGCTACCTTTTTTACAGGGCATCCGAAATTGATATCCAGCAGGTCCGGATTGGTTACCTCTACAATTTTGGCTGCAAGGGAAAGGCTTTCTTCATCACCACCGAAGATCTGGATGCCAACAGGCCGCTCATAATCAAAAATGTCCAGTTTCTTGCGGCTTTTGATGGCGTCGCGGATCAGGCCTTCGCTTGATATAAATTCAGTATACATCAAATCGGCGCCATTATCCTTACAAACGGCCCGAAAGGGTGGGTCGCTGACGTCCTCCATGGGTGCCAGGAGCAGGGGAAATCCCGGAAGCGATATGTTACCAATTTTGACCATGCTGGTGATTGAAGACCACTGATTTAGGGGTTGATAGTGGGCAGAAAATAAATACGCTGACTGTACCCCTCTTCTGCCCTCTGTCATCTATTTTTGAGCCTGCAAATTTACAGGTTAATTGCTGAACTACAGTTACGATAATAACTCAAAGGGGATTTCTTATACAGCGGGTTTTTTCATGTTGATCGCTTTTGCAGTGGCCGGCCTTATATTGGCTTCAGCCATTAGTGCACCTATCTGGCAAGCAATGACCGGATTGAAGCTGACAGAAATGGAGAAGAATATGAATAATCCGGCCTATGCAGATGTAATGAAGATCCTGCAGGTGATTACGGCTGTGGTTGGATTTTTTCTTCCTGCTGTGGTTACGGCCGCACTCCTGAACAAGCGACCATTAAAACTCCTTGGCCTGGCAGAAGGTGCCAGTCCACAACAGGCAGGAGTGGTTATACTGATCATTGGCGCCTCGCTGGCTGTAGCCACGGGATTATCTTATGTTAATGCGCATGTCCCCATTCCAGAAAGCTGGCATGTTAAATTCATGAAACTGGAAGATAATTATAACCGGCAGGTAGAAGCTATTATCCGGCTCAAGGATACAAAGGATTATATCATTGCATTGGTTGTAATGGCGTTTCTGCCTGCAGTTTGTGAGGAGACCCTGTTTAGAGGTGGATTGCAAAATTTTCTTACACGTGCTACCAATATGCCCTGGGTTTCTATTCTAATAGTGAGCCTTATCTTCAGTGTGGTTCATCTTTCCTTTTATGGTTTTCTTTCCAGGATGTTCTTAGGTATTATTCTCGGATTCATATTTCAATATTCAGGGAAATTATGGTTGAGCATACTGGCTCATTTTATCAATAATGCACTTGCATTGACAGTTCTGTTTTTTTATATCCGGCAGGGCAGGTCCCTCCATGATGCAATGAAATCGGAAGGAACCAGTTTCTGGGGATTGTTGGCGATACCTGTTGTGATTGCATTGTTTGAATTATTCAGAAGAGTATCCCGTAACCGGCATACTGCTTAATATCTATCCATGGCATTTAACTGGCAAACATTTAGGACAAGGGCATTGACAGCTATTCTGTTTGTGGTAGTGATGTTGGTGGGGTTGTTGTGGAATCAATGGAGTTTCTTTGTACTTTTTTCAGTGATACATTTTGGATGCTGGTGGGAATATTTGCAAATCGTTGAAAAAATACACAAAGTAAAGCTGCACCCTTATGTTAAACTGGGATTTATGGTGTTAGGTTATGGGTTGGTGTTGTGGTGTAGTGGGGCATTTTATAAGGGGGGTAGTTCCATTTATAATATAAATGGTTATGACTTGAGGGGAAATTTTTCATTTCCAGTTTCAATAGCTGGGTTTGTTTTATTGATATTGGGCATTTTTCAGAAAACGAAAATAGACCTGAGGTCCTTTGGTCGGGCTGCAGCGGGCCTGCTATATATTTCTCTTAGCTGGGGATTATTTCTTACCATTGATATAATTAGTAGAGGTTCTATAAAACCACATTATTTCTCCGTTTTTATTAT
>Ga0068867_100004000_pt1 | contig 10370 bp, 11 predicted proteins | sample KBSMisM32_FD_65649 | JGI IMG/M metagenome (GOLD analysis project Ga0068867, IMG submission 65649) | Miscanthus rhizosphere microbial communities from Kellogg Biological Station, Michigan, USA - KBS Miscanthus M3-2 | ecosystem: Host-associated > Plants > Roots > Rhizosphere > Soil ...
GGAGGAGGCGATGATCAGCACGCCGGCACTGGAAATACAGAACGCTTGGCGTGTCGCCGCGATGGCCGCCGGGTTCGGTGCGATGGCATTGTTGGCAGTGTTGAGGCTCGCCCAGGTGGGCCGACCGCGACAGGTCGTGGCAGCCCTCGGCCTTGTCGTGGCGCTGATCGTGGTGATGACGCTGCTGCAGCCCGTGTGGCGCCAGCTCGGCAACGCCAATCTCGTCGTCTTCTTCGTGCTCGTCGTCGCCTGCGCAGTCTTCGCGGGTGTTCCGATCGCCTTTGCGTTCGGCCTGGCGACACTCGGCTACGTGATGCTGACGACGAGCACTCCTGTGCTGATCGTCGTGGGTCGCATGGACGAAGGGGTCAGCCACCTCATCCTGCTGTCGGTGCCGTTGTTCGTTTTCCTCGGTCAGCTGATCGAGATGACGGGCATGGCCCGTGCGATGGTCGCTTTCCTCGCCAGTCTCCTCGGCCATGTGCGTGGCGGCCTGCACTACGTGCTCCTCGGAGCGATGTACCTGGTGTCGGGAATATCCGGGTCAAAGGCGGCCGACATGGCCGCGGTCGCGCCGGTGCTCTTTCCGGAGATGAAGAAGCGCGGAGCGAAGGAAGGCGACCTGGTGGCTCTGTTGTCGGCGACGGGCGCGCAGACGGAGACGATCCCGCCATCCATTGTGCTGATCACGATCGGCTCCGTGACAGGCGTGTCCATCGCAGCGCTGTTCACCGGCGGCCTGCTGCCAGGCCTCGTGCTGGCATTGACCTTGGTCGCCGTCGTGTGGGCCCGCTACCGGCGCGAGGACCTGAGCGGCGTGCAGCGCGCGAGCCGGCGCCAGATCGGTCGCGCCTTCGTGATCGCATTGCCTGCCATTGCACTGCCGTTCATCATCCGAGCTGCGGTGGTGGAAGGCATCGCAACAGCCACCGAAGTGTCGACGATCGGCATCGCCTACGGCGTGATCGCCGGCCTGCTGATCTATCGGCAGTTCGACTGGAAGCGGGTGTATCCGATGCTGGTCGACACCGCCAGCCTGTCTGGCTCGATCCTCTTGATCATCGGGGCTGCGACCGCGATGGCATGGGGGCTGACGCAGTCGGGGTTCTCGCGGACGCTCAGCGAGGCGATGCGCGCTCTGCCGGGAGGCGCAGCCGGCTTCATGGCGGTCTCGGTCGTTGCGTTCATCGTGCTCGGCAGCGTACTGGAGGGGATCCCCGCGATCGTCCTGTTCGGACCGCTGCTGTTCCCGATTGCCAAGGCGGTGGGTGTCCACGAGGTGCACTACGCGATGGTGGTCATCCTTGCGATGGGGATGGGCCTGTTCGCCCCGCCTTTCGGCGTGGGCTACTACGCTGCGTGTGCCATCGGTCGCGTCAACCCAGACGAGGGCATCCGGCCCATCGCGGCCTACATGCTCGCTCTCTTCGTCGGCCTGGTGATCGTCGCGGCAGTGCCGTGGATCTCGATCGGCTTCCTGTAACTTCAATCCGTTTTGCAACATGGTCACTACTTCTGAAGCTCGCGTCGCCCTGGTTACCGGCGGCGCCAAGGGTATCGGCGCCGAGGTCGCCACCCGACTCGCTGCATGCCGGCATACCGTGCTCGTCGCGGACCTCGATTTAGAGGCGGCCAAAGCCACGGCGCGCGAGTTGCAGGCAGCTGGCGGGAGGGCCAGCGCGATCCAGCTCGACGTGGGCAAGCCCGATTCCATCGCCGCGGTGTTCGGCCAGATCGACCGCGAGCACGGCTGCTGCGACATTCTTGTCAACTGCGCGGGCATCGCGAAGGTCTTCCCTTTCCTGGACTTTCCGCTCGACAACTTCCTCGCGACGATGAACGTCAACGTCACGGGAACGTTGCTGTGCTCGCAAGCGGCGGCCCGATTGATGATCAAGCGAGGCTGGGGTCGTATCGTCAACATCGCCTCGGTGGCCGGCATGCGCGCGGTGGGGAGTGGTCGTACCGCGTACGGGACGTCGAAGGGCGCCGTGATCGCGCTCACCCGCCAGATGGCGGTGGAGCTCGCGGAGCATGGAATCACGGCCAACGCGGTCTCGCCAGGTCCGGTCGACACGCCGATGACGCAGGCACTGCACACCGCAAAGTTTCGCGAGGAGTATTCGAAGGCGATTCCGATGAATCGCTACGGTACTTGCGGTGAGATCGCGTCGGCCGTGATGTACCTGGTTTCGGAGGATGCCCGGTACATCACGGGCATCTCCATGCCCGTCGACGGAGGCTTCCTCGCGTCCGGTGCCCGCGGCGTGTGACTTGAGACCGGGCGGCACCATGCATCTTGACGGGAAGGTCGCGATCGTCACGGGAGGTGCCTCGCTGCGCGGCATCGGTTGGACGACAGCCCACCGCTTCGCCGAAGAAGGTGCTCGCGTCGTAGTGGTCGACCTCGAGATCGAGGCCGCGAAGAACGTGGCTTGTGCGATTGGCCCTCAGCACAGCGGCATTGCCTGCGACGTGCGCGACGAGGCGGCGTGCCGGGAAGCGGTGAAGCGAGTGCTGGACGCGTACGGTCGCGTCGACATCCTCGTGAACAACGCCGGCGTCAGCCTGGCGCAGCGCCTCATGGACAGCACCCAGGCCGACTACGACCTCGTCATGGACGTGAGCGTTCGCGGCAGCTTCAACATGTCGCGGTGATGGGGTTCGGTGGTCGAGAGATCTGCCAACGAGTAGCCGCCCCATGTTTCGTTCAAACGCCCCCTTAGGATGGTGGACTTGGCGGCGGATGCGGGTAACTTCTCGGTGCTTCACAAGCCAGACGAGGGTCTGATGGAATGGCGTCGCAGGCTTCTTGTCCTTTCGGGGACGGCTGCCTTGCTGGCAGCGACGACGGCGCTTCCACAAAGCACCGCAGTCAAGCGGCGCGTCGGGTACCTGGCAGTATCTTCTCCCTCGACGTCGGGTCACTTGTTCGCGCTCTTCGTGGCCGGACTGCGCGACCTTGGTTGGATTGAGGGGGACAACCTGTCGGTGGATGCACGGTGGGCAGGTGGCGACACCACGCAATGGGCTCCGCTCGCCGCTGAATTGCTCGCCTTGCGACCGGATGTCCTGGTGACATCGACCGATGAATCGGCAACTGCGCTAGCGGCGGCCACCAAGGCGGTACCCATCGTTTTTGTCAGCGGCGGCGATCCATTGGGCAGAGGCCTGGTGAAGTCGCTCGCGTTGCCAGGGGGCAATGTGACCGGCCTTTCAAGTAGCGGGGACGAAATCGGCCCAAAGCGTCTTGCGTTGCTCAAGGAGGCGCTGCCCAATCTCAAGACGGTTGGAGTGTTTACCGACGCGTACTTTCTCGACACGGCCGCCCTGACGGATGCTGCTCGGCGGCTGGGCGTGGAACTCATACTGGCTGAAATCAATCGACCGAGCGACGTTGATCGGGCGCTCGACACAGTTGCCAAGGCTGGCGCAGGCGGCGCCGTAGACCGTACGAATGGAGGCACGACATTTTTGATGCAAGAGATCATCGTCAAATGGGCTCTGCAACATCGCATTGCTTTTGTTGGGCACTCGGCAATTGCAAATTCTGGTGTCCTGATGTCCTATGGGGTGACCTTTGCGACCCTATTCAGCCGCGCCGCAGGTCTTGTCGACCGCATTCTCAAGGGCGCCAGCCCGGCAGTGATTCCTGTAGAACAGGTGAATGTCTTTGAACTTGTCGTCAATCGCCGCACGGCGCAAGCGCTCGGTTTGGAACTGCCACGGTCGATTCTGCTGCAGGCAGCGCATGTTATCGAATAGTCATGACCGCTCATGCGGCTGTGGGTGCTTCCGACAGCAATAGCGCTTTGAGGTAAGCTTTGCTTCCCTTCATAGGTGAGACAAATGGCCAAGACCTACGCCCAGATACAAGAGCAGATCGCCACCCTTCAGAAGAAGGCCGACGCGGCGCGACAGAAAGAGATCGCCGGAGTCGTCAAGCGCATCAATGTGGCCATCCGGCACTATGGCATTGCGGTGGCGGACCTCGACTTCTCATCGTCGATGAGCAAGCCGACGCCAATCAAGAGGAACGGCAAGGCAGGCCGACAAGGTGCCATCGATTCCAAGCCGAAGAGCATGCCGAGGAAGGTCGCTCCAAAGTACCGAGACGACAAGGGCAACACCTGGGCAGCCCGTGGGTCACAACCTCGCTGGCTCAGGGAAGCGATCGCCAACGGCAGGACGCTGGAGAGCTTTGCGGTCTGATTACAGGCCTACTTGCCCAACTGCCCCAGCTCCTTCGGATCGCCTGTAATCCCGGTAGCGATCACGCCCCCGGCGCTGTCGAAGGTCACCGAGAAGATCTTGATCTCCTGCCCGTCCGCGAAGCGCCAGTCCCATACCTCCTCTTGCTGCAGCGCATAGCGTTGACTCTTGGCCGGTCGACCCAGCATGCGCCGAACTTGCTGCTGATCCAGCCCAAGTCCGACGCGTCTGAAGTTGGCCAAAGTGAGCACTTGTCGCAACGCGCTCATATTCCCATCGGGCCCGATCGAAATCATGTAGTTCACGTGGCCGGCGGGCTGCCGCGGGTACTCGAGGGTCTTGTCGCCATTCGGCTCCTGGTAGATCGCAGCGGGTTCTCCGAAGCGCTTGCGAACGGCCGCCTCCGACGAGACACCTTCCTCGAGTTCAGAGATCTTCTGTTGATCGCAGGCCATGAGGAGCGAGAAGATCAGGATGACGCCAGCACGTTTTGTCTCACGCGTGCGCAACCACGAGGTGGCGGGACACATGGTGCAGCGTAGCGTAAGGTCGGTCGATCGTCAGCGCGATCAGTCGCGCAGGGGTCGAAACACCCCAGGGATCGTCTCGAAGCCCGAGATAGGCTTCGCCCCTTGCGCCGAGAGTCAGGCGGCGGAGCGAGTATCTGGAGTACTGTCCGCGATTGCCGCGCGCTTTCTGACCCGACTGCCTCACCTTCGGCGGCGAGGACCAGGATGCTGGCGACCAGTGAACCTGTGCGAACAACAAGGGAGCTCCGACCCAGCGGTTGGAGGGAATCGGGGAGATCGTTACCGATGCGCTCATACTTCGGCATCTCGACTCTTGCGCACGTCTGTGTATGTCAGCGATTCACAGGCGCCCAAGGCTGACATTGTGAACAAACGACGACTGCTGGGGCTGCTCCTTTTCGTAACTCCAAAAGAACCCCTTTTTGCGCAAAGTACAGACGTCCCCGAGATGACGGCGAGTGGGCGTCATTGCACCGAGCACGCAAGCCAAAGAGGAGGTTACTCTTAAGCCCTTCTTCGACCAATGCGTCAGCTGGGCTATCGTGTTTGGGGTCCTCACTGATGCGGTTGGCATCGGCCTCTTGGCGAGCCTCTCACATCCGGGGGGAATGTGACGGGTATGGGCGCCACATCGACGGAGCTCTGGGGCTAAACGAATTGCTTTGCTACGCGAGATCCTTCCGAATGCAATGCGGCTTGGCCTGCTCGGCGACCCCACTGACCCCACATCAAAGGTTGAGGGAGAAGTACTCGGACCGGTGGCAGGCAATTTGGAATAACCATTGTCTTTGCCGAGGCTGCCAATCCTTTCGACTTTGAATCAGCGGTGGCAGGACTTATTGCAAAGCGCGTCGGTGCGATCCTTCCCATTGGAACAACGGTTCTGGCATCCAACATGCGCGAGCGGCTTGTGGAATTGGCAACTGGGAAGCGCGTTCCGGTCGTTGCGAGTCGTGCCTTTATCGCCGATGCCGGTGCACTCTTCTCGTACGGTGCATCACTCGCTGACCAGATCCGCCGGTCGGCCTTTTTGGTGGACAAGGTCCTGAGGGGGGCGAAGCCGGCAGATCTTCCCGTTGAGCAGCCGACCTTGTTTGAGTTTGTCGTCAATCTAAAAGTCGCCGGCGCCCTGGGGTTTCGGTGCCGCGTTCCATCCTGTTGCGTGCAGCTAGAGTGATCGAATGAATCGCTCAGTGTTCGCCAGATTCGGTGAGGTAGGGCACTCTTCGTTGCTCCTTACCGCCTCCATGAATCGGCGAATCTTCATCCCCCTATCGACAGTTCTCCTTGGCGGCGCAGCCCTTTCCGCCGAGATGCTTCGTGGCAGGCCGGCTCGGATCGGTTTGCTTGCATACGGAAGTCCGGTCCCAATTGCGTCGGAACTTCTAGCGTTCCAGCGTCGCCTTCGAGAACTGGGTTGGATCGAGGGGCAGACTGCGACGGTCGACTATCGCTGGGCCGAAGGAAACCCTGATCGGCTGCCGGCCCTGCTGATGGAGCTCGTTGAGAGCAAGGTCGATGTGATGATGCTGAGCGGTTCATCGGCGCTCTTGGCCGCTCATAGGGCGACCAAGACAATTCCAGTCGTCTTCGTCGTTCTAGTCGATCCTGTTGCCCTAGGAGTGGTTGCGAGTCTGGCGCGCCCTGGCGGAAATCTGACCGGGCTCGCCTCCCAGTTCGAAGAGATTATTACCAAGCAGCTGGAGCTGTTGAAGGAGGCTGTGCCCGGTCTTTCACGTGTGGGGATCCTCAACCAGTCAGCCGTCGGACCGGGGACCTTGAAGGCGGCGGAGTCGGCGGCGCGCGGCCTCGGGCTTGCTACACGGACGCTAACTGTGACGACGTCAAGCGATTTCGAAGATGCTTTCAAGGCCGCATTAAGCGATCGAGCCGGTGCCATCCACGTGCTGCCATCACCCTATTTCAATGCGCAACGGGGCCTCCTGATCGAGCTTGCTGCCCGTTATCGATTGCCTGCGTTCTACGAATTCAGAAACTACGTGCGAGACGGCGGACTTATCTCGTACGGTCCGAGCATTGACGAGATGTTTGGACGAGCAGCGAATTACGTAGACCGGATCCTAAAAGGTGCGGAACCAGGCCGACTTCCAGTTGAACGTCCCTCCAAGTTCGAGCTTGTGATCAACCTAAAGACGGCTGCGACGCTGGGCCGGAGCATTCCCCAGTCGCTGCTGCAGCGTGCTGACGAGTTGATCGAGTGAAGCAGTGTGTAGAGTAGCTTGCTTCAACATGCGGGCCAGGCTGCTACACATGACCGCCGGCAAACTACTGGTGGTCGGGTGCCGTTCCCGGGGGGGCTTATCCGCGCGCGCTGATTTGGCTCTGAAGCTTGGTGCGCCGAGGATGTCCGTGGCATCTTATCGACAACATCCCAAGGTCGAGAGGCCGGCGGACAACCGGTCGAGCAGCCCTCCCTTCTCAGCGGGTCACCGACCTGAGGACGGGCCTGATTCGTCAGTTGCTGCCATCTCCGGCAGTGGTCGAGTGCTCCAGCGCAGAAAATTGATCCTGGGAATAGCGGCTCTGGGAGCTTTAGCACCGCCGTTTGAAGCATGGTCGCAGAGGGTGGCGGCAAAGCGCATCGGGATGCTTTCAGGCGGCGATTTGCAAGGAACGCCGAACTGGGACGCCTTCTATGAAAACATGCGCAGCTTGGGCTATGTTGAGGGTCGAGACGTCATCTATGACCGTCAAGCGGCCGCTGGGGAACCGCAACGGTTGCCGCAAATGGCACGAGAACTGGTTGCCCGCAAACCCGATTTGTTGGTTACCACCGGCGCCAGTGAAGCGCTCGCAGCCCGCGCGGCAACGTCGACGATACCTATCGTGATGATGTTTGGCGGGGACCCGGTGGGAGCCGGTTTGGCGGTGAGCCTAGCCCACCCAGGCGGCAACGTCACTGGCCTGACCCGCTTCATTCCTGGCTTCATCGCGAAGAGCGTTGAGATGCTTCACGATGCACTGCCACTAGCCAAGCGCATCGCGGTGCTCGAGAACCCGCTGGCTCCCACCTACACCCAATATCATCAGGAACTCGTCCGCGCCGCAGCTTCGCTCGGCCTCACTCTTATGCCGCCGGCGTCCGCGAGCCGGCCGGAAGACCTTGAGGTTGCGTTCACAAAGATAGAGCAACAGCAGCCAGACGCTCTATTCGTGACAAGCGATGTCTTGTTCTATACCCAGCGTGCACGCATCGTCCAGTTTGTGGTCCGCCGCCAGCTTCCCTCGCTGCACAGCTTTACGGAGGATGTAGACGCCGGAGGCCTCATGGCCTACGCCGTTGAGTTTCGCGAACTGTACGAGCGTGCCCCGATCTTCATCGACAAGATCTTCAAAGGCACACCGCCAGCTGAGCTGCCAATTGAGCTCCCAACTCGAATCGGTCTGTGGGTGAATCTAAAGACAGCTCGAACGCTCGGCCTAAAGATCCCTCAATCAGTGCTGCTTCGAGCGGTGAAAACGATCGAATAGGACGCCCGATCCACTGTCAGGCGAATGGACCCCTGGCATCGGGCTGACCCGATGGTAAAGCGGGGCCTGAACGAAAGAGTGCTTGACTGATCCCTGGCGGAGGTTGCACCAGTGGGCGCCGCGGGCGCGAAGACGCGGAGCTACCGGAGCAGGTACACGACGGCCTCGCCATACGCGAAAAAGTACAGCAGCCAGAACGCCAGGAGCGACCAATCGATGGTGCCCGCCAACGGCTTGCCTGCCGGCTCAGCGCTGGACATCCAAGATTTCATAGGAGGCATCCGAACCGCCTAACAGCGAAGCGGTATGGACAGACAGCCTCGCACGTCCCTCACCGGCGCGAAGATTCAAACGTTACCAGTTGTGTAACGCTTGGGACGCCTCCGACTCACATCGAAGGGGGAAGCGTGGACCCGCCCGGTGACCACCCGTCACTTACATATTGTTACGGTGAACGCTGGAAGACCGTCGGATGCGGCTCGCGGGAGAACACAGAGAACCGGTCTGTCACGATTGCAGCTCATCCCCGTAACTGGCTTCTCGTTTGAAGACGAGCTTTGGGGTTGCAGTGCGGGGGCGATAACTGGAGCGCTCGCACGAAGGACAGACTGCAGAGAGTCTGTGCCAGTGCCTACCATCCAACATGCCTTGACATGATGGGCGCCTCACCAGCTTCGAAGCCGTGAGCAGCAACGAACAGCCCACATGCCTCGAAGCGTTGATCGTGCACCACACGGTCGATGCGGTGATATGCCGACACTGAAGGCGCCGTCCGGCTGTGGAATGCCGCCGCCGAGCAGATTTTCGCGTTTGCTGCGGACGACGCAATCGGAGGAGTCTCGATCTCATCATTCCCGAGCGCCTGAGGGACGCGCATCGGAGGGGCTATCGAGGTCAATCCGCTTTGCGGCCGTCCGCAATTCGGAGCCGGCTTGTCCGTTTCATCGCACGTAACGAAGTCGCGCCGGCGTTCATTGATCCGGATGGGTCGTGTCGATACCTTTAGCTCTCGCAGCCCGAGCTGGAGAGCCGATGGAAGCCGAGACCCCGACCCGCACCTGGAACACGCGCCGCATTGACAAGGCGCGGCGTATCGCGCGCGGCGCGAAAATCGCCGATGGCCGCGTGATACCGACGCGCGACATCGTCGCGTTTCTTCAGGCGGTGATCGTGCCGCACGACCGGGTCGTGCTCGAAGGGAACAACCAGAAGCAGGCCGACTTCCTGTCGCGCTCGCTTGCGCAGGTCGACGCCGCCACGGTTCACGATCTGCACATGATCATCCCGAGCGTCAGCCGGGCGGAGCAACTCGACTTGTTCGAGCGTGGCATCGCCCGCAAGCTCGACTTCTCCTATGCCGGCGCACAGAGCCTGCGAATCTCGCAGTTCCTCGCGGACGGCCTGCTCGAGATCGGCGCGATCCACACCTACATCGAGCTGTACGGTCGGCTGTATGTCGACCTGACGCCGAACGTCGTGCTGGTCGCCGGCTTCACGGCCGATCGCGCGGGCAACCTGTATACCGGCGCGAGCACCGAAGACACACCTGCGCTCGTCGAGGCGGCCGCGTTCCGCGACGGCATCGTGATCGCGCAGGTCAACCAGATCGTCGACGATGTCAGCGAACTGCCTCGGGTCGACATACCCGGCTCCTGGGTCGACTTCGTGGTCCAGGCCGACAAGCCGTTCTTCATCGAGCCCCTCTTCACGCGCGACCCGCGTCTGGTGAAGCCGGTGCACATCCTGATGGCCATGATGGCGATCCGTGGCGTCTACGAGCGCCACCAGGTCCAGTCGTTGAACCACGGCATCGGCTTCAACACCGCCGCGATCGAACTGATCCTGCCGACCTACGGTGAGCAACTGGGCCTCAAGGGCAAGATCTGCCGGCACTGGACATTGAATCCGCATCCGTCGCTGATTCCCGCGATCGAGAGCGGGTGGGTGGAGAGCGTGCATTCGTTCGGCGGTGAATTGGGGATGGAACGCTATGTCGCGGCACGCTCCGATGTCTTCTTCACCGGCGCAGACGGCTCGATGCGCTCGAATCGAATGCTGTGCCAGCTGGCCGGCCAATACGCGGTCGACCTGTTCATCGGTTCGACCTTGCAGGTCGACGGCGACGGCCACTCGTCG
>Ga0068867_100004009_pt1 | contig 10356 bp, 8 predicted proteins | sample KBSMisM32_FD_65649 | JGI IMG/M metagenome (GOLD analysis project Ga0068867, IMG submission 65649) | Miscanthus rhizosphere microbial communities from Kellogg Biological Station, Michigan, USA - KBS Miscanthus M3-2 | ecosystem: Host-associated > Plants > Roots > Rhizosphere > Soil ...
ATCGTCAACATCGCGTCGGTCGCCGGCAAGGAAGGCAACCCGAACGCCTCGCACTACAGCGCGTCCAAGGCGGGCGTGATCGCGCTCACGAAGTCGCTCGGCAAGGAGCTCGCCGGCAAGGGCATCCTCGTCAACGCGGTCGCGCCGGCGGCGGCGAAGACGGCGATGTTCGCGACCATGACGCAGCAGCACATCGACTTCATGCTCTCGAAGATCCCGATGGGGCGCTTCCTCGAGGTGAGCGAAGCGGCGGCGATGGTCGCCTGGCTCGCATCGGAAGACTGCTCGTTCAGCACCGCGTCGGTGTTCGACCTCTCGGGCGGCCGCGCCACCTACTGATCGCGTCGGCGGCCTCCGACGCGATGCGCGGGCGGCGTCGATATGATCGGTCGGCCTGCCCCGACCGGAAACCGCGCATGAAAGTTCACCCCGGCGCCCTGCCGCTTCTCGTGTCGCTGCTCGGCCTCGGCTGCGCCACGTCGCCCGCGCCGCCGTCGTACGTTGCGACGACGTTGCAGCCCACGACCGGCAACACGGCGGCGGGCACGCTCTGGTTCATCGCCGACGGTGGCGATGTCCGGATCCGCGGTCGGGTCACCGGCCTCAAGCCCAATCAGGAGCACGGCTTCCACGTCCACGAGAAAGGCGATTGCTCGAGCGGCGACGCGATGAGCGCGGGCGGCCACCTCAACCCGAGCGGCAAGCCGCACGGGCCGCCGAGTGGCGAACACCACGCCGGCGACCTGCCGGCGCTCAAAGCCGATGGCGCCGGCAGCGCGACGATCGACACCCGGGTGCGCGGCCTCGCCGGCGGCCCGAGCGAGTTCGCCGGCAAGGCGCTCGTCGTGCACCTCAGCCCGGACGACTACACGACGCAGCCGACCGGGAACTCGGGCGCGCGGATCGCCTGCGGCGTGATCGCCGCGACGCCGCCGCGCGACGCCGGCGGACAACCGCTGGCGCCGCCGCGGGACATGTAGACGCGCCGCTCGCGCCGTGTCGTCGCCGCCAGTCGCCGCGTCGCGGCGCGCCGAGCTGGTCCTGCGCCTCTGCGTCGGCGCCGCGGTGCTGATCGCCGCGGCATGGCTGTTCGGCGCCATCGCCGAAGACATCGTCACCAGCGATCGCCTGACGGTTCTCGATGTCGAGGTGGCACGCTGGCTGCGCGCGCACGCGACGCCGGAGGTGACGCGCTGGATGCTGCTCGTCACCGACCTGCATTCGACGATCGCCGTCTCGTGCTACGCCGCGATCGTCGGCGCCGCGCTCGCCTGGCGGCGCCGATGGCGCCACCTGGCGACGGTCTTCGTCTGCATCGCCGGCGGCCTCATGCTCAACGTCCTCATGAAGCTCGCCTTTCACCGCGCCCGGCCGATCCTCGACGATCCGCTGCTGACGCTGACGAGCTACAGCTTCCCGAGCGGCCATGTCGCCGGCAGCACGCTGATGTACGGCCTGGTCGTCGCCTGGACGTTCACGCGGACGCGTCGGCCGCTGGTCCGCGTCGCAGTCGTCATTGCCGCGGCCGGCGCGATCGCGCTCGTCGCGTTCACGCGCATGTACCTGGGCGTCCATTTCCTCAGCGACGTCGCCGCTGCGTTCGCCGAAGGCGTCGCCTGGCTGGCGCTCTGCCTCAGCGCGTTGACGGCGTTCTGGGGCCGCGCACCGCTCGCCCCGAGCCCGGCGACGCGGGATGGCGACGCTTCTGTGATCGCTCGCCGACAGCCATGAGCTCGGATGCGATCGTCGTCATCGTCAACGCCGGCTCGGGGGGCGGCAACGACGCCGCGCTCGTCGACCGGCTCGCCGACCACTTCAAGTCCGCCGGCCTGCATGCAGAGATCGAGCTGGCGCACGGCGGCGACGAAATCACCGCCGCCGTCGGCAATGCCGTCGCGCGCAGGCCGCGCCTGATCGTCGCCGGCGGCGGCGACGGCACGGTGAGCACGGTCGCCGCGACGCTGGTCGACACCGGCATCGTCTTCGGCGTGTTGCCGCTCGGGACGCTCAACCACTTCGCCAAGGACCTCGGCATTCCGCTCGAGCTCGATGGCGCCGTCGCCGTGCTGGCCCACGGAGAAGCAGCGCCCGTCGACGTCGGCGAGGTCAACGGGCGAATCTTCGTCAACAACTCGGGGCTGGGCCTGTACCCGGACATCGTTCACGATCGCGAGCGTCAGCAGAAACGATTGGGTCGCGGCAAGTGGCCGGCCTTCGCATGGGCGATGCTCGCGGCGCTGCGGCGCTATCCGTTCCTCGGTGTCACGCTGGTCATCGACGGCAAGGAGGTGCTGCGCCGGACGCCGTTCGTCTTCATCGGCAACAACGAGTATCGGATGGAGGGCTTCGCGATCGGCGAGCGCTCCGGCATGGAGGACGGCCTGCTCAGCCTCTACGTCGCCCAGCGGCCCGGCCGCTGGCGCTTGCTCCAGCTCGCGATCCGCGCCCTCACCGGACGACTTCGCCAGGCACGCGACTTCGACGCCATCCTCGCCACCGAGATCGTCGTGCAAAGCAAGAAGAAGCGCTTGCGCGTCGCCGCCGACGGCGAGGTGACCGTCATGACGCCGCCGCTGCACTACCGGGTTCGCCCCGCGAGCCTGGTCGTGATGCGGCCCCGGATCGACCCCGCTCCCTGAGGACTGCGCCGATGCGAACCCTCGTCCACCTCTCCGACCTTCACTTCGGGCGCGTCGACGCCGAGCTGATCGAGCCCCTTCTCGTCTCGGTCGCCGCCGCGAAGCCCGATCTCGTCGTCGTCTCGGGCGACCTGACCCAGCGCGCGCGCAAGCGCCAGTTCGAGGAAGCTCGCGCGTTCCTCGATCGCCTGCCGCGGCCGCAGATCGTCGTCCCCGGCAACCACGACGTGCCGCTGTACCGGGTCTGGGAGCGCTTCCTCAGCCCGCTGGGCAAGTACCGGCGGATCGTCGAGGCCGACCTCGAGCCGTCGTTCGTCGATGACGAGATCGCCGTCGTCGGCATCAACACGGCGCGCGCGCTCACCTTCAAGGACGGACGAATCAACGAGGAGCAGATGGCGGCGATCAAGCGCCGCTTCGACCGGCTCGGCGAGACGGTGCTCAAGGTCGTCGTCACCCATCACCCGTTCGATCTGCCCGACCAGAGCGGCGACGTCGATCTCGTCGGCCGCGCGCGCGAGGCGATGGCCGTGTTCTCGCGCTGCGGCGTCGACCTGCTGCTGTCCGGTCACTTCCACGTCAGCGAGGCCGGGTCGACGGCGGCGCGGCACGACATCGCCGGCTATTCGGCGCTCGTCGTCCAGGCCGGAACGGCGACCTCGACGCGCGGCCGCGGCGAGGAGAACTCGTTCAACGTCCTGCGCGTCCGCGACGACGAGATCGGCGTCGAACGGATGTCGTGGCGCGAAGACGCCAAGGCCTTCGCGCCGAAGCTGACCGAGCGCTTCGTTCGCGAGGGCGACTGCTGGATCGAACGCCCCTGAGGCGTGAGCTCAGCCGCCGGACTCCTGGTCCTGGAGCAGCCGCCACATGACCTTGCCCGAGCCGGACTTCGGCAGGACATCGACGAACTGGACGATCTTGGGCACCTTGTAGGCGGCCATGTTCTCGCGCGCCCAGGCGATGACGTCGTCGGCGCTGGTCTTGCCCTTGGCGTCGGCGCGCAGGACGACGACGGCCTTCACGGTCTCGCCGCGATACGCGTCGCGCGCGGCGATGATGCAGGCCTCCTGTACCGCCGGGTGCTTGTAGAGCAGCATCTCGACCTCGGCCGGCCAGACCTTGAAGCCGCTGGCGTTGATCATTCGCTTGAGCCGGTCGGTGATGAAGAAGTAGCCTTCCTCGTCCATCCGGCCGAGGTCGCCGGTGCGGAAGAACTTGCGGCCGTCGAAGTCGATGAACGCGGCCTCGGTCGCCTCGGGGTGCTTCCAGTAGCCGGTGAAGACCATCGGGCCGCGGGTGATGATCTCGCCGACCTCACCCGGCGGGAGCTCTTCGAACGTCACCGGGTCGACGACGCGCGAGTCGACGCCGAAGATCGGAATCCCGAGGCACTGCAGCTTGGCCCGCTCGGGCGGATTGGCGTGGCTCGGCGCCGCCGTCTCGGTGAGCCCGTAGCCCTCGGCGAAGGTCAGGCCGAACTCCTTCTGCAGCCGCTCGGCGACGGCGAACGGCATCGCCGCGCCGCCGCCGCTGATGTTGCGCAGGCTCGACAGGTCGAAGCTCTTGTAGCTGGGACTGGCGAAGAGGTCGATCACCATCGTCGGGATGCAGACCCAGTGCGAGATGCGGTACTGCGAGATGAGGCGCCCGGCGAGCTCCCGATCCCAGCGCGGCATGAGGACGACGGTCGAGCCCGAGTACACCGACCCGAGCACGCTGTAGAGCATGCCGGTGATGTGGAACATCGGCACGACGCCGAGGCCGACCGGCTCGGGTCCGCCGGCGAAGCTCCACTGGCCACCGACGGCGTTGTGCATCAGCGTTCGATGCGTGTGCATGCAGCCCTTTGGCAGGCCGGTCGTTCCCGACGTGTAAGGCAGGAGCGCCAGGTCGTCGGCCTTCGCCTGATGCGGGCCGGGCTGCAGGCGTTGCGCGAGCGCTTCGGTCCAGCGCGTGCATCCGGCCGGAAGCGGCGGATCGGCGCGCAGCCAGGCGTCCATCGCCGCCGGCGGCGCGTCGGCCTCGGCGATGGCGCCGGCCGGCATCGCGTCGACGTAGCGGGTCGCGACGATCGCACGAACGCGCTCGCCTTCGGGCAGCGCTGTGTTGGCCTCGGCGACGATCGCCACGAGGTCGGCGCTGCAGATCACGACCTTGGTGTCGGGATCGCTGATGTAGTGCTTGAACTCCTCGGCCCGGTTCATCGGGTTGACCGGCACCACGACCGCATTGGCGCGCAGGATCGCGTACAGCGCGACCGGGAACTGCGGGCAGTTCTGCATGAAGACGGCGACCCGGTCGCCCGCCTCGACGCCGGCTTTCTGCAGCCAACCCGCCAGCGCGACGGCGTCGTCGCGCAGTTGCCGGTAGGTGAGCGCGCGGCCGAAGAAGAGATACGCGGCGCGGTCGGGAAAGCGCGACGCCGCGACCTCGAGGTTGAACCAGAGCGACGTCTCCGGCGCGATCACTGCGCGGGGCAGCCGCCGCGGCCACACCGCGAAGTGCGGTCGGTTGGCGGGAACCTCGAATTCGGATGGCGTCGCCACGGGCACTCCTGTCGCTGGGAAGAGCACCGGTATAGCCGACCGCCGGGGCGCTTTCCACGGCACCTTCCCGGGGTAAGGAGCGGCTCTGTCGCTGGTGCCGGGGCCGCGCTTGGCGGTCCCGAACGGCCTTGAACGCCGGACGCCCGACCGCTCAGCGACTCACTGGCTCAGGCGTTTGCGCTTTCGATCGAGGACCTCGACGCACTCCGGCGTCGAACGGAAGCGCGCCTCCTCGCAGCGCTGGTCGAGGCAGACGTTGCGCTCGAAGAACGAACCCTTGCAGACATCGCGAATCGATTGGCCGCCGTACTCGGAGGGGGTCGTCGGCCGCTGCGTGGTGCTGTTGTCGCGCGCCGGCGGCGCGCTCGGCACCAGGTGGCGGTCGCTGGTGACCCCCGCGGCCGGCGACCCGGCGGTCGGCGACTCGGGCGGGCGCGTCGTGCCGATGCCGCTGTTCGCGGCCAGCGCCGGGTCCTCGCCGACGCGCGGCACCGGCTTGCCGGGCGGACGCAGCCGCGCCGCGCTCGCGGCGGCGGCATCGGGGATCGGGGCACGGTCACCCGACGACGCTCGTGCGGTGGTGTCGGCAGGGACGGCTGGCGTCGGCAGCGGCGACTTGTTGCCGTCCTTGGCGAGCGTCGACGCGGGCGCGGGTTCGGGCGTCTCGATGATGATGTCCTGAACCGGTGGCGCCGGCGCCGCGACGACGCTCGACGCCGCTGCCGACGCAGCGCTGGCTTGCTCGACGACGGCCGCGTCGCGACGCCCGGAGAACTGCCAGGCCGCGAGCGCTGCGACCACGACGAACAATCCGCCGCCGGCGAGGACGAGCCATGACTTCGAACCGCCGCGCTTCGCGCTGGCCGGCGCGGTGTGCGCCGCCGCAAGCGGAGCCGGTCGCGATGCGGGCGGCTGGGTGATCAGGGGCCGGCTGTTCGGGCCGGCGGCGCCGGGCGGAAGTGTCGGCGGCCGCGACGCCGCCCACGATGCCGGCTGCGAGGGCGGCCCTTCTCGATGCTGCAGCGATGACGGCTGCGAAGGCGGCCCGTCGCGGCGATCGAGCGCGCCTGGCTGGGAAGGCGCCCCGTCGCGGCGCTGCAGCGATGCCGGCTGCGAGGGCGGCCCTTCGCTGCGCTTCGCGGGCGTTGCGGTCCGGGCCGCGGTCAGCGGCGCCGGCGCCGAGTTCGTCCCGCCTCGCGCGGGCGACGGTGGCACCTGCGCACCCGCTGGCGGCGTCACCGCCGAGCGGGCTGACGGCGCCGCGGGCGCGGCTTGCGGCAAGCCGCCCTGCGCGGGTGCCGGTCGCTGCGACGCCTGGGCGGGCGGTTGCGCGGGCGCCGGTCGCGCCTGCGCGGGGTTCGCAGCCGCAACGGGTGGCGTCGCCGTCGACGCCGGCGGCTCGCCCGGCCGCTTCGGCGGCGCCTCGGTCGGCACCTGCCGCGCCGTCGGCATCGGCGCCTTCGGGCTGAAGGTGGTCGTCGCCCGCTGGTCCGATGCAGGCGCGACCCGCGCCGGCGGCAGGTGCGTCGGCAGGTACGCGCTGTTGATGCGGGTCGCGTCGGCGACCTGCTCGATCTGCGGCCCGCTCGTCGGGGTGAGGGCGCCGGGCCCGGTGGTCACCCCCGGTCGGCCGCGCGGCGGGATCTCGGCGCGGCCGTCGAGCACCGCGCGCAGCTGCTCACCGCTCTGCGGCCGCTGGTTCGGCCGGATCGCCAGCATCCACGACATCGCCTCGAGGAAGCGCGGCGAGACGCCGGGGACGATGCGGCTCTCGGTCGCGTCGCCGTCGTCCTGGACGGCGCGCGCGGTCGCCGGCGCCGGCGGCACGCCGAACAGCAGGTAGTGGACGACCGCGCCGAGCGCGTAGATGTCGGTCCACGGCCCTTGGCGCAGCTGCGTCATCTCGGCGTACTGCTCGATCGGCGCATAGCTCGGCTTCAGGATCGCGGTGAGCGATTGGGTGCGGTCGCTGATGACGCGCCGCGCCGCGCCGAAATCGAGCAGCACCGGCGGGCCGTCGCGCGGCAGGAGGATGTTGTCGGGGGCGATGTCGCGGTGATAGACACCTTCGCGGTGGAGCAGCTCGAGCGCCGACAGGATCGGCGTCAGGACGCTGCGGATCCACGCCTCGTCGGGAGCGTGCGGCATGCCGCGCCGGGCGTCGCGCAGCGTCACGCCCTGCAGGAACGGCATCACCATGTAGGCGGTGGCGTTGTCCTCCCAGAAGCGGTAGACCTTGACCAGCGACGGATGGTCGAAGCGGGCGAGCAGGCGCGCCTCGTTGATGAACGAGCGCAGGCCGATCGCGTAGGTCTCGGCGAACGAGCTCGACCGCACCGTGATCTGCGGCCCGGCGCCGCGCGCGGCGAGCGACGCCGGCATGTACTCCTTGAGGGCGACTTCGCGCTCGAGCGAATGGTCCCGGGCCAGGTAGACGATGCCGAAGCCGCCGACGCCGAGGACGCGCAGGATCTCGAACTCGCCGAACCGGGTGCCCGGCGGCAGCGCGTCGTGGTCGGTGCCCGACGAGGGCGCCGCGGGCTTGCTGAGAGTGGGTGGGTGGGTGCTCATCGATCCGTCGGCCGGCCATGGCCCCGGAGGGACCGCGAGCTTACCGCAGGCCCCTGCCCGGAGCCACCCTCGGCCGGGGGGCGAGTTCCTGGACGGCGTCAGGGGTTGAAAATAGCGCCCTTCTCCAGCGATCGCATCCTCAAAGCGTGCGAAGACCCATGGCCACCATCCTCCAGCATCTTCCCATCGGCGAGCGCGTCGGCATCGCCTTCTCGGGCGGCCTCGACACCAGCGCCGCCCTGCACTGGATGCGCGGCAAGGGAGCGGTTCCCTACGCCTACACCGCCGACCTCGGCCAGCCCGACGAGCCCGACTACGACGACATCCCGCGCCGGGCGCTCCAGTACGGCGCCGAGAAGGCGCGCCTGATCGACTGCCGCGCCCAGCTCGCCGCCGAGGGCCTGGCGGCGCTCCAGTGCGGCGCGTTCCACATCTCGACCGCCGGCGTGACCTACTTCAACACGACGCCGCTCGGCCGCGCCGTCACCGGCACGATGCTGGTCTCGGCGATGAAGGAGGACGGGGTCGACATCTGGGGCGACGGCAGCACCTACAAGGGCAACGACATCGAGCGCTTCTACCGCTACGGCCTGCTCGCCAACCCCGCCCTGCGCATCTACAAGCCCTGGCTCGACCAGGCGTTCATCGACGAGCTCGGCGGCCGGGCCGAGATGTCGGCGTTCATGGCCCAGGCGGGCTTTGCCTACAAGATGTCGGCCGAGAAGGCGTACTCGACCGACTCGAACATGCTCGGCGCGACCCACGAGGCCAAGGACCTCGAGCAGCTCGCCAGCGGCATGACGATCGTCCAGCCGATCATGGGCGTCGCGTTCTGGAAGGACGAGGTCGCGGTGAAGCGCGAGACCGTGACGGTGCGCTTCGACGAAGGCAGACCGGTGGCGCTGAACGGGGTCTCGCATTCGAACCTGGTCGAGCTGATCCTCGAGGCCAACCGCATCGGCGGCCGGCACGGCCTGGGCATGAGCGACCAGATCGAGAACCGCATCATCGAGGCCAAGAGCCGCGGCATCTACGAAGCGCCCGGCCTGGCGCTCCTCTTCATCGCCTACGAGCGGCTCGTCACCGGCATCCACAACGAGGACACGATCGAGCAGTACCGCGACCACGGCCGCCGCCTCGGCCGCCTGCTCTACCAGGGCCGCTGGTTCGACCCGCAGGCGATCATGCTGCGCGAGACCGCCGAGCGCTGGGTCGCGCGCGCCATCACCGGCGAGGTGACGATCGAGCTGCGCCGAGGCAACGACTACTCGATCCTCAACACCGAGTCGCCCAACCTCAGCTACAAGCCCGAGCGGCTGACGATGGAAAAAGGCGCCTCGAGCTTCTCGCCGCAGGACCGGATCGGCCAGCTGACGATGAGGAATCTCGACATCGCCGACACGCGCGAGAAGCTGCTCGCTTACGCGAAGGCCGGCTTGCTGAAGGCGCCGAGCGGATCGTCGTTGCCGCGGCTCACGGGCGAAGACGGCTAGCCCGGCCGTCAGTCGCCGCCGCCACACCCTCCCCCGTCGCCGCCGCCGTCGCCGCCCGAGTCGGCACCGCCCATTGCATCGGCATCGCCCGAGAACGACGCGTCTGCGAAGTCGTCGCCGTACGTGATCGCGGCGCCGCCTTCCGCACTGCCGCGCAATCCCGCCGGCCGCGGCCGCGGCGAGTAGACGACGCCGCCCGCGATGCCGAGCTTGGCGTCGAGCGCAAACAGGAGCGGCAGGCGCGACGGCCGGCGCGGATCGATCGCCTCCTCGCGGCAGGCGAAGAACCAGGCGCGGCGAAGGCCGTCGTTGGCAGCGGCGTCGCTGCCGAGGCGCTCGGCCGGAACGTGGTGCAGGAAGCGCCCGAGCGTGCGCTCGCACCATTCGGCATAGCTCTTGGTGTCGAGGATGAACGCGTGCCAGTACGCATCGACCGCCTTGGACGGCATCGCGACGTACTTGCCGTTGCTGCGTGCGCAGGCCATGAAGAACTGGCGAAAGCCGCGCTCGACGAGGTCGGCGTCCTTCGCCTCGAACTGCGGGTATTGCTGGCGGAGCTTGCGCTTGGCGAGCACCGGCAGGCGACCCTCGCGGATCGCCATGCGCCGGCGCGAAGCGACCCAGGCGGCGAGCAGGCCCGCGGCGACGAAGAGCAGGAAGAGCGTGAACAGCCAGCCGGGGCGAAAGCGCCGTCCGCTGGCCACCGCGCCCGCGACGTAGGCGAGCCAGCCGAGCACGGCGAGCCAGATGACGATCCTGGCATGGCGCTCGAGGGCGCGCAGCCAGGCGCCCGTCATTCGCTGCGCGCGCAACCGCGCTTCGTCACACGACAACGGGCTCGTGCTCGAGGCGGATGCCGAAGCGGCCGTAGACGCTCTCCTGGATCGCGCGCGAGAGCGTCATCACCTCCGAGCCGATGGCGGCGCCGCGGTTGACAAGGACGAGCGCCTGGCGCTCGTAGACGCCGGCCTGGCCGACCGACTTTCCCTTCCAGCCGCAGGCGTCGATCATCCACGCGGCGGCGAGCTTGACGCTGCCGTCGGGCATCGGATAGTGGACGATCTCCGGGTCGCGGCCGATGATGTCGCGGCACTGCTCGGGCGT
>Ga0068867_100004010_pt1 | contig 10355 bp, 7 predicted proteins | sample KBSMisM32_FD_65649 | JGI IMG/M metagenome (GOLD analysis project Ga0068867, IMG submission 65649) | Miscanthus rhizosphere microbial communities from Kellogg Biological Station, Michigan, USA - KBS Miscanthus M3-2 | ecosystem: Host-associated > Plants > Roots > Rhizosphere > Soil ...
CGCGCAAGCGCTCGCATGCAAAGCAGACGTCGAAGTTCGGCTGCGGGCCGCGAGCCGCCATACCGCCCAAATTACGTGAATCTCACTTCAGGATGTCGCCCAGGCACAGGTACTTGATCTCGAGGTAGTCGTCGATCCCGTGGTGCGAGCCCTCGCGTCCGAGGCCGGACTGCTTGACACCGCCGAACGGTACCTCGGCGGTCGAGATCAGCCCGGTGTTGACGCCGACCATGCCGTACTCGAGCGCCTCGCCGACCCGGAAGATGCGCCCGATGTCGCGGCTGTAGAAGTAGCTCGCCAGGCCGAACTCGGTGGCGTTGGCATGCGCGATGGCCTCGGCTTCGGTCGTGAAGCGGAATACCGGCGCGACCGGGCCGAAGGTCTCTTCGCGCGCGCACAGCATGTCCTGCGTCGCACCGGCCAGCACCGTCGGCTCGTAGTAGCGCGCGCCGACACGGCGCCCGCCGGTCAGCACGGTGGCGCCCTTCGCGCTTGCGTCGGCGACATGCTGCTCGATCTTCGCGACCGCGGCGTCGTCGATCATCGGCCCTTGCTGGATGCCGGCGTCGAAGCCGTTGCCGACCGTGATCGCGCCGGCCTTCGCCGCGAGCTTGGCGACGAAGGCGTCGTAGACCGCGTCCTGCACGTAGAAGCGGTTCGCGCAGACGCAGGTCTGGCCGGCGTTGCGGTACTTGGCGATGATCGCGCCGTCGACCGCGCTGTCGATGTCGGCGTCGTCGAACACGATGAACGGCGCGTTGCCGCCGAGCTCGAGGCTGAGCTTCTTGATCGTCGGCGCACATTGCGCCGCGAGGATCCGGCCGACCTCGGTCGAGCCGGTGAACGACAGGTGGCGCACCAGATCGCTCGCGCACAGCACCTTGCCGACCGCGATCGAGTTCGCGCCGTCGGCGGTCACCACGTTCAGCACCCCGGGCGGGATGCCGGCGCGCTGCGCGAGCTCGGCCACCGCCAGCGCCGACAGCGGCGTCTGCTCGGCCGGCTTGATCACGACGGTGCAGCCGGCCGCGAGCGCCGGCGCGACCTTGCGCGTGATCATCGCGATCGGGAAGTTCCACGGCGTGATCGCCGCGCACACGCCCATCGCCTGCTTGATGACGAGGAAGCGCTTGTTGTTGTCGGTGCTCGGCACGGTCTCGCCGTAGACGCGGCGCGCCTCCTCGGCGAACCACTCGATGAAGCTCGCGCCATAGGCGACCTCGCCCTTCGCCTCGGCCAGCGGCTTGCCCTGCTCGGCGGTCATGACGCGTGCGAGGTCGTCGGCGTGGCGATGCAGCAGCTGGTACCAGCGCATCAGCAGCACGCCGCGTTCCTTCGCGGTCTTCGCGCGCCATGCCGGCCAGGCGGCATTCGCCGCCGCGAGCGCGGCCTCGGTCTCGCGCGCGCCGAGGTTCGCGACATCGGCCAGTGCCGCACCGGTCGCCGGGTCGGTCACGGCAAAGCGGTTCGCGGCGGCTACCCACTCGCCATTGATCAGCGCATCGGTCTTCAGCAGGGTCGGGTCGGCCAGGGCCGCGAGCGGCGAAGTCGTCGAGGTCATCGGGGTCTCTTCAGGGGCGCCCGGCGGGCGCGTCGTGGGGAATGCGCAGGCTCAACGGCGGCGGCCGCGCAGCCATTCGAGCACCAGCAGCAGGCTGGTCGTGAACAGGATCAGCAAGGTCGCGACCGCGGCGATCGTCGGCGTGATGTTTTCGCGGATGCCGTTGAACATCTGGCGCGGCAGGGTCATCTGCTGCGGGCCGGCGAGGAACAGTGCAACCACGACCTCGTCGAACGAGGTCGCGAACGCGAACAGTGCGCCCGAGATCACGCCCGGCGCGATCACCGGCAGGGTGATGCGGAAGAAGCTCTCGAGCGGGCTCGCGCCCAGGCTCAGGCTGGCGCGCACGAGGTTGTGGTTGAAGCCCTGCAGCGTGGCCAGCACGGTGGTCAGCACAAACGGCGCGCCGAGCGCAGCATGCACCAGGATCAGCGCGCTGTAGGTGTCACCCAGGCCGATGTTGGCGAAGAACAGGTAGGTGCCGACGCCAACGACGACGATCGGCACGACCATCGGCGCGATCAGCAGGCTCATCAGCAGGCCCTTGAAGCGGAACTGCGTGCGCGCCAGGCCGACCGCGGCCATCGTGCCGAGCACCGTCGCGATCAGGGTCGCCAGCGGCGCGACGATGAAGCTGTTCTTCGCCGCCCGGCTCCACTCGGCCGACGAGAACAGGTTGTGGTACCACTTCAGCGACCAGGCCGGGATCGGGTAGACCAGGAACGAGCTGTCGCTGAACGACAGCGGCATGATCACCAGGATCGGCAGCAGCAGGAAGCCGAGCACGCCGATGCAGGCGGCGCGCAGCGCCCACCAGCCGAGCTTGTCGAGCGGCGTGGCGTAGGCGGGAAAGGTCGGCAGCAATCGCGTCAGCGCGGTCATCGTGTCTTCCTCAGCCCAGGCTCAGTTCGGAGTTCGTCACGCGCCGGTAGATCGCGTAGAGCACCAGCGTCGCCGCGAGCAGCAGCGCGCCGAGCGCACAGGCCATGCCCCAGTTGACGTTCACGTTCGTGTACTGCGCGATGTAGTAGCTCAGCATCTGGTCGTCCGCGCCGCCGAGCAGCGCCGGCGTGACGTAATAGCCGATGCTCAGGATGAACACCAGCAGCGCGCCGGCGCCGATGCCGGGATAGGTCTGCGGCACGTAGACGCGGAAGAACGCGGCCAGCGGCGGGCTGCCGAGCGAGACCGCCGCGCGCAGGTAGGTCGGGGGCACGCTCTGCATCACGCTGTACAGCGGCAGGATCATGAACGGCAGCAGGATGTGCACCATCGCGATCACGACGCCGGTGCGGTTGAACAGCAGCGCGAGCGGCTGCGTGATGAGGTGCAGGCCTTGCAGCGCATGATTCACCAGACCTTCGGACTGCAGCAACACGATCCAGGCTGCGACTCGCACCAGGATCGAGGTCCAGAACGGCACCAGCACCAGGATCATCAGCACATTGGCCTGGCGCGCGCTGAGCGTCGTCAGCCAGTAGGCGAGCGGGTACGCGAGCAGCAGGCACCACAAGGTCACGACAAGGCTGATCTCGAAAGTGCGGATCAGGATGCGCCCGAACGCGCGCTGCTCGGGCTCGACGCGACCGATCGTGCCCTTGGCATCGCGCCGCAGGTCGACCGAGGTCAGCAGGTAGTCGGGCGTCCAGCGCGACGCGTTCTTCGCGATCGCCTGCCAGTACGCGGGCTCGTTCCAGCGCGGGTCGAGCGCGAGCAGCGCGGCCTGGATCTCGGGCGCCGCGCTCGTCGGCGTGGTCTGCGGCAAGGGCAGCGCCTTGTAGGTCGCCATCACCAGCGAGCGTGCGCCCGGCATCTCGCTGTTCAGGCGGCGTGCGAGCGCGCCGGCATCGGCGCTGTCGGGCAGGCTCGCGAGATCGCGTGTCAGTGCCGCATAGGCCTCGGCCGGCGGCGTGCCTTCGCGGTTCCAGCCCTGCAGCGCCACCGCGGTGCGCGGCAGCGCGTTCGCGACCTCGGGGTTCTCGACCGCGCGCTTGAGCAGCACGCCGATCGGCACCAGGAAGGTCAGCGCGAGAAACAGCAGCAAAGGCAAGGTCAGCGAGATCGCGCGCAGCTTGCGCTGCCGCTCGGCGCGGGCCAGCGACTGGCGCAGCGCCTGCGGGTCGGCGAGCCCGGGCAGAGGCGTGGCGAGGGTGGAGCTCATGGCGATGGTTTGACGGGAGTTGGCGGCCGAGGCACGCGGGTCAGGCGAAGCGACGGCCGCTCATGCGCTTACTGCGCCGCCCAGGCGGCGAAGCGCTTCTCGAGCTGCTCACCCTGGTCGGCCCAGAACTTCAGGTCGAACTGCAGCGCGTCACCCGAGTTCGCCGGCGAGGTCGGCAGGTTCGCCAGCACCTTGGCATCGAGCTTGGCCAGCGCCTTGGTGTTGGTCGGGCCGTAGGCGATGTTCTTCGCGTACTCGGCCTGCGCTTCCGGCGTGCTTGCGAACGCGATGAACTTCAGCGCCGCGTCCTTGTTCGGCGTGCCTTTCGGGACGACCCAGTAGTCGAGGTCGTAGATGCCGCCGGTCCAGCTGATCTTCAGGTTCTTGCCTTCGCGGTTGGCGGCGTCGACGCGGCCGTTGTAGACCGTGCTCATCACGACGTCGCCGGCGATCAGGAACTGCGGCGGCTGCGCGCCGGCCTCCCACCACTGGATGCTGGGCTTGAGCTCGGTCAGCTTCTTGAAGGCGCGGTCGGCGCCGTCCTTGGTCGCGAGCACCTTGTAGACGTCGCCCGACTTGACGCCGTCGGCCATCAGCGCGAACTCGACGTTGTAGCGCGCGCCCTTGCGCATGCCGCGCTTGCCGGCGAACTTCTTGGTGTCGAAGAAATCGGCCCAGGTCTTCGGCCCGTCCTTCAGCTTGTCGCCGTTGTAGGCCATCACGGTCGACCAGACGAACACACCGATGCCGCACTCGGTCACCGCCGCGGGCAGGAAGTCGCTCTTGTTGCCGATCTTCGAATAGTCGAGCTTCTCGAACAGGCCTTCGTCGCAGCCACGGGCGACGTCGGGCGACTCGACCTCGACCACGTCCCAGGTGACCTTCTTGGTCTCGACCATCGCCTTGATCTTGGCCTGCTCGCCGTTGTACTCGACCGGCACGACCTTGGTGCCGGTCTTCTCGAACGGCTCGTAGTAGGCCTTCTTCTGCGCATTCGCGTTCGCGCCGCCGAAGTTGACGACGGTGATCTGCTGGGCCAGCGCCGGCAGCGAGAACCCAACAACGAGGGCGGCGGTCAAGAGACTCTTTTTCATGGCGTGGTGTGCTCCAGTGGAGTGGGAAGGGAAATTGAAACCGAGGCTCAGGCGTAGATGCGCGTCAGCTCGGGCGGGAACTCGAGCCAGACGCTGTCGCCCGGCGCCGGCACGCTCGGCACCGACAGTGGCAGCTTCACGGTCGCATCGCTCTGGCCGTCGCCAATCGCGCACAGCAGCCGCAGGTGGTCGCCGAAATAGATCGTGTTGGCCACGCGCGCCTGCAGCACGTTGCCGTGCTCGGCCGGCGCCTGCGCATGCAGCACGATGCGTTCGGGCCGGATCCCGGCCTGCACCGCCGCGCCGACCTTGGTGCCGTTGACGTTGATGCCGGTCAGCACGCGGCCGTCGGTCAGCACGATGCCGCAGCGCTCGCCATCCGACGCGCGCACCGTGCCGTGCAGCATCGTGCTGTCGCCGACGAAGCCGGCGACGAAGCGGTTCGCCGGGGTCTCGTACATGCGGTCGACGACATCGATCTGCTGGATCGCGCCATCGTTGAAGACCGCGACCCGGTCGGACATCGTCAGCGCCTCGCTCTGGTCATGCGTGACGTAGACGAAGGTCACGCCGAGCTGGCGGTGCAGCTCCTTCAGCTCGATCTGCATGTGCTCGCGCAGCTGCTTGTCGAGCGCGCCGAGCGGCTCGTCCATCAGCACCAGCTGCGGCTCGAACACGAGCGCACGGGCGAGCGCGACGCGCTGCTGCTGGCCGCCCGAGAGCTGTGCCGGATAGCGCTCGGCCATGCCCTTGAGCTGCACCATCTCGAGCGCGCGCGTGACCCGCGCGGCCTGCTGGTCCTTCGGCGCCTTGCGCACCGTCAGCGGGTAGGCGACGTTCTGTCCGACCGTCAGGTGCGGGAACAGCGCGTAGTTCTGGAACACCATGCCGAAGTTGCGCCGGTGCGGCGGCGTGCGCGTGATCGGCCTGCCGTCGAGCACGATCTCGCCGGCCGTCGGCGACTCGAAGCCGGCCAGCATCATCAGGGTCGTCGTCTTGCCCGAGCCCGACGGCCCGAGCAGGGTCAGGAACTCGCCGCGGCGGATGTCGAGGTCGAGCTGGCGCACGACCAGCTGCACGCCGTCGTAGGTCTTCTGCACGCCGATGAAGCGCACCAGCGGTTCGGCGGCCGTCGGTGCCGACGCCGGGCGGGCGCCGGTCGCGGCGGGGGCTTGTGCGTGGTCGATGGTGGGCATGGCAGGGGCTTCCGGTGGCGACGGTTCAGGCGCTGCAGGCCGCGAGGCTCTCGGCCAGGATCGCGAGCCCCTCGTCGAGCAGCGCGTCGGCGGCGGTCAGCGGCACCAGCACGCGGATCACGTTCGCCGCGGTGCCGCACGACAGCAGGATCAGCCCGCGCCGCGCCGCCTCGGCGACGACCCGCTTGGTCAGCTCGGCGTCGGGCTGGTGCACATCGCCGTTCTTGCACAGCTCGATCGCCACCATCGCGCCGAGCCCGCGCACGTCGACGATCGCCGGCGTGCTGCGCGCGATGTGGCGCAGACCGGTCGCGAGCCGCTCGCCGACTGCCTGCGCGCGCGCCAGAAGCTGCTCGCTCTCGAACACCCGCAGCACTGCGAGCGCCGCGGCACAGCCCAGCGGGCTGCCGGCATAGGTGCCGCCCAGGCCGCCGGGGCCGGGCGCATCCATCACGTCGGCGCGGCCGACCACGCCCGAGATGGGGAAGCCGCCGGCCATCGATTTCGCGGTCGTGATCAGGTCGGGCGCCACCGGCCACTGCGCGCTCGCGAACCAGGTGCCGGTGCGCCCGGCGCCGGTCTGCACCTCGTCGGCGATCAGCAGGATGCCGTGTTGGTCGGCGATCGCCTTCAGCCCGCTGATGAACTCGGGCGGCGCCACATAGAAGCCGCCCTCGCCCTGCACCGGCTCGACGATGAAGGCGGCGACGCGGCTCGCCTCGATGTCGTTCTTGAAGATCAGCTCGACGGAGTGCAGCGCGTCGGCGACGCTGACGCCGTGCAGCGGGTTCGGGAACAAGGCATGGAACACCTCGCCCGGGAACGGGCCGAAGCCGGTCTTGTACGGCGCGACCTTGCCGGTCAGGCCCAGGGTCATCATGGTGCGGCCGTGGTAGCCGCCGGTGAACGCGACGATGCCGCCGCGGCCGGTGGCCGAGCGCGCGATCTTCACCGCGTTCTCGACCGCCTCGGCGCCGGTGCTCAGGAACAGGCTCTTCTTCGCGAACGCGCCGGGCGCCAGCGCATTGAGGCGCTCGGCGAGCTCGACGTAGCCCTCGTAGGCCAGCACCTGGAAGCAGGTGTGGCTGAAGCGGTCGAGCTGATCCTTGATCGCGGCGACGATCTCGGGCCGGGTGTGCCCGGTGTTGAGCACCGCGATGCCGCCGGCGAAGTCGACATAGCGGCGGCCTTCGACGTCCCAGACCTCGGCATTGCTGGCGCGCGCCACGAAGATCTCGTGGGCCTGGCCCACGCCGCGCGCCACGGCGGCGCGGCGGCGCGTCATCAGTTCGGCATTGGTCGTTTGCGTGTCGCGTTGCATGGCGGGGCGCCCTTCGTCGTCGTGGTGGCGAGAATGTAGGCACGCCATGCAGGGCGCGCCATGTACAGACGACCCGGTCCGCCGGTGTACTGTACTGGCCTGAGGCCCTGTACATAGAAGCACCGACAAGGTGCAACAGAATCGAGCATGCTCACACTGCACCCCGAGGCGTCGATCCCGCTGGTCAGCCAGATCGTCGACGGCCTGCGCCGCATGATCGGCGACCAGTCGCTGCGGCCCGGCACCAAGCTGCCGTCGATCCGCGCCTTCGCCGCGGCGCACGCGGTCAGCGTGTTCACCGTCGTCGAAGCCTACGACCGGCTGGTCGCGCAGGGCTGGCTGGTGTCGCGCGCGAATGCGGGCTTCTTCGTCAAGCGCCGCAGCGACGAGCCCGCGGCCCCCGGGGCGCCGCCGCCGACGCAAGACCTGCGTTTCGATGCGCGCTGGTACCTGCAGCACATCTTCGAGACCCGCCGCCTCGCGCTCAAGCCCGGTTGCGGCTGGATGCCCAACGACTGGCTGTTCGAGGACGGCGTGCGCCGCAGCCTGCGCCAGCTCGCCAGCGACGGCGCCGAGCTCGGCGGCTACGGCCTGCCGCACGGCCACATGGCGCTGCGCCTGGTGATCGCCGAATCGCTGGCCGAGCTGCAGATCACCGCGAGCGCCGAGCAGGTGCTGCTGACGCAGGGCTCGAGCCAGGCGCTCGACCTGGTCGCGCGCCAGCTGCTGCGCCCGGGCGACACGGTGCTGGTCGACGATCCCGGCTACCCGAACCTGATGTTCATGCTGCGCTTCGTCGGCGCGCACGTGATCGGCGTGCCGCGCACGCCAGCCGGCTACGACCTCGCGGCGCTCGAGGCGCTGCTGGTCGAACACCGGCCGAAGGCCTTCTTCACGCAGCCGCGGCTGCAGAGCCCGACCAATTCGGTGACACCTGTCGCGCAGCTGTTCCGCGTGCTGCAATTGGCCGGCCAGCACGGGCTGACCCTGGTCGAGAACGACATCTACGCCGATCTCGACACCGACCGCCGCCCGACCCTGGCCAGCCTCGACCAGCTGCAGCGCGTGATCTACATCGGCAGCTTCTCGAAGACGATCTCGCCCAACATCCGGGTCGGCTACCTGGTCGCGCGGCCCGACCTGCTCGACGACCTGGCGCAGCTGAAGATGGTGTCGGGGCTGACCTCGTCGGACCTGACCGAGCGGCTGGCCTTCGGCGCGCTGTCCGAGGGGCGCTGGCGCAAGCACCTGAAGTCGCTGCGCGAACGGCTCGGCCACGCGCACCTGCAGGTCGCGCTGAACCTGACGCAGCTCGGCTTCGAGATCTTCAACGAGCCGAAGGCCGGCATGTACCTGTGGGCGCGCCACCCCGACCTGACCGACAGCGCCGCGCTCAGCCAGCAGGCCGCGACCGAAGGCCTGATGCTCGGCCCCGGCCAGCTGTTCCTGGTCGAGCCGCGCAGCACCGGCTGGCTGCGCTTCAATGTCGCGTTCAGCATCGACGAGCGCGTGATGGCCTATCTCGCGCGCCAGATCGAACTGCACGCCCACGCCAGCTGAGCACGCGACAATCGCGCTGCGACGCAGCCGCCGCACACCGCACCCCCGCCCTTCCATCGCTCCTCTGCCTTGCCCTCGCCGCCGCGGGCACTTTCGGCCCACGCCGTCATCTTCGACCCCTTGCCATGCACGACACCCCAGATCCCGTGGTCATCATCGGCGCCGGCCTCGCCGGCCTGTGCACCGCACTGCATCTCGCGGCGACGCGGCGCGTCGTCGTGCTCGCCAAGCGCGGCCTGCACGAAGGCGCGACCGCGTGGGCGCAGGGCGGCATCGTCGGCGTGCTCGGCACCGACGACAGCATCGACGCCCATGTGCGCGACACGCTGCAAGCCGGTGCCGGCCTGGTCGACGAGCCGGCGGCGCGCTTCATCTCCGAGCGCAGCGCTGCGGCCGTCGAGTGGCTGGTGCAGCAGGGCGTGCCGTTCACCGACGACCCGGCCGGCCCGCTCGGCCTGCACCTGACCCGCGAAGGCGGGCACGGCGTGCGCCGCATCGCGCATGCCGCCGACGCGACCGGCAAGGCGATCCACGAGGCGCTGCTCGCGCGCGCCGCGGCGCACCCGAACATCGTGCTGCGCGAGCGCGTGATGGCGGTCGACCTGGTGATGTCGCACCAGCTCGACCAGGGCGCCGCCGCCGCGGCGCCGCGCTGCCACGGCGTCTACGCACTCGACCTCGCGCGCGGTCAGGTCGAGACCCTGGCGGCTTCGGCGGTGGTGCTGGCCAGCGGCGGCGTCGGCAAGGTCTACCGCTACACGACCAACCCCGACACCGCGACCGGCGACGGCATCGCGATGGCCTGGCGCGCCGGCTGCCGGGTCGCGAACATGGAGTTCATCCAGTTCCACCCGACCTGCCTCTACTACCCACAGGCACACCCGCAGGAGCGCAGCTTCCTGCTCACCGAGGCACTGCGCGGCGAGGGCGCGGTGCTGCGGCTGCCGGACCATCCGGCCAACGGCGACCCGGCCGCGGGCACGCGCTTCATGCCGGCGCACGACGAACGCGGCGAGCTCGCGCCGCGCGACATCGTCGCGCGCGCGATCGACTTCGAGATGAAGAAGCACGGCCTCGACTACGTGCTGCTCGATGCGACGCAACTCGGCGAGGCCTTCCTGAAGGAGCACTTCCCGACCATCCATGCGCGCTGCCTCGCGCTCGGCATCGACATCGCGCGCCAGCCGATCCCGGTCGTGCCGGCGGCGCACTACACCTGCGGCGGCATCGTCACCGACCTGGACGGCCGCAGCGACGTGGCCGGCCTGTACGCCGTCGGCGAGGCGAGCTACACCGGGCTGCACGGCGCGAACCGCCTGGCCAGCAATTCGCTGCTCGAATGCGTGGTGCTCGGCCACAGCTGCGCCGAGCACATCGTCGCCGCGACCACGGCGCCGGCGGTGGCGCTGCCGGCCTGGGACGAGAGCCAGGTCGAGGACGCCGACGAGCAGGTCGTGATCTC
>Ga0068867_100004017_pt1 | contig 10350 bp, 10 predicted proteins | sample KBSMisM32_FD_65649 | JGI IMG/M metagenome (GOLD analysis project Ga0068867, IMG submission 65649) | Miscanthus rhizosphere microbial communities from Kellogg Biological Station, Michigan, USA - KBS Miscanthus M3-2 | ecosystem: Host-associated > Plants > Roots > Rhizosphere > Soil ...
TTGGTAGAAGGATTTGCAGAGATCTTTCCAAGGTATTCGTAAGACGAAAATGTATAGCCTGTTTCTTCCAGCAGTTCACGGGCAATGGCATCTTCAAGCGACTTATCGGTATCGTCCACACAACCACCAGGTATCTCAATACAAATATCATCAATTGCGTGCCGGTATTGCCGTTCCAGGATGATCTTTCCATCTTCAGTAAGCGCCAATGCAGTTACCCAGGTAGGAAATTCATATACATAGTAAGGATCAACAATGCCACCATCCGGTTTTTGACACCGGTCTTTCCTGACTTTGAACCAGAGATCATTAAATAAATATTCCGAGGAGAGTATCTTCCATTTCATGCCTACCATCCCATCTTTTCCCTGAGCGAAGTAATATGTGCCACATGGTGCCGGCAGTGCCAGGCATACATTCCCAGCAGGTACCACAATCGTAATGTTTTTTTATGTTCCGGGTGAAAGACAGTGCGATTATTCCATTCATCATCATTCACATATTTCAATGTCTCATACCAGCGGGTATGCAATGCATAAAGAAGAGTGAGGGAAATATTGATTGGCAGTTTTTGGACATCATTCATTTCTGCCCATAGTTTTTCTTCATAGGGCTTGATGGTAGGATTATCTTCCGTCAACGCCAGCTTGAATCGGCAATAGGCATTGATATGACTGTCTGCAACGTGATGAACCAGCTGGTGAATGGTCCAGCCACCTTCCCTGTAAGGTGTCTGCAACTGGTGTTCATCTAAATTAAGTATGGCATTTTCCAATGAAACCGGCAGGAACTTTATATCAGCCAGCCATTCCACTTTGGTCTGTATTGAGAAAGGCTGGGGCTCATACTTGCCAACAGGATAGCGTGGGTCAGTAATTACCATAATTCCTCTTCGTGTTAAATAGTTTATTTAATTATTTCAAGCAATTCTACTTCAAAAAGCAAAGTGGCACCTCCGGGGATATCATTTCCTGCTCCTCTGTCGCCATAAGCCAGGTCAGATGGTATCCATAATCTCCAGTGGCTCCCTGTTTTCATCAGGGGGATAGCAATCTGCCATCCTTTGATTAAAGAACGCAGAGGCGCTGAAAAAGGTTGGTTGCGTTTGAAGGAACTGTCAAATTCTTTTCCATCCAGCAGGGCTCCTTTATAGTGAGCCTTGATCTTGTCTGTAAGCAAAGGCTGTGGGCCAGTACCTTCTTTTATTACTTCATACTGGATACCTTCAGGCAATTCAATTACACCCGGTTTATCCTTATTTGTTTGCATAAAGGACCTGCCATATTGCTTCTGGGTGTCGATTTTGCTTTGCATAAATTCTTTTAGTTTGTTTTCCGCCGCGGCGGATCGTGTAAAAAATTATTCCTCTCTCAGTGAATGGCCGGTCAAATGGATGAATACATCTTCCAAATTAGCTTTCTTCACCTGTTTTGGACGTTCAAAGCCAGTGGCTACAAGATCATCGATCATTTTGTCGGGCGTGTCTAATGACCTGATCTTTCCTGCATCCATAATGGCAATTCGATCGCAGAGATATTCTGCTTCATCCATATAATGCGTGGTGATAATAACCGTAGTTCCCCTTTGTCTTATATCCTTGATCAGTTCCCAGAGGCTTCTTCTTGCCTGGGGATCCAAACCTGTTGTAGGCTCATCCAGGAAGATGATGCGGGGCTGGTTAATGAGTGTGGTAGCCACGGAGAAGCGCTGCTTCTGGCCACCACTAAGGTCTTTGAATTTAGCTTTTGCTTTATCTTTAAGGTTCACTGATTCCAGCAATTCCATTGCTGCCACTTCGCGATTATATAAGCCGGAGAACAGTTCAATCAATTGAAGAAGATTGAGACCGGGATAGTATCCACTCGTCTGCAATTGAACGCCAATGATCTTTTTGATCTCACTGGGTTCTTTATCCAGGTTCAAGCCATCAACCAGTACTTCACCGCTGGTTTTTTCACGCAGGGTTTCAATTATCTCCAGTGTGGTGGATTTGCCGGCGCCATTGGGCCCCAGCAGCCCGAATATTTCGCCTTCATAAACTTCAAAGGAGATGTCTTTTACCGCCTGGAAACTGCCGTAGTTCTTGACCAGGTTCCTGACAGAAATGATTGTTTTCTTTGCCATTGTGCAGCAATTTACACCAATTCAGCCTGCACTTATTTGCCGGGGCAAAAAAATTAATCGATAAATAGCTGGGTGTAATAGAGAACCCCGCGCCTGTCACGGGCAACACCAATACCAATGTATTTGTAAGGGCCCAGCATATTGCGGCGATGGCCTGAGGAGCTTTTCCATCCCTCTACCACATCCTTGCCGTTTGGTGAACCGTAAGCAACATTTTCAGCAAAATGAGTAGCGTTTGGGAAATATTTTCTGGCACGCGCTTCCCTTTTATCAAATCCACCATGACCGAAGGCTACCCTGCCCCTCGCCATATCATCCGTATGCTTTTGAGCAATTGCATTCAGCTCTTCCTGCATATCAAGAGGAGGCAATCTTTTTGATTTCCTGAATTTGTTGGTATAACTCAACACATCACCAACAACGCTATCCTGAACAGTAAATGATAAGATACCTGCAATAATTACTAAAGAGAAGAGACCTGTAAGAAGTTGTTTCGTTTTCATTGGTGCTTATAATAATCCTGTAGCAAAACAAGTTTTATACCAGGAAGGGTGAAAAGATGTTAAAGGACTGCCTCCGCCAGGCATCCTTCCAGTTCCGCCATCATATCCTTACTGCCGATAAACATTGGCGTACGCTGATGTAATTCTGTAGGCTGAATTTCCAAAATGCGTTCCTTTCCATTGGTAGCTTTTCCACCTGCCACTTCCACAATAAATGCAAATGGATTGCATTCGTACAGAAGCCTCAATTTTCCATTGGGCTTTTCAATGGTGCCGGGATACATGAATATTCCCCCTTTTATCAGGTTACGATGCACATCAGATACCATGCTTCCGATATAGCGTTGGGTATAGGGACCTCCATTGGTCTTATCTTTTCTCTGACAACCATCAATATACTTTTGCACTCCTTTTTCATAACGGAAGAAATTACCGTGATTCACGGAATAGATCTTTCCGCTTGGGGGACATTTAATATCCGGATGACTCATGGTGAATTCACCAATAGAAGGGTCCAGTGTAAATCCATTTACACCGCGGCGGGTTCCATAGACCAGCATGGTGGAAGAACCATAAACAATATAACCGGCGGCTACCTGTTGTAATCCTTTTTGCAGGAAATCATCTTTGACTGCAATAGATCCACGGGGAGAAACCCGGCGATACACGCCAAATATGGTCCCAATTGAAACGTTCACATCAATATTTCCACTGCCATCCAGTGGATCAAAGAGACAAACGTATTTGGAATTCTTGCTTACATTATCATTGAAGGCAATGAAATCATCAATTTCTTCACTGGCAATACCTGCACAGCTGATACCATGCTGCAATACACCCATAAACTGGTTATTGGCATAGATATCCAGTTTTTTTACATCCTCGCCCTGCACGTTCACACTGCCTGCATCTCCCAGGATATCAACAAGGCCCGCTTTGTTAACTTCAACATTAACGCGCTTGGCCGCCAAACCTATATCTCTTAGAAGACTGCTGAGTTCACCTGTTGCCTGTGGAAACTGTCTTAATTGCTGAATAGTAAATTCATCGAGCGTGAGAACATGTCTATTCACGTTCATTATTGAGGTATTTGAGAGCGAAGATATAAATCGGAAGCCGAAAACCGAAAGTAAGGAAGAGTCCTTTCTTTGGGTTTTCCGGCAACCGATTACAATCACTCAATAATCTCAATAATGATAGGATCGCAACCTATACCTGGAAAGGAAAAGGTTCCGCAACCTGTACGGCTACCGGATTTATAAAAGCCTAAAGCATTGTTGTTAACTGGCAAATTTTTATTAATGACCAGGCGGTACCACGACTTCTGACTTCCAATGGTTCCAAAATCGAATTTCAGTCCTGGTCTTGTAAAGCATGACTGGCTGGGATCAATGGCAAGCTCTGGATTAAAATCGGTCCAGGTAATTCCATCTGCGCTGGTTCCGGCATTTACAAGATTAGCAGCAGTAACGCAAGCCCCAAATGCAAATCCCCAATGGCTTAGGCCCTGGGCGGTACCATTGTTCCCATTGCCTGGATTGGGGTTTTGTACGCTCCATGTCCAGGTCCAGGTGTTATTTCCATTATCGGTAACAGATTCCAGGATTATGGAATAAGGATTACCAATAGTTATAAGATTGGCCGAAGCACCATCTACAGAAACAAATTCATCATTGGTAGTGAATGTTTCCTTCAGTGACAGATCACCGTTCTTTGAGCAGGAAATAGTGGTCATTAGAAATATGGCCACGAACCATAATTTGGAATTGTTTTTCATAAGGCTATTTTAAGTTGATTAATAAAAACAATATAGGCTTTTTAGACAACTCACAAAATCGTAAAACACATCGTAGGTATACTCCCTGTATGCCGTGGATATACAGTTTATTTCCAAATGAGATGTATAGCACATTATCTTTGCCCCCATCTGCGACACGGCAAACGCATAGTTATAGAATTAAACAGCAAGAATGAAAGTTTTCAAATTTGGTGGCGCTTCAGTAAATAGTGTTGAACGTATTAAGAACATTGCTGATATACTGAAGCAATATGAAGGACAAAAGCTGGTGGTCATTATTTCCGCGATGGGAAAAACCACCAATGCGCTGGAGAAAGTGGTAGAAGCCTTTTTCAAAGGGAAAAAAGAAGAGGCGCTACAGTTATTTGACCAGGTAAAAAAGCAGCACCTGGATACAGCCAAATACCTGCTGGTCACCAATTATCTTGCTTGCGAAAGACAGCTCACGGATTTCTTTACTGAAGTAGAATGGTTGCTGCATGATAAACCAGCCCGCCATTATGATTACTATTATGACCAGGTGGTGTGCTGCGGAGAAATGTTATCTACCTGCATCGTCAGTCAATACCTGAATGAAACAGGTATCCATAACAGGTGGCTGGATGTTAGGGACATTATTCGTACAGATGACAATTTCAGGGATGCGGGGATCGATTGGCTGATAACAACAGAAGCAGTTAAACAATCAGTACTTCCCGGGTTTGAACAATTTGATATAGTACTAACCCAGGGATTTGTAGGATCTACCGATGAAAATGAAAGTACAACACTGGGGCGTGAAGGAAGTGATTATACAGCTGCCGTATTCACCAATATTCTTGATGCAGAAAGCCAGACCATCTGGAAGGATGTGGTAAGCGTGATGAATGCAGATCCCAAACAATTTCCTGATGCAAGGCCCATCTATGAACTGAATTATAACGAGGTGATTGAAATGGCCTATTATGGAGCACAGGTCATTCACCCCAAGACCATCAAGCCGCTGCAGAATAAAGGCATTCCCCTGTATGTAAAATGCTTCCTTGACCCCTCTCTCCAGGGCACACATATTCATAGCCAGCAGCTAAAAAACCTGCCCCCGATCATAGTGCTGAAGCAACACCAGGTTATGATACAAATGAAAACCATGGATTTTTCCTTTATTGGGGATCATCACCTGGAACAGCTATACCATGTTTTTGAGAAACTGAAAATGAAACCTAACCTTACACAGAATGGTGCAATCAGCTTTATTTGCGCGTTAGATGATCATGCAGAAAAAATAGATCAGCTGGCCCAGGAAGCTGCATCCCTTTTTGAAGTATCTGTTACGAAAGGACTTTCCTTATTGACCATCCGGCATTACACACCCGAATATTTTGATAAACTGACAGGAGGAAAAACAATATTACTTCGGCAGCAAACGCCGGAGACTGTTCAGGTCCTTTTAAAATGGGAGAATGAGAATGCTTAATTCACCTGTGATGTATTTACCTGCACTGTAACTGTCTGGATCATTTTCTTTGCAACAGGTTTATCATTGAGCATGGCAGGTTGCCAGGTTGGCATTTTCTCCATGCGAGAGATCAATTCATCATTGAAATCTTCATCTTTCATTCCCTTCAATACTTTGAAATTAGTTGGAGTACCATCTTTATCAACGATGAACTCAACCTGCACATAGGCCTTGGTGACACCAACAGGCAGGAATTCAACCATTCCAGCGCCAACCTCATCCAGGTATTTCATGAATGCATCAGCACCACCTTCAAATTGAGGCCACTGGTGTACTGATTCAGGCAGACTTGCAATGGTACGCTGCCGATGTTGAACAGGTACCCTGTTAACCTTTTTCACTTCACTCACTGCTCTTGCTGATGCAGCAGCATTGATGATATAATCGCCTTTGTCATTGATGAGAACTACGGGAAGCTGTTTGAATTTTTCGAAATAATCGTAGGCATCTTCCAGTCTGTCGCTCCATTGTTTCAGTAATGGATCATCCTTGGTGAGATTGGCCAGGAATTTCGCACTCCTGGGAACATTGTATCTTATCGGGAAAATATGAACAGGGATATAATCCTGTCCTTCGCTTTTTGCATGAGCGGCAAGGACATATAATTCTTCGATCTGTGGATCAGTCATAGGTATGCAACCAACAGTTACACAACTACCATGGATATAAATGGCTGCTCCGGGACGGTAGAGATCACTTAAGACCTTATCTGACTCATTGGGATAATTAATGCCAAGTGACAGGTAGTAATTGCTTTTGGGATTGAACTCATTGATATAATAAAAACCTTCCGGAACCTGGTAATCTCCCTCCATACGCTTGGGACCAAGGGTACCGGCAAGGGCACAAACCTTATAAGTTTTGAACAGTTTGAAAGGCTCGGTAATTTCATTCTTTACCCAAACTTCCATCTGGCTGTCATACTTGAAAGAGCGGATGTACATGTATTTAGCTGGCCAGTGTAACTTTTTGGCTTCGAATTGTTTTTGGAGGGTATCTTCTTTTTTCCTGAAGGATTCATCCGCACGTGGGAAGGTCTTCTGGTACTCGATAAATGATGCATAAGCACCGCCATTTGTGAAGGCAGCCGTTTGTGCAGCAACAGAACCAGCGAGGGTAATTGCAAATAGTGCGGATAAAAGAAGGGTTTTCATTGACTGGTTTTCTTTAGAATTAACGGACAGGAGGGCTTTTTATTTCCCCAGGGCCTGTGAATCAATTGTAAAGATAAGCCGGAAGCAGGTAGAGTGGGTTAGAAAACAACAAATAGGGGAAAAAATTCAATTAAGAGGCAGGGTTTTTTCGTCAGCCCAACTCGTACTTCCGGCCTAAGCTCTCAGGTTTTTGGCGAATAGTAGAATATCACCAAAACCCCGAGAGCCAATCTATAGTTAAGGGCCCGTTGGGCCCCAAGGACTCATAAATTCCCCCGGGCTTCCTGTTCCCGCTCTATGGCTTCAAACAGGGCCTTGAAATTACCCTTGCCAAAGCTCTTCGCTCCCTTGCGTTGTATGATCTCAAAAAATAAGGTTGGCCTGTCTTCCACGGGCTTTGAAAACAGTTGTAGCAAATAGCCTTCATTGTCCCTGTCAACCAGTATCCCTAATTCCCGCAGTGGTCCAAGGTCTTCATCAATTTTGCCAACACGGTCCAGCAGGTCGTCATAATAAGTAGTAGGCACCTGTAAAAACTCAACGCCCCTGCTCATCAATTCCCGTACTGTTTTTACAATATCATTGGTGGCCAGTGCCACGTGCTGTACCCCTTCTCCATTATAAAATTCCAGGTATTCTTCTACCTGTGATTTCTTTTTGCCTTCCGCCGGCTCATTGATCGGGAATTTTACAAATCCATTTCCACTGCTCATCACCTTACTCATTAGCGCAGAGTATTCTGTTGAAATATCTTCATCATCAAAGGTGAGGATATTCTTAAAGCCCATTACGTCTTCATAAAATTTTACCCATGGATTCATCTGGTTCCATCCTACATTGCCCACGCAGTGATCCACATATTGCAGACCTGTATCAGCCGGTTTGTAATGTGGATTGCTCCATGGCCTGTAGCCTGGCATGAATGCGCCATGGTAATTCTTTCTTTCTATGAACAGGTGCACGGTATCTCCATAGGTATGGATACCACTCATGACCAGTTCCCCATCATCATCTTTCAAAACAACCGGTTCCATATAAGATCTGGCGCCACGGGAAATAGTTTCTTTCCATGCCTGTGTGGCATCAGGTACGCGAAGCGATAATGCTTTTACTCCATCTCCGTGTTTGGTAAGATGGTCAGCAATATCATTACCGGGACGTAAAGGGGTAGTCAATACAAAGGTGAGCTTATGCTGTCTCACAGCATAACTGGCTCTATCCTTATGTCCGGTTTCAGGACCTGAATAAGCCAGTCCCTGGAAACCGAAAGCGCTCATATAATAATGGGCCGCCTGTTTAGCGTTGCCAACATAGAATTCAACGTAGTCAGTGCCTTCCAAAGGAAGAAAATCAGTTGTGGTAGTCTGCTTAGCCTGTGAAGTTGCTGTTTTCATGATTGGAGAATTGTAACGGAAAGATTTGGTTTGAAATCAAATAATCTACTACTCTCAAATTCCAAAGTAGGTATGAGGAACGAGGTCCCTCCTACTAATTATCCCAACAGTACTGTTGGCAAGGATGAGGTATCCATTGCAAGGGTCTCCATCAGCAGATTGAATTGATTCCGCTGATCATCAAAAATCTTGTGAGGGTAATCAGGAAGCATCATGCAAAATTACATATTTAACTGAGAAAAGCTAATTGAGCGTGGGGCGTCTGAAAAGACGCGTGAACCATGGCTGGAAGGGAGACAAATAATATAAACTCATTAATAAGGCTGTAGCAAAAATTTAAGTCTGGTAGCCAGAAGCTCCGATAATGATCGGAGTAGCTATATTTGCCCCATGCAAATCTCTCCCACTCCTTCCAAAATAGGTATTCTTGGAGGAGGACAGCTAGGCCGGATGTTATTACAGGCAGCAGCGAATTATACCGTGGAAACCTGGGTAATGGAAAATGATGACCAATGTCCCGCGGCACATCTCTGCCAACATTTTGTAAAAGGCGATATCAAAAACTATAATGATGTTTATGCTTTTGGTAAAAACCTGGATGCGTTAACTATTGAAATAGAAAATGTAAATACGGAGGCGCTGGAGAAACTGGAAAGCGAAGGCGTTAAGATATATCCCCATCCTTCTGTATTAAAGACCATCCGCAATAAGATCCTGCAAAAGGAGTATTATAAAAAGCATGAGATCCCCACTTCTGAGTTTAAAGTAACAGCCAACCTGGCCGAATTACAGGAGGCTGCTGATTTCTTACCAGCAGTACACAAAATTGGTGAAGGTGGATATGATGGACGCGGAGTACAATTGCTGAAAGAGAGGGAGGATATTGCCAAAGGGTTTGATGCACCATCCGTATTGGAGAAAATGGTTGTGATCGATAAAGAGATCGCATTAATGGTTGCGGTGAATGACAAAGGTGAAACAGCTGTCTACCCTCCTGTTGAGATGATCTTTGACAAAGATCTCAACCTTCTCGATTTTCAAATATGTCCTGCATTGCTGGATGAGAAGATACTGTGGAAAATAGAAGCCATTGCGCTGGCTGTGGTCAGGAATTTCAAATCACCAGGTGTATTTGCGGTTGAATTATTCGTAGATAGAAAAGGCGATGTGCTGGTCAATGAAACAGCCCCCCGTGTACATAATAGTGGGCACCATACCATTGAGGCTCATTTCAGTTCACAATTTGATATGCTTTGGCGGGTCATGCTGGGTTACCCCCTGGGTAATACAGCTGCCATACTTCCGTCAATTATGGTAAATATCATTGGTGCGGAAGGCAGTAGCGGTGATGTTGTTTACGAAGGACTTGATGAGGTACTTAAAATTGAAAATGCCTTTATTCATTTATACGGCAAGAAGCAAACAAAGCCCGGACGTAAAATGGGGCATGTTACCATTGTAAGTAAAGAAAAACAGGATCTGACACATAAAGCCAACATTGTAAAGCATAAAATAAAAGCCACTGGCCACTAGCTACTAGCCACCAGACTTATAATCACAATATTATTAGAATAAAGGAAAAGTTATCAGTTCAGCCATAGGTTTAGAAGCTAGCGGCTGGTAGCTAGAGGCTTATCTGGTTGGTCAACCTCCTCAATTCAATTTCTGAAGATTTACTGGTAAAGCTAAGATTGGTCATCATGAAGGAAGCATTCTCAAAACTTTCCTGGGCCTGTCTTACTTCCAAAATAGTGGCTTCTCTCAATTGATAACGTAATAAAACAAGGTCGAGGAGTTTGCGTGCCAGTTGCAAATTCTGCTGCTGTGTTTCAAGTTGCTGCAAAGTGTTATTATAGGCCTGGAAAGTGCGTACTGCATTACC
>Ga0068867_100004019_pt1 | contig 10347 bp, 9 predicted proteins | sample KBSMisM32_FD_65649 | JGI IMG/M metagenome (GOLD analysis project Ga0068867, IMG submission 65649) | Miscanthus rhizosphere microbial communities from Kellogg Biological Station, Michigan, USA - KBS Miscanthus M3-2 | ecosystem: Host-associated > Plants > Roots > Rhizosphere > Soil ...
ATTGCACAGGTAATGCCTGTTAATGAAAATGACCTTTCAGGGAAGTATCCATTTATAAGTACTGTATTCAATCGAATCAGCAATAATTCAGGATTGGATTCATTCTATCAGAAATTGCACCGTTTAAAATCGGGTGATAGTGGAACTGTATCAATTGTACATATTGGCGATTCCCATATCCAGGCTGATTTTTTGACGGCTGTTGTGCGCAATGGCCTTCAGGATTTTTTTGGAAATGCAGGTCGCGGCCTGGTCTTTCCCTATCAGTTAGCGCAATCCAATTCTCCGGATGATGTATATAGCAGTTCATCCATTCGCTGGCAATTTAACCGGATTGCCCACCCTGAGATCTCCATTGGTTATGGCATATCCGGATACAGTATAAAAACAACAGCTGCAAACGCCAGTTTGCAATTGTCATTACGAGGCCTGGCGCGACCATTTACCCGGATCAGGCTATTTGCTGATTCCCTTGCAGACTGGAATATTAAGCCGGTTGACAATGATTCATCATTTGAAATGGAAAGGATGCCGGATTGTAATTGCACAACTTTTGATTTGGATAGAGAGAACACGGGATTTAATTTATCCTCGCAGACTCCGGACGTTTCTAAAATTATCTATGGAGCTTCTCTTGAGAATAATAATCCAGGGGTCATTTATCATACTATCGGGGTAAATGGAGCCCGGTTTGATCAATACAATCTCGCTGATCTCTTCTGGCAGCAATTACCTGCACTTAAAGCTGATCTTTTTATAATATCACTCGGAACCAACGAGGCTCAATGGGATGCCTTCCCAGAAACAGCTTTTAAAAAAACGTTACAGCTATTTATTGAGAAGCTAAAAGCTGCATCACCAAGTGCCTGTATTTTATTTACCACAGCCCCGGATAGCTATAAACGGAGAAGATATAATGGCGTTTTAAGGGATCTCAATAGCGCACTGATAAACTACTGTAATACCAATTACCTCCCTGTATGGGACCTATACCACATTACTAATGGGTATGGTTCTGCTTATAGCTGGGCCCGCAGAGGGTTAATGACCAGCGACAGGATACATTTTACGCCGGAAGGATACCGTTTACAGGGCAGCCTGCTACTTTCAGCACTGGCCAAAGGATATAATGGATTCACCAGTCTTCAGCCCTGAAATTTAGAATTGCAGGAGAATTCATCATTTTTCTCAACTTTCTTTAGTCTAAATTACATTCCCGGCTATATAAATACTGCTACAGTCCATTCTTTTCAGCATCAATATAATTAGTTGCAATTGGAACAATTTTTAGTACTACCATCATTGATAACCTTACCTTTTTAAATTCCTGAGATCAGTGCCTGAGAATTGTTATATCATTAATTACTATTTCGTTTTTTAATAACTTATGAAGCTTTTATTGCTATTATTTTTGCCGGTCAGTGTTGTTTGCCAGGATAGCTCGCTTGTAAAGTGGAATGCCAAAAAAAAGGGTACATCACCTACCGATATTTCATTGGTCATAACAGCAGATATCAGGAAAGGGTATTTTCTTCATCCTTGTGAGAGCTGTTCCTTTAATGACTGGAATGATGAACACCCTACCGACAGAACGGATATTGACATAACCGCAGATAGTAATTGGACCGTAAAACTTGTCTTTAGCAAGAATAAATACAAACAAAAGACAGACTTTTCAAAAGATCGGATGCAAAGTAAAAAAGAGGTAATTAAGAATGGAGATACTACCATGCAGGATTATACTTATCTTAATTACCTGGTTGATTGCAGGGTGTACAATAAAATGAAATTGTTCCGCGGAATAGAGTTAACACCATCAGATACTGCCATTGCACGATATAAGGCCTCCATACAACTTGAGTATGATACTTCACGCAAATCAGATCAGGCCGAAAAAAAGAGAGACAGGCTGCTCAAAGACGCACAGAAAACCCTGGCCAATACATTAATTCCCCCCAAAGAAATACTTCTGACCATCCGCTATACAATCAATAGAGCAAGGCAGGTAAGTATATTATACATTCCCAATACTTATAAAACAAAAAAGGTTTGGGGATGGAAGAAAACTCCACGACAATTAAAAAACAAAGAAACAGCTCCTGCTAAAACTGGAGATAAATAGGCATCACCGGCTCCGCTGCCTTGAAATATCCATAGAGCAGCACAAATGCAAAGAATATAACCAGGTAAGCGATCATAGGAACGCGCTGGAAGCGGTTAATAATATAATCAGGGAATTTGTCAGGAATTATATGCAGCAAATACGCCAACAACATAATAAATAAGACTGTCTGGTAATTATTAAAGAAAGGGACCCAGAAGGAAAAGCTGAAATCGTGAACGATCTGGTAGATCATGATCATGGCTGTATCAAAATTTTCTGCCTTAAAAAAGATCCAGGTAAAACATACAAAGTGAAAAGTGATCAATGCCATGACAATATTATATATCCAGCTGCGCTTAGTTCGTGCCAATGCTTTGCCAGTGATCAGCATCCACACCTTATGTATACCCAGGCCTACGCCATGTATAGCTCCCCAGATTATGTAATTCCAATTGGCGCCATGCCAGAATCCTCCCAGCAGCATTGTAGTTAAAATATTCATGCTGGTTGATATGCCTTTTTTATCCCTGCTAATGGCGGCAGGTAATACGAAAAGCAAAATAATACCTCCTGTTATTGAAAGGGATTGCCACCAGATAAGATTAAACATATTCATGGTAGCTAATGTAATAGCAATAAAAAATATCATGGGAAAGAACCAGGTACCAAAGGTATCCGTTTTGTTACCCCCAAGAGGTATGTACAGGTAATCCCGCAACCAGGATGAGAGGGAAATATGCCATCTTCTCCAGAACTCTGTAATATTTCGGCTTTGATAAGGAGAGAGGAAATTTGGAGGTATGGTAAAGCCCAGCCATCTACCGATGCCAATAGCAATATCACTGTAACCACTAAAATCACAATAAATAACTACTGCAAACCCATAAACGGCAAAGAGATTTTCCAATCCGGTATAACGGCCTGGGTCATCAAATATATAGTTCACAAAATTCAGCGTGATATAATCTGAAATGATCAGCTTTTTGAATAAACCAGAAATGATAAGATAGAATCCTTTGGCGAAATCCGTTTCGGTGATCACATACGGTTTATTGATCTGGGGTACAAAATCATGAGCGCGAACAATGGGACCCATCATCAGTTTTGGAAAAAAGGAAAGGAATAAAAGATAATCACTGAATTTCCGTGCAGGTGCAAAGTGACCACGATATACATCAATTGTATAGCTGAGGTTTTCAAACGTATAGAAGGAAATGCCTATTGGCAAAACGATATGTAAAGGATTGAAACCTGTATGTAGAAATTCGTTGCTGAATGAAATAAAGAAATTGGTATACTTGAAAGAAAAAAGCAGGCCCAGATTGAAAAAAATACTGAGCACCAGCAGGAAGTTTTTCATACCCTTCCTTTTCTCCCGGTATATGGCATTGGATATAACAAAATCTACAATGGCAGAATTAATAACAAGCAATACAAAATTGCCGCTTGCCTTGTAAAAGAAATAAAGAGAGAAGAGACAGAATATATATCGCCTTATCGCCATTTTTTTCCGGAAAGCGTAATAGAGCGAAATAAAGACAGCGAAGAATATAACAAAGAAGCCATTGTTGAACAGCAGAGGGTTATTCTCATCGTATTTAAACTGGTGGAAAAAAGCTTGCAGGTCGAACGATGGCATGATGGCTGGGTGTTATTTTGGTTGTTTGAGTGAGTGAACATACTTCTCATAATCCCTCATCATCGCTTCAAATAAATATTGTCCGAGTATTTCTGCACCCCTGAAATTAGGATGGATAAAATCTTTGTTGGCCATAGGTGGTTTCAACTTGCCCCATTCCACAATGGTATTTGCGCCGCCCATGGAAGCATATTGGTTATAAAATCCGCTACCTGTTTCATAAGCTACCTGGGCCTGTGTGCGTATTAATGAATCGATCCCAATAGCTGTTTTATATTCCCCACTATACCGGAATGCCCTGTCTGCCGTACTTATTACCAACAACTCACTATTGGGGAAGCAATGACGGATCTTCTGGAGAACAGGCGTCATGATCTCACCATACCAGCCAAAGTTGGTATCATTTGGGCGAAACAGAAGGTTCACACCGTATTGTACAATTATCAGGTCGTAATCATTATTGGCAGCAATGGAGCAGAGAAAGGAAGAATCAAACTTTGCCAGTTCTATTCCGCTCACGCCACGGAAAGGGAAATTATCAACGAAAACACCTGAATCTGACTCAAAACTTACTCCATAAAGTGGGAGTTTATCATTATTGACAGCCAGTTTCACTGTTCTGCCTTTATCATTACCGAGCACAATGCGATTGAAGAGCTGTTCTCCGTTTATTGTGAAAGGCTTATTATTGGCCGTGATGGTAATGGGTTTATTGGTAGTACCGCAAAGCAGGCTTTTTTCAATAAGCACTGAATCATTAATAAAACTTTGATCTCTTAATGTTACCCAGCCATTGTCTGTATGGTATAAATGGCCAGATAAAAAAAGACGATTGCTTTTCCCTTCCCGGAAATTTTCTTCTGACCAGGTATCTGAACAATCTGTATATGCTGATATCCTGTATTTTGCAACCGGAGAATTAATAGGAACAAATCCAACGCCGCATCCACCAAAACTATTCTGTAATTCTTTGCGCAGGGTTTGGGAAATAAGATCGCCTTCAATCATGCTATCTCCAAAATAAGCGACCCTGATCTTTCTTTTCTTTCCGGATTTAAGACCGTAGAGTTTTTCAGTAAACTTTTTTAAGGCAGGCTGGTTGGTATCAGCATTGAAACTGGTTATCAGTCTTGCAGTATTATACAATTCAAAATCATAAACAGGCGCTAATAACGAATCATTCTTTTTATGTACAGCGTCTTTCTTTAGAACAGGGGGATGATAAACATACCGTTTGGGATTTACCGGTTCTTTGACAACTTCTGATACCAGGTTCACTCTTTCAAAAGGGGACCATTTGAATTTATAGAAGATAGCCAGCCATGAAAGGACTATAAATAATCCGACACTGCCAATGACAAAAAAAAGGACGCGCCGGTTGCTGTTCATAGAAGAAGACTAGAAGGTAGCTGAGAGTTTAGATTTCCTGATAGCAGCGGTTATTTTTTGTTTCCACCCTTCAGGATCTTCAGAATAACCATGCTTGCTCATTGCATCAAGCCATAAATGATAGTTCATGTTGCCCTTCAGCTTGTCATAATATTTCCTTTTCTTCAGCAACTTGCAGAAGGCATGATAGGAATCGGCCGCAGATTTGAATTGTTTGTATCTCGATTTGATTCCATTAGTTTTCAAAAGATCGTTCTTGCCCACTATGCCAAAATGATTATGAAGCAATTTGCTGTTGCGACTGGTCCCTGCTCCCGATTCAATGATTGCCACTCCTAATATTACTGCTGTCGGGATCTTATATTCTTCGGAAAGAGAATCCGCAAGAGGCTTGAATTGTTTGATATATTTTGATTGTGCAAATGCAAACTGGGATGCCAGCAACAATAAAATGATCAACGTTTTTCTACTCCATTTTTCAATGGAAACAAGCATTATGGATTGGATATTGAGCATTCAAGGGTAAATATAATAAGCAGTTTTCTTTTTTCTAAATCGTTTAAATTGCAAAAAAATTGTGACGCTGATGGAAAGTAAACTGGTTGTAGACAGGAATAGTGGGGAGAGAGAATTCAAAGAGTTGGGGCACCAGCCACAAAACCCTGTAATCCGTGTAGTTGCAAAGGTTATCTCTTATATTTTCCATCCCCTTTTTGTTCCCGTTTACATTGCCTGGTTCCTGTTAACTGTGCAGCCTTATTTATTCAGCAGTGGGTCTCCCGGCCAAAAAATGCTGAAGCTTCTGCAGTTCTTTATCATGTACAGCTTTTTCCCGCTGGTAACTGTATTGTTGGCAAAGGCGCTTGGTTTCCTAAGTAGTGTCTATTTAAAAACGCAGAAGGACAGGGTGATTCCTTATATCGCCTGTGGTATTTATTATTTCTGGATGGCGTATGTGTTGCGGCACCTGCCGGATATGTCAAGGGAAGTGGTGCAATTGTCCATTGCCATTTTTGTAGCATCCTCTGTTGGTCTAATCGCCAATATTTATATGAAGGTTAGCATGCATGCCATGTCTATGGGAATAATGGTGATATTTATTTTAATGCTGGCGAGCATCCAGGGAGAGAATTTCAATTTATATATTGCCGCGTCAATTCTGCTGGCAGGGATTGTTTGTACTTCCAGGCTGATTGTATCTGACCATAATTCCAAAGAGATATATGTTGGTTTGATGATTGGAGCATTTTCCCAGCTATTGGCGCCCTGGATTGACCGGATACTTCCGTGAAAGCAAATAGACCAACTTCATCTATCTCTGCAATTCTTTCGAGTATTATTAGATTATTTTATATCCGATGTCCGGGCCTTTTTGTACACCATAAACGCTTATCTTTCCCGGTCCCGCCATTTTAAATGTTTTTGTTTACTTAACTACTCTTTCCCAATCCTATCTTCACTCCTTATTATTTTTTAAAAAATATTTTCCAAAATTTATTAGTATTTCAAAACTAAATACTTTAGTTTTGTTGTTTATTTGTTCATAAATTTATTACGACAGGGCATCCTAAATATTAATTTTGGCTATGGCAAAAACTGAAAAATCTCCGGACATGTCAAATAATAACAGCGAAAAGCTTAAAGCGCTAAAACTGACAATCGACAAGATCGATAAAGATTTTGGCAAAGGCAGTGTAATGATGATGAATGAAAAAGGGGAAACGCAAATGGAAGTGGTTTCCACTGGTTCTATCGGTTTGGATGTGGCCCTGGGTATCGGGGGTCTGCCAAGAGGAAGGGTGGTAGAGATATATGGCCCTGAGTCTTCTGGTAAAACCACCATTGCTACCCATGTGATTGCGGAAGCACAGAAAAAAGGGGGCATGTGCGCCATTATAGATGCCGAGCATGCTTTTGACAGTTCCTACGCCAGGAAACTGGGCGTAGATGTAGATAATCTATTGATTTCCCAGCCAGATTATGGCGAGCAGGGGCTGGAAATTGCCGACCGCCTGATCCTGTCCGGAGCCCTGGATGTGGTTGTAATTGACTCTGTAGCCGCCCTGGTGCCAAAAGGGGAGCTGGAAGGTGAAATGGGAGACAGCAAAATGGGCCTCCAGGCCAGGCTGATGAGCCAGGCTTTGCGTAAGCTTACTGCAACCATTTCCAAGACAAATACCATCTGTATATTCATTAACCAGCTCCGGGAAAAGATAGGGGTTATGTTTGGTAACCCTGAGACCACTACCGGCGGTAATGCCCTGAAATTCTACTCTTCTGTGCGCCTGGATATCAGACGTATGTCCCAGATAAAGGATGGCGATGAAGCAGTAGGCAACCGGGTAAAAGTTAAGGTCGTTAAGAACAAGGTAGCTCCTCCTTTCAGGGCTGCTGAGTTCGATATCATTTTCGGTGAAGGAATTTCCAAAACCGGCGAGATCATTGACATGGGTGTTGAATTGGGCATTGTGCAAAAAAGCGGTAGCTGGTTCAGCTATAATAGCGATAAATTAGGACAGGGCCGGGATGCTGTAAAGCAGTTATTGCTGGATAATCCTGAACTCGCTAAAGAAATTGAAACAAAGATCAGAGAGAAGATAAAAGAGGCGCAGGCAGTATAAATTTTTAGTAAAGGTTTCGATAATCGGAACCAGGATGGGTTAGTAAGATAAGGGCCGTCCCGCTTTGCGGGAACGGCTTTTACATTTTTTAACAGGGTAGGCATTTGATTCAATGTTTAAACATTGTACATTTGTCTACCGGATTTGTAGAATTATTCCTTTATGGCAAATACACCTGCTGTTACAAAAGGCTTTGGTAAGTGGCTTACGATCCTATTAGCAGCCATTTTATTTATTGCTTTCTTTATTACCTGGGTTTCCTGGGATACAACTACTATCACCGGTTCTGATATGCCCTCCGGGAATTTCTTCAAAATCTCAGATGAGCAATTCAAACTGGCCAATCCTTTTCCGCAGTTCAATTTTGCAATGCCGCTTCTTTGGCTCATCCCCGCATTCGCCATAGTCACCTTATTGCTAACCTTCAGGAATAAGCGAAATGCATTGACTGCCAGTCTCGCCGGAATCCTGGCCTTATGCCTTACCACGATTTATGTTTTATTTACGAATGTTTTAGTTGATCTCGGCGTCTCAAAGTCTTACGGGATTGGCTTTTACCTAACAATTATAGGGGCTGCGGGCATTATTCTTGCCAGTTCCCAGGGCTGGGGTAAAAAACTAGTCTGGCTGGTGATTGGTCCACTGGCGGCTTATTTAAGTTTCACAGTTGCCGAAAAATATGTGTTTGATGAAAAACATGTGAGCACTTCAGACACTACATCAGATTTTACTGTGAATGCCACTGACCTTATAAAAGAATTCCAGGCAGGTGATAGCGCGGCAAATGCCAAATACCGGGAAAAGATATTGACTGTAAACGGGATCATATCAGAGCTCGAGAATCCAAATGATTCAACAGCCAATATCAAGTTCGCAGACTCCACCGGTTCTTATGCCATATTTCCCTTCCAGGGCGAGTCTGTAGCAGAAGTTAAGAAACTGAAGGCGGGAGATAATGTATCAGTTAAAGGTTCCTGTAGCGGAGGAGTACTAAGCGAGATACTGGGAACTGAATCAATTACTTTCAAAAGATGTGTATTAAATAAAAAATAACCTAACCTCACCCAACAAAAAACAAATTACAAATGAAAAAGACAATTTTAATCCTGGCTTTGGTAACGTTGACGGGCAGTCTGTTTGCTCAAAGGAAAACTACTACTTCTGCAACTGTTTCTTTTAATGCAACTACCTCTATCGATAATCTTCCCAAGGCCGATAACAAAACAGTAATTGCGGCAATTGACACAAAGACCGGTGTTGTACAGTTTGAAGCCAATGTAAAAAGCTTTGCCTTTGCCAACCCTACCATGCAGGGCCATTTCAATGGAGACAGATGGATGAACTCAGATCAATTCCCTACTCTGAGCTTCAAAGGCACTATCACCAATGTATCTGACGTAAATCTCAGCAAGGACGGGTCCTATACAGCAACAGTTGAAGGAAGCCTTACCATTAGGGGGAAAGAACAAAAAATTAAAGTTCCTGCTAACATTACAGTGAAAGGTGGAGTTATTTCTGCTACTTCTGATTTTTCAGTTAAGCTGGCTGACTATGATATTTCTGGCGCTCCTGTAGAAGCCGGAAAGGTTTCAAAAGAACCCAAGATCAGCGTATGGGCTGAATTCAAATAATATTTCTTCTTCCATATCAAAGGCCTTCCCTGCAAAGGGGAGGCTTTTTTATTTTTCTGCTGAGCTTCCCCTCTCAATATTCTATCTTGTGGCAAGAAATCATTATAGATGAAAAGAGTACTCAACAGCCGCAAAAGCATCGCCCTGGTTGCACATGATAATATGAAAGATGAACTGATAGAATGGGCTCTTACCAATAAAACCGACCTTTCAAAACATCATCTTTTTGCTACAGGAACCACAGGAACTCTTCTTGAATCAGTATTAGACCAGCCTATCATCAAATTTTTGAGTGGCCCACTTGGTGGTGATCAGCAGATCGGTGCGAGTATTGCAGAAGGAAAGCTGGACGTACTTATCTTTTTCTGGGATCCCATGGAAGCCCAGCCACATGACCCGGATGTAAAAGCCCTATTGCGCGTAGCAGCTACCTGGAATATTCCCACAGCCTGTAACAGAGCCACGGCAGATTTCCTGTTAACCTCTCCCCTGATGAATAATGAATATGAACCGGTGTTGCCCGACTACTCTTCTTACGTCAACCGTAAGCTGAAGCATTAATTTCTATTAAAATTCAGTTTACTGCTTTACAAACTGTATCGTTTTCTTAGCGGGGTTTGTATAGAGGTCAAGATAATATACCCCCTTTGCCAGGGTATTGATATCTATTGAGATCCTGCCGTTGGTACTTACCTGGCCGGATGATTGAAGAATTGTTTTTCCTCCGTTATCGATGATCTTATAATTGATATTTCCCGAAGGATTATTACCTGTCTGCAGGTTGATCCAATCTGTAGCAGGGTTTGGATATAAACTGAAATGCTGGCCACCGTTCAAATTGAGTGTTACAATTTTGGAGTAGGTATAGCGACTGTCAACATCCACCTGCCTCAGTCTGTAGTACACTGTGGTTGATTTCAAAGCAGTAATATCTTTATCCAGGTAAGTATAATTTCCAGTTCC
>Ga0068867_100004026_pt1 | contig 10340 bp, 7 predicted proteins | sample KBSMisM32_FD_65649 | JGI IMG/M metagenome (GOLD analysis project Ga0068867, IMG submission 65649) | Miscanthus rhizosphere microbial communities from Kellogg Biological Station, Michigan, USA - KBS Miscanthus M3-2 | ecosystem: Host-associated > Plants > Roots > Rhizosphere > Soil ...
TGAGGCGTTCGATCGACCCTTCGTCTCCGACCACGTCGATCGTGCACCAGTCGGCGAAGTGGGGGACGGCCAGCTTGGCGAGATTGGCGAGTGTCATTTCGTAGTCGAGCGACGACGCGAGCAGCTCGCTTGCCTCCGCGACGAATTTCTGGTCTTCGGCCCGCTGCCTCTGGTCCTGGTAAAGCCCGGCGGTCCCGATCGCCGCCGCGGCGAGGTTCGCGAGCAGCGACGCCGAGCTCTTCTCTGCTTCGGTGAACGTGCGTGGGCTCCGGTAATAGAAGGTGAGCGTTCCGAGAACCTGCTCCCCGTAGTGGAGCGGGAGCGCCATCATCGAATGGGTTCCCTCGGCGGCATGGGCCTTGCGGTGCTCCGGCGTGAGCCAGTCGGTGGTCGAGATGTTCTCGGCGACGATCGGCGCATCGAGCGACACGGCGGCCGTGTTCCCGCGAATCGCCGCCATCGCAGTGTCGACGTAGCCGTCCGAGAGCCCCGCATGGGCGCCGACGCGCCACGTCTCCGTCGCCGGGTCGTACTGCCACAAGGCGTAGGCGTCAGCCGCGAGCGTGCGGGAGGCGAGGTCGAGCACCTGCGGCAGCATGGCGTCGACGTCGAGGGAGCCGAGCAGCGTCGAGGACGCTTCGAGCAGCAGCCGCAGCCGCTCGAGATCCTCGGCGAACTGCCGCTCGGCTTCGTCCAGAAATTCGCGTTCGACGTGAGTCGCCAAGAAACCCCCCAAGGTTTGCGCGAACTGTCTGACTCTACTCGGGTCTGTTCGCGGGGAAACCCCCAAATCCCTTACGGCGCCGATACCGGCTTTGCCGGCGTCGGCCCCCACCGCCTCGAATCGAAACGAGAACCCGATCGAAGTCATCGTGGCTCGGCGTCAGCCGAACCGGACTTCGATCGCCAAATGGGCCGTGCAGGGATCGAACCTGCGACCTTGGGATTAAGAGTCCCCTGCTCTACCAGCTGAGCTAACGGCCCTGGAAGCGGGGCAAGTGTAGCGCCGGCGAAGAGAGTCCCCATCGCCGTCGCAGGGGGCTTTGCCCGGTGCGACTCCTCAACGCTCGCCGGTAGGAATTAGCCTCGAAGTCACTCATTGCGAGGCCGAAGGCCGAGCCGGACTTCGAGGCTCTCAGTAGCCTTGGGCGCGCATGGGAGCAGACGTGGCCATCATCGGTGCGGGGTACGTAGGGATGCCGCTTGCCCGTGTCTTTGCGGATGCCGGCAAGGTCGTCCTTCTGGTCGACGTGGATCGCGAGGTCGTCGACGGCATCAATCGGGGAGCCAGCCACATTCCCGACGTCTCGTCGGACGCGCTCAAGCCGCTCGTCGATTCGGGGCGGGTGTCGGCCACGACGGACTACGACGCGCTGAAGGAGGTCGACGCGATCCTGATCGCACTGCCGACGCCGCTCTCGAGCCAGCGCGAGCCGGACCTTTCCATCGTCAAGGGTGCGGTGGCCGAGATCGCGCCGCGTTTACGCAAGGGTCAGCTAGTGGTTCTCGAGTCCACGACTTACCCGGGGACGACTCGTGAATGTCTGCAGCCGATCCTGGAGCGGAGCGGGCTCAAGGCAGGCGAGGACTTCCATCTCGCCTTTTCGCCCGAGCGCGTCGACCCGGGGCGGGCGGACTGGACGACGAAGAACACGCCGAAGGTGGTCGGTGGCCTCACACCCGCATGCACCGCACGCGCGGCGGACTTCTACCGCGCTGCAGTCGACACCGTCGTCCCCCTCTCCTCGCCGGAGACGGCGGAGATGACGAAGTTGCTCGAAAACATCTTCCGCGCCGTCAACATCGCGCTCGTGAACGAGCTCGCTCAGCTCTGCGAGCGAATGGATCTCGACGTGTGGGAGGTAATCGAGGCCGCGGAGACGAAGCCGTTCGGCTTCATGAGCTTCAAGCCGGGACCCGGGCTCGGGGGACACTGCATCCCGATCGACCCCTTCTATCTCACGTGGAAGGCACGCGAGTTCGACTTCTACACCGAGTTCATCGACCTGGCCGGCAAGGTCAATGCGAACATGCCGTACTTCTGCCGCTCGCTCATCTCGCAGGCGCTGAACCACGGCGCGCAGAAGTCGCTCAAAGGCTCGCGCATTCTCGTCCTCGGCGTCGCGTACAAGGCGGACATCGACGACGTGCGGGAGTCTCCGGCGGAAAAGATCGTCGGGCTTCTCCAGAAGGCCGGCGCAGACGTCGCCTATCACGACCCGTACGTCGCCGAGTTCGACGGCATGCGCTCGGTCGATTACGCGCCGGAGAGCTACGACTGCGTGGTAATCGTGACGGCGCACAGCTCGATCGACTACGAGGATCTGGTCGAACGCGCAAAGGTCGTGGTCGATCTCCGCAACGCCACCGGCAGGAACGGGTCGAACCACGAGAAAGTCTGGAAGCTGTGACGCGCATAGGTCAGGTCGGCCTGGGCCAGTGGGGAAAGAACCTCGCCCGCAACTTCGACCAGCTCGCCGACCTCGTTTGGCTTTGCGATGTCGACGAACAGCGCCGGACGCAGGCGACCCAGTCGTATCCGGCGGCGCAGGTGACCTCGAGCTTCGGCGATGTGCTCGCGGATGACTCGGTGGAGGCAGTTGTCGTCGCTACGCCTGTGCCGACGCACTACGAGCTCGCGCGGCGCGCACTCGAGGCCGGCAAGCACGTGTTCGTAGAGAAGCCGCCGGCAATGCGCGGAGCGGAGATCGAAGAGCTGTGTGAGTTGGCCGAGGAACGCGACTTGGTCTTGATGCCGGGACACCTGCTGCTGTATCACCCGGGCGTTCTGAAGCTGAAGGAGATCGTCGACTCAGGAGAGCTCGGCGAGGTGCTCTATGTCTATGGCAATCGGCAGAACCTCGGAACCTTCAGGACGAACGAGAACGCGCTCTGGTCGCTCGGCGTGCACGACCTCTCTGTCTTGCTCTACCTGATCGAAGAGGAGCCGGTCGAAGTGCGAGCGCACGGCAACGCTTTCCTAAGCAAAGGGGTCGAGGATGTCGTGTTCTGCTATCTGCGCTTTCCATCCGGGAAGATGGCGCACATGCACCTGTCGTGGCTGGATCCACACAAGATTCGGCGAATCACCGTCGTCGGCAACGAGAGGATGGCAGTGTTCGACGACATGGAGCGCGAACGGAAGATCACGGTTTACGACAATTGGCGCACCCGCACGGGTGACATCTACAGCCCGACTGTCGATGCAACAGAGCCGCTGCGGCGTGAGTGCGAGCACTTCTTGCGCCTGGTGGCCGGGGAAGGCGCTCCGCACAAAGCTGCGCGCGATGCGATTCCCGTCGTCCGCGCTCTCGATCAGCTGCAGGCCTCCCTGGAAACCGTCGTAGCTTGAGCTCGGAGGTCGCCGAGACCGCGATCGTCTATCCGGGGACGGTTCTCGGGGAGGGCTGCAAGATCCTCGACTACGCCGTCGTCGGCAAGCAGCCGACGCTCGGCCCACGTTCGACTGCGATGCAGGAAGAGTTGGCGCCGCTCGAACTGGGTCCCGGAACGGTCGTTTCCACGGGAGCGATCGTGTTCGCGGGTACCCGAGTCGGTGCTCGCGCGATCATCGGCGATCAGGCGTGCGTCCGGGAACGCTGCGACGTGGGTGACGACGTCGTGATCGGACGCGGCGCGCTCGTCGAGAACGACAGCTCGGTCGGCGCTCGCACGAAGATCCAGGCGGACGCCTACGTCACGGCGTACTCGACCCTCGAGGAGGACGTCTTCATCGCGCCCAGGGTGATCACGACGAACGACAACTTCATGGGCAGGACCGAGAAGCGACACGCGCTGCGCAAGGGCCCCACGATCAGGCGTGGAGCACGTGTCGGCGCCGGCGCCGTGATCTGTCCAGCCGTGGAAATCGGAGTCGAGGCGTTCGTGGGCGCGGGCGCAGTAGTGGTGAAGGACGTCCCGCCACAGGCCGTCGTCGTGGGAAACCCTGCGCGGGTGCTGCGCGACGTTCCTTCCGAAGAGCTCCTCTAACGCCGCGTGATCGTCAGCTCGTACGGCCCGAAGCCGCGAGCAGTCAACTTCACCTCGGCGTAGTAGAACCCGCTTGCAGGCGCCCTGTAGCCGATCGCGTGGGTCGGGCCCGGCCCGATCGCCTGTGCTGCGCGGAAGTGTTGCGCTCGCAAGTCGTTGACGTGCTTCGTCCCGGGCTTCCAGAGCAGGAGGTTCGAGGTCGATCCGTCGGGGCCATTCAGCACGAGCTTGACCTTCTGGCCCTTGCGAAGAGCAATCCGGTAGACGTCGATCTGGTCGTCCCAGAAGTCGATCGTCGCCTTCACCGAGGTGACGCGGGTGCCGAGCCTGGCCGCGTTGCCGCCGGCGTCGTCGTTCGGCTCGAGCCGGTCCGGCGGCGGCAGAACGCCGTCGAGGGCAGCGATCGCCTTCGCGATGTCTAGCCGGCCCCAACCACTGAATGTGTCCCGCAGCAGTGGGCATTGCTTGCAGCCGTTCGACGCATTCACGTCCGTCGAGCTGCGCTCGAGGATGTTGATCACCTGGTCCGGTTGGAGAGTCGGGCGGAGCGCGAACAGGATGGCGGCCGCGGCGGTGACCTGGGGCGCTGCGAAGGACGTTCCGGCCGCATGGCGGAAGTCGTCCGGGCCGCAATCTGAGTAGCCCTGGTTCTGGCAGAGCGGGTGGATCGCCGTCAGGGCGCGCGGCAGGGTCGAGTAGATCTCCTGCCCCGGCGCGGAGATGTCGTTGTAGATGCGGTCGCGGTCGGAGAATTGCGGCACGTTGCCGGTTGGAGTGAGCGCGCTCACGCCGATGACGTGGGGGAGCGCCGCCGGATAGCTCGCGAAGGGCCAGGGAGACTGCGGCGCCTCGTCCGAGTTGCCGACAGCCGCGACCAGCACCGCCCCTCGGCTGACCGCGTAGTTGATCGCGCTCGCCTCGACCTTCGAGTATGTGTCCCGGCGTGGGTGAAATGGATCGCGCAGGCCGCCGATCGAGAGGTTGATCACCCGTGCGCCGGCGTCGACCGCCCAGCGGATCGCCGCGGCCTCGTCGCGCACGTCGATCGATTGATCGGGGCGAGCGATCTTCGCGATCACCAGTTGCGCCGGAAACGCGATTCCCGCGATGCCTTCGTTGTTGTTCAGGGCGGCGCCGATCATCCCGGCGACGAAGGTGCCGTGTCCCTCCTCGTCGGTGAGCGCGCTCCCACCGACCCAGCTCCTGGCCTGTGGCCAGATTCGCGACCTTGGAAACTCCGGATGGCCGCCGTCGAGCCCCGAGTCGATGATCGCCACGCGCACGGGATTGAGCACCGGCAGATCGGCCTGGAATGCGTCGAACGCGTGGTCCTGTGTGAGGTAGTACTGCTTCGGCGCGAGTGGGTCGCTCGGAAAGAACCCGCTGCTTACGGGCAGGGCTGCGGCCGTCGGCGCCAGGAGGAGCGCCAGCGCCGCGAATACCGCTGTCTTCACGGAGTGGTGACCTGAACGACCGGCGAGAAGCCGACCACGAAGCCGTGTCCCGAGTTGACGCGGGCGCGGTAGATGCCGGTCGTGAGCTGCAGCGCTGCGACAAAGTCACCGTTTGCTGCCACCGTTGTCTGTGCGACTGTAGGCCACGCTGCGCCTTGCTGCTTCTGGATCAGGACCGTCGTGCCCGCGAGCGAGCCCGGCCGCACGTAACCGCGGAGCTGCGTCTGCGTCCTAACCGGATAGAAGCGGGTGAGGGGCGCGACAGGCACGCGCACCGAAGCCGCCAGCACCTTTCCGCTCGCGAGCCGGTACTGCGTCGTGACCGAAGGTTTGACGAGCACGCTGACAGCTCCGTCCTTGTCTGCCTTCACCGAGCTGACATCCGTCCACGTTCCTGCCTGACGCTGCTGCAGCACGGCTTGCGTGAGCCCACGCGCGACGCCAATGAGCTTGGCGCGTCCGCCGAACACGACCGTCTGTGTCGGACCGGCCAGCGACAGGACGCCGACACTGAACCAGGTAGAGCGCAGCCCCATCTTCGTCCGGAGCACGGCGCCGGGCACGGCGAGCGTGCCCTTCGTTCCGATCACGTTCAGTACCTTGATCCGACCGGAGGAGTTCAGCTCCGGTTGGAGGTCGACGACCTGGCCCTTCATCTTCAGCATCTTCGCGAGCTTGGTCCCGGTGAAGACGAACGGGCCCCAGTCGTGATGCGGCGAGATCGAGTCGTAGGGATCGGGGACGGAGACCAGGTACGGAACAGGCTCGCCCCAGACGTCTTCGGCGGACGCGGTTCGCCCGCCCGAGGTCGAGAAGAAGTACGTCTTCGCGACTTCACCGTCGTAGAGGACGACCTGGCCGGCGGTCGCGTTGACCGCGGCGTTCGTCGAAGGCTTCTCGTGCTCGATCCCGAGGTACACCTGGCTGCGCGTGTCGGGATACAGATCGAACGCGCCGGTGCGCCGTGTCGCGAGCGCATACGAGCGGGCGGCGATCGCCTGCGCCTTCAGTGCTTCGGGGTGCCACGTGTAGGGCATCTCCGACGGGACGACGCCGTAGAGGTACTGCTCGAGGCCGACCATGTTGATCGCGCGCAGCTTGCCCGCATCCACGTCGACCTGGATCGAGCCGCGATAACGGTGCTTCAGCGCCAGCGCGGCGCTACCCGGCTGGAAGAGCAGCGGCCCGGGAAGTGCGGTGGCTTTCGGCTGGCCGTCGACCCGCAGCTTCAGCGCGGCCGTCAGCGGGTAGGCCCCGGCCGAAAGTGTATGGACGACGCCGCTTCCGTCTCGCACCTTGAAGTCCACGGTCGAGTTGACGGTGAGTGTCTTGACGCCGCTCGTGAGCAGCACTCGCACGCGCGATACGGGCGCGGCACCGAGCTCCGTCCCGGGGAAGTAGTGCAGCACGATCTTCTCGTAGTCGAAGCCCTTCTGGGCATACCCGTAGGCACCCCACTGACTCAGCCCGACTCCGTGGCCCCAGCCGTGGCCGGTGACGACGAACGTCGCTGCGCCTTGTGGAACGGGCTGTGCGCTCGAACGCGCATGCGCCGCCGAACCGGCGACGAGCAACAGCACGGAGACGAGTAGGAGAGTTCGACGCATCGACCTGACCCCCGGAAGGACGCGTCCGAGGCTAGCAAAGGGCTTCATGAGCAGCCCTTTTCTTTACGGAACGCTCATCTCATCGTTTGCGCGACCATGACGGGGGAAAACTCGTTGAACTAGCGCTGTGACCGTTCAGATCCACATCCTGCCGCCGCGCTACCGAGGGCCCGAACGGATCGGGCACGGTGGCATGGGCGATATCTACTCCGCCACCGACTCGGTGCTCGGCCGCGTCGTGGCGATCAAGGTTCTCGCAGATCGCTACGCGCAGGACGAGTCGGTCCGTGAGCGGTTCACACGGGAGGCGTTGGCTGCCGCCCGCCTCTCCGGTGAGCCGAACACCGTCACTATCTTCGACGTCGGCGAGCACAACGGTCGTCCCTACATCGTCATGGAGTACCTCGGTGGCGGATCGCTCGACGACATCCTTCGCGTGGAAGGTGCGTGTCCGCCCGAACGAGTCTCCACGTGGCTCGAGGAAGCCGCTCGCGCGCTCGACGTCGCACATCGGGAAGGCGTCGTGCACAGAGACGTCAAGCCGGCGAATCTGTTGCTCGACGCGGAAGGGCACGTTCACGTCGCCGACTTCGGCATTGCGAGCGCCGCCGGGATGCACTCCCTGACGATGACCGGAACAGTGCTCGGTACTGCCGGATACCTGTCTCCCGAGCAGGCGAGGGGTGAGCGCGCCGGACCGGCAAGCGATCGCTACGCGTTGGGAATCGTTGCCTGGGAGCTGTTGACCGGTAGACGTCCGTTCGAGTCGGAGAGCCCGACGGCCGAGGCGGCCGCGCATGTCAATGCGCCGATCCCGTCCGTGTGCGAGCAGAGCCGTCTTCCTTGCGAGCTCGATCCGGTCTTCACCAGGGCCCTCGCAAAGGATCCTGCCGAGCGCTACGGCACGGCCGACCAGTTCGTCGCTGCACTACGGGGAGCATTCGCCGATGCGACAGGGTCTGCGCGCGCGGAGCCGGTCCTCGTTCCCGCACCGCCGCCGATGGAGGCGACGCGGTCGCTGCACCGTGACCGAAGCGTCGGTTACCCACCGGTCCGCTCGCGCAGCGCGTGGCCGCTCCTCGCCGCGCTCCTCCTGCTGGGAGCCGTCGGCGGTGCGGTCCTCGCCTACTTCTTGACGCGAGGCGACGGCGCATCTCCGACAGTGGTCACCCATGTGCAACGGGTGACGACGCAAGGTCGGATCACGACGGTCGAGAAGCAGGTCACGGTCACGACGGCGGCTGCGTCGACCTCAGCGGCGCCGCCATCGTCCGGCGCGAGCGGCGCGGCACTTAACGACGCGGGTTTTCGGAAGATGCAGGCCGGCGACTACGCGGGTGCATTGCCACTGCTGGAACGCGCGGTGCAAAGGTTGCAGGGAACGGGCTCCCTCACCGAGGCGTACGCGGACTACAACCTCGCCTCGACCCGCGTCCATCTCGGAAGTTGTGACGGCGTTCTCGAGCTGCTCGACCGCTCAGAGTCGATCCAGGGCCAGCGCGATCCGATCGACCGTTTGCGTCAAGAATGCTGACGCATCTGCGCGAAGCTTCGCTTCTGAGCTCCTAGGTCGGCCGGGTCATAACTCGCGGCGAATCCCGGGCCGCCGTCACCGCCTGTGATGTCAGGTACGACCTGACAGTACGCCGCCGTACCGGGCGTATGGAAGTTCGCCCAGTACGGTTCCTTCGCCGAAGCGCTCCCGACGAGGGGAGATGCAGTAGGGGAAATGCAATAGCCAACCCCGATCAAGAGGGGCCGCTTTCTCGCGCCATGCTAGACACCGAGCGCATCGCCGAGCCTCATTCGTCTTGGATGAGGCCCCACAAAAACAATGGGACGAGAACGGCAATGGCCGTCAACGCTAGTGCATGGTTCGGGACAAGTCTCCACGTCAGCGCGACAATCGCAGCGATTGCTCCGACGAGTGCGAGCGTGCACAGCGTCCACACGAGCACTGACAGCCCCAGCAAAACGCCGCGCCCGATCCGCGAACCGTTCGCCTCCACAGTTCTCAGTTTCGCCGCGGCTGCGGAAAGGTCAAGGCTGGAGTATTGAGGTGACGCCGGACTCGACCTTAAATGGGTGTGTGCATCCTGGCGACGACCAATACCAGTTCGTTCGGGACGTGCGGGCGTCGCTGGGCCGGCCTCGAAGGCTCGACCGCTTCGGGGACGCCGTCGTTTTCGTTTTTCTTTGGTTCTGGTGCTCCTGGATGTCGTTTGGTCTCTGGGCGTTGGCTATGAAGGTCGCCTATGGCAACCCCGTCGAGGAAGGCGAGCCTTCAGGGCCGTGGCCGTTGCGGCTGTATCTCGGGATTCCGGTGGCAGCGGCGTTCGCCGGGGTTGTTGTCTTCATCTGCTTTGGCGGCATCGGCTGGCTTCGGAAGCTCCGAAAGTAATCGGCTAGAAACGAAATCGGAGAAGAGGACATCGCTGGCTCGGACGCGAGCGCGTTATCAGGTCGCCTCCGGCTGAGCCGGCTTCGCGCCTGGTCTTAGCCTCCGGCCTTTCCGGGTGTTGCTGGTCGGGCCGTCTTAGGTTGGAAAAGTTACTTCGGCTCGCATTTCGTCTTTGCTGCTGAGTTCGAGTTTGCCTTGGAGTTCGTCGCGGACCAGGGCTCGCACGATTGACAGGCCGGTGCCTGTTGCATCGCCGTCGATTCCCTTGCCGTCGTCTGCGATTACGAGGAGTGCCTGCCCGTTGCTTTGCGCGAGCTCGATCCTGACGCTGTTGCCCCCGTGTTCGAGGGCGTTTTGCAGGAGCTCGCTGAAGACCAGTGCCAGGGCTGTTGCACGGTTGCCTGCGATCGAGACCGAGTCGAGCTCTGCATGGACTTCTTTCCCGCCGGCTAGGCCCTGTACGAGCATTGCGCGCAGCCGCTCGAGCAGCTCGCGCAACTCGACGACCTCCTCGCGCTGCTCTGTCAGGACTTCGTGCACCGCCGCGATCGCGAGGATGCGGTTCACAGAGTCCTCGAGCGCCTTTCGCGGGTCGGTGCCGGGCGCCCGCGCTTGCAGGCGGAGGAGCGAAGCAACCGTTTGGAGGTTGTTCTTGACGCGGTGGTGGATCTCTTGCGCGAGCACGCCCCGCATCACGGCTCGCCCGTGCTCAAGTGCCACCGCGGCGTGATGTGCGATTGACGCGAGCAACGCGCGCTCCTCGTCGGTGAACGGTGTGTCGCGATCGCAGACTAGCTCGCCGATCTGGCGCCGCTTCCAGCGCAGCGGGAGGCGGACGTTGTGCGCCCCCGGCCGTCCCTCGGGCCAGGCGATGTTGCCGTCCTCGAG
>Ga0068867_100004029_pt1 | contig 10335 bp, 10 predicted proteins | sample KBSMisM32_FD_65649 | JGI IMG/M metagenome (GOLD analysis project Ga0068867, IMG submission 65649) | Miscanthus rhizosphere microbial communities from Kellogg Biological Station, Michigan, USA - KBS Miscanthus M3-2 | ecosystem: Host-associated > Plants > Roots > Rhizosphere > Soil ...
GAAGCCGCGGCGCCACCAGCGCGAATTCCAGAAAGCCCGCCAGGGTCAGGGGTATCCAATAATCGATGACATTGTCATCCAGGGGCGCCAATTGCGGTCCCGCCAGAAAAATCCAGTTGAATAGGGAATAGACGGCCAGCAATCCGGCGGACAAGGCGACCACCGGCAGGAAAAGGCTTTTCAGCCTGTACGAAACCTGATCGGAAAACACCTTGCCGCCCGCCATTCGCCCGGATGGAGACTAGAGCCTGATTCTACCGGATGGAAGCAGCCGGCGGCGCCGCAATTTGGCCATGACTTGCGGGCGAAGCAGCCGCCGCTGGCGGGAACCAATGCCCAAGCGGGCACTTATCTTCCCGGCTCTCGACGGGACGGAAAATTTTGGAGGTTCCATGTCCCTGCTTCTTATCATCTTGCTGTTGGTGCTGCTGCTTGGCGGCGGCTTCGGCTATGCGAATTACGGGCCGGTCGGCGGGACCGGCATTGTCGGGACTGTGCTGATCGTGATCCTGGTGCTCTGGCTGCTGGGCGCGCTCACCACCACGCATGCGATGAGCCTCTAAGTCTTAGAAGCTTTGCGCGATCGGGTCCGGCTCTACTTGCGGCGGGTTATTCGTTCTCGTCGGGCTTCATCTCGCGCACGCAGTCCGAGGCCGCCTGATCTAGCGAGTCCGCCGAAACGCGGGTGCGGTCTTGCACGCAGTCGGTCATAGCGCGATCCATCACCTTCGCCGGGTCGGTGTAACTATTGTAGATGTAAAGTCCGGCCACAATCACACTAAAAAGCAGCAAGGGTGGCCCGAAGACGGCCATCAGGACACGGTTTCGCGATTTCAGGTTATGCCGCCGGCGCCCCATTGTCTGACTGCCCGCCTCCCAAGAAAGCAAACAGGATATAGGAAGAGCAACTGGCCGGGTAGGGGATCGTCAATCCCTGCCAAATACCAAGCCATCCCGACGGTGAGCGAAATTTGAACGGGCTAGGCCACCGGCTCGGTGCCGGGCAAACCGCACCTTGCGAATTTTTTGGTTCTGATATCCCGGCAGAGAAATACCGCTTTGGCCGGCTGTCGTTTTCCAGCCTTGCCTTTCGCGTCTTGGCGCGGCTTTTGCGCCGGCTCAACCGGTCCGGAATTGAAAGCGAAGAGCAAAGCAGCTGCGAGGGTGACGGGTGCGCCCATGATTCGCCTCCGAACGGGTGCGGAGGATGCATCCGCCCGTCAGCGTACACAAGTCGGAGCAGCGCGAATCAGTTCTGCTGTCGTGAGCCGCCAATTTTTGCCGCCCAAATTTTCCAGAATCTGAATTGCACCGACTGAGGAATGGTGCCGGGTGAGAGGATTGAACTCCCGACCTTCGGTTTACAAAACCGCTGCTCTACCGCTGAGCTAACCCGGCCGCATAAGCGGATCAGATACTTAGCTTACCCTCCAAATGCAACCCATACTGGCTGGGCTGTGGCACGACCTCGCCGAACTCAAGGAATGTGCCGGAAGGCATCAACATCAAATGCCCTTTTGCATCTCTACGACCGCCAAAGGCGTCAACAACCGGCGTGACAATTCGGTATTGCCCGCGAGCGGCGTCAGCTCGGTGAAGACAAGCAATTGTTCGTCGGGCTGTCGCGCGCGCAGCGGCGGCGCGAACCACAGCATGGCGGCCAGCAAAGATATCGCCCGCTTGATTGGGGCAGGATATCTCATTCCCGTTTGGCGCGGAGCTAGAAGCTCGGCAAGTCTTTCAAGTGCGTAAGAGTCAAATAGACCAGGAACACGGTGGTCAGCCCGCAGCCCAGGCACATCACCCGCCGTCCGGACTCCAGGGCCAGCAAAGTGAGCGCGCTATTGCCAAGCGCAAAAATCGCAGTCCACAAGGCAGTGAACTGTGCTCCAAAAATCGCAATCGCCATGATCCCCCCAAGGACAAGACAAAACTGTTTATTTGGATAAGGCCGCCTGTTTACACTGTCATCGTGATGCGCGCACCTGAAATCGGGAACCTGGTTAACCGGTGGGTGGCGCGTGGTCCGGGGGCCCGGCCTGCGGCCGGGGGCTTGCCCCGCGATTTTGTCCGTTTACCGGGCCGGAATTGATGGGAGAATGGCGGGGCATGAGTCGCCGGCCGTAGGAGATGCGGGCATGGGCAAGTTCGTGGGCGGGCTGCTGATTGGTCTCTTAACCGGTTTGATTTTTGCCGATTATGTCTTTCCGGACGGCTTCCCAAAGGCGGTCGAGCAGCTCAGTCAACGGGTGCAAAGCCGGATTCCGGGACGCTGACCTGCAGGTAAGTCTGCGTGTCCTTTGGGAATTCACCAGTTAACCCGGTGGTGCGATGCCGGCAGTCGCTTTTCTGCTAGCATGACGTGTCTTTGGGGTTTTCACGATGGCCCAGTCCGCCATCCTCAGCCATCCGGCTACCATCAGGTCGCGCAAGGTCGCGTCCTCGCTACTTGGCGCGGCCGCAGCCTTGCTGCTGCTGGCCGCAGGCGGCGTACTGTTCGACCTGCGCCAGGAAATGGTCAATCAGCGGGAATATGCGCAGCGTGCCGAAAAGCTCGACTTCCGCGTGGTCGACTTCCTCGCCGGGCAAGGCTTTCTCGTGGCGCCGCAGACCGTGAATAGCTGGACCAAGACCTTGCACATCGGATGGTCGCGCATGGAAGTCGCTCCCGACCGGTGCAAGGAGCAGAGCTATATGATCAAGAAGCCCGGCCCCTCGGTCTTCACCCACATGCCCAACGATTGGTATCTGTGCGCGCGCGCGCCGACGGAAAAATTCGTCCTGCCCAATTCCTTGACCTCGGGCTATTGGCTTTATCCGTTGCAGATCCTCTTGGCCGGCGCGATCATGGCCTGGATCGGTTTTCGCCTGTGGCCGCGCAGGCCTGAAGCGGAGGCGGACGACGCCAAACCTGCTCTGGCAAGCACGAAAAATCCGGCTCCGGCGCGTGGCGCGATGCGGTGAATTGCAGGGGGCAATTCACCGGCAGATAGCGCGGCCACGCAAGACCGGAGCCGGTAAAACTCCGGACTAAAAGTTCGCGCGCAGGCCGATGGTGAAGTAGCGGCCCATGGCGCTTTGGGTGAAATATCCGGAGGTAAAGGTCGGATACCACTGGCCGATGGTGCCGTTTGGAATATAGGCCGGCTGGGCATTGAGCAGATTCTGGACGATGAAGTAGGCGGCCATGTCGGTGCCGTCCATTTCGAAGTTGCGGGTGACGTTCACGTCCACCTGGTTCCAGGAATTGACGTGCGGATTGACCCAGTTGTTCAGACCCAGCGGTGCGGCAGGGTTGACGCCCACCGGCAGCACCGGACCGCCCGCCTGGCTGAAGCCCGACACCCAGGTATCCTGCAGGCCAAAGCTCCAGTCGTTCAGGCTGTAATTCAGGAACATGCTGAGGCGGGTGCTGGAATTGGGCGTGCGGGTGTAAATCGCGCCTGGGAAAAGCACCGAATTGTTGATGACCGGCTGATAGGTTGCCAGCAATCGCGCCTTCCAGGCGCCATTCCAACCTTCCACCAGATCCGACATGCCCCAGGCATAGTTGGCCTCGAAGTCCCAGCCCTCGGTCTTGGTCGAAGCTGTGTTGAGGTTGAAGGTGTTCAGCTTGGTTGCGAAATTCGCGAGGCTACGATCGCTGAACGGCAGCGGGCGCTGATAGTTGTTACAATAGATCGAGATGCCGCCTGAAGATTCGCACAGTTGCTGAATGGTGGCGCTGGGCGCGATCTGCCCGATCGCGTTGGCCAGGTGGATACGGTAATAGTCCAACGATACCGTCAGGCCGGGGATGAAGTCCGGCGTCCATACCGCGCCCACCGTATAGGTGCGCGCCACTTCCGGCACCAGTGCGGGGTTGCCTTGGCTGCTGAAGGTGGTCGTGGCGGAATAGTATTGCGGCACGGGGGTCTGCGGCTTGCTCGGGTCCGGAACATGCAGATCGGTGAAGACGTTCTGCACCAGCGTCGCCGGCCGGAACAGGTCGTCCAGCGTGGGCGCGCGGATGTCGATCGAGGTGGTGCCGCGGAAGCGCAAGCTGTCGACGACATTCCAGTTGAAACCGATCTTCCAGGTCTGGACCGAGCCCGACACCGAATAGTCGGTGTAGCGGCCCGCCAGGTTGATGTCGAAGGCCTGAATGAGCGGCAAGTCCTTGACCACCGGCACCTGGGCTTCCGCCGCGAATTCCCAAACATTCTGGCTGGCATGGATCGGCTGAAGGATGGACTGGGCAAAGCTGGGCAGCGCCGGATTGCAGATGCGCAGGCCCGTGCAATCCACGAAAGTGCTGCTGGGCACGTTCGAGGTGACGTCATAAGAATTGAAGCGCATTTCGCCGGAAAGAGCGGCGGTGACGGGCCCCGCGCCCCAGCCGTCGAAGACTTCGCCCGAGATGGCGCCGCCGAAATCGTCCATGATATTGGTCTGGTGGAACGCCGTCGTCTGGAACACGTAATTGAAGGCGCTCTGGCTGATGGCGGTGGGGCCGAAGGGATTGAGCGGTACGCAGTCGGCATATCTGGACGCCGTCGCCGCCTGGGTCGCGGCATAGCAGGCGATGTTGCCATTGGGAAGTTGGACCGCATCCTGCGCCGCATACATCTTCTGAAGATTCTGGTTGTTGATCAGATCAACCGCCAGCCGGTTCTCACCATGGGTGTAGAACAGGTCCCAACTGAAGCGGCCATTCAGGATGGTGCCGTCCAATCCTGTCCTAAAGCTCAGCACGCGGTTGACGCTGCCGGTGGCGTTGGTCCCGGTCTGGCCCAGGCCGGTGATGAATTCGCCCAGCTGGAAGCTGTTGGCCGGTTGCACCGTCCCGACGGTCTGCAGCGGATGGGTGCCGTTATTGCCGAGCTGCGCTTGAATCGCAGGCGACAGGAAGGGATTGTCCTTGTAGAAAATGTCCGCCTGGTTGGCGCCGGGCTGGATCTTCTGCGGGAAGTACCAGCCGAAGCTGTAGGCTTCCGAGCCCTGGCCCTGGAGATAGAAGGTGACGTTATCGGCCAGGTCATAGCTGAAGCGGCCGAATATGGTGCCCTGGTGATAGCCGTTGAACATCTGGCCATAAGGGCTGTAAACGCCGTCGCCGCCCGAGTTCAAATTGCTGGTGCCCGCGGTGACGTTGCCGTTTGCATCCTTGGCGCCGACGACGCCGGGATTGAACGGACTGAGTACGCCGTTGCTGACAAAATACTGGCCGTTCGCGCCGATGCCGACCACACCGGGCGATCCGGTATTACAGGCCGGAACGCAAGCCTGGATAAGACCGCCGAAAGCGGAGTTGGGCCGGCGGCCGTTGGCGATATAGGTGAAGGGATTGGCGACCGTACCTTGGCCTACCAGCGCGCCGTATCGGGACGGGGGGCCGTAGGGACGGGCGGACTGGTTGACGGGATCGCGGCGGCGCCATTCCAGCGCGGCTTCAAAATGGCCGCGGCCGCCGAACAGATCGGTGCCGGCCGCCGCGCCGATATTGTAGCTCCAGGCGTCGGAATAGTTGGAGATGCCCGAATTGATGTCGGTCTTGAAGCCGGTGAACTTTTTGTCCAGGACGAAGTTGACCACGCCGGTCACCGCGTCGGAGCCATAAACAGCCGACGCGCCGCCAGTGACGACGTCCACGCGTGAGACAAGCATCTGCGGCAAGGTGTCGGTATCCACCGTGCCGTCGGAGTTGGAAGGCGTGGCGCGGTGGCCGTCCAGCAGCACCAGAGTGCGCTGGCCGCCGAAACTGCGCAGGTTCAACGTGTTGCTTGAGAAGTTCTGGCTGCCGTCGCCCGGACGGCCCAGCATCTGCGAGCCTTGGAAGACCGGCAGCTTGTTGAGACCGTCGGGAAGATTGCCGGGCGCTGTGGCCTTGAGGTCTTCGGTCGCGACAATGGTGAGCGGGGTCGGCGAATTGGCGGCGTCGGAAATGACGCGGCTGCCGGTGACGGTGACCGACTCAACACCGATGCCGGCAGCGGGCTGCGCATAGGCCGCGGTGGGCAGGGCCGCAAAGGCGACGCCGCAGGCAAGCCAATGTCTGATCTTTAATGCCATGATATCCCCCTGAAAAATGTCACGGGCCCTCTCTGCCGAGGGCTTTTCGCGATCTAGACGGGGTGGGGGTCACAAATCCGCCATACGCGGCGATGCGTTTTTTGTATTGCCGGCGGCTGTGGCTGATATGGGTGAGGAGCGGCGACCGGGCCGCATGCTCGCTACCGCTCGCATAGGGCAAGCTTTTCTAAGCTCGCGTTGCTCGCCAAGAAAAGCTAGGCCAGCCCGCCCACGTTAGAAGAACGGTGGGCGGGAGAGGCATGAGTGGCATGAGTGGCATGAGTGGGGTTAGGGCTACATCTCCGCCCGCAGGCCGATGGCGAAGGTGCGGCCCATTGGACTTTGGACGCTGTAGCCGGAGGTATAGACCGGATACCACTGGCCGATGGTCCCATTGGGCACATAAGCGGGCTGAGCATTGAACATGTTCTGGACCACGAAATAGGCGGCCATGCCGGTTCCATCCAGCGTGAAATTGCGGGTGATGTTCACGTCCAACTGGTTCCAGGATCTGACATGGGGATTGACCCAATTGTTTATCGTCGCAGTCACTGGACCCGCCACCTGGCTGAAGCCCGAAACCCAGCTGTCCTGGAGGCCGAACCTCCAGTCGTTCAGGCTGTAATTCACGAAAACGGTAACGCGGGTACTTGGATCGGGCACGCGCGTCCAAGGCGCGCCCGGGAACAGCACCGATTTGTTGATGACCGGCTGATAGATCGCCAGGACGCGCGTATTCCAAGAACCTTTCCAGCCGTCCACCAGATCCGACATCTGCCAGGCATAATTGGCTTCGAAGTCCCAGCCCTCAGTCTGGGTGGAGGCGGTGTTGAGGTTGAAGGTGAGCAGTCTTGTCGCGAAATTTGCGATGGTGCGATCGTTGAAGGGGAGGGGGCGCTGATAATTTGCGCAATAGATCGAGGTCCCGCCCGAAGCCTCGCAAATGCTCTGGATCGTGGTGCTGGGCGCGATCTGCCCGATCGCGTTGGCCAAATGAATGCGGAAATAATCCAAGGATACGGTCAGGCCGGAGATGAACTGCGGCGTCCATGCGGCGCCCACCGTATAGGTGCGCGCGACTTCGGGCACGAGATTGGGATTGCCCAGGGAGCTGAAAGCGGTCGTGCCGGCATAATGGCTGCCATCAGGCAAATCGACATGGAGGTCGGTGAAGACGTTTTCCAGGATGGTCGCGGGACGGAACAAGTCGTCCAAGGTAGGTGCGCGGATATCGATCGAGGTAGTACCGCGAAAACGCAATGAGGGGATGACATTCCAGTTGAAGCCGACCTTCCAAGTCTGGACCGGGCCCGAGACCGAATAGTTGGTGTAGCGGCCTGCCAGATTGAGATCGAAGGCCTGAACCAGCGGCAGATTCTTGAGCACCGGCACTTCGGTCTCCAGCGCCATCTCCCACACATTCTGGCTGGCATGGACCGGCTGTGCCACCGATTGGGAGTAACTCGGCAGCAGCGGATTGCAGAGACGCAGGCCCGTGCAATCCACAAAGGTGCTGCTGGGCACACTGGAAGTCACATCATAGGCATTGAAACGGATTTCCCCCGAAAGCGCCGCGGTGATGGGCCCGGCCCAGCCGTCCAGCACCTTGCCTGAGATGGCGCCGCCAAAGTCGTCCAACCTATTGGTCTGATGGAAAGCCGTCGTCTGGAAGACATAGTGGAAAGCGTCCCAACTCACAGCGGTGGGGCCGAAGGGGTTGACCGGCACGCAGTTGGCAAACTGCGCCGCCGTTGCGGCCTGGGTTGCGGCATAACAGGCGATGTTTCCGCTAGGCAACCTGACCGCATCCTGGGCCGCATACATGCGCTGAAGATTCTGGTTGTTGATCAGGTCGACCGCCAAGCGGTTCTGCGAATGGGTGTAGAAGATGTTCCAGTTGAAGCGCCCACCCATGACGGCGCCGTCCAATCCGGTCTGCACGCTGAGCACGCGATTGATGCTGCCGGTGGCGTTGGTCCCGGCCTGACCCAGGCCGGTGATGAATTCGCCCAACTGGAAGGTGTTGGATGGCTGCACGGCCTGGCCGTTGACGACCGTCTGCAGCGGATTGGCGCCATCATTGCCGAGCTGGGCCTGTACCGCGAGCGACAGGAAGGGGTTGTTCTTGTAGAACAGGTCGGCCTGTCCGGCGCCCGGCTGGATCTTTTGCGGGAAGTACCAGCCAAAGCTGTAGGCCTCCGAGCCCTGACCCTGCAGATAGAAGGTCACATTGTTGGCCAGGTCGTAGCTAAACCGGCCGAAGATCGTGCCCTGATGATAGCCGTTGAACATCTGTCCATAAGGACTGTACGCGCCGTCGCCGCCCGAATTTAGATTGCTGGTGCCCGCGGTCACATTGCCGTTGGCATCGGTGGCGCCGGGAATACCGGGATAAAAGGGACTGAGCACGCCGTTGATCGCAAACTGCGTGCCGGCCGCCAGCGGACAGGCCGGGACGCATTGCTGAACGACACCGCCGAAGCTGGAATTGGGCCGGCGGCCATTGGCAATGTAAGCAAAAGGATTGGCGGCAGTGCCGGTCCCAGCCACCGCGCCATAATTGGCGGGCGGGCCGTAAGGCCGCGCGGACTGGTTGACGGGATCGCGGTGGCGATATTCCAGCGCGGCTTCGACATGACCGCGGCCGCCGAACAGGTCGATACCGGCCGCCGCGCCGATATTGTAACTCATGGCATCGGCATAGGTGGAAAGTCCCGCATTGATGTCGGTCTTGAGACCATTGAACTTCTTGTCGAGAACGAAATTCACCACGCCGGTCACGGCGTCGGAGCCATAAACCGCGCTGGCGCCGCTGGTGGCGATATCGATGCGGCTGACCATCATCTGGGGCAAGGTGTCGATGTCCACCGTGCCGTTGGCGTTGGATGGCGGGGCGCGATGGCCGTCCAGCAGGACCAGGGTGCGCTCCAGGCCGAAATTGCGCAGGTTCAGCACATTGCTGGAATAGTTGGCCTGCCCGTCACCTGGCCGGCCAATGGTCTGCGAACCCTGAAAGATGGGAAGCTTGTTCAAGCCGTCGGCCAGATTGCCAGGTGTGGTATCGCGCAACTGTTTGCTGGAAACGATGGTCAGCAGGGTCGGGGAATTGGCGGTGTCGGAAATCAGCCGGCTTCCGGTGACAACGATGGACTCCGAAGGCGGCGCGAAGGCGGCGAAGTCAGGTCCGTCCGCGGCCGACTCTGTCTCGGCGATGCGCCGCAGGACGATGGTGGCGCCGTCATTGCCGGCCACTTCCAGGCCGGTGCCCACCAACAGCGCCTTGAGCGCTTCATCCAATTCCATGCGTCCCGACACGGCGGGAGTCTTGATGCCGTGAAGCTGACTGACGGGCGCGATGATCTGGATATTTTCCTGGCGCGCGAATTCGGGAATGGATTTCGCCGCCTCCTCGGAGGGAATGTCGATGGCGCGCGGCTCGGCATGGGCCGGTGTGGCGGGCAGCGCCGCAAGGGCCATGCCACAGGCAAGCCACTCCGTGCGCTTCGATGCCATGATCCCCCTGACGCATTCTGTTCGTTCTCGGCCCCCTTTTTTGAAGGCTCTTATGGCCAAGGCCTAAGGGCATAGCGACCCTGGCGCAAGGCGTTGCGTGATATGTTACGCGCGCTCGGACGCTCAACGCGCGAGGCGTACTTCACCTTCTCCGATGCTGGCACGGGCGTTGAGGCTGATGGCGATCGTCTTGGCAAAACCCACCGGATCGGTGGCGTTGAACAGGCCCGCGATTTCTTCCTGGGCCAGAGCGGGATCGTCAATCACGATCCTGGTATCGCTATAGCGGGCGAATTCGGCCGCGGCTTGGGCCAAGGTTTCGCCCTCGAAAGCGATCTGGCCGGTCTGCCACGCCAGTTGGCGATGCAATTGCGCCGGCGGAATGGGCTTGGCGGCAATGGCGCCGCTGTCGCTTTCCTGCGCCACCGCCATGCTGTTGGCTTCCACCCGCACAGGCGCGGCACCGGTGGCCGGCTTGGAAACTTCCACCACGCCTTCGCGCACCAAGACTTCGACCGGCGCGGTCTCCAACCGCCGTACCGTGAAGCTGGTGCCCACGGCACGCACATTGGTGTCGCCCGCCGTCACCACAAAGGGCCGCGTTGTGTCCTTCGCGACATCGAACAGCGCCTCGCCTTGCAGCAATTCCACCGCGCGCATTGCGTCGCCGTAATTCACCTGAATAGCGGACGCGGTGTTGAGGGTCACAACCGAGCCGTCCTTCAACGCCACCACTTTGGTTTCGCCCTTGCCGGTGGCGAAGCGGCCGCG
>Ga0068867_100004038_pt1 | contig 10325 bp, 9 predicted proteins | sample KBSMisM32_FD_65649 | JGI IMG/M metagenome (GOLD analysis project Ga0068867, IMG submission 65649) | Miscanthus rhizosphere microbial communities from Kellogg Biological Station, Michigan, USA - KBS Miscanthus M3-2 | ecosystem: Host-associated > Plants > Roots > Rhizosphere > Soil ...
GGCAGAAACGTCGCCGATGATTACTTCAATACCGGCGCGGTCTCCGTCCGCTTTGGCGACTTCGACGTCGCGGTGGTGGGAGCGGTTGTGCCAGATCTGGAGTCGAGTTTCGACGACTACTGGAACTGCGCGTTGGCAATTCCGCAGGAAGCGCTGTATCACGCGCAACCTGTCCCCACCGTGCACGAGGCGCGGACGGAACTCACGGAGAATCGCGCAGAAGTTCCGGAGGTCATGCGCCGCGTCGATTCCGGCGACCCGCTGGCCGGATTGCTCGATGGACGCGTTCCGCTGACCTGGGCGCCGGCGACCGTGATCGCCGACCCTCCGGAAAAGGCGGACGCGCACTTGTCCGCCGGCGGTAATTCGCCGACCGCCACGACGATCGATTCGCTGGTCGACGGCGTGTCTCACGACCTCATCCTGATTTCCCCCTATTTCATACCGGGGCCGGATCGACGTTCGTCGCTGGAAGGGTTGCTGCAGCGCGGCGCACGCGTCCGGATCCTGACCAACTCGCTGGCATCGACGGACGTGCCCGCGGTGCACGGTGCCTATCGGCGATATCGAAAGGCGCTGATCGACGCAGGCGCCGAAGTCTTCGAAGTGCGGCCGGTGCCCGGCACGCGTGCCTCGGACAGGGAAACGCGCATGGGGAGCGGAAGCAGCAGCGGCGGCGGCAGCGCGGGCGGCAGCGGCGCCAGCGGTGCGCCTTTTGCCTTGCACGCCAAGGCTTACGTTTTCGACGAACGCAAAGTGCTCATTGGGTCCGCCAACCTCGACCCGCGATCACTCGAGCTCAATACAGAAATCGGGCTGTTGATCGACAGCCCCGAGATTGCCCGTGACGTCATCCGGCGCTTCGACGGATTCGCTTCGTCAGCGCGCAGTTATCGGGTCGTCCTCGCGCCCGAATCCAGCCCGCGGGCGATGGAGTGGCACACCGAAGTGGATGGCCAACCCGTGTTCTGGAGTCACGAACCGGACACGACGCTATGGCAGCGGATCAAGTCGGACCTGTACACGCTGCTCATCCCGCTCGAGAAACAATTCTGAGGGTCTGCCGCGCGTTCAGTCGCTGCGACCCTTGCGCGGTAACTTCGGCGTGGAGTCAGGGAGGCGAGACTCCCACAGTTCCTCGATCTTCTCGGCCAGCGTCGACGGAATGCGCACGCCGGACGAGCGCACTCCCCACCGGAAGCGCGAGTAGGGCGGGACGGCCAGGTTGTCATAGGTGATGAGCGGCAGCAGGTGCAACGATTGGAGGCGCAGCGTCAGCCGTTGCTGGGTTGCGCCCTTGGCCGCCTTTTCCGGTCGCCAATGCAGCGTCGGCACCGGCGCGGTGAGCGTGTAACCGGCGCCGAAGAGGCCTTTCGGCGGCACGCCGACGCGAATGAGAAAGGCGCGGCTGCCGACCTCGATGTTGCGCACGCGGCCGGAGTTCCACTCGGTGTCGTAGTGGCCGCGCCGCTTGAGGTGCCCGATGTCCTTGGCCAGTTCGGGCCAATTCCAAAGCGACGGATTCCAGGCGAAAAGATAGGTAGCCATGTCGTGCTGCGTGCGCGGCAATGATAGATTGTGCCCCCAGGATGCGAGCTTTTCCCCACCTCCCGCGGATTTTCGCGTTGTGCGCAATCGCCGCGCTGCTTGCCGCGTGCGGCAGCACGACGAAGCAGGAGCCGCCGCCTTCTCCGTCCGGTTCCCCCTCCGCACCGGCGCCGTCGGCGTCCTCCAAGTACTACAAAGACGATGGCCCGGGCGACAGCCCGCCGGCCAACCTCGACGCCATTCCCGACGCGACACCGCGACTGGAGCCCCTCAACCGTTTCGCCAACCGCCCCTACACGGTGCTGGGCAAGGACTATGTCCCGGCGACGGCATTGCGTCCGTACAAGGAGCGGGGGATCGCGTCATGGTACGGACGCATGTTCCACGGTCAGAAGACATCCAACGGAGAAACATACGACATGTTCGCAATGACCGCGGCGCACCCCACACTGCCGCTGCCTTCGTACGCGCGCGTCACCAACGTTGCGACCGGCAGGAGCGTGGTGGTGCGGGTGAACGATCGCGGCCCATTCCTACACGACCGAGTCATCGACCTGTCGTATGCCGCCGCGAACCGCATCGGCGTGGCCGCCAAGGGCAGTGGCGAAGTCGTCGTGGAAGCCATCATTCCGGGCGCGACCGGCACCGTGGTGGCGGCGGCCCCCCTTCCCCCGGTCGTTGCTGCGGCGCCGGCGCAGCCTGCCGAAACGCCCCAGATCGCGCCGATCAGCAGGGAGTCCGCCGGCGGATTTGCCGTGCAGCTGGGAGCGTTCCAGAACTTCAACAACGCGCAGGCTTTCCTCGCACACGTGCAGGCGCAGCTTGCGACGGCGCAGGTGGAGCCCCGGGTGCGCGAGGTCAACGGCCTCTATCGCGTCTATGTCGGGCCGTACCCGGAGCGCGACGAAGCGAAGCGGGTCGCCGACAGGTTGACCGGCGCCTTCGGCTTTGCCACGGCCATCGCGCCGCACTAAAGAATGCGCGAGTTGCGGAACTCGCGCGCCATGCCCATGGTCAACCCGTTCGCGCGGCCCCTCTTCGTTATAATCGGTCACCCGCCCAACGCGCGCTGACCGCAAGGTCGCGAACGGATCCAACAAAAAAGTGTTCATGCACCGCTCGTTTCGCCACATCGTTGCGCTGGCCGCCCTGTTTCTCCTGGTTCTGCCGCTGGCGCGCGCCCAACTCACCATCGAGATCGTCGGCGGCGCCGGAACGGCGGTCCCCATCGCCATCGTGCCGTTCGACGGCGAGCCGGCGGGGCCGACCAGCATTTCCTATATCGTCGGCCAGGACCTGACGCGTTCGGGCCTGTTCAAGCTGGTCGACCCATCGGGCGTCGCGCCGCGTCCCGCGCGCATCGAGGACGTGCAGGCGGCCACCTGGCGCGCCAAGGGCGCGGATGCAGTCGTGGTCGGTTCGGCCCGCCCGCTGGCCGATGGCCGCGTCGAAGTCCGTTTCGCGCTGGTCGACGTCGTGAAACAGACGCCGCTGGTGGCCATGGTCTACAACGTCACGCCGGCGCAGTTCCGCGCGACGGCGCACAAGATCGCCGATGTGATCTACGAGAAGATGACCGGTGACCCGGGCGTGTTCTCGACGCGCATCGCCTACATCACAAAATCGGGTACCCGGTTCCAGCTGTTGGTGGCGGACGCCGACGGCAACGACCCGCAGACCATCGTCACGTCCAATGAGCCGATGCTGTCGCCGCGCTGGGCGCCCGACGGCACGCGCATCGCCTACGTGTCGTTCGAAAGCAAGAAGCCGGTGGTGTACGTCCAGAACCTGGCCACCGGTTCGCGCGCGGCGGTGGCCAATTTCCGCGGCAGCAACAGTTCGCCGGCGTGGTCGCCCGACGGCCGCACGCTGGCGGTCACGCTCACCAAGGACGGCGGCTCTCAGCTCTACCTCATGAACGCCGACGGCAGCAATCCGCAGCGCGTAATGAGTTCTCCAGGCATCGATACCGAGGCGATGTTCATGCCCGACGGCAAGTCGCTCCTGTTCACGTCCGATCGCGGCGGCAGCCCGCAGATCTATCGCCTGACGCTGGGCAGCAACGCGGTCGAGCGGCTCACGTTCGACGGCAGCTACAACGTGTCGCCGCGGCCGTTTCCCGACGGCAAAGGCTTCGCATTCGTGCGTCGCGACGGCGGCCGCTTCCAGATCGCGACGCAGGATTTCGCGTCACGGCAAATGCAGGTACTGACCTCCGGTCCGGTCGACGAATCGCCGAGCATTGCGCCCAACGGCAAGCTGATCCTCTACGCAAACGAGGCCGGGGGGCGTGGTACATTGGCTGCAGTATCGAGCGACGGACGCGTCAAGCAGCGGCTCAGCGCCTCGGCGACCGACGTACGCGAACCTGCGTGGGGGCCGTTCCCGCGGCCCTGATCCCATGCCTTCATTAGTTCCCGCGCCGCGACGTTCCTCGCGCACCCCCAAACATTCGCAGGAGGCACCATGAAAAAATTCCTCGTTGCAGCCGCCATGGCGGCGCTGCTGGCTGGCTGTTCCACGCAGCCGGCCGCGCCCGTCGAAGACCAGTCCGCCGCGGCTGCGGCTGCCGCCGCCAAGGACGGCGCCGCGACCAGCGGCACTACCACATCGGGCGTCTCGGGCTCGGCGACGGGCACCGGCGCCAACCCCCTCAAGGACCCGAACAACATCCTGTCCAAGCGCAGCATCTACTTCGAGTTCGACAGCTTCGTCGTCGAGGACAAGTACAAGGGGCAGATCGACGCGCACGCGAAGTATCTGTCAGGCAACAGGAGCGCCAAGGTCACCCTGCAGGGCCACACCGACGAGCGCGGCTCGCGGGAATACAACATTGCGCTCGGCCAGAAGCGCGCCGACGCGGTGAAGCGCGCGATGACGCTGATGGGCGTGCAGGACGTGGTGATCGAGACGGTCAGCTACGGCAAGGAAAAGCCGAAGCGCGAAGGCCACGACGAAGCCGCGTGGGCTGAAAACCGCCGCGTCGACATCGTCTACTTCGGCGAGTGATGGGCCGCGCCACCCCGATGCGCCGCGTCGCGGCGCTGGGCGCATTTGTCGCGTTCGCGCTCCTCTACGTCGCGCCCCAGTTCGCGCATGCCGCACTGTTCGACGACGAGGAGGCGCGCAAGCGCATCGCGGCAACCAACACGCGCATCGACCAGCTGCAAAAGGACCTGGATGAACGCGTCTCGCAGATCGAGCGCCAGCTGAAGAGTGGCGCGCTGGTGGACCTTGCCAACAACGTCGAGGCGCTGAAGAGCGACGTCGCCAGGATTCGCGGGCAGATCGAAGTGCTGACTTACGAACTCGAGCAGTCGCAAAAGCGGCAGCGCGACTTGTATGTCGACCTCGACGCGCGCATGCGCAAGCTGGAGGCCGCGCCCGGTGCCTCGGCCGACGCCACGCCGGCGGACGCGGGCGCGGCGGGCGCGGGTGCAACGGCGGCGGCGCCGGTGCCGTCGACAGCAGCAGAACAGCGCGCGTACGACGCCGCGCTCGACCAGTTCAAGCGCGGCGATTTCCAGGGCGCCATCACGGGTTTCACCGCCTTCGTCAAGACGTCGCCGAAGAGCCCGCTGGCGCCGTCGGCGCAATACTGGATCGGCAACGCGCATTTCGCGCGCAAGGATTACAAGGCGGCCATCGCTTCGCAGCGGCAACTGCTGCTGGCGTGGCCGGACAGCCCGAAGATCCCGGACGCGCTGCTCAACGTCGCTTCCGCGCAGTCGGAACTGGGTGATAACGCAGCGGCGCGGCGCACGCTCGAAGAGCTGATTGGCAAGTTCCCGCAATCCGACGCCGCCGCGAAGGCGAAACAGCGCCTCGGCCAACGCTGAACACTCTGCGGTGCGGCGGCACCCTTCCACACATTCAGCGGTGCGGTGGCACCCTTCCACACCCTCAGCGGTGCGGCGGCACCCCTCCACATTCGCAACGCGCCTGGTCGAGTGGCAGCGCGCGCACGGGCGCGATGGCCTCCCGTGGCAGGACACGCGCGACGCCTATCGCATCTGGCTGTCCGAAGTCATGCTGCAGCAAACGCAGGTGGGCACGGTCATTCCGTACTACGTGCGCTTCGTCACCGAATTCCCCGACGTCGGCGCGCTCGCTGCCGCGCCCATCCAGCGCGTACTCGAACATTGGAGCGGGTTGGGCTACTACCGGCGCGCGCATCACCTGCATGCGGCGGCACGGGAGGTAATGTCGCGCCATGCGGGTGTATTTCCGGTAAGAGCGGACACGCTGGCCACATTGCCGGGCATTGGACGCTCGACCGCGGCTGCCGTTGCCGTGTTCGCCGCCGGCGCCCACGCCGCGATCCTCGACGGCAACGTCAAGCGCGTGTTGGCGCGCCATCGTGGCATTGCCGGCTTTCCCGGCACGGCCAGCGTGGAAGCGCAGATGTGGGACGTCGCCGAGTCGCTGCTTCCCGCGCGCAACATCGAGACCTATACGCAGGCGCTGATGGATCTCGGCGCGACGCTGTGCACGCGCACGCGGCCGCAATGCGCCAAGTGTCCGGTTGCGAGCGATTGCGTGGCTTTCAATACCGACCGCGTTGACGCACTGCCGTCGCCACGGACGAGGAAGGCGCTGCCGCAGCGCGCGCTTCGCGTACTGCTGATCGAGCACGGTGGCGAGATTCTCTTCGAGCGGCGTCCGCTGCTGGGCATCTGGGGCGGGCTGTGGAGCCTGCCCGAATTGCCGCTTGACGCCGATGTGCGCGCAGCGGTCAAGTCGCGCTTCGCGGCCGACGTGACGCTGCGCGAAGAGCTTCCATCCATTGCGCACGCGTTTACCCATTTCGCGCTGACGCTGCATCCACAGCGCGTGAGCGCGCGCCGATGGCCAGCGCGCGCCGAGGCACCCGGGACGCTATGGCTCGCGCCCGCCGATGCCCGCGGCGCGGCCTTGCCAGCGCCGATCAAGAAGTTGATGCGTTCGCTGGAGCGCTAGGACTTTTTGCGGCGTCGGCCAGGATCCGCTCCACCTCGCGCTCCCACTTGGCCAGCTCCATGTCGTACAAAACGTAGACGCATTGCGCGCAGTCCGACCCGCAGCAGTCTTCCGGCCGCGGCGGCTCCGGGCGCGGGGGCAGGACCGGTGGCGTACGTTGGTCGGCGGAGGCGTTCATGGCTTCACTGTTGCTGCCCACGCGCGAAGTTCCGGCGGCAGGCGGCCATCGGCATCCGGAGTGATCTGCCGCAATGCCCGCAACTCGCTGGCGGCGTCGGCGAGCTTGCCTTCGTCGTGCAATTTGTGGATGCGGACGATCCGCGCGTCGACGTCGTTGTCCCTGGCGGGGCGCGTGGAGTTGGCCGCCGTCTTTTCCAGCGCCGTCGCCCTTGCCGCGGCCGGAGCCGATTGCGAGGGCTCGCTGCGCTGACGCTCGTCCTTGCGGGCAACCCCGGAATATTGCGCGACCGGTGGCGCGGCAGCGGACTCACTTGCCAGTGCCGCGCGTGAGCGACTTTTCATGTCGGTGGATTCGGCCGATTCGCCCGAGTCGGCATTCCTTTCCGCGGGAAACGGCTGGGGCGCCGCGGCGGGCGAAGCAGGTGGCGGCACGATTCGGTCCATCGCGGGCGGCGCAGCTACCTTGGCAGCTTGCTTGCGTGCTCCCGCAGTGGATGGTGCCGGAGGAGGCGCGGCCGCTGCGGCAGCCCGCGCCGTATCCGCCTCGGCGAGCGCACTCGCCGCGTCGCGCTTTTCCTTGGGTTGCAGCATGTCGCGCTGCGTGTCCGGCAATGCCGCCGGTTGTTCGACCGTGCGCGCAGGCATGTCGCTCACCGTGGGTGCGATGACCGACTCATGTTGCGGCATCGTCTGCAGGATGCCCAGCGCAACGGCGCCGATGGTCGCCGCGGCCGCCAGCGGCATCCACCAGCGCTGCGGGCCCGTGGCTGCGCGTGTTTTCACGCCATCCTCGGCGGGCCCCTTGCCGGTCTCTTGCGTAACGACAGGCTGCGGAACGCCGCCGGTCGCGCGATGCGCGGCGGCGAGGATCGCGGCATCCAGCCTTGCCGGCGGCATCTCGGTCGAAAGGTCGCGCCACGCGGCGTCCAGCACCGGATCGCGTTCGGGATTGTCGGGATCGTGCGTCATCGTGATTCCTCGCGCAGCGACGCGCCCAGTGTGGCTAACTCGCCGCGCAGTTTGGCGACTGCATAACGCAGCCGGCTCTTGACCGTTTCCACGCCCACGCCGGTCAGTTGCCCTATTTCCGCGAGTGACAGTCCTCCCTCGTGCTGCAACAGGAACGCGTCGCGCTGCACGGCGGGGAGGGTGGCTAACGCTGCATGCAATTGTTCGCGCAGTTGCCGTGCGTCGATGCGCGCTTCGGGCTCGTCGCCGCGCGACGCGGGCAACGCCTCCACGATTGCGCGCGTGCCCTCGTCGCCGTCGTCGTCGATCGACGCGAGCTTCGCCTGGCCGCTTGCGCGCCAGTGATCGACGAGCCGGTGGTGGGCGAGCGTGTAGAGCCATGTCGTGAATTTCGCCGTCGGCGCATAGCGATCGCGCGCGCGGATCGCGTTCATCCAGACGTCCTGGAACAGTTCTTCGGCGATGCCGACATTGCCGCAGTGGCGCAGCAGGTAGCGGTATACGCCGCCCTTGTGCCGCGCGTACAGCGTGTCGAACGCAGCGGCGCGGCCCGCGGCATACGCCTGCATCAGAGCTTCGTCGGAATTCTCGGCAACGGAAGCGGACGGGTCATCGCGTGGCGCGAGCATCGTGCGCCAAGTATGCAGCAACTGCGCCTGACGGTTGCCAACGCCAGGCGCAGTTGAGGATTCACGTGACGGGGTCATCGCCCCGGGCGGCGACACCTCACCGCGGATCGGGCGCGAAGCGCAGGCCGGCCGGGAACGGATCGGGCTGGCTGCGCCGCGCGTAGTAGGGCGGCGGAAGCACGCCCATCGCGACCAGGTTCTCGCGGCGGTCGTACTGGATGGCAAGTGTTTCCGCGGGCGAATCGGTGGCGCGTTCGAAGGCGACCGTGGTCACCCGCGAGTCTTCGTTGCGGCCGTGGCCCGTGCCGAGCTTGCCCAGCGACCTGCGCACGCCTTCCGGCGAATCCTTGATGCGCGAGTCGCTCGCGCCGAGATCGTCGCGCTCGCGCATTTCCGCGGGAGGCGACTGGGCGGCGCCGTCGGCGGCAGCTTCCTTGCGCGCTGTCAGCGGAGAAGGAATGGGCCCGGAGTCCGGGTGGGCAGGTGCTTCGGCCGCCGCATTGGCGCTCTTGCGTTGCCTGTAGTCGTACATGACGACAGGCGGGGATTTCTCCTGGAACACCGCTACGCCGACCACGCCGACGTTCTGCGGCCGGCCGGTTCGAGCTGCATACGAATCACCCAAGTCGGTGAAATAGAACGCCGCCGTGCGGTCCATGCTCTTGCGCCAGCCTGTGATGACGACGTAACCGTAGGGCTCCAGCACGTAACCGGATTGCGACGGCGACGCGGTGTCCCCCGAGATCACGTTAACGCCGTCGACGCTGGTCACGACCAGCACGCGGGCCCCGGTGCAGTTGCGGATGCGCACGCCGTATTCGTGCCCGGGCATGCCGACGATGTAGTTGCGTCCGTTGTTCGCATACACGGGCAGCGCCGAGCCGCTGGCGCGATCGTAGACGTCGACCTGGACCGTGCGGCCCTTCACGAACGACGATTCGTACCAGTTGGCCTGCGCATTGCCGGTCGCCAGCCCTAGCGCGACCACCGCTGCCGCGGCTGCGCGCCGCCACGTTGCCCGAGTCCCGTCCATCGCATCGTCCTCCGTCGTCGCCGGTCCCAATGACCAGTCGCTGGAGGTTGAAACGGGCGATCCTGTGGAATGGGGTTGGAAGCCGGGTGCTTCCCCGGGGACCGTCGGCGTGCGTGAGATACTTTCCGGCCATGGAAGCCAACCAATTACCGCACCTTGTCGCGGGTCTGGCCTTCGCGCTGGCCTTCGTTTTCGGCGCGGTCGCCAACCGCACCAACTTCTGCACGATGGGGGCCGTCGTCGACATCGTCACTTTCGGCGACTGGCGGCGCATGCGTATGTGGGTGCTTGCTATCGCGGTAGCCATGGCGGGTACTGGAGTCCTGGTGGCTACGGGCCTCATCGACACCGGCAAGACCATCTATACGGCGCCGCAGGTGCGGTGGCTCTCCTGCATCGCCGGGGGCCTGTTGTTCGGCTTCGGCATGACGCTTTCGTCTGGCTGCGGCAGCAAGACGCTGATCCGGGCCGGGGGCGGCAACCTGAAGTCGCTGGTCGTGATGATGGTGCTGGGCATTTCGGCGTACATGACGCTGAAAGGGCTGTTCGCGGTGTGGCGCGTTGGCGCCCTCGACCCGTGGCGCTTCGACGTCGCGGGGTGGGGCGCGGCGACGTCGGACCTGCCGACGCTGGCGGCGGCCTTCGGCGCGCCGGTGGCGGCGAAGCTCGTGCTGCCGTTCGCACTGGCAGCGGCGTTGGCGGTGTTCGTGTTCAAGGACCGGGAATTCCGCGCGTCGCCCGAGTTGGTGGCGGGCAGCATCGTGATCGGCCTCGTGATCGTCGGCGGCTGGTACGTCTCCGGGCACGTGGGCTACGTCGCCGAGGATCCCTCGACACTGGAGGAAAAATTCTTCGCGACGAATTCCGGCCGCATGGAATCGTTCACTTTCGTGGCGCCCTACGCCTATACGCTCGAACTGCTGATGCTCTGGAGCGACGCATCGCGGATCGTGACTTTCGGCGTGGCCAGCGTGTTCGGGATGCTGGCGGGTTCTGCGGCTTATGCG
>Ga0068867_100004040_pt1 | contig 10322 bp, 8 predicted proteins | sample KBSMisM32_FD_65649 | JGI IMG/M metagenome (GOLD analysis project Ga0068867, IMG submission 65649) | Miscanthus rhizosphere microbial communities from Kellogg Biological Station, Michigan, USA - KBS Miscanthus M3-2 | ecosystem: Host-associated > Plants > Roots > Rhizosphere > Soil ...
CGTCTGGATCGGCAAGGCGGTGCTGCGCTTTCAAGCGAGCCAGCCGGGCTCGCGGCAGCCGGCGGTCGTCGTCGGTGCCGGTGCGCTGGGCGTCAAGGTCGCACGCGCATTGATCGAGAGCCACGAGCGCGGCGTCGACTTCGTGGGCTACTTCGATGACCGCACCGACGGAAGGCTGCACCCCGATGCGAGCGCGAAAGTGCTCGGCGGCTTGAAAGACGTCGCCGGGCATGTCTCCGAGCACGGCATCCGCGAGGTCTACATCACGCTGCCGCTCGGGTCGCAGCCGCGCATCGTCGAGCTGCTCGAAGAGGTGCAGGGCACGACGGCGTCGCTGTTCTTCGTTCCCGATGTGTTCGGCATCAGCATCATCCAGGGGCGCCTGCAGGACATGAACGGGGTGCCCGTCGTCGGCATCTGCGAGACGCCGTTCACCGGCACCAACGACCTGGTCAAGCGCGCCAGCGACATCGTGCTGTCGAGCATCATCCTCGTGCTGATCTCGCCGCTGCTCGCCGCGATCGCGATCGGCGTGAAGCTGAGCTCGCCGGGGCCGATCATCTTCAAGCAACGCCGCAACGGCTTGGACGGCGGCGAGATCATCGTCTACAAGTTCCGCTCGATGACGACGCAGGACGACGGCCCGGTGGTGCGTCAGGCCACCAAGAGCGATCCGCGCATCACCCGCTTCGGCGCCTTTCTGCGCCGGACGTCGCTCGACGAACTGCCGCAGTTCTTCAATGTGCTGCAGGGCACGATGAGCATCGTCGGGCCGCGGCCGCACGCGGTCGCGCACAACGAGGAATACCGTCGGATCATCAAGGCCTACATGGTCCGCCACAAGGTCAAGCCCGGCATCACCGGCTGGGCCCAGATCAACGGCCAGCGCGGCGAGACCGACACGATCGAGAAAATGCGCACCCGCGTGGAATACGATCTCGAATACCTGCGCAACTGGTCGCTGGGCCTTGATCTCAGAATCATCGCCGGCACCGTGCGATTGCTGTTTTTCGACCGGCATGCGTACTAGCACCAATGTCCTCGCCCGCAAGGCGCAGACCGATCAGCGGCCACTTGGAGATAACCGATGAACAAGAAGACGACAGGTACGGACAGTCTGCTGAAGACCGGCACCGCGTTGGCCGTGCTCGCGCTCTTCACCGCCACGACGAGCGCGCAAACGCCGGCACAACCGTCGGGCGCGCCGTCGACCTCGACGACGGCCTCCGATCCGAACCCGTACTACCTCGGCATCAGCCAGGCCCTGACGCATGACTCCAACGTGACGCGTTCGCCCGGTGGACCGAGCGACAACTATTCGAGCACGAGCCTGCTCGGCGGATTCGACCAGCCGATCGGCCGCCAGCGCGTGTTCGGCAACGCCACCGTCAGCGCGAACCGCTTCCAGGACCAGGACCAACTCAACAACACGAGCTACGGCATCTCGGGCGGGCTCGATTGGCAGACGGTCGCGGACCTGTCGGGCAATCTGAACGGAGGCGTCGGACGGTTTCTGGCGGCGCCGGCCGCCAGCGGCGTGGTGCCGGGCACCAACCGCAACATCGGCGACACGAAGAACGCCAATGCGGTCATTCGCTGGGGCGGTGCGTCGCGCTTCAGCGTCGAAGGAGCGCTGGGTTATTCGGAGATCGAGTACTCGGCGCCCGAGTACGTCACCTCCAATTCGTCGACGGACTCCGGCAGCCTCGGGCTGTACTACCGCCCCGGCGGCAACCTGCGCCTCGGCGTCGCCGGTCGCGTCACGAAGACCGACACGCCGCAGGCGGTCCTGATCACCGGCACCGGCTTCCAGTCGAACAGTGTCCGCAGCAAGAACCTCGACCTGATCATCGACTACGAGTTGACCGGGCTGCTCAGCACCAACGCGCGCATCAGCTACACGAAGCAGACGAACTCCGGGCTGACAAGTGCCGATTTTTCCGGCGTCACGGGCAACATCAGCCTGCAGTACCGGCCGACCGCGAAGACGACGTTCAATGCGTTCGCGAGTCGCGACGTCGGCTTCAACTCATCCCTCTTCAACACCTTCGGCATCGCATTCATCGGTGCGACACCGGTGCTGACGACGGTCTCCGGCCTGTCGCAGAACAACCAGATCACGAACACCATCGGGCTCAATATCGGCTACGCGGCGACCGCCAAGGTCACCGCCAACGCGTCGCTCCGCTATGCCCGTGCGCGCCTCGTCACGACTGTCGTCACGCAGTCGGCCAGCGAAGCGGTCCCCGACACGACCGACATCCTGAAATCCGCCCAGCTCGGCGCGACCTGGGCGATCGCGCGCAACTGGAGCGCGAACTGCAGCCTGGCGCACGAGTCGCGCGACGTGTCCGGCAACGTGAGCTACGCCTACTCGGCCAACACGATCAGCTGCGCCGGGCAGTACACCTGGCGATGAAGTCGGCGCGCGTCCTGCTGACCGGGGCGACCGGCTACATCGCGTCGCACACCTGGCTGGCGCTCGCCGCCGCCGGGTACGAGGTCGTGGGCATCGACAACTTCGTGAACAGCTCGGCCGAGGTGCTGGCCCGCCTGCAAGCGCTCGGCGGCAAGGCGCCCGACTTCGTCGAGGCCGACGTGCGCGACAAGGCCGCGCTCGAGACGGTATTCGCGAGCCAGCCCATCGACGCGGTCGTGCACTTCGCGGCGCTGAAAGCGGTCGGCGAAAGCACCGCAAAGCCGCTGGCGTACTTCGCGAACAACGTCGGCGGGCTGCTGTCGCTGTGTGAAGTGATGGCCGCACACGGCTGCAAGACCATCGTCTTCAGCTCGAGCGCGACCGTCTACGGCAAGCCCGAACGGCTGCCGATCGACGAGGACGCGCCGCTTTCGACGACCAGTCCGTACGGCGCCACCAAGCTGATGGGTGAAGAAATACTGCGCGAAGTGCAGGCCGCCGATCCGTCATGGGCGGTCGCACTCCTGCGCTACTTCAACCCGGTCGGCGCGCACGAGAGCGGGATGATCGGCGAAGACCCGCGCGGAACGCCTAACAACCTGATGCCGTACGTGACGCAGGTCGCCGTCGGCAAGCGCGACCGGCTGCGGGTCTTCGGCAACGACTACGACACGCCGGACGGCACCGGCGTGCGCGACTACATCCACGTGCAGGACCTCGCGGACGGCCATGTCGCGGCGTTGCGCTACCTGCTCGATGCCAAGCGGTCGATCACCGCGAACCTCGGCACCGGCCGAGGCTACAGCGTGCTCGAGCTGGTGCGCGCGTTCGAACGCGCGAGCGGCCGCGACGTGCCGTGCGAGATCGTCGCGCGTCGCCCCGGCGACGTCGACGCGTGCTATGCCGACCCGAGCCGCGCACGCCGCCTACTCGGCTGGCAGGCCCGCCGCGACATCGACGCGATGTGCGCGGACAGCTGGCGCTGGCAGCGGATGAATCCGAACGGCTACTCCGGCAAGGCCGCCGCATGACCGTCACCGCCGTTCTTCCGGTGATCATGGCGGGCGGCAGCGGGACACGCCTGTGGCCGCTTTCGCGCGCGCAGTACCCCAAGCAGTTCCTGATGCTGAATGGCGACCCGCGCAGCCTGTTTCAGCAGGCCGCCGAGCGCCTGCAGTCGCTCGATGCCGACGACATCTCCGTGGCCGCAGCCTGCATCGTCGGCAACGAGGACCACCGCTTTCTGATCCTGGACCAGTTGCGAGAACTCACCCTGCCCGGGACCGCCATCGTGCTCGAGCCGGCAGCGCGCAACACTGCACCGGCGATGACGCTGGCCGCGCTGCACGCGCTCGACCGCGGCGGCGACCCGGTCCTCGTCGTCACGCCGGCGGATCAGACGGTGACCGATGCGGCGGCGTTCGGCCAGGCGGTCGTGCAGGCGATCCGCGCCGCTGCAGGCGGCGCCATCGTGCTGCTCGGCGTGACACCTGATCGGCCCGAGACCGGATTCGGCTACATCCGCGCATCCGAGGATGCCAGCGCCGGCAAGGGAACGCTTCGCATCGAGCGCTTTGTCGAGAAGCCGGATCTGCACACTGCGGAAGGCTACGTGCGCGACGGCGGGTACTACTGGAACAGCGGCATGTTCGTGGTGCGGGCCTCGGTCTGGCTTGCGGCGCTGGAGCGCTTTCGCCCCGACATCGCAAGCGCGACGCGTCACGCCTGGTCTGGGCGCACGACCGATGCGAGTTTCGTGCGGCCCGATGCAGCGGCGTTCAGCCAGGTGCCGAGCGAGTCGATCGACTATGCGGTGATGGAGCCCGCCGCGGGTCGGTCGAGCACCCCCGGCGAACGGGCGGCGTCCGGCGCGACCGGCGCGTTCGAGATGCGCATGGTCCCGCTCGGCGCCGGCTGGTCCGATCTCGGTGCGTGGGACGCCGTCTGGCAGGTCAGCGCCAAAGACAGTGCGGGAAACTGCAGCGTCGGGGACACGATCCTGCGCGACAACCGCGACACGCTGGTCCATGCGACGAGCCGCCTGGTCGGCGTGGTCGGGTTGTCGAATGCGGTGGTGATCGAAACGCCGGATGCCGTCCTCGTCGCCGACCGCGAGCGCAGCCAGGACATCAAGCTGATCGTCGGCGAGCTCGACCGGGCGCATCGAACCGAGCACACGCTGCACCGGCAGGTGCATCGTCCCTGGGGCTGGTACGACAGCATCGATTCGGGTCCGCGCTTCCAGGTCAAGCGCATCATGGTGAAGCCGGGCGCCTCGCTGAGCCTGCAGAAGCACCATCACCGCGCCGAGCACTGGATCGTCGTCAGCGGCACCGCCGAGGTCACGAACGGCGATGAGGTCAGCATCCTCGGCGAGAACCAGAGCACCTACATCCCGCTCGGCCAGGTGCACCGTCTGGCAAATCCCGGCAAGGTGCCGCTCGAGATCATCGAGGTGCAGTCCGGGAGCTATCTGGGCGAAGACGACATCGTCCGCTACGAAGACACCTACGGGCGGGTCAAATGACGACCGACCCCGATCCGACATGATTCTCGTCACCGGCGGGGCCGGCTTCATCGGCGCCAATTTCGTGCTCGACTGGATCGAGGCCACCGGCGAACCGGTGCTGAACCTCGATGCCCTGACCTACGCCGGCAACCGCGAAAGCCTGCGTTCGCTGGACCGCGATGCGCGTCATGTCTTCGTGCACGGCGACATATGCGACCGCGCGCTGCTCGATCGCCTGTTCACCGAGCACCGGCCTCGCGCGGTGGTCCACTTCGCCGCCGAGAGTCACGTCGACCGCAGCATCCACGGACCGGCCGCCTTCATCCGCACCAACGTCGAGGGCACGTTCACGCTGCTCGAGGCGGCGCGCGCCTACTGGACCGCGCTCGACGCGCCGTCGCGAGCGGCGTTCACGTTCAACCATGTGTCGACCGACGAGGTCTACGGCTCGCTCGCTCCGGGTGAAGCGCCTTTCACCGAGCAGCACGTCTACGAGCCGAACAGCCCGTATTCGGCGAGCAAGGCGGCCAGCGACCACCTCGCGCGGGCCTGGCACCAGACCTACGGGCTGCCGGTCACGACGACCAACTGCTCCAACAATTACGGGCCCTATCACTTCCCTGAAAAGCTGATCCCGCTGATCATCGTCAACGCGCTCGCCGGCAAGCCGCTGCCGGTATACGGCGACGGCCAGCAGGTGCGCGACTGGCTCTACGTGAAGGACCACTGCGCCGCGATCCGCGAGGTGCTTGCGCGGGGGACGCCGGGCGAGACCTACAACATCGGCGGCTGGAACGAGAAGCCGAACCTCGAGATCGTGCAGACGATCTGCTCGCTGCTCGATGAAATGCGTCCCGATCCACAGGGGCCCTATGCGCGCCTCGTCACCCACGTGAAGGATCGTCCGGGGCACGATCGCCGCTACGCGATCGACGCCCGCAAGCTCGAGCGCGAACTCGGCTGGAAGCCCGCGGAGACGTTCGAGACCGGCATTCGCAAGACCGTGCGCTGGTATCTCGAACACGCCGACTGGGTCGCCCATGTGCAGAGCGGCGCCTACCGGGATTGGGTCGCGACGAACTACAGCGCACGCGACGCACGATGAAGATCCTGCTGCTCGGCAAGAACGGACAGGTCGGCTGGGAGTTGCAGCGCGCCCTTGCCCCGCTCGGCGAGCTGGTGGCGCTCGACTTCGACAGCCCCGGCCCGCTCGGCGCCGACTTCTCGAAGCCGGAATCGCTCGCGGCGACCGTGCGCGCGGTGATGCCGGGCATCATCGTCAATGCAGCGGCGCATACCGCCGTCGATCGCTGCGAGAGCGAACCCCAGCTGGCGCGCGCCCTGAACGCGGCGGCGCCGGCGGTCCTCGCGCGCGAGGCCACTGGGCTCGGCGCCTGGCTGCTCCACTACAGCACCGACTACGTCTTCGACGGCAGCGGCACCGACTTCCGCCTTGAAGACGCGCCGACCGGCCCGCTGAGCGTCTATGGCAGCACCAAGCTCGAGGGTGAAGCCGCAATCCGCTCGAGCGGATGCCCACATCTCATTCTGCGGACCAGTTGGGTCTATGCCGCACGAGGCGGCAACTTCGCCAAGACGATGCTGAAACTGGCGACGGAGCGCGACACCCTGTCGGTCATCGACGATCAGATCGGCGCGCCGACCGGCGCAGACCTGCTCGCTGACATCAGCGCGCATGCGCTCCGAACCGCGCTGGCCGGCCCCGAGGTCGCCGGCACATACCACGCCGCGGCGGCAGGCGAAACGAGCTGGTATGGGTATGCACGTCACGTGATCGAATTTGCCCGACGCGCCGGCCGGCCGATCAGGGTCGCTGCCGATGCGATCGTGCCGATTCCGACCAGCGCCTACCCGACCCCCGCCGCGCGTCCCAGAAACTCGCGGCTCGACACCGCCAAGCTGCGCGGCACCTTCGGCCTCGTGATGCCACCGTGGCAGGTCGGAGTCGAGCGGATGCTGACCGAGATCCTGACCTGACGACGACGCCTCGACATGACGACCTCCAGCCGGAAAGGCATCATCCTCGCGGGCGGCTCGGGCACGCGGCTCCATCCCGCCACGTTGGCGATGAGCAAGCAGTTGCTGCCGGTGTACGACAAGCCGATGGTCTACTACCCGCTGTCGACGCTGATGCTCGCGGGCATCCGCGACGTGCTGCTGATCAGCACGCCGCAAGACATTCCGCGATTCCAGGCGCTGCTCGGCGATGGCTCGAGATGGGGCATCGACATCTCGTACTGCGTGCAGCCGAGTCCGGACGGCCTCGCCCAGGCCTTCATCCTCGGCAGGCGCTTCGTCAACGGCGGGCCCAGCTCGCTGGTGCTCGGCGACAACATCTTCTACGGGCACGACCTGCACCGTCTGCTGCGCGATGCTGACGGCCGGCCGCGCGGCGCCTCGGTCTTCGCCTACCACGTGAACGATCCCGAGCGCTATGGCGTGGTCGATTTCGACGGCGAGCGGCGGGCGTTGAGCATCGAGGAAAAGCCACCGACGCCGAAGAGCAACTACGCGGTTACCGGGCTCTACTTCTACGACGGCCAGGTCTGCGATATCGCGGCCAGCATCAAGCCATCGGCACGCGGCGAACTCGAGATCACCGATGTCAATGCGTGCTATCTGGCGCAGGGCGAGCTGAGCGTCGAGATCATGGGCCGTGGCTACGCGTGGCTCGATACCGGTACGCACGACAGCCTCCTCGAGGCCGGACAGTTCATCGCGACGCTCGAAAAGCGGCAGGGCCTGAAGGTCGCGTGCCCCGAAGAGATCGCGTATCGATCGGGCTGGATCACCGCCGCGCAACTGGAAGCGCTCGCCGAGCCGATGCGCAAGAACGGCTACGGGCACTACCTGCAACAGGTTCTGAGGGATCAGGTGTACTGATGCAGGTGTCGCAAACCGCAATCGCCGATGTGCTGGTGATCGAGCCGCGCGTCTTCGGCGATGACCGCGGGTTCTTCTACGAAAGCTTCAACCAGCGCGCATTCGACGCGGCCGTGGGCCGCGCGATCACGTTCGTGCAGGACAACCACTCACGGTCATCGAAGGGCGTCCTGCGGGGGCTGCACTACCAAGTGGCGCCGCATGCGCAAGGCAAGCTGGTCCGTGTCACCCAGGGCAGCGTGTTCGACGTCGCCGTCGACATCCGACGCGACAGCCCGACCTTCGGCCAGTGGGTCGGCGCGGAGCTCTCGGCAAGCAACCATCGCCAGCTCTGGATACCGCCGGGCTTCGCGCACGGCTTCCTCGTGACGAGCGACTCGGCTGACTTCCTCTACAAGACGACCGATTACTACGAGCCCTCCGCGGAACGGGCGTTGCGTTGGGACGATCCAGTGCTCGGCATCGCCTGGCCGCTCGCCGGACTCGCACCGACCTTGTCGCCGAAGGACAGGATCGCCGGCGGCCTCGACAGCATCTAGGATCGGCCTCCGAACGCCATCAGCTGCCGAGTACTTCGAACCAGAAGGAGCAGCCGAAATGATGCGGGGCCGACGCCGAGGTACCGGCGAATGGGCCGAAGGTCGCATTCATTTCGCCCGCATGGACCCGCGAAAGCCAATGGGTCGTCATCACGATGCGATAGCGAGGGTTGTGGGCCAGCAGACAGCACAGCAAATACTCTTCGGTATGGCACCACTGGTCGTAGAGGTTCGGATAGTCGAACGGCAGGAAGATGTCGTGAACATGGACTAGAACGCCCGCGGGCAGCGATGGAATCACCTTGCAGAACAGATAGGGCAGATCGCCCCGCGTCCGACAGATGTGACTCGAATCGATAAACAGCAGATCGTTGCGCTCCCAAGGACCGGCCACCAGATCGGTCTGCTCGACAGGCTTCAATTCGAGCCTGTCGGCCGCAGCCTTGACATCGGTACGAGGGTACGGATCGATCACCGTGATCGTGGCCCCGTGATCACTGAACCCGACCGCCTTTCGCGCGACCAGGGTGCTGAAGCCCGATCCGACCTCGACGATCCGCTTCGGCTGACGGTCAAGAATCATCGACGCGTAAATCTCCGCATCGGGCGTATTGCAGTAGGTGTTCGAAACCGCGTCGGCGGAGCCCATCTTGTTGATGATCGGATCGCTCCTCAGCGCTTTGAACAGCGCCTGATGTCGACTTGAGCGGAAGCTCGCGAGCAGCGCGATCTGCGCCTCGGCGCGAAAGTCGAGCCCCGGCGGATCCAGCCGAGTGACCGGCTTGTTCAGCGTGTCGTCCGGGGTCACAGGCGGGATCGGCAGCACGTGCTCCCGCATGTAGTTCGCCAGGTCCCGGTCGCTGCGCAGCGTGGGCACGGCCTTGATGAGCCGCGCGCCCACCTTTCGCAAGATCGTCTGGGTCATGTGTACCTTTCCTTGGAATGAGCGGGCTGCTGCAGCCGATCGACTGGCATCACATCGTCCGGACTGCGCTGTGTTTGCGGGACTCGCATCCAAGCGTATCCGGCTGGTAGCGCGACACCCGCTCCACAGTGGGACAAGTGTGCATGCTGACCAGCCCGTTTGCGGTTGTGAACCAGCGATCCCCGCCGCATTGATCGTCACGGGCTGGTAGTTCCGCACGCTGCCGACCGACGTGCCGACCCGATCGGCAATCGAGTGTCGGACTTCGAGACCAAGTTCCGGTCCGAGCACACGCCACCCAAGCGCATTCGTCGTTCGTTCCACGCGGCCATTCCGCGCGTTCTCTTGTGCGTCCCGTAACAAGTTACGGATCAAGAAGGCAGAGCCCGGGGCGAAATGAAACGCACCAGCGTGCGGGAAGGCGTTCCTTGAACGGATCAGGCGAGGTCCCAAAACGCATTCGCCCTGCGCTGCCGCAGAAGACCTTACGACCCTTCAAAAGCTTCTTTCACCCATGGCAAACAGTTCTAGCACAATGTCTCGGATGGGCGGTTGTCTGTCAGCCATCGTCGGCGCAGTGATGGCCGGCTGCGGCGGCGGAAACGTCAACGGCGGCGACGCGCTCGATGCAGTCCTCAGCGCGGAAGGTGCATCGCTCTCGATGCCGACCGTGCAGCTTTCAGCTTCGAAAGCGTCAAGAGGCGACTGGGTCAAGATCGCCGACGAAAGCCAAACCTTCTCAGTGGGTACCGAGCAGACGGTGCGGTTCGGCTTCGGCAACAAATGGGTTGCGAAGGTGATGTCCGGCGGGGGCCAGTGCTCCTCGGCATTCTTCGAGGGCGGCAAGGCCTACGGTGGCGGCGCCAGGGAGTGCGATGTCCTGGTCAGCAGTAACGCCGGGCTGTCCGACGGCACCGCACCACCTTCGATTTCGGACGTGACATCGGCACCAGCTGCTGCGCCTGCGCCTGCGCCTGCGCCTGCGCCTGCGCCGACAACGGTGCCACAAACGACGTTGCAGGTCGC
>Ga0068867_100004050_pt1 | contig 10311 bp, 10 predicted proteins | sample KBSMisM32_FD_65649 | JGI IMG/M metagenome (GOLD analysis project Ga0068867, IMG submission 65649) | Miscanthus rhizosphere microbial communities from Kellogg Biological Station, Michigan, USA - KBS Miscanthus M3-2 | ecosystem: Host-associated > Plants > Roots > Rhizosphere > Soil ...
CCCGGCGCGGGCGCGCCGGGTGAGGGGTGACCGCGGGCGCCGCCTCAGCGGGACAGCTTCTCCGCCCGTACGCCGATGAGGCGCAGCTTGCGGAGCCGGGGGTTCTCGCGCGCGTCGAGGAAAGGCAGCAAGAGGTCCAGCGCCGCCGCCCACAGGCCTTCTTCGCTCGTCCAGGCCTCGCGGGCGGTTCGCGAGCGGGCGAAGGTCATGAAGTTCTCGAAGCGCACGGTCACGGTCACCGTCTTGAAAGCGCGGAAGTGGTGGGCCTCGAGCCGGGTCCACACCGTGTGGGCGAGCGCCTGGGCACGCTCCAGCACGAACGGCGCGTCCAGGGTGTCGACCTCGAAGGTCTCCTGCTCGCCGACGGACTTGCGCTCCCGGTCGTTCGACACCGCGCTCTCGGAGAGGCCGCGCGCCTTGTCGAAGAGGTCCTCACCTCCGCGCCCGAGCCAGTCCGCGAGCTGCGACCGCTCGATCGCACGGAGGTCGGCGACGGTCCGGATGTCACGCTCGTGCAGGAACCGCTCGGTCTTGGGACCGATCCCGGGAATGACCCGGATCGGCAACGGGTCGAGAAACGACTGGACCTCTTCCGGCCGCACGACCGTGAGGCCGTCCGGCTTCTGGAAATCGGACGCGATCTTGGCCACGAGCTTGTTGGGGCCGACGCCCACCGAGGCGGTCAACCCCTCCCGGCCGACGATCTCCGCCTTGAGCCGGCCGGCGCGCTCGATCGCGGCCTCGAAGCTGCCGAGCGACGAGAGCTCGAGGTAGGCCTCGTCGACGCTGGTCTTCTGGAAGGCGTCGCCGGCGGCCGCGAGGATCGCCATGATCCGCTCCGAGACTTCCCGGTAGAGCGCGTGATCGTCACGGACGAAGATCGTCTCCGGCTCGCCCCGGCGGCGCGCCGCCTCCGCCAGGCGCCAGGCGCGCGTGATCGGCAAGGCGGACCGGATGCCGTAGCGTCGGGCCGCGTAGCTCGCCGCGGTCACGACGCCGCGGCCCCGGCCGTCCCTGGGATCGGCTCCGACGACCAGCGGCCGATCGCGGAGCGCGGGATTCCGCTGTGCCTCCACCGAGGCGTAGAACGCGTCCATGTCCACGTGAGCGACGATCCTCATCGGGCCTCCCGGAGAAGAAAATAGCAGCATTCCGCAGGCGGGGCAGCCACCGCGGGAACCCGCCGGTGTTCCTGGGCCTCTGAGGGGGCGAGGGCTCGTCGATGACCCACGTGCTGAGGAAGCTGGTGCTCGCCGTCGGGCTCGCGGTCGCTCTCGCCGATGGGGCCGAGGCCGAGACCGGTGGTGCCACGGCCGAAGGCGACCTGCGCGTGCGGTGGAGCGACACCGCGATGGCGGATGGGTGGCGGTCCGTCTGCGGTGACGTGTGGAACGAGGGGCAAGTGCCGGCCCGGGGCATCGTCAATCCGGGTCGTGGGCCTGGAGAGCGCGGGCCGGACCGTCAGCAGTCGGGATCACTACCTGCTGTCCGCGGTCCGGCGGGCAGCCGTGCCCCGGCTCGATCGCTCGCCGCGTCAGCGCGACGACGTGGCCCTGGCCGCGCTCCGGTCGAAGAACACCAGGCGTGGGGCGACGCACCGGTCCTCGATGTGAACGATCGCATACGAGTAGCGGGCCTGGGTCCGCTTGTCGGTGGGCGATCCCGGGTTCACGAGCCAGCGTCCCTCGCGTCGCTGGCACACCGGCTGATGGCTGTGGCCGAAGCAGATGACGTCCACCGGCTCGTCCGCGAATGCGGCCACGCTGCGGCCGATCGTGGTGCCGCGCGCCCCGTCGCCGTGCACCAGGCCGATGCGCACCCCGCCTACCGTGAGCACCTTGCGCCGCCCGAACCGCCGCACGAGAGCCGGCGGGTCGTTGTTCCCGGCGACCGCCTCGAGCGGCGCCACCTCCTCCAGGAGCCGGGGTATGTCCGGGCCCGTGAAGTCCCCGAGATGCAGGACGAGCTCCACGCGCGCCCGGCCGAGCCCGCGCAGGAGCTCCGGCGGCAGCCGGTCTCCGAAGCGTGGCAGGTGCGTGTCGGACACTACCCCGATCTTCACGCCGGATCGCGAACGGCCGCGGCCGTCCGGCGCCTCAGAGGCGCGTGACGTTCGCGGCCACGCACACCCAGCGGCCGCCGCGCCGGGCCCACACGTCGGTGTAGCGGCCCGCGCCCGGCTGCCCGTCCGCCTTCACGTAGGTGGTCCGGGCGTGGATCAGGGCCACGTCGCCCAGCTCGCGGATCAGCACGTCCTCGATGTCGAGGCCCTTCACCGTCGAGCCGCGGCCGATCTGGGCGAGGAAGCCCTCCCGGTCCAGCCGCGAGCAGTCGGGATTGCTGTTGACGAAGTCCTCGGAGAGGTTCGCGTCGAACCAGCGCACGTCCGCCTCGCTGACCGAGCGGATGTACTCGCGGTTGAGCGCTTCCAGCCTCGCCTGGTCGGTGGTGGCCATGCTCAGCACCTCACGAAGTGGGCGGAGACGCAGAGCCAGCGCCCGTCCCGCCGCTGCCAGATGTCGGTGTAGCGGCCCCGGCCGTGGCTGCCGTCGGGCCGCGTGTCCTCGAAGCTCGCGTGGATCAGGGCGGTGTCGCCCACCCGCTGGATGCGCACCTCGGGCGCGCGGAAGCCGGTGAGGGTGTGAGGCCGCCCGATGCGGGCGAGGAAGCCCGCCTTGTCCACGAAGGAGCCGTCGGGGTTGGTGGCGCGGTAGTCGTCGGCCAGGTGTAGGGCGTACCAGGCCACGTCGGACTTCTCCGCCGCCCGCAGATACCCCTGATTCAGGGCCTCGAGCGTCTCCTGATCGTCCACCCTGCTCGCCATGCTCATTTCCTCCTTCCGTGGTCGTTCCCGCCCCGCTATCCTAGGCCCGATGCTGGCACCCTGAAAGGGCCAGATTCCAATCGATCGACGGGGCCAGATAGATCGGCCCGGGAGGCGCCATGCTGCTCAACCTGCGGGAGACTCGCGGACCCCTCTACCGGCGAGTCTACCTGGCGCTGAAGACCAAGATCCGCGCCGGCGGGCTGGGCCCCGCGGCCCGGGTGCCGTCCACCCGAGCCCTGGCGCGCGACCTCGGCGTCTCGCGCAACACCGTGATGCTGGCCTACGAGCAGCTGGCCGCGGAAGGCTACCTGGTGAGCCGCCATCGCGGCGCCACCTCGGTGGCGCGGGTGGGTCCGCCGCGCCCGGCCCTGGCGCCCGCGCGGCCCGCCGCGGAGCGCCCGGCCGCGATCTCGGCCTACGCGCGCCGCCTGACCGCGCGGCTCGACCTCGCCCCGTCCCACCCGCCCGGTCCGCGCCCCACGCTCCGCTACGACTTTCGCTACGGCCGCCCCGCGGTGGACGAGTTCCCGCGCGAGATCTGGCGGCGCCTCCTCGCCGCCCACGCGCGCCGCGCCTCCGCGGACGCGCTCGGCTACGGCTCCCCGGCCGGACACGCCCCGCTGCGCGTGGCGCTGAGCGAGTACCTCGGCCGGGCTCGCGGCGTGGTGAGCGACCCCGATCGCATCGTGGTGGTGAACGGCACCCAGCAGGCGCTCGACCTGCTCGCGCGCGTGCTGCTCGACCCGGGCGACGGGGCGGTGGTGGAGGAGCCGCACTACCCGGGGGCGACGATCCCCTTCGAGGCGGTGGGCGCCCGCCTGCTGCGCGTGCCGGTGGACGCCGACGGCCTCGATCCGGCCCGGCTCCCCGGCGGGGCGCAGCGCCCCCGCCTGGCCTACGTGACTCCGTGCCACCAGTTCCCGACCGGCGTGATCATGCCGCTCGAACGGCGTCTCGCCCTGCTGCGGTGGGCCTCCCGCGTCGGCGCCTGGGTCGTCGAGGACGACTACGTGAGCGAGTTCCGCTACGAGGGTCACCCGCTGGAGGCGCTCCAGTCGCTGGACCGGGACGAGCGGGCGATCTACCTGGGGTCGTTCTCGAAGACCCTGTTCCCGGCGCTCCGCGTGGGCTACCTCGTGCTGCCGCCCGCGCTGGTGGGCCCGGTCCTGGCCGCCAAGTGGGCCGCGGATCGCTTCTCGGCCCCGCTCTACCAGGGGGCCCTCGCCGACCTCATCGCCAGCGGGCAGTTCGAGCGGTACCTCCGCCGCGCGGGAGCCCGGAACGCGGGCCGCCGGCGCGCCCTCATCACCACCCTCCGCGAGCGGTTCGGCGATCGCGTGGAGATCGCGGGAGAGAACACCGGCGTGCACCTGGTGGTGTGGCTGAACGACGTGCCCCCGCGGGAGCTCGACGGGCTGATCGCGCGCGCCGCCCGGGCCGGCGTCGGGATCTACCCGGTGACGCCCTCCTACGCGGAGCCGCCGCAACGCCCCGGGCTCCTCTTCGGCTACGCCGCGCTCTCGGAAGGCGAGATCCGGGCGGGGGTGCGGCGGCTGGCCGAGGTGCTCTAGCCGCTCGTCTTCAGCGACAGCGAATCCGCATCGCGGTGACCTGTCGCCGGGCGCCGTCGAAGGTGCCGTCCACCGTCGCCCGCCCGGTGTTGCAGCGCGATCGGCGGAGGGCGAGCACGTGAACGGCCTGGGTGCCGTCGCTCAGGTCGAAGCTCTGATACCGCTGGCCGGGGCCGCCGGCCACGTCCTGCAGGTTCACCACCGCGCCGCTCAGCGTGATGGCCTTGCCGTCGAAGACGCCGGGATTCGCGAGCAGCTCGCTGGGCGACGTGCGGAGTGGACCCTGCGCGATGGCGGGGCCGGCCGCGCAGAGGGCGATCGCGGCGGCCAGGAGCCCGTCGAGGCGGCGGGACGTGGTCGTCATCGCGTCGTGGCCCCGTCCCGACGGCCGCGTGACGAGTCGCGCCGGAAGGCGGCTCGAATCCGCCGCAAGGGCGCGGTGACGCGCCACGACAGGCTGGTCTGGAGAGCCCGGGCGTCGGCCGTCACCGCGGTCAGGCTCCGGATCTCCTGCATCACGGTCAGCTCGTGGCTCAGATCCAGGCGACGCGCCTCCGGCGACGAGCCGCCCGCCGCGCGCGCGTGATCGAGCAGCGTCGGCACGTCGAAGAACGCCAGCGGCTGACACTCCGAGGTCACCACGAGGACATCGGCGCCCGGATCGATGTCGAGGCCCTTGGGTCCGCCTTCCTGCGGATTGAGCTGGCCCTTCCGGAACGTGGCGTCGTCCATGATCCGCACCGTGGCGAGGGGCAGGTGGACGCCGCGCCACTCCTCGCCGTCCGCGGCGTACACGTGCAGGCACGGCGCCCCCGCATCGGCGACGAAGAGATGGCGGCCGTCGGCGCTGAATCGCAGCCCGTGAGGGTAGTACAGGCGGCGCAGGATGCCCTCCGGCTCCGAGCCCGCATGGAGGGCCGGGGTGTTCTCGTAGAGCAGGACGTTGTGGGTCGTGTGGTTGCTCACCGCGATCCAGCGCCGATCGGGGCTCACGCACACGCCGTCGGGAATGGCCAGATGCTTCCGGAGCAGCACCCGGCTGGATGCGAGGGCGTGGCCCTCGGCCAGATGGCGCGTGACGGTGTGCCCCGCGTTGTTGCAGATCAGGATCTCGCACCGACCGTCGTGGCCGTGGGTGACCGTCACCGAGCCCGGCGCGCTCAGGCCGGTGTTGGTATCCGCGGGCCACCGGGCGAGCGGGGCGACCACGTGCGCCGACACCTCCCGGTCTCCCGGCGGCAGTGCCAGGAGCGAGACGTCGCCGTCGCGGCTGGTGACGACCAGGGTGCTCTCGTCGAGGAAGTCGACGCCGTGGGGCGAGCGGAGCGCCGGGGACGAGACCAGCACGCCCCCGGTCAGCGCGACGTGAGGGACCTCCCGGGCGCTCGAGATCTGGACGTCGAAGACCGCGATGCGGTTCAGGAAGAAGCTGGCGATCGCGAGGCGGCGACGGCCGGGCGAGAAGCGCACGTCCTCGGTGCGTCCGAGCGAGCCGACCGCGTGGGCCACACCCGGCGGCGCGGTGAAGGCGAGGGCAGGAAACATCGCGACTCTTCTACACTAGGCGAAACGTGGCCGATGGGGCAAGAGCCGTCGGCGCCACCGGCGGGGGCTGGCTCGCGCGGGAGCTCCTGGAGTACTCTCCTGGCACCGAGACGTCGGTGCCGTGGGAGGGCGGTCATGGCCGACTGGTACGCAGAGCAGACGATCGGGTCGCTGCCCGAGCGCGCGGCCCGGCAATGGGGAGCCCGCGAGGCGCTCGCCTTCCAGGGGCGCCGGTGGAGCTTCGCCGAGGTCGATGCGCGGGTCGACGCGCTCGCCAAGGGCCTGCTGGAGCTGGGCATCGGGCCCGGCGACAAGGTCGCGCTCTGGATGGTCAACCGGCCCGAGTGGGTCGACGCGATGTTCGCGGTGATGAAGATCGGCGCGGTCCTCGTGCCGATGAACACGCGCTTCCGCACCGAGGACATGGCCTACGTGCTCGCGCAGTCGGACGCCTCCGTGGTGCTCCTCGCGGAGCGCTCCGGGCCGGTCGACTACCTGGGCATGATGCGCGAGGTGGCTCCCGCTCTCGGCGCGCGGCCCGACCCGCGCTTTCCCTGCCTGCGCCACGTGGTGGTGCGGTCGGAGTCGGCCCCGGCCGGCGCCACCGGCTGGAGCGCGCTGCTCGAGCGCGGCGCCGCGGTGGCACCCGAGCGGCTGCGCGAGCGGGCGGCCCGTGTCGATCCCGACGACATCGCGTTCATGTTCTACACCTCCGGCACCACCGGGTTTCCCAAGGGGGCGGTGCACCGCCACCGGATGGTGCGGAACGCGTGGGACCACGGCGACCGCATGGGCCTGACCCCGGCGGACGTGATCCTCATGTACCTGCCCCTCTTCCACGCCTTCGGCTTCATCGAGGGCCCGCTGATGTCGATGGTGCGCGGCGCCCGCCAGGTCCTGAGCGAGACCTTCGACGGAGACGCCTGCCTGGACCTCATCGAGAGCGAGCGGGCCACCATCATCCACGGCTTCGACACCCATTACCAGGAGCTGCTGGAGGCGCAGGGGCGGCGACCCCGCGACGTCTCGAGCGTGCGCACCGGCATCTGCGGCACCGGCATGTCGAGCTCCATCCCCATCGCCCGGCGGGCGCGGCAGACGTTCGGCAACCTCATGACCGGCTTCGGCATGAGCGAGGTGGGGATCGGCGTGACCTTCTCGTTCCTCGATTCGACCGAGGAGCAGTGCGTGGAGGCCAACGGTTATCCCGGCTCGGGCTACGAGGTCCGCATCGTGGACCCGGAGACGGGGAAGGACCAGCCGGTGTCCGTGCCGGGCGAGATCCTCGTGCGCGGCTACATCGTGACGCCGGGCTACTACAAGCGGCCCGAGGAGACCGCACGCGCCATCGACGCCGACGGCTGGTTCCACACCGGGGACATGGGCCTCATGCGCCCGGACGGCCACATGCGCTTCCTCGGCCGCTACAAGGACATGCTCAAGATCGGCGGCGAGAACGTGGACCCGATGGAGGTCGAGGCCTTCCTCGTGACCCATCCCGCGATCCAGGCGTGCTCGGTGGTCGGACTGCCCGACGCGCGGCTGGCCGAGGTGGCGGTCGCCTTCGTGCAGGTCGCGCCCGGCCACACCCTCTCGGAGCAGGAGGTCGTCGAGCACTGCCGGGGCCGGGTCGCGAGTTTCAAGATCCCGCGGCACGTGCTCCTCGTCGACGAGTTCCCGATGACCAGCTCGGGCAAGGTCCAGAAGGTCAAGCTGCGGGAGCGCGCCCGGCGGGAGTGGCCCTAGTCGAGGCCGCCCATCTCGCAGATCATCCGCCACTCGGCGTCCGAGACCGGCTGGACCGAGAGGCGGGAGATCCGCACCAGGGCCATCCCGGCGAGCCGCTTGTCGGCCTTGATCCGGTCCAGGCCGACCGGAGTCGGCAGCTTCTTCACCGAGGCCACGTCGATGGCCTGCCAGGCGCGATCGGTGGAGTCGGGATGCGCCTCCGCGATCACCTTCACGATCCCCACCACCGCCCGCTCCTTGCCGGTGTGATAGAAGAAGGCCTGCTCGCCCTTCTTCATGGCGCGAAGGTGCCGCTGCGCCGAGAAGTTGCGGATGCCGGTCCACTCCGCGCCCTCGCGGCCCTTCTCGACCTGCTGCGGCCACGACCAGTCGTCGGGCTCGGACTTGAGGAGCCAGTGGGCCATGCGCCCGATTCTACTCTGGGCGCGCGCGGGGTGGGAGTCCCCCGCAATCATCCATCGACCCCTTCCCGGCGGAAGGTATGATCGGCCCCATGGCCGATCTCGATGTGCTCGAAGCCATCCACACCGCCCGCGCGGTGCGCCGGTTCAAGCCGGATCCGGTTCCCGAGGCGCTCATCACGCGCATCCTCGACGCCGCGATCCGGGCGCCGTCCGCCGGGAACTCGCAGAACTGGGCCTTCGTGGTGGTGCGCGACCGGGAGCAGCGACGCAGGCTGGGCGCGATCTACCGGAAGGCGTCCGACATCGCGAGCGCGATGTACGCGGCGCGGGGCCGGCCGCCGCACCTCACCGAGGAGCAGTTCCGGAGCTTGATGTCCTCCGGCTCGTACCTCTGGGACCACCTGGCGGACGCGCCGGTGATCCTGGTGCCCTGTCAGACCCAGCCCCGGATCCCGCCGCCGGAGTCACTGCCGCCCGACATCCGCGCGCGATACGCGGAGGAGGAGCGCTACGTCGAGCGGATCCGCGGCTCCAGCATCTATCCCGCGGTGCAGAACGTGATCCTCGCGTGCCGCGCCCTCGGCCTCGGCACCACGATCACCACCAATCACATCCGCTGCGAGGACGAGGTGAGGGACGTGCTGGGCATCCCGGCGGACGTGCTGACGTTCGCCCTGATGCCGATCGGCTATCCGCTCGACAAGATCGGTCCGGTGACGCGCCGTCCGGTCGGCGAGGTGACCCACGCCGACCGCTGGGCGCGGCCGTGGCCCGGCTGACCCGCGGAGCCGGGTCACGCCGATCGGTCTAGCGGAGCGCGCCGCGGTGTGAGAACCGCGTCTCCTGGCTGGTGATGAACTCCAGCAGCGCGGCCTGTCCGCCCTCGGTGGCCTTGCGCGCCCGGGCGAACGCGCCCGCGATGTCCTCCGGCCGCTCCACCCGCTCGCTCCAGCCGCCCATGGCGCGCCCCAGATCCGCGTAGCGGCCGCCGATGTCGCGGGTGCCGTACTTGTCGTGCGAGACGACGAGGTGCGGGATCTCGATGGCCATGGCGGAGTTGTTGAGCACCACGGTGAGGATGGGGACGCCGCAGCGCACCGCGGTCTCGAAGTCCAGCCCGGTCATGCCGAAGGCGGCGTCGCCCATGAAGTTCACGCAGAGCTTGTCGGGCGCGGCCAGCTTGGCCCCGATGATGAGCCCGAGCCCGGTGCCGAGGGCGTGCGACTTGCCCCAGCCGAGGTAGCCGCGCGGCGAGACCGCGCGGTAGAAGGGCAGGAGCTGGTCGCGCGGGCTGCCGGAGTCGTGGGTGACGATGGCCTCGCGCGGGTCGACCGCGCGCATGAACTCGGCCATCACCCGATACGGGGTCATGGGCACCTCGGCCGAGCCCAGGATGGGCGCCCACTCCGCGAGCCACGCCGCGCGCACCCCCTCGATCTCGGCCCGCACGCCCTCGCGGCCGGCCGGACGGCCCCCCAGGCCCTCGACGGCCTCGACGAGCTGGCGCAGCACCAGCCTTGCGTCGCCCAGCAGGGGATGATCCGCGACGTAGCTCTTGTTGAGATCGCGCTCGTCGTTGGTGGCGTGGATGATGGTCTTGCCCGCCGGAATGCTGGCCGCCATGCCGTGCCGGGTGAAGCTGCAGCCGATGCCGAGCACGACGTCGGCCTCGCGGAGGTAGTGCAGCGTGTGCCCGGTCACCGAGGGCCCGCCGGTACCGAGCGCGAGCGGATGATCCTCCGGGAAGGCGCTCTTGCCCTCGAGGGTCGCCATCACCGGCGCCTGGAGCAGCTCGGCCAGCTCGCGGAGCTCCTCCGACGCCTCCGCATAGAGCACGCCCTGGCCGGCGTGGATGACGGGCCGCCGCGCGTCGCGCAGCACGCGGGCGGCCGCCTCGACGTCGCGCACGTTGGCGCCGGCGCTCGTGGTCTTGACCGGGCGATACGCGTCGACCAGGGCGTCGGGCACCTCCTCGTTCACGACGTCGGCGGGGATCTCCACCATCGTCGGGCCCGGACGGCCCATGCGCATGAGGCTGATCGCCCGGCGCATGACCTCGCCGACCTGGCTGCCCTGGGTGATGGTCTCCACGCCCTTGGTGACGGAGGCGAAGGTGCGAGCGGAGCTGAAGAGGGGGAAGACCTGGGCCCGGTCGCGCGGGTGCCCGAGCGGCAGGAGCAGCATCGGGGTGGAGTCGGAGTACGCGGTGGCGACG
>Ga0068867_100004061_pt1 | contig 10304 bp, 8 predicted proteins | sample KBSMisM32_FD_65649 | JGI IMG/M metagenome (GOLD analysis project Ga0068867, IMG submission 65649) | Miscanthus rhizosphere microbial communities from Kellogg Biological Station, Michigan, USA - KBS Miscanthus M3-2 | ecosystem: Host-associated > Plants > Roots > Rhizosphere > Soil ...
TTCGCGTTCCCGCAGCTTTCGCCGATATTTTCCTGATCTTAATAAGACCGGGAGCTTATTGTACAACCACAATTCCTGTGATTCTGGGTTTCTTTTGGGAACCGGAAAACACAGCGATACCACGAGCAACCGCGCATGACCGAACCATCGCCAGAAGAAGCACCCCGCGGCGGTTGGGGCGCTCGGATGTTGAATGGCGCCCTATGGATGATCGCGCTGCGCTGGGCCATCCGGCTGACCGGCCTTGTCAGCACTGTCATTCTGGCCCGGCTGCTGGCGCCGCGCGACTTTGGCATCGTCGCCATGGCGATGATCGTGGTGAACACGCTGGATATCTTCAACCAGACCGGACAGAAGCTGGTGCTGATCCGGCTGGAAAATCCCACCAAGGACCATTTCGATTCGGCCTGGACGGTTTCCTTCCTGATCGGCCTTGCCATCGCCGCCACCATCCTGGCGATCTCGCCAGTGGCCGAATTCTACTTTCATGAACCCAAGGTCGAACCCGTGATGCAGTGCCTCGCGCTGCGGGCAGTGTTGGGTGGGCTGGAAAATATCGGCACCGTCAATTTCCGGCGGGACATGAAATTCAGCAACTTCTTTGCCTACAATGTTTATCCCAAGCTGATTTCATTCACGATCACCATCGCACTGGCCTTCATTCTGAGAAATTACTGGGCTCTGGTTGCCGGCATACTGGTCGGCCAGTTGTCGCTGATCGTCCTCAGCTATGTGATGCATCCCCACCGCCCTCGTTTCACCTTTTCCAAGGTGGGAGAAATCTGGTCCTTCTCGATCTGGGCCTTTCTTCGCACCGTCGGCTACTATCTCAATGGACAGGTGGACCAGATCGCGGTCGGCGGTTTCGGCGGCGCCGCGCTGATGGGACGTTATGCGGTCGCCACGGATGTCGCGCAAAGCCCAGGGCGGGAAATCAACGAGCCGATGGTGGCGGTGCTTTATCCGGTCATGTCCCGCCTCCAGAACGACATGGCCGCGCTTCGCGACTGCTATCTGAAAACCTTGGGTTGGACCGCTGTTATCTGCGCCGCCACCGGCGTGGGCGTGGCGCTGGTCGCGCCGGATATGCAAGCACTGGTGTTGGGCGACAAGTGGAACGGCATCGCCCCAATGATGATCTGGCTGGCCATTGGCGGCGCCATTACCGGCCTTGGCACCGGAGCTTATTCGCTGTTCGACGCGCTAAACCAGCCCAAGGTCGGGGCGCGCATGATCTGGATTCGCTTGGCTGTTCTGGGCGCCGTGGTCGCACCGGTCGCCTTCTGGACCAAAAATCTGATCGATATCGCGATTTGCCGGGCGCTTGGGGAAGCACTGTTCCTGCCTGGCCTGTTCCATGCCGTGCACCGGGTAACCGGCATCACGTTCAAGCAGTATATAGAGACCCTCTATCGGCCTTTCCTGGCGTCAGTGGCCATGGCCGGCACCGTGATCATGCTGAACTTCCTGGTGCCGCTGCCGGGCAGCTACCGGCTTGCCGCCGATATTATTCTGGGGGGCAGCATTTTCCTGGCTAGCAGCTGGGTGCTCTGGAACGCTGCCGGACGGCCCTCCTCCCCGGAAGCCGATATCTTTCCGGTCATCGCCAGGATATGTGGGCAACTTGCCCGGGCTTTGGCGATAGGTCAGGACCTCCCCCCCGGCACTGGCCGGGACCATCCCGAGTCGCGCGCGAATCTGTTGAAATATCGCGGAACGGCCCCTCCCGGCTGAGGCGGGTATTGCGCCCCATCGCCAAGGCATCAGGCCATCGGCGCCCGTTGGCCAATATTCGTCACCGCTATTCGACGTCGGCCGTTGCGGATCCCCTTAAACGCTCCAGGCGCCAGCCGATCGACAACCCGGTGCGGTGTGACAGCGCGGCGATGCTGGGCCGCTGCCACAGCCCCGAATAGAAGAAATGCTGTGACGTGGAGAAATCCCGCTTGGCCACCGAGTCTCCCGCCCCGCGGTCGATGCGCGCCAGGCCATGGATCTGGGCATCGAGAATGATCTGCTTCAGCAAGATACGTCCCGGCGCGAAAGCTTTCAGCGCCGGATTGTACACAGGAAACCAATAGTGCAGGGTCGCGCCGGAACGCAGGCCAAAATGGGATGCGACCCAAGTATCGCCGGCATACAGGGTAGAAACCATGCCGCGACATTGTTCGTCACGCGTGCCGCTCAACGCATGCAAAATGTCCCGGGTGCGTTTTGCGCGTAGCGAGTCCATGACCCCGGTTCTTTGATACTGCTCGCGCTTTCTGGCGATCAGGTCGCTGAGTGCGGCCTCGCCATGCTCTTCGCAAAAGGTGAATCGCATAGCGCCATATTCGCGGATGAGCTTGCGCTCCCGCCGCTCGGTATCGGAGGTGAATTTCTTGTCGTCGCGGCGCTTTTCTTCCCAAAAGGCTTCGCCGCCCTGCGGAAAATCAATACGGTGTCCCACTTCGGGTTTACCGCCAACCAATCCACCGCTGTAGAGGCTCTCGTCCAGATGCGTAAAATATAAAGACTTCAGGCCGCTCAACCGCAGCAGGGTCTTTGGCGCGAGTTGCAATCCCGGTGCGGCGATCAAACCGAAATAATCGCTCAACTCTCCGCCAAGGCGCTGCCCAATACCGGCCGCCGCGAAAGCGCGGGAACGGTGTTGAAAAGGAAAGAACGCCACCACCCGCCCGTCAGACGCCATGATCCGGCCGATGCGAACCAGCGGAAAATGCGAAGCAAGCGAGCACACATAGGAATAGGACAGGAACGCCGCCGGTTGCGGCGCTAAAAATGTCCGCCACGCATCTTGGTCACTCTGCGACAGCGTGCCGGCCGGGACGGTTTGCCCCACAAGACCGCTTTCGATATCGGCGCGCGAGGTCATCCTGATGGGACCGCACTTTCCGTAAATGCCGCCGCCCGGCGCACAAATTCCCTTTGCGCCAGGTTGAGCGGCGCCTTACCCGCGGCAAGCGTCCGCCTGATCGCATCTCGCTCGGCAAACAGTTCTTCGAAACGGGCACTCAGCGCTGACACCGTCGCATCCCCATGCACGAGGGCGCATTGGGGAACGCCCAGAAGGTCGCAAAAAGCAACACTCTTGCGGTCATACGCGATATTCAGGAACGGCGTGTTCTGGTTGGAGGCAAAAATACAGGAATGAAGCATCTGGCAGATTACGAAATCGAGACCTCTATAAGAATCGAATAACTGCGATAAATCAGAGTGCACCACATCAAACCGGAGGCCCTGCTGCCGCAAGAATGCAACGACATTTTCCTCAAAGTCATGGTGAAGCAAATAAATGAATGCCGCGCCGTATTTGATTTGGACGTGCTTCAGGAATTCAACCGCGGCCGGCAACAGAGACTTCAGCATCGATTGCGAGTGAAAACCGTGCCCTGCAAAGTTGATCCCAATCAGGGGACGCCGGACCGCCGCTCGATTTTTTTCCGTAGCGAAAGTGTTGTACATGAAAAGAACAGGGTCGCCGATCAGGGATGAAGGTCCCCCGCCGTATAAATTCATCAGCTCCAGCGTTTCCGCATCGCGCACCCCAACATCATCGCATGCGCTTCGAAGACCTCTGACGAGGGACTGTGTTGCGGACGGAAGATTGTTCAGATCACACACCTCTTCATGCAAGAGACGGTTCATGCCGATGCCATAGGCTATGACCGGACACTCTATCTTTTGCAAAAAAGGTATATCGTTGAGCCTGGGTTGTCCGGTACCGTCACCATTGATAAATATGTATCCCCCGCCCGCAATAATGAACAGGTCGCATTCACGATTTATGCGGTCGACGGCCTGATCGGTCAGATCGCCCCATTTGAGCTCAACAAATTCAACCGGCCTCGGCGCAAGCGCCGCCAAAAACTGCTGGCGCACCGCCACCCGAATCGCGATGTCACCCCGGTTGGAATTGTCAGCGAGACTGTTGGCGACTTGATAATGAAAATTGTCGACGTGCAATCGCCCGGTCAGCCTGGTCGACAGGCGATTCAAGCCATGCCGCACCATGCTCTTGGCGCGTTGTAAGGCGGGACGGGCGAGCGGCTGGAACTGTTCCTGTTCCGTTATCGCCGTGTATAGCCAAATCTTCAAACGTCGCCCCCTTGCCATGGCCGTGCGACCGACGCTGATCTGAACCCAGGCATTCTCAACAATTCCGTGACAGGACACGCGGAGGCGCGCCGAATTCGGGAGATTTGTCCTTTACCACAATTGCGGCCGGCAAAAAGTGCGCTGATTTGCGGCAACGGGGGCACCAAAATACGAACCTCGCTCGGCACAATTCTGAACGATGCTAATCGCCGAATTGGACGTTTCGATCCCGGGCGTTGCCCCGTATATCCCGGGAATGTTTTCCCGATCTTAATAAAGCCAAACGCATATTATACAATAACAAATTCTTGTGATTCCGGCCGGGATTGGCGTCACGGCGGACTCACAAGCTTGTATGACCGAATCACCGAGACCAGAGGCCCCCGCTGCCGGATCGGAGCGCCGAAGCGGTAACCCAATGGAAACTCTATTCGAATACAATCTTAATCTTTCCAGAGCCGGCCAGGCATTGTTGCTCATGATCAATATATCGGCGATGTTGGGAGCCAGATTCTTCCCGCAAAACTGGCGTATTTGGTGAACAGGTAGAAACGCCATGATCGACAGTCTGTCTGTTCTTGCGAGTTTGATTGTGCTGGTCATAGCCCTTCGGCGGCTGTTGACGCTCGAGAAAAAGAAACCCTCCAAGGCACGGCAGGGTCACCGCTCATGAAGCTCTCGATCCTTGTGGTTCTGACCGCGCTTTTCATTTTTGTCAGCGGTTTTGAAAACCCGGCTATCTTTTTTATCGGATATCTTTGGACGTCGGTTCTTTATCCGACCGCCTTTGTCACGACGTTTGTCCCGCTATCGATGATTTTCGGAATTTCGTGGCTGATCGGGTATTTTTTCATCGACAAATCGAACACGGGCAAGCTCCCCCTCGTCTTCTATCTGACGATCGCCTTTGCAGTCTGGATCACATTTACCACCTTGACCGCCGCGATGCCTGTGCCCGCTTGGTCCAAATGGAATTGGGCGATCCAGTCGATCCTTATAACGGTAGCATGTCCCCTTCTTATTCGCACCCGCGCGCAGATCGAGACCGCGTTTATAGCCGCGCTTTCGGCATTCTCCGCGCATGTCATGACGGGAGGCATCAAGTCCCTCTTAGGGACCGCGGGTTATGACAGGCTCGGGCGCCTCATGATGTCGAATAACTGGCTTGGGGAAACCAGCACGCTTGCGCTCGCAGCTGTCATCACAATACCGATGACTTATTACGTCATCAAACATTCCGTCATATTTGAGTCCTATCGCGGCCGCCTGCTTTTCATGGCTTTTTGTTGTTATACGGTGTTTGCGGTTGAGTGCGTGATCGGCACGTCCGCCAGAACCGGGGTTATTACCTTCGGCGCGCTATTGCTGTTTGGCGTCAAAAGCATATTTCGCAAAATCCTGGTTATCGCGGGTGCGGTCGGCCTTTTTTATGTGGCCCAACCCTACCTCAACGACAAATCCATGAGCCGCTTCAGCACCATCGCGACTTACCAGACAGATTCTTCCGCGGCGACCAGGCTGGCAGTGTGGCAATGGGCCATGCGATATGTCGAGGAGCATCCTTTGGGAGGCGGGTTTACGATATTCACCACAAGTTCCATTACTTACCAGGCGGCGGATAACGGCGGTAGAATTGTTTCCATCCACGAAACCAACCGCGCGGCCCACAGCATCTATTTTGAGGTTCTGGCTGAGCAAGGATACCCCGGGGAGTTTCTATTCCTGGCTATACTTGTAAGCGGGCTATGGGGAACGTGGTGGATCTCGCGAATGCGTCCAGGCGAGACTGAGCATGCCTGGATTGTCCCATTTGGGCGCGTGCTTTTTGTTTGCATCACGTTATTTTGCTTCGGGGCGGCGTTTGTCGGGATTGCCTACCAACCACTGGTCTATTTGTTTCTTGGCTTGTATTGCAGCCTCTATCGCTGGGTCTGGAGCAAGGGCGTCACTCGGGCCAGGTTTTCCGCGAGGCCTAAGTTCTATGCAACCCCGGCTTAACCGGCACAGCCACGCTGTTCGTATCGGCAGTCCTCAGATCCTGGCCGAGCCTCAATGAGGGAATTTATCGCGCCGGTAGCGCCCTAGCTGTTCCTTGAACGCTCCCATGCATTGGCGTCTTTTAGAATGATATCGGCTCGAATATATTCCAAAGCGGCGCTATAGCGCGCTATGCCGCCTGCCGCTTGCGCAGCATCAGCCAGCGTTCCGCCTGGCCGGGATCGAATTCGCCGTTTCTGTCACAGACCTGGGATTCCTCGACGGAAATCCGTCCAATCGTGTCCTGGTTCAGCCACCCGCCTGGACAAGAATTGAGAACGGCATCGCTGGTGAAAATCAGCTCAAAGCCCAACGCGCGCGTTGCGGTCAAGATCTTCGCGTCATAGCGCCCATGGGGGAAAGACATGCTGGCAGTCGCGCCGGGACCAAGATGAGAGCGCAACAGCTCGCGCGCCTGAGACAGATCCCGTCCCGGATCGTCGAGCATGGTAAGCGGCAGGTGGCTGAAGCCGTGCGCACCGACGCTCGCATAGCTGTCCAGGCCGCGCAGTCCGTTCCAGTCGGCCATGTCCGGGATCGACTTTTTGTCCAGAAACGGCGCCAGAATTCCGTCGCGGCGCTGCGGATCCAGTGCGCCAAAAGCGGTCAACAAGGCAGACGCGCGTTCGGTTTGAGGCTCTTGAGCCCCGGTGCTCGCCATGCGCCACAGTTCGGAATAGGACGTCCGGCCCAAACGCAAAGCTTTCAACAGGGTTTCCTGCCACCAGGCTCCAGACACGCCCACCGCGCCGGCGGCGACAAACAGCGTCCAAGGCACGCCCAATTCTGAAAGGATGGGCGCCGCGTAGCGCAAATTGTCGTCCCAGCCATCGTCAAAGGTGATCAGCACCGGATGCGAGGGAAGCGGACGCACACCCCGGCGTGCGTCCAGCACCGCGGACAAGCCGACGATCGTATAGTTGGCGCGCAAGAATTCCACCAAGCTCCGCAACAGCTCCGCCGAAATGGTGTAGCAGGGGTCGGGTTTCAACTCTGCATAAGCCGCCCGCGGCAGAACACGATGGAGCATAATCACCGTCAGCGACTCGCGGTCGCGCAGACGATGATACAGCCTGACGCCGCCGGTGCGCGCCGCCACAGATTTCGCCATGCCGCGCGCCCAGCGGGTTAGCGGCGCAAGAGTACTTGTTTCAGCCATAGTGCGAGCGGAGTAGTTGTCGCCAGAAACAGAAGTCCTTCCCAGGGCTTGTGACCCAGCAAGATCGAGCGCCAAATAAGAGAGCGTCCGACCTTGGAAGCGCCACGGTGACAGGCAAGCTGTCCCAGGCGGAGAAACCGCCGGCCCCGAATATTGTTGATCTCGTGCTGCGAGAGCTTGCTCGCAAGCCGCGTGATATGCCCTTCAATCATCGGCAGGGTATAGGCCAGCTGATCGTTGAACGATCCCCCCGACAGGCTGCTCCGGCGCTCATGCACATGCACCAGGCTTTCGGGCACATAGCCCAGCTCACCGCTTTCAGCCAACCGAATCCACATGTCCTGGTCTTCAGCGATTTTCAGACCTTTGTCGAAGCCGCCCGCCTTCAGCAGCGCGTCGCGCCAAACCAGCACTGACGGCGTAGTGATGTAATTATCCCGAAGAAGCGCCTTCCAAGCCAGCTCGCCTGCAACCACGCGCTGACCGCGATAAATATCGCCGGTATTGACGCCATCGGGCGAAATCAGATCGGAACCGCAGGAGACATAGGAAACCTTGTTGTTGCCGGTGATCACCGCCGCCTGCTTTTCCAGCTTTGTCGGCAGCCATTCATCATCGGCATCCAGGAAAGCCACAAGTTCGGTATGCGCGGCGGTAACACCGCGATTGCGCGCCGCCGCCGCCCCCACATTCTTGTCCAGGCGAACGACCTCGACATTCAAGCCCGGATAATTCCTCGCCACTTCGCCGGTGGCATCGGAACTGGCGTCATCAACCACGATGGTTTGGGAGACCGGCAGGGTTTGAGCCCGCACCGAATCCAGGGCGCGGGCCAAGGTTGCCTGGGAATTGTGAGCCGGAATGACGGCGCAAATCCGCGGAAATGCCGTTAGCGGCCTTCGCGAAGCCTTCTCTTCTTCAAAGCCGCTTCCGCCTTGGCTTTGGGCGAGGATGGTCCGACGTCGTTCTTGAGATGCCACCAGATCACCAAGGCCACGCTCACTGCTGCCGGCGCGTACCATGCCCCGTTCATGCGGTAGCTCCTTGCTTGCCATATCGCGAATTTGTGACACCGATGATGGGACGCCGCTCATCTCGCCGGTGAAGAAATCGAGATAGCCTTCGATCCATGACAGGAACCGCTCGACATCGGCCTGATTGCGGGTATAGGGCGTGCGCCCGGGCGATAAGGACGGACTGTGATAACTGAGGGCGAAAACACGTTGGCCGGCGCGATACAAAGTCCGCGTCAACTCCTTGGCCTCGTCCAGGCTATGGCCCTCGGGCGTGATACGCGCGCGATAGAGAAGACGGGTTCGCGCCAAAATAGCCGGCAATTTGACCTGCCGGATGACCGCAGAGGTGAAGATGCGATTTGACGTGCCCCGAAACACGCGTAACGGGCCCACCATGCTGGCGGTCACCGGGATTTCAAGAATCCGTTTGCTGGAATCCAGCCAGTAAGGGCGGGACGGGGCATTGGAGAAATCGGGGCTGGAAGGCGTGATCGCGGGACCCGGCAAGACGCTGCAGTCGATGTCATAACCGAATTGCTCGAGGAGGCGAACGGTGTCCGGGCCGGCGCCGTAACGTCCGGTTCGGAACAATCGCGGGCGAATCCCGAAATTCTTCTCGATGATCGCCGTGAGGTTTTCCGTTTTTCGGGCCTGCAAGTCGTAAGGCAAGTTGCAGGCAAAGGAATTGGTCTCACCAATCGACTCCTCGAATGGCGGCGTGACCCAGGGATGGAGCTGTGCGCCGATCTCGCATTGGCCACCCTGCAGGAAATCGCGCAAAGGCCCATAGCCCTGCTCCTGCGCGGCAACCGGATAATCCACGGCATAGGTCGGCACCAGTCCGAAGCGCCGGAAAATGGCCTGCGCCCGTTCCTGAGCCGCCATATTCGTGACCGAATTGTTGGCGGTGGCGAAGGGTTTGCTCCAGTCGAATTCCTCCTCCGCATCGACGACGCAGACAACCATGGGCGCGGTCCCGGGAATGGAAATGATGTCACGTGGACTCGCCGGCAGCATCACGCCGCGCCGGCCCAATGCGCCAAAGACTTTAGCCGGACCGCCTATTCGAACTTGGCTCGTCATGAGTTCCAGTTAGCAGAGGTCATTTAAGGCCGGCCAGCCCTGGGACCGGGATGCTTTGTTGGGGGTTAAGGTGTTAGCGGCAATTAACCTTTCTATACTCCACCATAGGAGTTAACGCCAAGTATTCGGCCCTCGCGGCGCGGTGCCGAAACGCGGTCGGTTAAGCCGATTGGTCGGGAAAAGTCGGGCTTGAAAGCGTCTTGGGATCGTCCGCGCGCGCGTCGGCCCGTCAGATCGCGCCGCGTGTCATGGGCACCCCGCGCGTTTCAGCGCTGCGATGCAATTTTCCAGTTCGCCCAGGAACCGCGAACGGTCCTGTTTGCCGAAACCGGCATGATGGGTCTGCCCGCCGGGCGTAAGCTCGCGCAGGTGGCGGCTCAGCTCCCGCATCCCCAGCGCTATGCCGATGCCGTCCTGGGTAAAAGCCTTGCCGTTGGGAGCCAGCACGCGCGCGCCCTTATCCAGGCAGCGCGCCGCCAGGGGAATATCGGCGGTGATGCAGATGTCACCGGCGGCGATGTTATCGGCGATCCAGTTGTCGGCGGCATCCGCCCCTTCCGCCACGATGACATGGCGCAGGAGCGGATTCGCTGAGGGGCGCAAGCCGCCATTGCTGACAATGGTGACGGCCAGGTTGTGCCGGGCCGCCACCTTTTCGATTTCTGCTTTGACCGGGCAGGCGTCGCCGTCAACAAATAGCTGCACTAGGCCGCGCTGCCGCGGGCTTTGTCCTTGGACCGATGCCAGTGCGGCCGCGAGCCGTTGCGTTTCTTGGGCGCATGCGGATTGTGGCCGTCGGCGGCTTCGCCCTGGGCGTGATGCCCGCCGCCACGATGACCGCCGCCGCCGGGCTTATGTCCACCATGCTTGGCGTGGCCGTGCGGCTTGCCATGACGGTGACCATGGGGACG
>Ga0068867_100004063_pt1 | contig 10300 bp, 7 predicted proteins | sample KBSMisM32_FD_65649 | JGI IMG/M metagenome (GOLD analysis project Ga0068867, IMG submission 65649) | Miscanthus rhizosphere microbial communities from Kellogg Biological Station, Michigan, USA - KBS Miscanthus M3-2 | ecosystem: Host-associated > Plants > Roots > Rhizosphere > Soil ...
CGCTGCAGCTCGCGCAGCAGGTTCAGGATCTGCGCCTGCACCGACACGTCCAGCGCCGAGGTCGGCTCGTCGCAGACGATCAGCTCGGGTTGCACCGCGAGTGCGCGTGCGATCGCGATGCGCTGGCGCTGGCCACCCGAGAACTCGTGCGGATAACGCTCGAGGGCGTCGCGCCGCAACCCGACCTGATCGATCAGCAGCGCCAGGCCGGCGCGCCGCGCCGCCGCGTTCATCTCGGGCCGCAACGCGAGCAGGCCCTCCTCCAGGATGTCGAGGACCCGCATGCGCGGGTTCAGCGAGGCGAACGGGTCCTGGAAGATGATCTGGATCCGGCGCCGGGCGGAGCGCAGCGCCTCCCCGGTCATGCCGAACAGGTCGTTGCCGTCGAACATCGCCTCGCCGTCGATCTGCGCCTGGCCGCGCAACAGCTGCACCAGCGCCTTGCCGATTGTTGTCTTGCCGCAGCCGGACTCGCCCACCAGTGCCAGCGTCTGCCCCGGCTGGATGGCGAACGAGACGTCGTCGACCGCGGTGAGTGTGCCGACCACGCGCTGCATCAGGCCGCGGCGGATCGGGAATCGCACGCTGAGCCGGCGCACGTCGAGCAAGGGCGCCACGGCGCGCGGCGCCGGTCGTGGCGCGACGAAGCGCAGCGCCGCGTCCGCGGCCGCAGGCGGTGCATCAACCGGTGCGCCCGGGCGATAGAGCAGGCAACGCACGCTGCGCGCGCCGAGCTCGAGCAGGTCCGGCACCGTCTGCCGGCACGCCTCGAACGCGCGGTCGCAACGCGGCGCGAAGCGGCAGCCGGCGAAGTCCTGCGACAGCGCCGGCACCGTGCCGGCAATCGCCGCCAGCGGCTCGTCGCGCTTCGCGGCGCCGGGCAGCGCATGCAGCAGCAGGCGTGCATACGGATGCCGCGGCGACGCGAAGAATTCGGCCGCAGTCGCGACCTCGATGATCTGGCCCGCGTACATCAGCGCGACCCGGTGCGCCATGCCCGACACCACCGCCAGGTCGTGCGTGATCAACAGCAGGCCCATGCCCTGCTCGCGCTGCAACTGCCCGAGCAGATCGAGGATCTGCGCCTGGATCGTCACGTCGAGCGCGGTCGTCGGCTCGTCGGCAATCAGGAAGTCGGGCTCGCAGGCCAGCGTCATCGCGATCATCACGCGCTGCTTCTGCCCACCCGACAGGCGGAACGGGTACTCGTCGATGCGCCGCTCGGGCTCCGGGATGCCCACGCGCGTCAGCCACTGGACCGCCTTGGCCCGTGCTGCGTCGCCGCGCAGCCCGGTGTGCGTCTGGATCGCCTCGACGATCTGGTCGCCGATGCGCACGACCGGGTTCAGGCTCGTGCCGGGCTCCTGGAAGATCATGCCGATGCGCCGGCCGCGCACCTGGCGCATGCCCGATTCGGGCAAGGCGAGCAGGTCGCGCCCTTCGAGCCGCACCCGGCCGTGCGTGACGCTGCCGTTCTCGGGCAGCAGCCGCATCAGCGCCAGCGCCGTCATGCTCTTGCCGCAGCCGGATTCACCGACCAGCGCGAAAGTCTCGCCGCGCTCGATCGCCAGGCTCAGGCCGTCGAGCGCCTTCACGAGACCGGCCTCGCTGTCGAGCGCGACCTTCAGATCGTCGATGCTCAGCATACCGATCGCCTCACGACGCGGCCGGCGCGCGCAGCCGGGGCCGGAAGCTGCGCGCGCGCGGATCGAAGGCCTCGCGCACGCCGTCGGCGAACAGGTTGGCGGCCAGAACCAGCGCCACCATGAAGCCGAACGCCGCCGCAAACGACCACCACACCAGCGGATCGCGGCTCATCTCGGTGCGCGCCAGGTTGATCATCCCGCCGAAACTGTTCATCGACGGATCGACGCCGACGCCGACATACGACAGCACCGCCTCGTACAGGATCAGCGCCGAGAAATCGAGCACGGTGGTGATGATGATCAGGTGCACCACGTTCGGAAAGATGTGCCGCGCCATGATGCGCGCACCGCGCACGCCGAACGCGGTCGCGGCCTGCACATACTCGAGCTGGCTGAGCTTCATCGTCTCGGCGCGCAGCAGCCGGCACAGCGTGGCCCAGCCGGTCAGCCCGAGGATGACGCACAGCAGGAACAAGCGCACATCGGCGCGCTCGGCGCCGGTCTCGAACATGTCGGGATGGGTGTCGATGAAGACCTGCATCATCAGCACGCAGGCCGCGATCAGCAGCACGTTCGGGATCGACGACAGCGTCGTGTACAGGTACTGCACGACTTCGTCGACCCAGCCGCGCAGATAGCCCGAGAGAATGCCCAGCCCGACCGCGAACGGCAGGGTCGCGATCGTCGACAGCGTGCCGATCACGAAGGCGGTGCGTACGCTCTTCAGCGCCTGGTAGAACACGTCGTTGCCGGTGCGGTCGGTGCCGAACACGTGGTAGTGCTGAGCCAGCGCGAGCAGCGGGCCGAACAGCGCGCACAGCACGAGCACGGTCACCAGCACGGCGCGCAGCGGCAGGTCGGTCTGCCCCGCACGCAGCCGTTGCCATGCGGCGCCGAGCCGGAGGCCGTTGACGCGCGCGACGATCGCCGCCATGCCGGCCGCGCACAGCAGCGCGACGCCCAGGCCCGCGCCCAGGCCGACGGCCGCGCGACCGAGCACGTCGCCGAGCCACTGCGCATCGTCGGCGAGCCTCTCGCCGCCATGGCGCAGGCGGGGGTAGCGGCGGTCGATCGTGCCGTCGACCTCGACAGAGTCCTTCGTGAAGCCGCGGATCGCCAGCGGCGCCGAATACGAGGTCTCGCGCCCGGCGACCTGCCGCGCGAGCAGCACATCGAGCAGCGACTCGGTGCGCGTGCCGTAGGCCTGCGCGGCGGCCTCGCCCTGGCCGGCGACCTCGGCCAGCGCGCGCCTGAAATGCAGGCTGTCGACGACCGCGACCGCGAAGAACACCATCAGCACCACCGCGGCGCAGATCGCGGCGCGGTCGCGCAGCACGCGCAGCCAGGTCGCGCGCAGCGTCGTGCTGGCCCGGACTCGCAGGGCATAGGCGAGCAGCAGCAGCAAGGTCGCGAGCACGACGACGTCGGACCACAGTAGCACGAACTTCGGCATCATCGCGCGCCCGTCCCTTCAGGCCAGGCGGACACGCGGATCCGCCCAGGTGTAGGCGACATCGATCACGATGTAGCTCGCGATGTAGATGACCGAGCCGACGAACACCATCGAGCGCACGATCGCGAAATCCTGTCCGGTGATCGCCTCGATCACGTACGAGCCCAGCCCGGGGATGCCGAAGAAGCTCTCGAACACCAGGCTGCCCAGGAACACGTAGGGCAGATAGCTGCCGGCGCTCGTCAGGATCGGGATCAGCGCGTTGCGCAACACGTGGTCGAACAGCACCTTCGGCTCGCTCAGGCCCTTGGCGCGCGCGGTGCGCACATAGTCGCGGCCGAGCTCCTCGAGAAACATCGCGCGGTACAGCCGCCCTTCGCTGCCCAGGCGCGACAGCAGCGACAGGATCACCGGCAGCACCAGGAAGCGCACTGCGTCCAGCCCCGACTCGAAGCCCGAGATCGGCACCAGGTGGAACACGCGCGAGAACAGGAACTGGCCGACGATGACGTAGAACAGCGCGCTGATCGAGAGCATCAGCACGCAGGTCACGACGCCCCAGAAGTCGATCGCCGAATGCTTGAAGAACACCAGCAGCAGCGCGAACGCGACGCTGACGACGATCTGCAGCACGAACAGCGGCACCGCGAGCTGCAGGCTGATCACCATGCGCGTCTTGATCTCGTGGCCGATGTCGGTCGCGGCCTTCGCATCCGAGCGGCCGAAGTCGAGAGCGAGCAGCGAGACCGAACGGTCCCAGAACACCGTGTCGGTCGCCTGGCGCAGGCCGCCGGCGGCCGCGTTCCAGTACAGAGGCTTGTCGTAGCCGCGTTCGACCTTCCATTTCAGGATCTGCTCCTGGGTCACGCGCTTGCCGCCGATGTTCAGCCGCGCCATGTCATCCGGCGTGTTGACGGTGAAGAACAGCATGAACGTGATCAGGTTGACGCCCAGCAGCACGAGAGCGCCGTACAGGCTGCGCCGAATGACGTAGTTCAGCATCGGCCGCTCAACTTCGCGCTGCCACGTCGCGCAGCGGCGCGGCGGTCTTGCGCTCGCGCGCGTGGAAGCCGCGCCAGGCGATCCATGCCAGCAGCAACGCGCCGGCGAGCATCAACCCGAGCGGCCAGTAGCGCGGCGGGTTCCACTCGGCCTGCCGGCGTACGCGCAGCGGCGCGTCCACCTTGTAGTACAGCGCCCGGTCGGTCGTGAACAGCCCGTACTTGGCATTGCCGACCCATTGCTGGTACGCACCGGCCGAATACGGGAAGTAGCCGAACGCCCAGGGCGCGTCGGCGCGCAGCAGGTCGACCATCTCGTCGATCAGCTTCTGCTTGGCCGGGCCGTCGTCGAGCAGCGCGAGCTGGCGGTAGCGCCGGTCGTATTCGGCGTTCGCGTAGTTCGCGGTGTTCTCGCCTTCGAACTTCGCCTTCGCGTTCGGGCCGTAGAACAGGAACAAGAAGTTCTCGGCGTCGGGATAGTCGGCGTACCAGCCCCACCAGAAAATCTGCTGCTTGCCCTTGAGCATCTTTTCCTGGAACTGGTTGTAGTCGGTCGCGCGGACCTCGAGCTGCACATTCAGCTTCGCGAACTGCTTGACCATCCAGTCGATTTCGGCGCGGTACTCGGGCGTCGGCACGCGCTGGTAGTCGTAGTTCAGCACCAGCGGCTTGCCCGTCCTGGCGTCCCGCCCGTCCGGGTAGCCGGCCTCTGCGAGCAAGCCCTTCGCCTCGTCGATCGACCGGCGCACGACCTTGCCGTCGACGAGCTTGTGCGTCACCGGGTTCATGCCCGCCGCGCTGCCGTGGCGCGAGCCGAACACGCCATCCGGCAGCGGCCCGTGCGCGGCCTCGCCGGCCCGCTGCGTGAAGACCCGCCCGTAGCCTTCTTCCCAGTCGATCGCGATGGACAAGGCATGCCGCAGCTTGCGGTTCTTCAGCTGCTGCTCCGGCGTGTCGCCCTTGCCGACGACCGGGTCGAGCCAGTTGAAGCCGAGGTACCAGTTCTGCGGCTCGATGCTCTTCGGGAAGCGCATGCCGCGCGCCTCGAAGCGCTGGCGCACCTCGTCGGAATCGTCGGCATCGGCGAGGAAATCGGGGCCCCAGTCACTGCGCTCGATCTCGGGCACGTCGAGATAGCCCTGGGTGAATTTCGATCGCAGCGGCGTCTTGTCCTTCTCGGTCGTGAAGATGAGCTTGTCGAGGAACGGCATGGGCTTGCCGCAGTCGTCGAGCAGGCCGAGCTCCCGATCACCGGGCATGCCGTCGCAGGGGTATGGCTCGCCGCGGTAGTTCGGGTTGCGCACCAGCACATGGCGGCGGTCGGCGTCGTACTCGACCGCCATGAACGGCCCGGCGCCGACCGGCCAGACGTCGAGCGTCAGGCTGTTCTTCGCCATGCCCGGCTGCGCGTAGAAGCGATCGGCTTCCCACGGCACCGGCGCGCTGAAGGTCAGCGTCATCCAGTACTTCCACTGCGGGTACTTGCCCTTGATGCGGATGCGATAGGTGGTCTTGTCGAGCACGGTCGCGCCCACCAGCGGGTAATTGCGAAAGTCGAGGAACGGCTTGTCGAGCGCCGCCGGGTCGAGGCCCTGGCGCAGCTTCTGGTCTTCGGCGCGGATCAGCGCGCCGTACTCCTTCAGCCCGATCACGTACTCGGAGAAGATGCCGAAGATCGGCGCCTCGATGCGCGGCGTCGCGTGGCGCTTGATCGCGTAGACGAAGTCGTCGGCGGTGACCTCCCGCGTGCCGGTCTGCGCGAAGTCCGAGGGCACGTGCTTGTCGCGCGTCTGCGCTGCGGTCAGTGCGTGGTACAGGTAGGCGCCGCTCGCATCCTTCGCGAACGCCGGGTGCGGCGCATACAGCATGCCCGGCTTGATGTGGATGTCGTAGACGCTTTCGGCGATCGATTCGCCGGGCGCGTCGTCAGGCAGCGGCTTGCCGTCATGGTCGAGGTAGCGAGGCGTCGCGATCTCGGCGGCGGCCTTCGGCACGACCACGTAAGGCCGCTTCAGGTAGTGATACCCATACGGAGCCTCGTACACCGCGTACATGTAGGGCACTTCGTTCAGCCCGTACGACGCGGTCGGATCCAGGTGGTGCGGCGAACGCTCCTGGAACGCGATGAACAAGGTGTTGGTCGCGGCGCTGCCTTTCGGATTCGGGCTGCTGTCGCAGCCGGCGAGCGCCAAAACGGCGCACAGCAGGACGCAGGCCCACCACTTCTCACCGCGCATGCCGCTGACTCCGGGTTCGCAGGCGCGGTGCAGGATGGCGCACCGGGCCCTGGACGACGATCACCGCGCCGCACGGCTCGTGGCCAACGGCGCGAAACGCGGCGGATTGTAAGGCGCGAAACAGAAGGTCAGGACGACCCGTGGCCATGCGCGTGATCCCAGCCGATCAGCACGTCGCGCCCGTCCACCAGCAGCTCGACGCGCGCCCCGACCGGCATCGTGACCTTGGTCGGCACATGGCCGAACGGCAGGCCGGTCAGGATCGGCGTCTTCGTCACCGAGCGCAGATGCTGCACCACGGTCTTCAGCGAGAAGCCGCGGTCCTGCGGCACCTTGCGCCAGGCGCTGAACTCGCCGAGCAGGATCGCCTTCTGGGCATCGAGCACGCCGGCCTGATGCAACTGCAGCAGGTTGCGCTCGACGCGGTACGGATGCTCGTTCACGTCCTCGAGAAACAGCACTCCGCCCTTGATCTGCGGAAAGTACTTGGTGCCCAGCAGCGAGTTGACCATGCACAGGTTGCCGCCCCACAAGGTGCCGCGGGCTTGCAGGCCGTCGAAGCCCGCCTCGGTGCGAAAGCCCACCGCCTCGAGCTCGCCGCTCATCGCCTCGACGAAGCAGTCACGGGTGACCTCGTCGACGCCGCCGCCCTCGGCGCTGCGGCCGAAGTCGTCGCAAGCCAGCGGCCCGGCCCAGGTGATGGCATCGCCGCCATTCTGGCGCCGGGCCAGCAGCCCGAGCTGCACGGTCGTGAAGTCGCTCTGCCCGACCCAGCGCGTGCCGCGCGCAATGCTGCGCGCGAGCAGTGACCAGTCGATGCGGTCGAGCAGGCGGGTCAGCCCATAGCCGCCGCGTGTCGCGAGCGCGATGCCCGGCGCCTCGTGCGCAACTCGGTGAAGTGCCGCCAGCCGCGTGTCGTCGTCGCCGCCGAAGCGCTGGTGGCGTGCGCGTGCCGCGGCGTCCACCTGCACCTCGAAGCCGAGCGCCTTGAGCCGCTTCGCGGCCAGGGTCAGCGCTGGCGGGTTGATCAGCACGCCGGCGGGCGTGTACAGCGTCAGGGTCGGCAGATTCATCCGGGCCTTCAGGTCGTCGGCGGCAGCGCATCGAGCTCGACCGCGTCACCGGCCGGGATGGCGCCGGGCTCGTCGGTCGGCTGATCGGGCTGTCCGGCCGTGCCAGTCGCCGGCGTGCGGCGCTGCCGGTACTGGGCACGGCGCTCGGCGAAGAACTCCTGCAGCATGCGGCCACACTCGTCGGCCAGCACCCCGCCCTCGAGCGCAGTGTGGTGGTTGAGTGCGGGCTGGGCGAACAGATCGACGACCGAGCCGGCCGCGCCGGTCTTCGGGTCGCGCGCTCCGAACACGACGCGCTTGAAGCGCGCATGCATCAGGGCCATCGCGCACATCGCGCAGGGCTCGAGCGTGACGAACAGTTCGCACTCGGGCAGCCGGTAGTTCGCGAGCAGCTGCGCGGCGTGCCGCAACGCGACGATCTCGGCGTGCGCGGTCGGATCGTGCTCGGTGATCGGCCGGTTGTAGCCGGTGGCGATCACCTGCCCGGCGCGCACGATGACGGCGCCCACCGGCACCTCGCCGACGAGCCACGCGTTGCGCGCCTGGTCGAGCGCGATGCGCATCGCGTGTTCGTCGGCAGCGCGTGTCACGTCGCTCATGATTCACTTCTCGGTCGCGTCGCGGCGCGCCGCCGCGCCTTCGCTCAAGGCCTTGCCCACATCGTCGGCGGCCCGTTGCTGCAGCTGCGCCGCGCGCTCGCGCACATTCCCGCTGCCGGCCATCTGCGGCACGTTCGGCACGCCTGCATCCGTCGTCACGGCCGCGCCGCCGACCGCGCCGACTGCCTTCAGCTGCCGGACCGCGATCAGGCCGACGATCGCCAGTGCGACCAGCAGTGAAACGACGCCGAACATTGCCTTCATGAACGAATCACCTTTGATCGATGCGAGGGGCCGAGCCGCCGTGCGTGCAATGCGAAGCCGCATCGATGCTGGCGCAGCCACGATCCCATGGGCCGGGTCGCTGCGCCGATGATACGTGGGGCCGCCGCCTCGCCGCAGGGGCCGCGAAGGTGCGTCGGCGCTATGCCAGCGCCATCGCGATCGCGGCGCCGCCCGAGGCCATCAGGCACAGCGCCCAGACCTTGTCGAGGTTGAACCAGGTCGCGCGCAGCGCCCGCAAGCCGAGCCACCGAAACACGACCCAGGCGATCCCCAGGCCCGAGGCGATCATCGCGACCGAATGCAGCAGCGAGACGGCGATCGCCGTGCCGACGCTGGCGCGCATCAGGGCCATCACGGCGTCATGGTCGATCGGGCCCGATGCCACGCGCGCCGCGCTCGCCGGCGACTCGCACAAGCCCATCAGCACCGGCAGCAGCATCAGCGCCGCGCCGTGGGCGGTTGCCATCAGCAGCGACCAGAGCAGCAGCTGGCTCGGCCGCACCCTGGCCAGCCAGCGCGGATGGCGGCTGCGCCTGAGCTGCAGCGCGCCGAACAACAGCACGAGCGCGCCAGCGGCGAGCCTGATCTCGCGGCTCCAGGTCAGCAGCCACGACAGCGCCGCGAACGGCACCAGCACGATCAGCATCGCCAGCAGATGGCCGGCACCGAGCGGCGCGAAGGTGCCGAAGACGGCGGCGCCGCGCTTCTCGGCCAGGCCGTTGGCGACCGCGAGCGGCCAGCCCATCGCCGGGTTCAGGCCGTGGTAGACGCCGACCGCGACGACGCCCGCCCACAGCGCCGCGGTACCGCCGGTCAGCACCGCGGGCCGGTCCGCGCGGCCGGCCTCGGTGGCGACGGCGCAGCCGGCGGCGTCACGCCGACGGGTAGCAGAACGAATCGGTCGAGCAGTCGCCGCCCTGCAGGCGGATCTGGTGCGCGCCGTAGTCGGCCCCGAAGTCGACGACGAACTTCTCGTCGAGCGTCAGGCCGCCGTCTTTGCCGACATGACACATCACCTGCCGGCCGGGCACGCCATCGGGGTAGAACTGCTTGTCCCAGCTGCTGTAGAGCGAGTTCGTGAAGTACACGCGCTTGCCGTCGCGGCTGATCTCGGTCATCTGCGGCCCGCCGCCGAACGACGCGCCGTTCGGATGCGCGGTGCGCCTGGCGATGCCGCCGATGTGCACGCTGCCGGCCAGCTTCGGATTCATCGGATCGGCGACGTCGTATTGGCGCAGCTCGCCGGTGCCCCAGCAGGCAACGTACAGGAAGCGATCGTCGAGCGACAGGTCGATGTCGCTGATCAGCGGCGGCACCGCACCGAAGCCCTTCAGCAGCGCCGGCAGCAGCGCCGCATCGGCCGGCTCGGGCGGAATCACCGCGGTCTTCTTCGCCAGGAACTTGCCGCCCTCGCGCCACCAGGTCCAGATCGAGCCTTCGAGATTGGTCGTGTCGACGACGACGCCGAGGAAGCCGTACTCGCGCGTCGGATCGTGCGCCGGCCGGATCTCGAGCGCCATCTGATGGTTCGCGCCGAGGTCGATGGTCTGGGTGTGGCGCCGCGCCCGCAGATCCCAGAAATGCAGCTGATGGCCGTAGCGGTTGCCGAGCAGGTCTTCGGCGACGATGCCATTCTCGAATTGCGGCGGCAGGCCCCATTCGCTGGAGACCATGTAGTCGCGCGGCAGGTTCCACCAGAAGTCGTAGTGCAGCTTCTGCGGGCCGCGCTCGATCTCCCACTTGCCGAGGATCTCGAAGCTCTCGCAGTCCATCAGGAACACGCCGGGTGGCCCATCGGTGCCGTCCGCGCCCGCACCGCCGAGCGTGCTGATGTAGATGCCTTCCGGGCCGCAGTGCACCGTGTGCGGCCGCGAGTAGCCGGTCTTGCGCAGCACCTCTTCGGGCTCGATGACGCGCGCGATTGTCGGCCGGGTCGGATCGGGCTGGGTGTCGATGATGTACAGGCGCGACGAGCGGATCCCCGGGATGATCAGGTAGCGCCGCTT
>Ga0068867_100004066_pt1 | contig 10297 bp, 7 predicted proteins | sample KBSMisM32_FD_65649 | JGI IMG/M metagenome (GOLD analysis project Ga0068867, IMG submission 65649) | Miscanthus rhizosphere microbial communities from Kellogg Biological Station, Michigan, USA - KBS Miscanthus M3-2 | ecosystem: Host-associated > Plants > Roots > Rhizosphere > Soil ...
AATAAAGGTATAATCCATGCCCGGCCTCATCCTGCACTTTCGCGATCAGGATCGCTTTTCTTTTTAAAGAAGGAGCACGGCTGATCCAGTTGCCTTCAGGCAGCATGCCTACGATCTCGCTGTGCGCGTGCTGGCTGATCTGGCGCAGGTTGGTTTTGCGATAGGCATCCGGCATCCAGTCTTTCGGCTCGATCTTTATTTCCTTATCTATTTTATCCTGAAATGCTTTTTCCAAATTGTGGAGTTCCATGGCTGAAATTTAGAAGATAAAGGTAAGAAAAAACTAACAGTCGTTAGTATTGCTTGATTTTTTAACAGTGGCCCCCGGGACCTGATATTGATTCATTTTGGCACGATGAGCTTAGATCAAACGCCACATTGTGCATACCCGGGAGAGGGTATTTTTGATGTAATGACCGGATCTTAAAAGATATAACGGCTTTAAATTCATACCCTTCATCCTTTTTACTGCATATGCAGTATTGCGTTCCCCGCCGAACAATCTAAATTTTGCCGTGAAAGTTTAAGAACTAAACAAAGCAATATGAAAAAGTTATACGTGCTTCTTTTCTCCTTTATTACAGCTTTTGGAGCAAGGGCAAATAATATCCAGGTATCCAATATTACTGTATCTCAACCCAATATCAGTTTCACGATCAGTTGGGATAACAGCTGGAATACTATGAGCAATATCAACCCGCTGTATCCGAACAACTGGGACGGCGCATGGGTGTTTATTAAATACCAAAACCCGATAGATAATCTGTGGAAGACGGCGAAGGTCTCCAACAACAGCGGCGATCACAGCATCACGGGAAGCGTATTGCAAATCGATGCGGTGACAGACAGCATGGGTGTTTTCATTCGCCGTACCAATACCGGCAATGGTTCGGTGTCGGCCACCGTTACGTTAAAAATGGGCGGGCTTACGGGAGCGGGCCTGTTCAATTTTAAAGTATTCGGAACGGAAGTGGTATACATCCCTCAATCTAATTTTCAACTGGGCGACGGCAATGTAAGCGCCACCAGCTTTTTCAACGTGCAAAATATTACTGCAGCTACTCAATCGACCGGTTTTTTAGCAGGAGCATTATACACCGGGAGCCCGGTCATACCGGCTACTTTCCCGATGGGATACAATGCATATTATATGATGAAGTACGAGATCACCAATGAGCAATGGTGTGATTTTTTGAATACCCTTACTTATGACCAGCAGGTTAACCGTGTAGATGCTGTGCCCAATTCGCCGGTAAATACCCAGGCGTATACGGCAAGTGCCTCAACGATAGAAGACAATGTCATTAAAATGCAGGCTACCGGACTCAACAACACGGTACCTGCAACTTACGCCTGCGATCTGGATGGCGATAATATTTATAACGAAAATAACGACGGACAGAATATTGCATTGACCCTGATCGGCAAAACAGATTTTTATGCATTCCTGGACTGGAGCGGATTGCGTGCACCTACGGAGATGGAATTCGAAAAAGCATGCCGGGGCACGCTGCCCAGGGTACAAAGTGAATACGCCTGGGGAAGCACGGATATTAATGCGCACGTGCGCAGCTCACTTACAAACCTTGGTCTTTCTACTGAAGGTTGGGCCGGAACGGTTACAAATGGACAGGTTGTGGCCGCTGCGGGGCCCGGTGGCACACAGGGGCCTGCGCGCGTAGGACAATTCGGAACGAACTCTACAGGTCGCTCATCTGCCGGGGCAGGCTATTATGGCAATATGGACCTTACCGGCAATGCATGGGAGTTCTGTGTTTTGGCAGATGCAACAGGAGCTTTATACACAGGTGCCCATGGTAACGGAGCTTTAACAACAGCGGGTGATGCCGATGTTGCCGGTTGGCCCGGGGGCGCGGCGCTCGGAACCGAGATCAAGGGCGGAAGCTGGTATGAGACCAGCAACTATACCTTGTACACTATGGTGTCTTACCGCAACGGTGCTTCGGCCTACCCGCGCAGCCTGAATTATGGGGGTCGCGGCGTACGCACGGCACCATAAATTTCTTTGCTCATTCTTTATAACAAAGACAAGATGAAAAAAATATTCCTGCTGATGTTTTGCTTTGCCGCGGTATGCACCGTGCAGGCAAATAATATACAGATCACAGGTATTTCATATTCGGCGCCCAATCTTTCTTTCACCATTCAATGGGATAACAGCTGGAACACTTCATCCAACGCCAACCCTCTTTACCCCAGCAACTGGGATGCAGCATGGGTGTTTGTAAAATATCAAAGCAGCATCGATAACCTTTGGAAGCATACTCTTCTTTCTTCTGTAAGCAGCGACCACAATGTGACCGGCGGGATATTGCAGGTGGACGCAGTATCAGACGGCATGGGTGTTTTCATTCGCCGGTCCGCGCCGGGCTCAGGAAATATTTCAGCATCGGTTGTAACAATAAAATTGAATACGCTTGCGGGTACGGGCCCTTTTAATTTTAAAGTATTCGGTACGGAAATGACCTATATCCCGCAATCTGTTTTTCGCTTGGGCGACGGAAGAGTAAGCGGTACAAGCTTTTTTACTGCACAGGATATCGATGCAACCAAACAATCTTCGGGCATTACCGCAGGCTCATTATTCTCAGGCAGCCCGGCATTGCCGGCAACTTTCCCTATGGGATATAATTCATTTTACATGATGAAGTATGAGATAACTAATGAGGAATGGGCGGATTTCCTTAACGCTCTTACGTATGATCAGCAGGTGAGCCGCATGGATATTGCGCCGAATGGCACCGTGAACAGTTATATATATGCCAACAACGTAAATACCATGACGGATAATGTAGTTAAGCTGCAAACCGCCGGACTGAATAACACGTTGCCTGCGGTTTTTGGGTGTGACCTCGACGGCGATAATGTGTTTAACGAAATAAATGACGGGCAAAACATTGCCTGCGGTAATTTGAGCAAAGCGGATCTCTTTGCATACCTGGATTGGTGCGGCATGCGACCAATGACAGAGACCGAATTTGAAAAATCCTGCCGCGGCACACAGGCTGCTGTTGTGGGAGAATATGCATGGGGAACAACTGATGTTAGCACACATGTCCGCACACAGCTGAGCAATAATGGTATGCCGAATGAAGCCTGGACAGGCGCACAGGCAAGCGGACAGGTGATGGTAGGAGCAGGCTTGAATAGTTCGGGCGGCCCTGCGCGCTCGGGTCTTTTTGCGAACGGCACCAACGGCAGGCTTGCTGCGGGCGCAGGATTTTACGGGAATATGGAGCTTTCAGGCAGCATTTGGGAGATCTGTGTTTTGGTCGATGCAGGGGGAGTGAGTTTTACCGGTAATAACGGCGATGGTATGCTTACAGTTACCGGCGATGCGAATACAGCGAATTGGCCGGGAAATTACACTGCAGCAGCAGGATCGGGAACAACCATACGCGGCGGAAGCTTTTTTGAAATATCCAATTATACCAGCTATATATCGGCATCTTTTCGAAATGGTGGCCTGGATCCGGCCAGGAATATTCTTTTTGGCGGCCGCGGTGTCAGGTCGGTGCCTTAATTAAAAGAAACAATAATAAGGTGAAAAAAATTATACTTTTTATTATAGGAACAACTGCGATGATGCGATCATTTGCGCAGAATGAAGCATATTATGGCGGCATAGCCGACGGGCATGCAACTAATATCCTGTCCAATTTTAACCAGTATGCATCGATCAATATGTTTGCTCCTTTTTTCAGTGCTGCGGCTGACGGTCACGCGACAGACAGCCTGATGAGCTTTCCGCAATCCGGTTATACGCTAATGTTCTCTCCTTATCGCGGCAGCGCGGCAGACGGTCATGCAACAGACAGTGTGATCAGTTTTGCACAGAATGCATCGATCAATATGTTTGCACCTTTCCTCAACAGTATAGCTGATGGATACTCGGCAGACAGCGCGATCAGTTTTAATCAGCATGGGTATATAAATATGTTCCAACCATATGCCAGCGGCCAGGCAGATGGCTGGGCCGGATCTACCGTATTCGGACTCATCATCGTGCCCGTAAACCTTATTTCATTTTCCGGGGAACGGGCAGGGAAGGAGAATGTTTTGTACTGGACCACATCTCACGAAGAAAATACTGCACGGTTTGAGTTGGAAAGAAGCCCGGATGGCGTACACTTCACAAGAATCGGAACGGTCCCCGCAACAGGGAACAGCAGCACCGAAAAGCATTATCAGTATAATGATACCGACCCGATGCAGGGGAATAATTATTACCGCTTAAAAATATTTGATGCAGACGGAACATTCAAATACTCCAATATTATTTTGCTTAAAGTAAGCGGCAATTCTTCCTTATCTGTTTATCCGAACCCAACAACCAAAACACTGAATGTGCATATTTCCGGTATTGATGACCAAACAAACGTGAGCGCATCGATATTTGACGCAACAGGAAAATATGTTTTGGGGATGAACACCAAACAGGTGAACGCGACATTCCGTTTTGATGTGGAGCGATTACCGGCAGGTGTTTATGTGTTGCGGATAATGTGGAACAATGAGACTTCGGTGTGGAGGTTCATTAAAGAATAATTTTGAATGATGAATTTTAAAATTTGAATTACGTTTTCTTAATTCAAAATTTATCATTTAAAATTCAAAATATTTCAAACCCACTTGTATTTGTTTGCCAGTAATATCGCCTGTGCTTTGGAATTTACATGGAGCTTTTCATAGATCTTACTGGTGTGCGTGCGTACAGTAAAAGGGCTGATAAATAATTGTTCCGCTATTTTTTTATAATCAAGTCCCTCAACGATCAGCCGAAGGATATCGGTCTCTCTTTCGCTGAGCAGGTCCTTTTGTGTTACGTTATGCCCCGCTGTTGAAGGTCGCGAGCTGTTTTTCATCCACTGAAGCGTTTTTCGGGCGATGGCAGGGCTCATGGGAACGCCGTTGTGATCAACAGCATTTGTAATGGCTTCCATCAATTGTGCGGAGGAATCATCCTTGAGCAAATAACCGCTTGCACCCGCCTGTATGGCTTCGAATATCCTGTCGTCATCATCAAATACGGTCAGCACAAGGAATTTGATATTAGGATATTTCACCGTGCCCGTGGCAATGGCTTCAATACCATTCATTATGGGCATATCGATATCCATCAATACCACAAGCGGATAATTTTCGGGCGTCAACTGTGACATCTTTTCTAAAAATTCTTCACCATTGCCTGCCTCAAAGATCACACGGATATCCGGTGCGCCGCTGAGGTTTTGCTGCGCCGTTTTTCGGTTCACTACCTGGTCATCCACAATTGCAATATTGATCATAGAACAAATTAATGCTTTTGACTAAGCTTTGCCAATGCTGCATCTGCTGTATTTTCACTTACCCGAACCTCCGTTCCTGCTTCATTGCTCTCCATTGAAAATTTAAAACCGGCTTCAGCAGCGCGCGCTTTCATATTGCCCAGTCCGTAATGACCGGGTTTTTCTGTTTTGTTGAATCCGCGGCCGTTATCCCGTACTTCAAAATACAATTGATCATTGCTGTTTACCGAAATGACAATGACGGTAGCCCGGGAATGCGTACATGCATTTTGCAGCGCTTCCTGCAATATCCTGAAGAGGTTCAGCATTTGCGCCGGGGGTAAAGTTTTTTCAGTGATAATATGTTCGCTGAAGCGAAAATCGATGCCGGGATAATTTTTGGCGATACGAAGCGTATAATTTTTAAAGCGATCCGCGAAGGCAGTAATGGTGAGCGTTTCTGTATTCAGCAACCAGATCGTTTCACGAAGAAAGCCCATGATCCCCGCCCCGTATTCGGTAAGATCTCGGATATGTTTTGTTTGTTCATCATCTGCAGGCCTGATACGGTTAAGCCCCGCGATAAGGGCGGATGCGTATGTGCCGATATTGTCATGCAGGTCCCTGCCAATACGTGTTCGTTCACTCTGCAGTTCTTTTTCAAGCGCCATTTTACGCAGCTGCTCTTTATATTTTTTCCGGTTATGCAGCAATACAAAAAGGAGGAACAGCAATACCAGTAAGAGTGCCGCCGCCATTACAAATGCCGTTGTTTTCCAGAATGGCGGACGGCTTTTGATGACGATCGAATACACGGGGGCATTTTCCAGGTTGTTGGCCGATCCCGCCGCACGCACCTGCATGGACATTTTTTTATATGGCAGCCCGTTGTATGTAACCGTATGTATTCCCGGCGGCAAGGTTATCCAATCTTCCCCGCTGCCTGATAAACGATATTGGTAAATAATGTTGCCGGAAAAAAATGCCGGGGTTACTGCGAGCTCAAAGCTGATCAGTTTATCATCGGGGATGATCTCCAGTTGATCGTTATCCGTAGTTACCGACTGACCGTTGACCTTTATCCCGGCGATATAAGCCTGCATGATCGTTTCATGAAGCGCAGCTGATACCGCATCACAAATGAGCAAACCTTCTGAAGTGCCGAAATATATTTTACCTGCATCAGAAAATACCGCACCGAAAACATACCCCGCAGCGGGCACGCCATCCAGCGGAAGCATTGTGGTAAAATCATTTCTCTTTTCGTTAAATATATCCAGGCCCGCGCCGGTAGTGGCCCAGATCCGGTTCTGATCATCGCAGGCCAGGTTATAAACAACATCACTTGCGAGGCCCGAAGAAACAGTGTAGTGACTGATCTTCCCTCCCTCGTATTTATAGATGCCGTTGCGAATGGTCCCTATCCAGATCGCTCCTTTTTTATCTTCTGCAACAGAGGTAACAATTGTTCGCTTGATAAATGAGCTGCTGTCATTGTAACTTTCAAAAAATTTATTTTGTTTTAATGATCTGTCATAAACATCCAGGCCGTAGTTATTAGCTATCCAAATATTCCCGGTGTGATCTTCAAAAGAGCCCATTACATAATTTCCGCGCAGCGGATGTGCAGGATCATCCACATAAAAACTTTGCAGGTCGTTTTGGCCGGCACCTGCAACAAAAAAACCCCGGGTGGTTGAAATAAAAACAAGCCCTTTACCATCAGCCTGCATGCTGAGCACGGTATTGTCTGCTGTCAGGATATTCGGAGCCGCTTTTTTTATTAGCTTTCCGTTGTTATCTAAAATGAGCACCCCTTCGCCGTGTACAGCTGCCCAAATATTTCCGGCTGCATCTGCAGCAAGCCCGGTGAGGATCTTCCCCGGCATCACCTGCTGAAAATCCGAAGAGCTTACTTTGCCGGAAAGATCATTGATGCGGTAAAGCCCGCTTCGTGTGCCAATATAAAAACCGGCGGAATTTTTTGTTATGGATGTGATCACATCCTCGGGCACCGGAGTTTTTACCAGCCTGAAATGGTCAAACGACCGGTTGGTAACAGCTACACCGTTGCCCGCCGTGCCTACCCATAAATTTTGATCGGCATCGCGATAAACACAGAGCACGGCCCCCGGCGGAAGTCCGCTTTCATTCGTGTTGCTCAAAGCATATTTGGCTGTGCCGTAAATATCCGCGCAGATCATTTGCCTTCCTGAGGAAATGTAGATCTCGGCGGCGCTTATCGGGTTAATATGAGAGTAGGAAACAGGAAGCAACACTTCTTTCAGTGACGTAAAATTTCCCGGGTCAAAAGTATATATCCTGTCGGCTCCGGAGGGATTGCAGATCAATGCGAGGCTGTCATTGAAGAAAACAGAACGGTAAGTGCCGGGTGCTTTTTTTACAGGTAAAATGGATGCACCGAGGTCGATGAATTTACTTTTACGGATATCGGCGCAATACAGCATCCTGTTATCTTCAGTTGCCACAAAGCTGCTGTAGTTGTCGCGCGGGAACCAGCTGCATATTTTATTGCCCGGCCACCTGATCTCCGTAGATCTCCCGGAAGCAATATTGATCATGAACAAGGATTCCCCCGGAATAAGGATATCGTTATCGCAGATGATAAAATCCGTGTAAGCCGCCTGGAATGTATGCTGCTCTTCGGGCCGGCAATAATACCTCCTGAATTTGCCTGTATTTTTATTAAATGAATTCAGTCCGTTGCGCGTACCGACCCAAATGATCCCTTTTTTATCCTGTATGATGTTTAAAATGAATTGATCGCTGATGGTCGTACTGTCTTCATCACTGTGCCGGTAAATGGTAAAATTCTTTCCGTCAAAACTGTTCAAGCCGTCCTGTGTACCTATCCATACCAGTCCGTCGCGGTCCCGAAACACTGTATGCACGCTGTTTTGAGAGAGCCCTTCTTTTACTCCATACAATAAAAACCGCGGCGACTGCCCATGAGCAGCTGCATATAAAAAAAGCAGTAAGGAGAAATAAAACTTTTTCAAGTATGAAAATTTATTACTCTTTCAATCCAATTATCGCAGCATGCAAAAAAATGCGCCGGCAATTTTCAATCTCACTTAATGTCAAAATCCACCACTACCTTATCGCTGAGCGGATGGCTCTGGCAGGTGAGGATGAACCCCTGTTTCAATTCTTCTTCCTCCAGGGCATAATTGGCATCCATATGCACCTCGCCTTCCGTAAGCTTTGCACGACAGGTGCAGCATACCCCTCCCTTGCAGGCATAAGGCAGGTCAGCGCCCTCTGCCAATGCAGCATCCAGGATATTATTGCTCTTGTATGCGAGCTTAAAATCAAAGCTGCGGCCGTCGAGCTTTACGGTTATGCTGCTTTTGGGTGCGTCAGAATCTTCAGGCAACTTGATATTTTCTGACGCTTTCTTTTGCCCGGGTGTGGTGAACAATTCGAAATGAATATTATTTTTTGCGATACCGGCTTTTTCCAAAAAAGCTGCCGACGCAAATATCATTTCTTCCGGACCGCAGATATACGCATCATCAAAACCGGTAAAATCCACCAATCGCTTTAAAGCCTCAAGCTTATCTGTGTTGATCCTGCCGTAATTAATTTCTGAATCTGTTCTTTCACGGCTGAGGATATTGATACAGGAAAAGCGCTCCATGTATTTATTTTTCAATGCTTCAATTTCTTCAAAGAAAATAATAGAGCCGCGGCTCTTGTTTCCGTAGATCAGCGTAAAGCTGCTCTGCGGTTGCATTTGCAGCGTATGCTTGATGATGGATATTACCGGGGTAATACCGCTGCCGGCAGCTATGGCCAGGTAATTCCCTTCGGAGCTTTTGGCATTGAATTTACCTGTAGGCGGCATTACTTCCAATATGTCCCCCGCCTTCAGCTCATCATTTGCAAAAGAAGAGAACACCCCGCCCGGCGTTTTCTTTACGGCAACTTTTAATTCTTTTTCATGCGGCGCATTACATACGGAATAAGAGCGCCGCTGTTCCTCACCATTAAATACTTTTCGTACAGTGATGTTTTGTCCTTCCCTGAAAAGAAAAAGTTCCTGTAATTCCAAAGGGATATCAAAACTCACCGATACACAGTCCGGCGTTTCTTTTTTTACCTCTTTTACTTTTAATGAATGAAAATGTGCTGCCATTATTTTGTTATGCCGTTTAGTAAATGCTGAACCATATTGTCTTCAAGTTCCTGTATGCTGAATTCATTCTTATGCTTTTGGCGCAGCTCGAGGCCGCGTACAGCAGAAAGAATGGTAAGCATAGTGATGCGCGGGTTCATTTTTATAAATAATTTTTTATCCATTCCCTGCCTGATGATGCCTGTAAGCTCGTTTTCATAAGCCCTTCTTTGCGACAGGAAATCCTCTGCCTGCTTTTTGGGCAGTTGTTTCCATTCATTATCGGATACATACACTTTGTCAAAATCAGCATACATTTTCCGGATATGGAACCTTATCAATGCCTCAGTTTTTTCCGCTGCAGTTTTTTTGGAAGCCGCGATCTCTGCCATATGGCGTGTAAAATCTTCTGCTACCTCAAAGCAAATATGCTGCAGGAGCTCTGCTTTTGAACCAATATGATTATAAAGGCTTGGAGCTTCTATACCCAAGCTTTCAGCGAGCTCCCGAACCGGCGCAGCACGAAAGCCCTTGCGGCGGAAAAGCTCGGCTGCATTCTTTAAGATCAGGTCTTTTTTAGTGCCGTTATTGAGCGCTTTTATTTTAGCCATGAGAACAGGACAAAACTAACACTTATTAGTTTATTGGCCGATTCACGGATTGAACTGATTAAACGGATAATAAAAAGATCCGCACGAATCAGTTTGATCCGCCTGATCCGTGAATCTATTTTTATTTACTTTTAGTTATGTTATTCCGCGAAGCCATTTCCGATGATATCCCGCAAATGCAGACCGTGCGTAACTCGGTAAAAGAAAATATGCTTTCCGATCCAGCACTGGTGCCCGATAAGGATTATGATGAATACATG
>Ga0068867_100004071_pt1 | contig 10291 bp, 8 predicted proteins | sample KBSMisM32_FD_65649 | JGI IMG/M metagenome (GOLD analysis project Ga0068867, IMG submission 65649) | Miscanthus rhizosphere microbial communities from Kellogg Biological Station, Michigan, USA - KBS Miscanthus M3-2 | ecosystem: Host-associated > Plants > Roots > Rhizosphere > Soil ...
GGTGTATCGCCTCGCCGAACAGCGCATCAACACCGACACGCTGACCCGGCTGGAGCGCGAGCGGCGCCGCAACCGGCAAATTCCCGACGCGCCCGGAAAAGCCGGCGTGAGCGTCGCCCGGATGCTCGCCGGCTGCCTCGAGGATGCGCCCCGCGGAGAGCTCTGGATGCGGCTGTTTCTCGAGCAGGCTCCGGCGGTCTCGGCCATCGGGGTGGAGCTCTGGCAACGCCGGCGCGAGATCGCGCGGCGGATGGGCCTCGGTTCGCCGGCACAGATCGAATCCTCGATCGAGCTGTCCCGGGCGTCCGCGCCGGGAGCGCTCACGCCGAGCGCGCTGACCCCTGCCGCGCAGAGCGCGCCCACGCCACCGTTGGCAGCGCCGGCGAGCGCTCCGCTGGATGCCGCAGTCGAGCTGGCGCGCCGCCTGTCGGACTCGCTGCGGGGGCGCTTCCAGGAGCTCGCGCCGCGCTCGCCCGCGGCCTTGCTCGGCATCGCGCTCGGCCGCGATGTGGGTGGCGACTGGCCGGGTCGCCTCTCGCCGCAGCGCCTCTCGGACTTTTTCCGCGAGGGCGATCTGCTGCGCTCGCTCGATCTGCGGCTCGACAGCCTGCCGAACGCGCTCGGGGCCGCGAGCTTCTGTCGGGCGCTCGGCGTGCTCGGCGGAGCCTGGTTCGAAGCGCTGGCACCCGCGGACCAGCCGTTCGTGGTGGCGCACGATCCCTATGGAGCCAAGCGCCACGAGGCGGCCGCGTTGTTCGCGCTACTGCCGCTCAACCCGCAGTTTCTGATGCGCCAGCTGCAGGTGCCGCGCACGGCGCTGCCCGACGTGCAGCGCCAGCTGGCGCAGCTGTGGCTGATCGACCTCGGACAGGCGGCGTTCCGGCTGCGGCTCCGCCCCCATGCCCTCGCGAGCGAGCGGACGTTTCGCGAGGCCTTCAGCGAGCTCGCGAATCGGGACCTCGCGGTGTCGCTGCCGCCGGAGGTGGCCGGCGCGCTGTTTGCGCTCGATGTGGAAGATGAACAGCGGCTGCTCGGACGGGTGCTCGCGGTCGAGCGCGCGCGCGAGCTCACCGATGCGCACGACGAGGACTGGTTCCGCAATCCACGCGCGATCGAGCAGCTGCGTGCCGAAGCCCATCGACCACCGGCAGTGCGGGTCGAGATCGGCCGCGTCGAGGCGGCTCTGGGAGAAGCGACGCGCCGCCTGGACAAGCTGTTGCGCTGATGCGTTCGAGGCGCAAGCCCTCGGGTTGCCCCGTACACGTGCCCGTGCCCGTGCCCGAATCGGCTCGACAAAGGTCGTACCCGCGGGACCCCGAGCTTGCTGGCACCTTCGGGCACGGGCACGGGCACGTGTACGGGCACGGGTGAAAACGTGAATTGAGAGACAGCGCTAGAGCGCGACGCAGAGCAGCCAGATCACGCCGAAGAACCCCGCCACGGACGAGCCGACGGTGACGGCGAAGCCTACCAGCAGCACGCGCGTGAAGCGGTTCTGAAACCAATCCCGTAACGAGGCGACCTGACTCAGCCCCTCGCGGTCCGCCAGCGTGGGGCGACGCAACGACGCCTCTACATAGGCTGCGACACGCCCCGCGTCGGCTCGGGGCAGGAACGCCAGGAGCACCGAAGCGAGCGGCGCCACGAGCAGCGTGAGCAATCGTGCCCGCGCGAGCAACGCGGGCCCCAGCACGCACAGCGTGTGAATGAGCACGAGACCGATCAGCATGCGCCGCAGTCGCTCGCCCGAGCTCGCCACGTCCTCCGAGTACACAGCCAGGGCCGCGGCGGCGAGCCCGAGCAGCGGCAGAACCCAGCTGGAGAGCCGCCGCAGCCAGCTGGGTGCAGGGACCTGACTCAGCGCGTCGCGATCCACCGGGGTATGCAGGTAGCCGACCATGCCGCCGACGTGACCGGCCCCGACCACCGCGACCACGCATTGGCCCGGCGCTTCGCGAATGGCGCTCATCAGAAAGCGATCCCGCTCGTCGATGAGCGGGCGCTGCAAGCGCGGCATCACCTCCGCAAACTCTCGCACGAGCTCGCTGATGGTGTCGCGATCCTTGAGGGCCTCGACTTGCTCCTCGGTGATTTCGCCCTTCGCAAACAGCGAGCCTACGAGCGTGCCGATCAGCTGCACGCAGTCCCAGATGCTGAGCGCCGCCCAGGTGCGCTTCAGGGTGGCCTGAATGTCGCGATCGACCAGCAGCAGGCGCGCCCCGACCAGCGCGGCCTGGTCGATGGCCGCCAGCATTTCGGCCCCCGGACGCACTCCGAGCTTCTCTCCCAGCCGGCGCTGGTAGCTGGTGAGCACCAGGCTGCTCAACGAGAAGAGCATGCGGCGCTCGCGGATCACGGCGAAGATATCGAGATTTCTCCAACGTTTCGGATCAACCAACGCTTGATGGCGCGTAGCGTCGAGCTCCACGCACACCGTGTCCGGCGTCAGATCACGGATGACGCGGCCCACGTCGTCGACGCTGCGCTGCGACACATGCGCCGTCCCCACCAAGTAGAGGTCCCGGCCCTCGTAGCTGAGGTGCGTCACGCAATCTAGCGAAGCAACACTCATCCTGGACCTCCGAAGTACTCGTGGGGCTCCGCCGGCGCAAGCGGGACGAAGCGACGACCGTGGCAGTCGGCGCGCAGCCGACGGGCGCACGAGCGCGCTTGCGGGCGGACCGCCTCGGGGCGGACACTCTGCCCTGTGAAGCTCTCTGGACGCAGCGCCATCGATGCCACGCCGAGCCCGCTGGCACTGGCGCTCTCGGGCCTGCGCGAGCGCCATCCCGACGCCATCGATCTGACGCTGTCCAACCCGACGCAGGCTCGGCTTTCGTATGCTGCCTACCGACCGAGCAGCTTCGCGCAGGCGCCCGAGGAGCTCGCCTATGATCCCGATCCCCTCGGCGACCTGCCGGCTCGGCAGGCCATCGCTGCTCACTGGCCCAGTTGCCGCATTCGCCCCACGCCGGAGCAGCTCTTGCTCTTGCCGAGCAGCAGCGAGGCCTATCACTACTTATTTTTGCTGCTCTGCGACGCGGGCGACGAGGTGCTCGCTCCCGAGCCGAGCTATCCGCTGCTCGGGCATCTGGCACGGCACGCAGGCATCACGCTCCGCCCCTATCGGCTCTCGTATGACGGCGCCTGGCACATCGACCTCGACTCGGTGCGCAGAGCTCGTGGACCTCGGACGCGAGCCCTGGTCCTGATCAGCCCGAACAATCCCACCGGGTCGTACACGAGCCAGCTCGAGCTGGAGCGGCTCGCCGAGCTCGAGCTGCCGCTGGTGAGCGACGAGGTGTTTGCACACTACGCCTACGAGCTGCGGCCCGAGCGGCCGTCGAGCGCGTTCGGCGCGAGCGCCGCGCTCACCTTCTGCATCGATGGCTTGTCCAAGGCCGCGGGCTTGCCGCAGCTCAAGTTGAGCTGGCTGGGAGTGAGTGGCCCGACAGCGCTGGCACGGGAGGCGCGGGAGCGCCTGGCCTGGATCGCCGACACCTACCTGTCCGTGGCGACGCCGGTGCAGCGCGCCCTGCCGGGCCTGCTCGAGCGCGCGCCCGCGTTTCGCAGGGAGCTGCTGGAACGGCTGCGGAGCAATCGCGCCCAGCTCGAGCGCAGCCTGGCGGGTTCCGCTGCGTCCGTGCTCGCCTGCGAGGGGGGCTGGTATGCGCTGGTGCGCCTGCCGGATCTGGCGGACGAAGACGCCTGGGTGCTCGGGCTGCTCGAGCGCGAGCTGGCTACGCACCCCGGCTATTACTATGACTTTGCCGCAGGCTCGCCGCACCTGGTGCTCAGCCTGCTGCCGCCGCCCGATGTCTTTGAGCGCGGCTCTGCGATTCTGCGCCGCGAAGTGGAACGGCGAGTGGGGCAGCCCGGACGCTGAGGGCCGACCGGGCTCCCCAGGACAACGCGCTACTTGGGCTCGTCCTTCGCCGGCTGCTCGCTCGGTTGCAACGCGTTCTCCACCTTGTCTCCAGCGCGATCCAGCCCGCCGCCGGCCTTGTCGAGCGTCTGGTTCAGCTGGCGGCCCAGCTCCGCGATGCGCTGATCCAGGTCTTGCTTGGCCTTCTGCCACTGCGTGCTGCTGTCCGCCTTCAGCTGCGTCACCTGCTGGCGCGTGTCGTTCAGCTCCGCTTCGAGCTTCTGTCGCGAGCCCTCCAGGCCAGTTTGCGCTTTGGCTTTCAGCCCATTGATGGAGACCGACAGCTCCTGGAGCTTGACATCGGCCTGCGTCTTGAAGGCCCCCACCTCGCGGTCGAGCGCTTGCTTGGCGTCTGCTGCGCTCTCGCGCGCGTGCTCGCGCGCCTCACGCGTATCTTGCTCGATGCCGTCGACGGAGTGTTGACAGCCGAGCAGGCCGAGCAAGAGCAGGCAGCTCCACGCCGACAGGCAGGACAGGCCGTGGTTGCGGTTCATACCGCGCAGCCTAGCAGCTGAAGCCGACCCGCGACGAGTGCCTGTGCCGGCCGACCGCGCGGTAGGCCGATCAGCGGTGAGCCATGACGGACGTCACGTAGCCCACGAGCAGGCCCAGGGTCAGCAGGCACACCAGGCCCACGCAAAACCAGGCGCGCAGCGAGAAACCGGGCGCCGTCCGACGCTCGAGCGCCGCGTTGCTCGGCGGCGGCGCAGCGACGGGCGCAGGCGCCCGTTCCAGAACGGGCAGCACGCGAGACGCAGGCGGTGGGGGCTGGACGCAGATTTCGCCCAGATGCGAGCACGCCTCGAGGTCGGGCGGGCCCGCGGCGATCGGCATGCCGGTTTGCAGACAGCTGGCGTCGACGCTCGGTAGCGTGGGTTCCGGCACGCACAACGTGGCGACGGAGGAAATGCCCTGCACGACCTCGGCGATCTCCTGATGCGACGCCAATCGCGTCAGGTCGACTCGATCGAGCTGCGCGAGGATGCTGCGGCAATCTTGCGGGCGCAGCGAGACGTCGAGGTTCATCGCTTGCACCGCGAGCTCGAACAACGGCAGCGCCCACTCGGCGCCTGCCGGCAGGGTCAAGGGCGGCGGCGTCAGCCGCAGCCGGGAATGGCTCTGCTTGGCGAGAGAGCGTGCGCCTGGCTTGCGCTGCCCCGCATCGCGCTCGGGGCGCGCCAACGCCGCGGGCAGATCTCCGTCGTCGCTGCCGCCGGCTGCTCCAGAGCGCTCCGGCACAGACGCGTCCTCGAACAGACGCCGCCCCGCGAGGGCTTCCCACGCCAGCACGCCGAGGCTGAAGATGTCGGCGCGATGATCGCCCGGCGCATCCGGCACGGATAGCTCGGGCGCCAGGTACTCCGTCTCGAGCCCATCGAGCTCGGCGCCGCGCTTCTTGGCGGCGCGGACATCGACTCGGGCGACACCGTCCAGCCCGATCACGATCGTCGAGGGCGTGATCGTCAGGTGCGAGTACGCGGCCATCAGGCGCGGATTTTCATGCAGCCAAGCGAGCGAGATGGTCAGATCCAAGAGCAGCCGCACCCGCACTTCGAGCCGCAGTCGCTCGAGCACCTTGGTCTCGTAGAAGGCGTCGAGCGTCAGGCCGCGATCGGCGTGCCCGCCGATCGTGACTTCGCTACTTTGGGCCGCCAGCGCCGCAGGCACCGCCAACATCTGTCCGCTGCGCGCGGCAGGCGGCCTGCGCTGCGTCTCCGCGGGTTTGACGCGGGCTGTGCTTCGTTTCTGCATGCTCCCCGAGCGATCTGAACGGCGACAGCGCAGCAGGCTGGAGGCAATCACTGGAATCGGGTGCCGCTGCAAACGCGCGCGGAATGTAGCGCATCGGCGCAACACTGAACCGTTCCTAGCCAGAGTGTTCGGGGAGCGCACGCTGCTGCGCCGGCGTGGCACAGGCGTGCCTCAGCCACCCCCCTGGGTGAAAGTGCCCTGACCTCGGGCGCGGCGCGCCCACGCCGCCGCGAGCATCAGCGCCAGCGGCAGACCGCCGAACGGCCAGGCCGCAGAGGGCAAGGCCGCAGAGGAGACGGGGCTGGACGTGAGCGCGCAAGACCGCTCGGTTCCATCCGCGGGGTCGACGGTGGGTGAGACCTTGCGTTCCGGCGCCGACCCGGAGGCAGGTGCTGACGTGGCGGTCACGACTCGGGCGACCGAGAGCTCGGTGCCGGAGATGCACGTGGTCTCGGACGTGCAGATCCCCTGCGGCGGACAATAGTGTCCGCTCAGATCGCAGCACTGCGAGCCGGCGGGAGCGCAGCCTCTGCCGCACGGGATGTCGTAGCCGCCGCAGGTATTGCGACCGGCGTTGGCGCATTCGGAGGGCGCCGCGGCGCACGTACCATCGCCGCAGCAGAACGGCGTGGCTGCAGCGCAACAGCCCTCCTCCAGCAAGGGGCAACAATAGTCGGCGGCGAGGCAGCAGCCGCCGTTGTCACAGGCGGCGTAACCACCCGGGCAACTCTGTGCGCGCGCCGGCACCCCCCAGGTGGCCAGCGCCAGCAGCCCGAACGCCAAGAGCAGGCGAGCGGCCCCCTGCCTCGAGCGGCCCCGCTGGCTGCTTTGCGACATGCGATGTTTCGTCATTGCGATCTCGTTCCAACAGCAAGGCACCGGAACCGCGCTCAATAGAACACGGCGCCCAGGCCGAAGCTGATCGCCGTGGGCAAGTCCCCCACGTACGGCAGCCAGGTGAAAGCGGCGCGCAGCCCCGGCACGCGACCCTTGCGACCGGGCGCGACACGACCCCAATCCAGGGTCATGCGCAGGCCGCCGGGGTGAAACTTGCCGGTCGCGTCGAAGTCCGTGCTGCCAAAGAAGCGGACGTAGGTCGGCACCCAGGCCAAGCCGAACACGACGCCCGACCAGGGAGCACCGCCGCCCTCGGGGTTCCAACGACCGCTCGCAACGTGCGCGCCGAGGATCAGCGACGTCTGGTTCTCGAGAAATCTGGTCTGGTACTCGGCCCCCTCTTTCCAGGCGACCGAATGCAGCGAGTCACCCAGGCCCAGCTCGAGCTCCACCCAGCGCGACCCCGCGCCCTCGACCAGCCAGGCGGGGCCGCGGAAATGCAGGGAGACGGAGGCAGCGCCACCCCAACCTTCTCCCCCGTACCAGACCCCGCGATCGGCCAGGGTGTAGTGTTTGAACAGCGAGACTGCCTCGGCGCGCAGATCCCAGCCGAGCGAGACATCGGCCCAGGCGTCCTCGGCGGGGCGGGGCGTTTCGCTCGCGAGCTCATCCGCGCAGCAGGGCGCGAGCAGCGCGACGTTGGGCTCCACCTTGCCAGCGGCGGCGCGCGCCTCCGCCGCATTCTCGACCCGATTGATGCTGCGCCACGGGATGGTGCGCACGCCCTCGATGCCGAGCAAGAGCACGTAGTTGTCGGGCTCGACGCGCAGCAGCGTCCCGCGCAGGCGCGTGCCGTCGCGCAACCAGACGCTGTCGGCCAGACCCGGACGCGGGCCGGGCTCCGGTCGGGCTGCAGCGCGCTTGGCAGCGCGGGCGGGCGCGCGCCCCGGCACGGGAGCAGCTGCGGGCGCACGCGCCGGCACGGGAGCAGCTGCGCGCGTGTAAGTAGCCGGGGCCTCCGCAGAGCTCGGCGGGACTACCGGGGCAGTCGCCGGTGCCTGCGCCCGAGCCAGCGCGGACGTGAGCAAGACGAGCGCCCACCCGCTCAGTATGGAACGGCGATCATGTTGCAAGGCGGCGGGTTCTCCGGATGAAGCTCGATGCGGGCCTGCTCGAATGCCTGTGAGACGATGCCAGTGCCCGGCGAGCGCTCGGGCTCGGCGAGGGGCGCGCCGAGCGCCTCGGCTCCGCCCAGCGCGTGATACGCGACCCACATGCGGCCGCAAACTTCGCTCGCTCGATCGCTGCCGAGCGGCGCATCGCCCAGGGCCTCGCAGCCCCAGTCTCGTTCGGGCACGCAGCTTTGATACAACCAGGGCCCTGGCGCCAGATCGAGGCTGGGGCGGTTCCAGCGCCATTGCACGTAGTGCTCGATGGTCTCGAAGGTGTAACCCTGTGCTGCCAGACCATCGATGATCCCGGGCAAGGCGTCGCGCGTCGCGCTGTGCGTGTCGTGCATGAGCACCAGCAGGCCACCCCCGTTGAGGGTGTAGTCGTTCACGAGCACCGTCTGTGTCAGGCGCTCTATCTTCACCTCGAGGGGCGGCGGATTGGCCGTGGGCACGGGCATCCGGGTGCGCGAGAAGGACTCACCGATCGCCCAGTCCGCGGCGTCGCCCGAGGACACGTTCCACATGATGTTCAGGCCATGGTTGGCGATGCGCTGCGATGCTTCTGGCGTCGACGGGCCAACGAGACCGGCAAACCAGGGCGAGCCGTAGGGCGGCCGAAACAGCGTGAGCAGCTCGGGCTGGCCCCCCGCTCGCACCAGCGCCTGGCTCACCAGAAGCTCGTTCTCATCGATCTCGCTCGAGATCTGCGCGTTCGTGACGTGCGCGAGGTCGACGTGATTGACCGTGTGGTTGGCGATCTGATGGCCTTCGTCTAGCTCGCGCTTGAGCACGTCTCGGAACACGATGGTCTGGCCGTTCGGATCCACATAGGTCGCGTCCAGACCCGCCTCCCCTTTCAGCTGCTTGGCAGTGACGAAGAACGTGGCGCGCACGCCCTTGTCTCTCAGGATGTCGAGGAACGTGTTCGTCCACTCCGACGGACCATCGTCGAACGTCAGGTACGCCACGCGCGGGGGCAGCGCGTTGGGCGCGCCCGGGTAGCCCACACCGAAGGGACGCACGGGCGAGTACATTTCGCTCTGGTCCCCGGCGGGGGGAGCGCCCTCGGGGCAGGCCCCCGGGGCTGCGCCCTCGCTGCCTTCCGGTAGCCCTGGCCGCGCCCCGGCTTGATCCGGAGCGCAGCGGCCGCCCGCGGGCGGTCTCACCTCCATGGCCCGGGAAGGCGGAGGCGCTGACGCCTGGACGCTGGGTGTGAGCTTCGGCCCGGAACAACCCGTACCCAGACCTGCGCTCAGAGCTCCCAGTGCTACAGCCAGGGCCCGGCGGATCTCCCAGCGGGCAGACGATTTCGCGTTGCTTGCAGCGTGCATGCGGCCTCCCATCAGTGGCCCGGTCTCGCCGCGCGCAGCTGCACGTCGAATTGCCCATTGTCCGAGCGCAAGCCCACCGGCCCCTCGAGCCGAGCGGCGGCGGCCGGCAAATGCCCACGCCAGTGACTGACGCCATCCACCTGCACGTCCAGCTGCAGCTGCGACGACGCCGACGCGAGCAAGGTCGCGCGCAGCACGTGTCGTTGCCCGAGCACGAGCTGTGGCAACGGCCGCGACTGCTCCGGCTCCAGGCTCACGTAACCGCGATCGGCACATTCGCTGTGCTGGTGTTGGCCCGGATTGCTCTTGACCGACACCACCAGGCGCGGCAGCGGTTCGATGTGCCACATCACGTAGACCAGATTGCAGCCGTCCTCCGCGCGTAGCTCGAGCCCGATCTGACGGCGGAGCTCACCCGAGCGGAGCGGCACGCGCACGGCGGTCGGCCCCAGATACGCGAACGAAAGCTCGACCGACGCGCGCGGCTGCCGCCCGACCCAAGCTCGCAGCAGGGGCGAGCGAATCAGGAATCGATCCGGGCTGGCCTCGCCGCCGCCCGAGCTGCCCGGCTCGGTCTCGATGCTGCCGGCGGTGACCACGAGCTCTCGCAGGGCGACGGGGGCGAGCGGCGACTCGCCGCCCGATGCGTCTGCCGCTGCCGCTGGCGTCAAATGGCCAGCGCCCGCGGCGCAGCCGCCGACCAGCAGCAGCACGAACTGACTAACGCTGCGTGCGGCCATGCGAGCTCCGACCCGAGCGCCGAAACCACTCCGAGCGCGGCGGGATGATCTTTCGTTGCTTCTGCTTGGAAGTAAAGCCCACGAAGCCGCTGGAGGTCCACTGGGTCTCACGCCAGCCGAACCAGAACTTGCCGAACGGCACGTCTCCGACCAGCACCGAGCGCAGCGCGAGCAGGAACGCGCGACGCACACGATAAAAGAGCGCAATGCGCGTCGAGCCACCGCGAATCAGCGTGGCCTCGGGAGCGAAGCCCGTGATGTTGCCGGAGAGGAAGACGTCGTGGACGTAGCCCAGTGCGGCAGGCATCCAGCCGAAACACAACGTGTACACGGGCACCAGGGGCAGCGCGAAGCACAAGCGCCAGTAGTGGCTCTCGCCGTTCATCAGCAGGGTGACGAGCGTGAGCATGGCCGCGATCACCACTTGCGTAAAGTACGCCAGCACGATCAGGGTGATCCTGCGCGAGTCGTAGACGAGGGCCGGCAGCAGGAGGTACGCGACCACACCGACCAGGAGCGAGCGCAGCAAGAGCG
>Ga0068867_100004077_pt1 | contig 10281 bp, 9 predicted proteins | sample KBSMisM32_FD_65649 | JGI IMG/M metagenome (GOLD analysis project Ga0068867, IMG submission 65649) | Miscanthus rhizosphere microbial communities from Kellogg Biological Station, Michigan, USA - KBS Miscanthus M3-2 | ecosystem: Host-associated > Plants > Roots > Rhizosphere > Soil ...
GCGAGTGCGGACCGGCATGCGAGGGCGCGTCAGCATATCGACGCGATTCGGGCGCGCCGCTGTTGGCGTTGACGCGGTTGAGTTTGAAACAGCCGTGCTGGGCGCGCGACGGCGCCTCGACGGTATTTGGTTACGACGATGATGCAGGACTTACGAAAGCGGCATCAGCCCGGCCGTTATCAACGCCCGCGCGCGAGTTCGGCTCCGATCTGATCGGAGTCAGCGACGTGAAAGCCGACAGTCAGCAGCAAAGTCGCGAGCAGCAGACCTGCGGCTGAGATGTAGGGAGTCGACTCGCCGAGGTGTTGAAGCGAGGCGTTGCCCCAGATCGGCCCGATCGTACGGCCGAGGCTCTCGACCGCGCTCGCCGATCCCTGCACGCGCCCCTGCTCGTCGCCGCGCGCCACCAGGCTGACCAGGCTCGACATCGTCGGATGCCCGAACCCCATGCCGATTGCGACCGGTACGAGCGCCAGCGCAAAGGTGCCGACACTGTGAGCCGCCGCGACCGCAATCAACCCGAACGTGCCGAACGCCAGTCCGGTCAGGAACGTCGGCTTGTCGCCGAGGCGATGCACGACGTGCCGGATGAAGCCGCCCTGGATGATCGCGCCGAGCAGACCGAACGCGGCGAAGAGATACCCGGTCTCGACCGGACCGAAGTGGAACCGAAGCGCGGCGAACAGCGACAGCGTCGTCTGGAACACGGCGAAGGCGAGCCAGTAGATGAAATCGATCGCGAGCACGCGGCGGATGAGCGGGCGGTGCAGCAGCGCGGGCAGCGATCGCAGCGGGTTGCCGGTGCCGGCTTGCGCGCGATGGACGGTTTCGGGCAGCCACATCCACGCCATCACTGCGGCGACCAGGGTGATGCCGGCGGCCGCCCAGATCGGGGCGGTGTAGCTGATGCCGGCGAGCATGCCGCTCAACGCCGGCCCGAGGATGAACCCGAGGCCGAACGCTGCGCCGATCAGCCCGTACGCCCGGGCGCGATCCTTCGGTTCGGTGACGTCAGCGACGTAGGCGCGCGCGGTGGAGATGTTGCCGCCCGACAGGCCGTCGACGATGCGCGCGAGAAACAGCATCCAGACGCTGTGCGCCAGCGCGAGCATCACGAAGCTGATCACGGTACCGACCAGGCTGAAGATCAGCACCGGCCGCCGGCCGTGGCGATCGGAGAGATCGCCCAGCACCGGCGCGGCGACGAGCTGGCACAGCGAGAACACGGCGAACAGCAGGCCGATGACGAACGGCGAGGCGCCGAAGGTGACGGCGTAGAACGGCAGCAGCGGGATGATGATCCCGAAGCCGACGAGATTGACGAAGATCGTGAGGAAGATGATGAGGAGAGGACGGGTCACAAGCGTCTTCACATTCTATACAGAAGCGGTGAAGACGGGGCGGGGTCGTTTTATGGCCGGCGCAACATGAACGCAAGCAGGCCGGCAATGACGCTGATTTCGCCGATCCAGAAGAGGAACGACCACTTCAACATTTCCACGCGGGTCGTCGCCAGCTCCTGACGGAGCGACATCAGCCCCTCGTGGAGGCCGCCGCGCACGTCCTCGCGCAGCGCTGACACTTCTTCTGTCAGCCGCCGCTCGAACCTGTCGGCCGCGACGCTGAGCACCTGTTCACTCCATTCCTTCCGATCTGAATCGAGCAGCTCTATCAGTCCAAAAGTCGCATCGTCGCCGAGCCGCGTACGAAGCGCGGCGGGCACTCGACCGGACGCCATCGACATCCATCCCTTTCTCTCGACTGCAGACGACGATGGCATCGTCTAGAGGGCCTGTCAAGACGCCGCGTCAGATGTGTGCAACGAGCGGATCGTGGAGCCTGTGCCCGTGCTCGAGGAAGGTCAGGATCAAATCGGCGGTCACCGGCGCGCGGCGGAATGCGTCGTCGCCAATCGCATCGGCGATCGCGTTCAAGACGGATCCGTACCCCGCGCCCACCGGCGGCTCGCCGACGCCGCGCGCACCGGTCGGCGTTTCGGGATCGGCCATGCCGAGCGCCTCGGTCCGCATCGTCGCGGGAATGTCGAGGATGGTCAGCGGCTTGTTGTGATGGAAGCGCCGCGCCAGCGTCACGCCGTAGTGCTGGTCGTACACCCACTTCTGCTGCCGTGCGTGGCCGATACCGAGGTTGATGCCGCCGAGAATCTGCCCGTGCAGGCTGCGCGGGTTGACGACGGTGCCGACGTCGGCAACGGCGAGATAGTCCACGATTTGCATCACGCCGGTCTCGACGTCGACCTCGACCTCCGCGAAGCCGGCGACGAATGAATAGGTGTCGCCGTCGCGCGGGTAGGCGTCCTTGGCGACGCCCATCAGACCGGTGCCGGCCAGCGCCGACGCCGATGTCCTGGTCATCGGATGGATGTCGGCGGGCAGCTCGTGGCCGTCGTACCTGCCGCCGAGCGCGATCGCGCGCGATGCCGCCTGTGCGTAGGTGAGGCCGCGCGAGGGATTGCCGCGGCGGAAGACGCGCATGTTGCCGAGCTCGTAGTCGGCGGGCAGGCCGCCGAGATCCTTCGCGGCGATCTCCTGCAGCTTCAACCGCGCGTCGACGGCGCCGGCGAGGTTGGCGCGGGTCATCGCGTGGGTCGTCTGACTGCCGACCGACATCGCCGACCATGGGATGTTCTTCGCGGTGCTGCCCCAGTTGACGATCACCTGATCCCACGGCATCGCCAGCACGTCGGCGGCAACGCGCGCCAGGTCGATGCACGAGTGAGTGCCGAGGTTGCCGACGCCCGACTGGACGTAGAGCTTGCCGTCGGGCCGCAGCGTCATCAGGCCGTCGTAGCCGATCGAGCCGGCGCCGTGCGGGCCGACGGCGACGCCGATGCCGCGCACCTTGGTGCCGCGCCGCTGTCCGGCACGCGCTTTCCGCTCATTCCAGTTGAACAGCTCGGCGCCGCGATCGAGCGCCTGCTTCACGAACGCGCTGGTGATGTGCGGCCGCTGCCCGTTCGGCCGCGGCGCGCCATAGAGCGCCTTGCCCTCGGGCGAGTTGAGGCGGCGAATCGCCAGCTGGTCTAGCCCGAGCTGCTTCGCCGCCTTCGTCACCACCGGCTCCATGATCGCGTTGGCCTGCATCGGCCCGGGCGAGCGCTGTTGTGATCGCGGCGGCGTGTTGGTGATGACGGCGAGGCCGCGCCAGCGCATCGCCAGCGGCTGCCAGATCAACGAGGCGGCGTTCCCGGCCGAGCGATGATCGCCCATCGGCCCGTATGGACCGTTGTCCTCGACGATGAAGAGATCGAGCGCGGTGATGCGGCCGTCGCGGCGGAACCCGGCGCGCGCGCGCCCGACCATGCCGGTGCGGGCGCGGCCGATATAGTGCTCCTCTTCGCGGCTGATGCGCATCATCACCGGCGCGCCCGCCTTCTTCGAGAGCAGCGCCGGGACGACCATCGAGATCGCGCCGGCGCCCTTGCTGCCGAAGCCGCCGCCGCAGTACTCGCTGACCAGCACGATGTCCGCCGCGTCCATCTTCAGCCAGTTCGCCAGCGGATCTATCGTGCGCGCCACGCTCTGGGTCGACCCGTGCAGGAACAGCTTGCCGTTCTGCCAGTAGGCCATCGCGCTGCGCGATTCCATCGGCTGGTGGCCTGAGGACTGCACGACGAATGTCTCGTCGACGATGATCGCCGCCTCCTTGAAACCAGCGTCGACATCGCCGTAGGACCATTGCTCGGAGGCTTCGGCCATCGGCAGCGCGCCTGCAGGCGCCGACGCGAAATCCTGATCGGTCCACTTCAAGGTGCGCAGCGTCGGGCGCGGCGGCGGCCCGGACGCGCCGGGCGCCGGCGGCGGCGCCGGGTTCCACACGTTGCCCTCGGTGCGGCCATTCGCACCGGCCGGGCGCAGGCTCTCGACCGGGTCGACGACGAACGGCAGCGGCTCGAGGTCGAGCTCGATCCGCTCGATCGCCTCGGCGGCAGTCGTTTCATCGACGGCGGCGAGGGCGAGGATCGGCTCGCCCTGGTAAAGCGGTTCGTTGGTCAGCGCGCGCTCGGCGCCGCGCAGGTCGGGCAGATCGTCGGCGGTGAGGATCGCTTTGACGCCGGGCATCGCGAGGGCGGCGCGGGTATCGATGCCACGGACGCGCGCGTGGGGCATCGGGCTCAGGAGGAGCTTGGCAAACAGCATCCCGTCGGCGCGGTAGTCCTCGGCATATTTGGCACGGCCGGTCACCTTGGCCACGAGATCGGGCGGCGTATAGTTGGTGCCGACGAGCTTCTGTTCGGGCATAAGTCCCTCGGATTCGCCAAATTATAGCCGGATAGCCGGTGCCGCAGACCGTCTCGCAGACCGTCTGCGACACCGTCTCCGAGACGGTCTCCGACACCGTCTGCGAGACGGTCTGCGACACCGCGCGCGACGCTAGCGATCCGGGCGCGTTGGCTGGGTGATGACCGCGGACACGCGCGCGAGCAGTTCTGACGATGAATCAGCCATGGCGTCGTAGTAGCCGACGAACCTCCGCGGCTCCGGCGCGTCGTACCGTTTCAGGTTCTGCGCCCATCTGAAGCCGATGGTCTGGAATCGCAGCTCGACCTCGATCCGCATCGGCCCGTCGCGTCCGGTCAGGCCCACGCTGTAGCGGACGCGATCGCTGCCGCCGCCGAAGTCCTCGTCGGCGGCCGCGTCACCGACGACGGCGATTTCGTGTGCGGCAGTCGTCTTGTCGAAACCGCGCGGGAGCAGGCGGTTGTCTTTCACGTAGCGCACGGCCGTCAGCAAGCCGGTCGTTGGCGTGCCCGACGCATCGACCATCATCGACTCGTAGATTTGCACCTGGTCCGCCCGATCGATGCGCCGGTAGTGCGGCTCGAACGCCGCGGGATCCGTATCGCTCGCGTTGCCGGCAATCGAACCGGAGGCCTCGAGCCCGCCCGACTCGAACACCGCGGCACCGGAGCGATCGCGAACCGTGACGTGCAGCCACGCGCGCCGCGACGGATAGCCGGTCGGCAGCTTGTGCCCGGTCAGGTTGCGCACGACGACGTCGAAGTCGAGCGTGCCGGCGGCGGTGTCCGCACGCTCGATCGCCACCGCGGCGGTTTCATCCCGCAGGTTGCCCACGGTCTGGTGCACGCCCTCGGCGACCTCCGCCGGCAGTGCGTCGACGCCGAGCTCGGATCGATAGCGATCCAGCATGCGCAGCATGAACGCGTTGCCGCCGATGAAGTTGTGCCGCGCCAGCCCCTGCCGCGGCTGGCCGAGCACCGACGACACGGGCATCTCTCCCGCGACCGGGCGCATGTGACACGCCTGGCAGCTGCGCGCCTCGACGCTGAACGCGCTGTGCCGCCACTCGAGATAGGGCATCTGCTCGGGGAGCTCGCCGATGGCCTCGCCGCCCGGGCCGAGCGCGGTCGTGAAGAGCGTGTGGCAGGTGGCGCACAACTCCGACTGCCGCACGTGAGCCGATTCGGCCGGACGGAAGCGCGTGGCCGAATGCATCAACACGCTCAGCCCGGAGTCGACGTCGAAGGGCCCGAAGATCGCACGCGCGCCCGCAGGGTCGCGCGACGCGCCGAGCGGCCGCGCGGCATCGACGATGTAACCGCCCGTGAAGCTGGCGGGCGTGCCGAGCCCTTCCGCGGTGATCTGATGGCAGATCGTGCACGACACGCCGTCGTGCGCGAGGCGGTCGTCGCGGTCGCTCCGGTCGGCGACCGGGAGATGCGCGAAGACGCGGCCCTGTCCGCCGCGGCCGCGCGCCTCGGTCCGGGCCATCGGCATGTGGCAGATCGCGCACTCATCCTGGATAGTCGCGGCGGCGGCCGGATGATCCAGCGTCTCGCGCCGCACCGCTGCCTGCCAATAGGGATCGCGCGAGGAGTTCGCCATCATCGACGCGCGCCAGCCGGCGCCGATCGAGACGTCTTCGCCCTGCGCTGTGCGCAGGCCGTTGTGGCAGGCCAGGCAGTCGTCAGCCGTCGTGAACCAGTGCGGCGCGGATCGCGGCGGGGCTGCGGCACCGCCGCCGCCGCCGCTCGCGGACGCGGCAGCGATCGTGAACCAGGCGGCAGCGGCGACGGCCAGGAGCGGCGCCCGCGTCACCGCGTTCTCCAGTTCGATCGCAGGCCGCCGTCGAACCAGTCCCACAACAGGTAGATCATCAGCGTCTTGCCGCGGCTCTCTGGCTGCTTCACCGGGACCCGCAGGCCGCCGCTGACGAGGACGTGCTGCAGCCCGCTGAGGCTGACCTGCAGCTGCGGCACGACGTCCCACTCGGTCGGGGCGCCCGGCGCCTTCGCGGCGAGCAGTTCGACCATCGGCGACCACGCGCGGCCCCACCGCGCGGCGGTGAACGTGCGGCCGAACGCCGTCCGCCAGTACCCCTCCTTGCTCGCGACGTCCTGGTTGGCCGGCACCTCGAACCCGGCATGCACCTGCACGAACGCCGCGCCGGGGAGCGCCTGTCCGACCATGCCGAACCCTTCGAAGATCGTCACGCCGCCGCCGAGACCTTGCTTCTCGCTGCCGGTCGGCAGCGTCACCTCGCCGCCGCCGCTGACGATCAGGCCCCGCGCCAGGTTGTCGTACAACGCGTACTTCCACGCGAGATTGACGTCGCCGATGCCGCGGTTCCACGCGCCGGCGACGTCCCGCCGGAAGCCGAGCGGCACGTTGATCTCGTACTGTGCGCGCCGGCCGAGGCGATGCTCGAAGAGAAACTCCTGTTCGATGTCGGTCTCCTGGCCGCGGTGGATCGCGGTGGTGAACACCGCCTCGTTTTCCGGGAACGCCTTCTCGGTGAAGAAGGCACGCGGGAAATTGAGCTCGCCGCGCGGCCAGGACGGCTCGGCGCAGAAGCCGCGCAGCCGGCCGATCAACCCGTCGATCTCGGCGTCCGACAGCAGCTCGCCGAAGGCAGGCATCCGCCGATCGAGGCCGCGGATTCTGCCGCCCTTGTGGATGACCGACGACCAGTCGAGATCGGCCTCAGGGGTGGTGAAGGCGCAGTCGGTGAAGTCGGGCAGCGGCGTGTCGAAGCCGACGACGGTCCGCGGCTGACCCTTGCCGTCCTGACCGTGGCACGCCGCGCACCCCGCTTGATACAGCTGGTCGGCGGTCATCCCCTCCCGGCTCGATTGCGCCCGCGCCGGCGCCGGCCGCAGGGCGACGGACGCGAGGGCCAGGATCAACAGGGAGCGGCGCCGCACGATGGCGCCCATGATACGCGAGCGGGTCAGCGGCGCGACCGCGTCCGCCGGTGCGCTTCGTCCTCGACCGCGGCGACGACCGCCTTGAAGCCGCGCACGTCCTCGGGGGTGATGCGGCGGCCGACGGCGCGTTCGAGCGCGGCCAGGTGGCGATGCACGCGCCCCGCCGCCCGGCGTCCCCGTGCGGTCGGCGTGATCAGGAACGTGCGCCGGTCGTCCAGGCCGACCGCGCGGGTGATGAAGCCGCGGTCGGCGAGGCGGTCGAGGATGCTCGTGAGCGTCGACCGCTTGTGCGCGAGCCCGCGGTGCAGGTCGGCGATGGTCGCCGGACCGGACGAGGCCAGCAGCGCGAGGATGTGCGCCTCGCCCTGCGACAGCGCGTCGTCAGGCAGGTTGGCGAGGTACAGGCCGATGCGATGGGTCGCCCGGTGGATGGGGGGCACGAGGCGTAACGGCAAGGAGCTCCTTGTCCAGCAGCCGCGGAAACGCGCGCGCGACGTCGTCGAAGCCGGCGTCGGGCATCACCGCGTGCACGGCGGCGAGCTGATAGATCCAGAACGCGGTGATCGCGTCGGAGTATTTTTCCGCATCGCCGACCGAGGCGGCAAATCGCTTCAGCGTCGCCGCCATGCGCGCCAGCGCCTGCTCGACGCCGGCCGATTCGTGGAGGTAGACCCAGGCGACCCGCAGGTGCGAGGCATGCGGGAAGCCGGCGGCCGGCGGCTCGCAGCGCTCCAGCGCGCGGGCCAGTGCGACGTCTTCGGCTGCAGTCATGTTGTTACGATATCGTATTATGCGAAAACGAAGAAGAGAAAAGAAGGGGGCAAGGCGGGAAGGCTGAAGAGCGGGAATGAAAGGCCGAAGGTAAGGTTGAAACACTGAAAGCAGGGCGTGATGGCTCGAGTCCGACGCCGCGGCCCTTCGAGCCTTGCTTCCAGCCTTCCCACCTTCTACCTTCCCACCTTGCCTTTCCGCCTTTCCGCCCTTCAGCCTTCCAGCCTTGCTTCTTGCACCTCGTTCGGGTAAGGTTTTTGCCACAGAAAACCGGCTGCCAGCGTGTGCGCCCTCCAATCTGCGCGTCCCTTCAATTTCTTCCACAACACAGGAGAGAGTTGATTGCCCGTCCGTTTGTTCGTCGGTAATCTCGCCTACAGCACCACCGAAGCGGATTTGCGGAACTACTTCGGGACCGTTGCGCCCCCCTCCCAGGTCGTGCTGCCGGTCGACCGGGAGACCGGGCGGCCCCGCGGCTTTGCTTTTGTCGAGTTCGTGGATCGTGCGCACGCCGAGCAGGCCATCCAGAAGTTCAACGGCCAGCCCTTCAATGGCCGTCCGCTCGCCGTCAGCGAGGCGCGCGCCCGCGAGGACCGCGGCCCTGGCGGCCCTCCCCGTCCGGGCGGCTTCTCGTCGGGCCCCCGGCCCGGGGGTGGCGGCTTCGCGCCGCGTCCGCCCGGCTCGTTCGGCGGGCCGCGGCCGTTCGACGGCGGCGGCGCCGGCCCGGGCGGCGCGCCGGCGCGCAACCGCAACTTTGGACCTGATGCCAAACCTCAGCGAGGGGGCGGGGCGAAGAACAAGAAGAAGGGCGAGGACAAGCCGCGCGGGCCCATCCCGCTGAAGAACACCGGCCGCTCGTTCAGCCTGGACGACGTCGACGCCCCAGACGAGGCGCTGCCGGACGATATCGACGATATCGCCACCAGCAAGCACGAGGACCTCGACGAGGACGAATAGGCCGTCCTGGCTGATGGCCCTGGCTGATCGTCAGCCCGGGCCATCAGCTCCTCCTCACCAGCTGCCGGACACGAAGTCGAAGGCTGCCGTCGTCGTCGCCATCACGTTGTGGCTGACGGCAGCAACGCCGATATAGACGGTCGGCCCCATCACGATCGTGTCGGTGCCCACCAGGACCCAGCTGACACCGTCCGCCGACTGATAGGCATTGAAGGTGTTGCCAATCCGTTCCAGCTTCACCCAGTACGGCGCCTTGTTGAGCGTGCCGGGCTGGTTGAGCGTGACCGCCGCCGGCGTCTGCCGGCGCTGGAACGCCGTCCCCTTGCCCTGCATCACCTGCATGTAGGCGTTCGGCGAATCGGGCTGCAGCGTCTCGCGAATCATCACCCCGCCTTTCGCCGAGGTCGACGTGTTCTGGATGCTCCGCAGCCGGGCGACGATGAATCCGTCGCCCGTGAGCGTGCGGTAGGCATAGTGGAACGCGTCGGCCGTGCCCCAGACGTCGTTCCCTGCCGCCTTGACCGCGAAGGTGCCGGTGGCCGCATCGAAGGTCGCGTCGCCGGTGAACCCGACGGCGCCGACGTCCTCGTGCGCCCAGCCGTCAGGCAGCGGGAGCGTGGCCGGCGCGCTGGCTGGCGGCGTCGGCGTCCCTGGCGTCACGGTGACGTTGTCGAAGGTCGATGTCGACGTCTTCGTCGGGCTCGTGCTCGAGCCGCCGAGGCCGATGTAGACCTCGGGCGCCATCGCAATCGTGTCGCTGCCGAGCCAGGTCCAGGTCGTACCGTCGATCGACTGATACGCAGTGAACGTATCCCCCGCCCGGTCGAGCCGCAGCCACCGCGGCGCCGCGATGTTGGTCAAGCCGGGCGTCGCGAAGGTCGATCCGCCGGACGCGCGCCGCCGCTGGAAAGCCAGCGCCTTGCCGCCGGCGAGGAAGGCAAACGCGTTCGGCGAGCCGGCAGCAAACGAGGCGCGGATCATCACGCCGGCGCGCGCCCACACGTTCGTGTTCTCGAGGCTCTTCAGCCGCGCGACGATCGATCCGTCGCCGCTGAGCGGCTGATACGCGAAGTACATCCCGTCGGCCGTGCTCCAGATGTCGCCCGAGTCGCCGACCACTTTGAACGTGGAGGTCGCCTCGTCGAAGCTCGCCAGCCCGTTGATGCCGACGGTGCCGACGTCGGTTCGCAGCCACGGCGACGGCAGCGGCGGCGGGCCGCCGCCGGCGGCGCCGCTGATCGTGCTGCCGAGCACGGTGGCGTCGTTCTTCAGCGACCCGGGCGGCGTGCGCGTGTAGAAATCCGGGCTGAGGACGATCTGATCCACGATCGCGCCGTCGGTGCGCTGCTGCACCCGGATCGTGT
>Ga0068867_100004089_pt1 | contig 10256 bp, 9 predicted proteins | sample KBSMisM32_FD_65649 | JGI IMG/M metagenome (GOLD analysis project Ga0068867, IMG submission 65649) | Miscanthus rhizosphere microbial communities from Kellogg Biological Station, Michigan, USA - KBS Miscanthus M3-2 | ecosystem: Host-associated > Plants > Roots > Rhizosphere > Soil ...
AGGCCATGCTCCGCGACCCCGGCCTCGAGCGCGGCCTTGAACGCCGGGAAGCTTGTCGCATCCAGTGTCTCGAAGCCGGTCGCCCGTTGGCGGTAGAAGGCCGTCCCACCGGCCTCGCCGCCCGACAGATAGATGAGGATCGCGATGCGGTCGCGCTCCAGGCCGTCGACGTGCGGCAGGCGCTGGATCGGCGCCAGCGCCTCTGGCGGCGTCGCAAGGACGGAGAAATAGCATTCGTACACCGGCGGCACCGGGTTCACCTCGAACGTCTCGGTGAGCAGCGGCTCCAGCTCGGTCCGAAGCGCCTGCGATGCCTCCTCTGGGAACAGCGCGCGGATGCCGGGATAGTGCGCGCCGATCCGCCCATACTCGGCCTGTGCCGCCAGCTCCCGCCAGTGATCCGGATCCGCCAGCACCTCGTCGATGACGATCACCGGCTGGCGCTCCTCGCCCTGGTGAACGACGCGGATATCCGCGGCCGGGTTGAGGATCGGCCGCGACAAGAGTTCAGGCGTTCTCGACCGCATAGTCGTCACCGTAGAACTTGCTCGTGCTGCGCGTGTGGAACGCGATCGCCTTCACCGGCTCATACTTTGGCTCGCCTAGGCCCGGCAGCACCTCGAGCGTCTCGCCCTCCCAAACATACACCGCCATCGGGAACGACACGCGTGCCGCGCTCCTGTGCGATCCGTCGCTGGGCTTGCCGACGCGGTGCGTGGTCGAGGGCAGCAGGTCGTTGGTGATCCGCTGCATGTAATCGCCGGTGTTGATGATGATCGACCCATAGGGCGCGCGCATCCGCACCCACTTGCCAGACCGGTGATTCCACACCTGCAGCCCGTCGACCTTGCTCGCGGGGAGGATCGTGAACAGGTCGACGTCCTCGTGGCCAAGAAGCCGCCCCGCGCCCGAAGCGTCCTGCTCGCGGCTCATCGGTGGATAATAGTTGGCGCGGAGGCCGAAGTTCGTCTGCGTCAGCTTCGCGTCATAGGCATGGGCGTCGGTGCCGATCCCCTGCAGCATCGCCTGGGCGAGCGGCTTGAACAGACGCTCATGAGCATCGACCAGCCGCCGGAACCGCCGCTCCTGTTCGGCCTTCGGCCAGAAATCCTCGGGACTGAACGGTACGTTGCGCACCTGCGGGATGTCGAACGCGCGGCGGCACCACACCCAGCCTTCGACCAGGTCAGGGTGGATGTCGCTCGTCTCCTCGATCGGGAAATATCCTTGATTTACAGAGCCATAGCGCGTCGCGCGGAAGCGCATCCGCTCCTCGACGGTGGTCGTTTCGAACAGCTCCGTCACCGCCTCGTGCATCTCGTCGTAGAGCGCGACGTCGACCCCGTGCCCGGTCAGCACCGCGAAGCCTATCTCACTGAGCGCATTGGCAAAATCCTCGGCGAAGCGCGCCTGGTCACCGGCACCGCCCTTCAGGAACGGCTCGAAATCGAGCGTTGCAATGCGATAATCCTCGTCGAATTCGTCAGAATCGCTCTCGGCCAGCCGATACGTATGTGCCTTGCGAACCTGGTCGTACCGCTCGAACTCGCGGTTGAGGGCCTTAACGTCGCTCATTGCGCAGCCAGCGGCGCCGTCGCGCCGAGCGCCTTATGTTCGCGATGTCCCCTGATCGCCGCGCGCGCCATCACGATCGCCGTATAGAACACGACGACCGTGATCACATAACGGAGCACGTCGACGTTCATCGACTTTACGATCAGCGCCGCCACCAGCACCGCCGGAATCCCGCCGAGCGTCAGCCCGACGACGATCCGAAGGTCCAACTCCGGCACCTTGATGAAGCGCATGCTCGACCCCGCGCCCATCAGCGACGCGCCCGACGCCATGATCGGGAAGCAATAATGCGGGTCCATGCCCATCAGGCTGAACATGACGAGGCTCGGCGCATAATTGCCGACGCCGAAATTGGCGAGCACCCCAAGCACGAAGCTTACCGCGATGCCGACGATCGTCAGCCCCAACGGCAGGCTTGAAGCGGTGCCGCCCACCGGCATCAACCCCACGATCCCGATCACATAGGCTGTTCCCGCAAGGGTCAGGCCGACCGCGACGATCGCCTGCACGATCCACGCTTTCGCGCGCACGACCAAAGGTGCGCCCATCAGGCCGCCGGCGAAGGTCGCCATTGCCGCTCCGAACAGCAGGACCGGATCGACCTTCACCCCAAGCAGGATCAGGAAGACGATGCTTTCGGCCATCGCCGGAGGCGTCAGCCCGGCCAGCATGGTCGGCGGGATCAGCTTGTCGGGCACGGCCTTGCGGAACTTCATCCACGCGGTCGTCTGCGCGAAGGAGCTGATCCCGAACGTGTCGAAGAAGTTGACCACGGCACCAACCGCCATCGCCTCGATCTTCGGCGTTGCACGAGCGGCGATCGCAGTGCGGGCAAGCACCGTCAGGTAGGTGAGGACCGCAAGACCCAGCGGAATGAGGAGTGCGATCAGCATGTCACTGTCTCGAATGTCATAGATTTTCACCTGGCACAAAAAAGCCCGCCGTTTTGGCGGGCGGGCAGTCGTCGATCGGAGAATAGTCGATCAGTCGCGCCATCGCTCCGCAAGCGTGCAATCGCGCCACCAGCCGAGGTTGGCGTTCGATAGTTCAGGGGCGGCATTCGCGCGGCTCATCGGCGCTTTGGCTAGGCCACGCGCCGCTGGGCGGTCAATGCGTCTTTTTGGGCTTGGCGCGGATCATCGCCCAGATGAAGTCGAGCTGGGTGAACTTCCGCTTCGCGCCATCCGCGAACCATTCCGGGTCCGGCGTCCCGACAAAGCCCTGCTCGTCCGCCGTGAAGACCGGGAGCCGCGATCCGTCTGCCGCCACCGTCGATCGGGAGTGGCAGGTCATGCACGACGCCGTCTCCTGGAAGCCTTCCTCCGGCTCCGAATTGGCGAGCCGAACCGGGATGCCCGCGGAATCGGTGAACTCGGTCTGCGTCCCGCGCAGCCGGTAGTTGGCCCACACCGTCCCTTCGAGCCGGATGCCTCGTGGCGCCCGCCCGCAGCCAGAAGCGTCGCGACCGCAGGCGAACGTATCGCGCGACTTGAGCTTCCACGGCTCGTTCCCCGCGCGCTTCACATTGTCGACATGCTCGAAGGTCGCCCAGAACCAGTTGGGCAAGTCCTTGGTGATGATGTGCAGCGCGGTCAGTCCGTAGAGCTTTCGAGTCCCGTCCGCGGCGACGATCTCGGTCCAGTGGTAGCGCGGCTTGTCGGCTTCCGAGATCTGCCGCCACTGCGCCTTCACTTCCTTGGCGTTCTTTCCGAATTGGACCGCCGCCTGCCCCGTCGCCGCGAGCGCCTTCTGCCCGTCGAGATTGTAGAGCTCATGCGCGCGGATGAACTCTAACGTCTCGCGGTTCATCCGGCTTTCGTTGGCATTCCCCTCGACGGTCAGCGGGTCGAACTGCAGCTTCATGCCGGGAAAGAGCTTGCGGATCTGTTGCTGGATGGGTGGACTATCGAATTCGCTGCTCTTGCGGAGACCCGCGGCGAGCAGCTTCAACCCTTTGCCCTCGCGCGGCCACGATCCCGGGTCAGCACCGTCAGCGAGATAGACGTCGCGGGCATTGGCCCAGGTCTCCCACACCACCGGCCCGGCTTGCCCAAGGAGTTTGCCCGGATCGGCGCGCCGATTGGCGAGGTCGGCGGGCCAGTTCAGCGCGACGAACAGCCGCCAGGCGTATCTGTCGGGGTCATTGACTGCGGCCGAGCTGTCCTGCGGCTCTTCCCAGGCGTGGCTCACCAAGGCTCGATGCGCGGCATAGCCCGACCCGCCGGCGAGCAGCGCCAGCGCAGCGGCTGCGGCAATCAAGGCTCGGCGCATGGGTTCGCCTCAGCTATCGGTACGGAGGTGGTATAATCGTTAACGGCCCGGCGTGCGATCCGTCTCTCACGGCCATTAAATCCGAGCGTTTGCCATTAACGGCGAAGCGCCCCGGCCAATCGTTACGGCTCCGTAAACCAACTATGCTCCGATTTGGTTTCCACATAGCATGACAGGGGGTGGCGTAGCGGGGGCACACCAGCCGTTTTCAGCAGCTTTTCCCCCTTGTTCGTGACAATTCGGATGCTCGGTGCGGGGTGATTTCCGCATAGCAAAAAGGGGAAACGACATGCGCAATCTCACATCGAAAGCCGCGGCCATACTGGCCGTAGCCGCTCCAGCATTGTGGTGCAGTCAGGCCCAGGCACAGTCCGGTCCCTATGTCGGTGCATCGGTGGGCTATGCCTTCTCGCACGGCGAAGCCACGACATCGACCGTGTTCAGCCCGACCGGCTATTTCGCAACGACGAGCGTCCCGGCGATTGCCACGGCGGGCGTCCAGAAGGTCGAGCCGCAGGCGGCCGCTTTCGGCCTCGACGCCGGATATGACTTCCATTCGGGCGGCTTCCTGTACGGGATCGTCGCCGACGTCTCGCTCCTGAACGGCTCGGATACCCGGTCGACTACGGCGACCTATCCCTGCTGCGCGCCGACGACCTTCACGGTCAATCAGACCATCCGCACCAAGTGGATGACCACGATCCGGGCGCGGGTCGGCCTCGATCTGGGCGACACCGATATCTACCTGACCGGCGGCTATGCGGGCCTTCAGGCGCGCTACTCGGCGCTGTTCACCGACACGTTCGCAACGGCTCACGAGGCTGGCTCGAAGGATGAATTCCGTTCGGGCTGGGTCGTGGGCGCGGGCGCTGACCTCAAGATCGGCCACAGGTGGTCGCTCTCACCGGAGTTCCTCCATGCCGACTTCGGGCACATGAATGCCGTCGGTGGAACGCTTACCGCCTTCACCCCGGCGATCTCCTTCCCCACCAACGTGTTCACGCATCGCACGTCGCTGCGGACGAACGTGGCCCGGGTGGCGTTGAACTATCACTTCGGCGTGGCTCCTCCGCCACCGCCGCCTCCGCCTCCGCCTCCGCCACCACCGCCTGCTCCGGCGACGCAGACCTGCCCGGACGGCAGCGTGATCGACGCGGCGGCCGTCTGCCCGGCACCACCGCCGCCTCCGCCTCCGCCGCCCCCGCCGGCCCAGAAGGGCGAGCGGGGCTGAGTTTCGGCTATTGCTGAACGAAGGGGGGCGGGCTTTCAGGTCCGCCCCCTCTTTTTTGACCCCGGCTCAATGACGACCTTTGCCGCCCGGCTTCCGCCGTATGTCGATTGGCCGTGGAAAGCTGGCCTAAGCAGGTTTAGCCTGATGCCCGTTCGTTCAAGGGGATGAGAGAAGTGCTTGTGCGAGCTCGCGTTCTTGGCCTGACGCTCGCCGCTGCCGCGGCGCCGGCGCTGCTTGGCGCGGCGACCACCGCCACCGCACCCCCGAACATCAGCAGGCCGCGCCCGGTTCCGCCGGGCACTCCCGTCCCCGTTGTGCCGCTGCCCCCGGCGCAGTTCGACAGCAAGCTGTCGATTGAGGGCGAGAATTTGAAGGCGCGGCAGGTCAGCACCCGGCTGAATGTCGACGTGAAGATCAACGGCCGCGGGCCTTATCGCTTCGTAGTCGACAGCGGTGCCGACACCTCCGTCGTGGGCGTCCGCATCGCTCGCGACCTTGAGCTTCCGTTGGGCGAGCCGGCGCTGCTGAACGCCGTCACCTCGCGCGACATCGTGGACCGGGTACAGGTCGCGCAGCTGACGATCGGCAGCAGCAACATTCCGAACCTGCTGCTTCCCGCGCTTCGCGAGAGCGATGTCGGCGCCGACGGCCTGATTGGCATCGATGCGCTCGCCGAGCAGCGGCTGATGATGGACTTCGAGGCGCACCAGGTGCGCGTCGAGGACGCGCGAAAGCCGATGAAGTACGATCCTGGCGGGATCGTCATCGTCGCGCGGCGTAACCGCGGCCAGCTGATCCTGACCGAGGTTCATGCCGGCAGCGTTGCGCTGGACGCGGTCATCGACACCGGGTCGGAGGTGACCATCGGCAACACGGCGCTTAAGCAGAAGCTGCTCGGCCGCCACGGCACGCGCTTCTGGAACGTCGAGGCCGTCGGGGTCACCGGCGTTGCCGTGCCGCTGCAGATGGCGGTAGTCAGCCGCTTGCAGCTGGGCCCGATCGTCCTTCAGGACGTGCCCATCGCCTTCGCCGACGTGCCGCCGTTTGAGCTGTTCGGGCTGGCTAACGAGCCGGCCCTGCTGCTCGGCACCGACCTGCTTGAGACGTTCCGGAGGATTTCGCTCGATTTCCGCGCTCGCCGTGTACGCTTCCAGCTGCGGCGCTGCGGAACCGACGGAGTGACGATCAGCACCTCGTCCGACGCCACTAGATTCACCCGGCTTTCGTCGACCAACACGGCCGACGTCTGCGGCAGATAGCGAAGCTTAGGCGCGCTTTTCCTTTTCGCCGCGCTTCAGGCCCTCGACGACGGCATCGACCGCGCAACGGCGGCTGAGCTCGGCGAGGATCGCGATGTCGGAATCTTCGGCCTTGCGGGCCAGCCAGTGGGTGCGGCTGGCAATGTTGCGGAGGTCGCGGATCGCGGCTTCCGGGAGCTGTTCCTGGTCGGCAAGCAGGCGTTCGAACACCGGATCCGAGAGAGGCTTTTCGAACTCGAGCCCCACGAACTCCTGGCAGGTCCAGACCACGCGGCAGAACTGGGTTTCGAGGCCAGCGATGCTGAGCCAGATCCAGCTGTCCTCAGTAAGGTTCGACGAGCACTCGATGCGGCAGCCGCGGGTCGACATGTCGATCACCCGAACCTTGACCCGGCTGCGCGTTCCGTCGCGCATCGTTGCGGTCAGTCGAAGCGCGATACGCTCGACCTTCCTCCGGTCCGGCTGCTGCTTCTGCTGTGCCTGTGCCATGGCGTTCCTTACCCCTGCTCGCACCGTGGCGTTCGAGTGGTGAACAAAGCGTTCTGAACCTTGGTTACGCCGCCTTAGACAAGACTGCCGGAATGCCTCCGGCTTCTTCGATCTTGCCGGCAAGCTCTCCGCGCGGAAGCTCCTGGTCGAACGCCCAGGCAAGCACCGCCTCGAGCTGCTTGATCGTCGCATCGTCGCAGGTCTCGGCAAAGGCCAGCTTGACGACCGGCTTCATCGGCGAGCGCAGCTGAATCTTGAGACCCTGCGCTTCGACGAGCCGCAGATACTCTTCGGGAGCGTCCTCGGCATCGAGCGCGAAATCATAGGCGGCGCTGAGGCCCTCATAGAGCGCACTGTTGGCGCGCTGCTTGGCGAGCCGCGCCTCGTCGGCCTTGGCCCTGACCTCTGTGAGCTTGTCCTTCAAGGGTCCCTCCGCTTCGCTACTGGCTTGTTCCGCTTGTTTCTGTGGTTTGGGTTTTTCGGCCTCGGCGACCGGCTCCGGCGCCTGTTGGGCGACCTCTGGTTGCTCGTCGATTTCAGATTCGGCGGGCGCTTCGGGTTCTTCGACGACGGGCTCCTCGACGGCTTCCTCAGCCACTTCCTCGATAACTTCCTCGGCCTCGGGCTCTTCCGCAGCGGCTTCCTCAACCGGCGGCTGCTCGTCGACGCGCTCATCAGCGGCGGGCTCGGAAATCACCGGCTCGACCTTCACCGACTGCGCATGGAAGCCGGTGAGGCCCGCGAGGCTGTCGAACAGCTTCGAGAATCCGGGCGCGGCCTTCTGCGGCTTGGCCGGCGGCGCTTCGGCCTCAGGCTCCTCTACCTCGGGCGCTTCGGCTATCTCGGGTTCCTCGACCTCGGCGACCGGAGCTTCTTCCTCGATCTCTGCAGCCGGAGCTTCTTCCTCGAGCTCTGCAGCCGGGGCTTCTTCCTCGAGCTTTTCGACGGGTTCTTCGGCTTCGGCGACTGGCTCATCGATCTCTTCGACGGGTTCTTCGACCTCGGCCACTGCCTCCTCGGGCTCTTCCTCGACCACTTCCTTCTTGGCCTGGGCCTTGGCGGGCTTTTCGGCAGCCTTGCCGCCTTTCGCCGGCGTCCCCTCGAGGCTCACCAGCGCATAGACATAGTCGACCCAGGCGCCGCCGGCGCTGAGCGGCAGGAGCGTCACCCAAATCCGGGTGTCGCCGTTGTCGTCGGTAAAATCGTCCTCGAAGGCAAGGAAATCGCGAGAGATGGCGACGATCGGCAGCTTCTTGGCGATGCACGCCAGAATCGACGGGCTCGGCGCATCCATGATCCGCTCGGGCCAGTCGTGGCCGCCGCGCAGCGCCTCTCCCAGATGGCGGATTTCGGCGTCGTGCCCGCCGCTGATCAACTCGAGCAGGGCGCTGTTCGGCCCCGCATCAGACAGTTCCAGCGGGTCGAGGTCATGAAGCGGCGGGAATTCCTTGTCGCCGCGAATCGACAGCCAGTAATTGAGCACGCTGGCGTGCTTGCGGCGCTCGGCCGCCTTGATCGTCTTGAATGCGCCGAGCAGCGCCTCCGCAGACGCTTGCTCGCCTCCCTGCATCCCCGTTGAGGGCGCCCCCATGTCCGACTCCGCTTGTCTAGTGGCGACCGCTTGTGCGCGTTTGGTGCTTAGAAAGGGTTAAAATGGAGGTTGCCGCGATAAGAAAGCCGCCGCCGGTTTTCCCGACGGCGGCTTCCACCTTCCCTACTCAAAGTGAGGCTTAAGCGAACTCGCGCTCCGGCTCGTCCGCCATTGCGTCCGGCAAGCCCGCGTTCGGATCGACCGGCTCGGCGACACCGGCCGCCACATCGCGCTCGCGCTTGTCGAAGAAGGCCGCGCGGCGAAGGCGGTTCTTCAGCGAGACCGACGGGTTGTTGGCGCTCGGCCCGCGATAGGCGCGCTGCACCCAGGTCTCGCCGGGCAGGCGGTCGTCCTCGGAGTCACGGTCCTGCGTGGCAGGAGCAGTAGCGCCCCAGGCGAATGCCGACGGCGCGACGACCTCGGGCTGCTCGTCATGCACAACGCGGTCGTGATGAACTTCGGCTGCTGCGGGAGCTTCAACTACGGTCTCATGTTCAACGGCCTGATCGGCTTCCCAGTCACCGTGCCAAGCTCTCTCCTCGCGACGGCGCCGCATGGTCGAAAAAGCGATTCCGCCCAGTGCTATGAGAGCCAAGGCGCCGGCACCAAACTCAAGCATCTCGGTATCGGACATACCTGAATGAGCGGCCGTCGCCGGCCTCGCCGTTGAAGAGGATGTCAAATCGACGACCGGAGCGACGGCCGATTCTGAGTTGGGGGCCGCTGGCTGGGCCGCAGCCGGAGCGGCCGGCGCCGGGTCCGGCGCGGGGGCGGCCGCCTGCCGCGTGACCGTCGTCCGCGTGACCGTTGTCGCGGCCTTCGGCTTCGGCGCCGCCGTCTTCACCGAACGCACGGTATGCGTCCGCGTGGTCTTCGCCGTCGTCGACTGAGTCGGCGCAGCGGTATCGGCGGACGTCGTCGCCGTGCTGGTATCGGTCGTCGCGGGCGCAGCATCGGTCACCGGCGGCGGAGCCGTTTGGGTGACCGGAGCTGGCTCGGTCGGCTGGACTTCCTGTGCGAACGAGGGGGTTGAAGAGAGCGCCAGGGCCGCGGCAATCGCGGGTAGGGCGCTGGTTCGTGCGTAATGCGTGGTTCTAGTCATAATCAGGATCAACTGCGCGCTCGTGAGTCGGGTCGCACGATTATCGTTCGACAGAGGTGTAACGGGGACGAATCGACGGCTGTTAAGACACCGAAGATGCAGGAGAAACTGATGGCAATTTCGCTCTTCTCCTATGGCACGCTGCAGCAGCCGGAGGTGCAGCTCGCCAATTACGGGCGCTTGCTGGCCGGAACCCCTGATGCCCTTCGCGGACATCGGCTCGTTCCGCTCGAAATCACGGATCCGCACGTCATCGAAGTCAGCGGAAAAGCTGTTCACACCATCGCCTGCGCGTCGGGCCTCCAGGAGGATCGGATCGAGGGCATGGTGTTCGAGATCACCGACCAGGAACTCGCCGCCACCGACGCCTATGAGGTCGATGTCTATGCACGCGTCGAGGTGGCACTCGAGTCAGGGCGGAAGGCATGGGTCTATGTCGGGCAGCCCGATGGCTGAACGAAAAAGGGCGCCCGGTTTCCCGGACGCCCTTCGACGCGTGCTCTCGCGTTGGTTACTTGGTCTTCGAGGTCGTGTTCGACGACGTATTCTTGATGGCTTCGGCCTTGTTCTCGCCCGCGCTCTTGATCGCGGCGGCTTCGTTGTTGGCCTCGTTCTTGACGGCCGACGCCTTGTTCTCGGCGCTGTTCATGATGTTGGCGGCGGTGTTCTCGCCGGCAGCCTGAACGTTCTCGGCAGCGTTGCTGGCATTGGCCTCGACCGCAGCCGCCGAGTTGTCCG
>Ga0068867_100004091_pt1 | contig 10255 bp, 7 predicted proteins | sample KBSMisM32_FD_65649 | JGI IMG/M metagenome (GOLD analysis project Ga0068867, IMG submission 65649) | Miscanthus rhizosphere microbial communities from Kellogg Biological Station, Michigan, USA - KBS Miscanthus M3-2 | ecosystem: Host-associated > Plants > Roots > Rhizosphere > Soil ...
TCGTCGTTGCCGAGGCGCTCCACCCACTCGGCGAGTTGCTTCTTCAGCGACCGGATGGTGTTGACCCCGGTGACGATCTCCGACAACTTGTCGCGGATCTTGAGCAGGAGGTCCAACTGCTCGGCGAAGTCGGCGTCGCTCGTCGAGATCCGCGGATCCTTCAGCAGTTCGAACGACTGCGACATCGACCAGTCGCCGACCGTCAGGGTCACCCGATAGGTGCCAGGTGTGGCGAGCGGTCCTCCAGGTCGCGTGTGGAACTCCGTGTCGACCATCTTCTCGCCGGCTGGGTACGTCATCGGCCACAGGAAGCTGTTCATCCCGGACTCGGCCGTGATGTACAGGCCGTGGCGATCCTTCTTCTCCTCCGGGATGGTGCTGGGGAATGAGTCGACCAGGTTGCCGTCGGCGTCGCTGATCGTCAGCACTGCGTCGCCGACTGCCCGTTCGTCGAGGTAGTACGAGAATCGCACGCCGCGCTGAAGATCTTCACCGCCGTCGATCACCCGCTTGGTGGTGTGGCCGGTGTCGTGCTCCTGCACGTAGAACGTCGCGTTCTGTCCGGAGGTGACGTGATAGTTCTTGCCCCCGGGTGTCCCTGCCCACGACGCGGCGATGTGCGGTGGGTTGCGCACCTCGTCGCGTGGCTTCAGCAGGAACTTCCCGCCGCCGAGCACCTCGTCGCGCAGCTGGTGCAGCGGCGAGAGGTCGTCGAGGATCCAGAACGAACGGCCGTGGGTCGCGACGACGAGGTCGGTGTCTTTCACCACGAAGTCGTAGATCGGCGTGACGGGCAGATTGGCCTGCAGCGGCTGCCAGCTGGCACCGTCGTCGAACGACACATGGATGCCGAGCTCCGTGCCGACGTACAACAGACCGGCGCGATTGGGGTCCTCGCGAACGACTCGACAGAACTCGCCGTCCGGAAGCCCGGCGTCGATGCGCGTCCAGCTGCCGCCGAGATCGGTGCTCTTGTAGACGTACGGCGCGTAGTCGCCCGTCTTGTGTCGGGCGACGGTCATGTACACCGTGCCCGCGGTGTGAGGCGACTCGGCGATCATCGTGACCTGCGAGTACTTCGGGAGATCGGGAGGCGTGACGTTGGCCCAGTCGCCACCGTCGTTCGTCGACACGTGCACCAGGCCGTCGTCGGAGCCTGCCATCAGCACGCCCTGCTGATGGGCCGACACCATCAACGAGAACACCGTCGCGTACATCTCGGCGCCCGCCGTGTCCATCGTCAGTGGACCGGACACGCCGAGCGTCTCTGGGTCGGCGTAGGTCAGGTCGGGACTGATCGTCTCCCAGCTGTGCCCCTCGTCGATGGTGCGGAACACCTTGTTGCCGGCCGCATAGAGCACGTTGCTGTCGTGCGGCGAGAACACGATCGGATACGTCCACTGGAAACGGACCTCCGCGGTCGCCCCGTCGTGATACGGCTCGGGCCAGACGTTGACCAACTGGACCTGCTTGGTGCGATGGTCGTAGCGCTGCAGCGACTCGCCGCCGCCCGGCGAGCTTCCGATCGCGCCGACGTACACGATGTTCGCATCGCCGGGCTTCGGTGCGACGTAGCCGCTCTCCGCAGTACCCGGGGCATAGCAGTCGGCCCAGTTGATCGCCCCGAGACCGGTGCGGCTGGGCACGGCGATGCTGGAGTTGTCCTGCTGCGAGCCGTAGACCGTGTACGGAAACTGGTCGTCGGTGGCAACGTGGTAGAACTGCGCGGTCAGCTGGTTGTAGATGGACGACCACGATTCGCCGGCGTTGAACGACACCCACGCGCCACCGTCGTCGCAACCGATCATGCGATCGGGATTCGTCGGGTCGATCCACAATGCGTGATTGTCGCCGTGCGGCGTGTGGAACTCCTCGAACTCCTTGCCACCGTCGACGGAGACCCACGCCTTCATGTTCATCACGAACACGGTGTCGGCATCGGTCGGGTGAGCGATGACGTGTTGGTAGTACCACGGGCGCCAGCCGAGGTCGGGCTTCGACGACACCTTCTCCCACGTCTCGCCGAAGTCGTCGGAACGGTAGAGGCCGCGCTTGCGACCTTCGGCCTCGACCATCGCGAACACGCGGCCGGAGCGCGCCGGCGACACCGACACGCCGATCTTGCCGAGGATGCCCTCGGGCATGCCGGGACGGTGGCTGATGTCCTCCCAGGTGTCACCGCCGTCGCGTGACCTCCACAGGCCGGAGTCCGGGCCACCGCTGTTGATCGACCAGAACGTGCGACGCGCCTCCCACATCGAGGCGAAGACGATGCGCGGATTGTTCGGATCGAGGGAGACATCGACAGCACCGGTGTGGTCGTTGACCTGTAGCACGGCTTCCCAGTTCTCCCCGCCGTCCTTCGAGCGGTACAGGCCGCGCTCCGGGTTGTCCTTGGAAGCGTGACCGAGTGCGGCCACGTACACGAGATCGGGATCGTCGGGATGCACACGGATCTCGCCGATGTGGCGCGAGTCGCCGAGGCCGACGTGTCGCCAGGTGAGACCGGCGTCGGTCGACTTGTAGACGCCATCGCCGTGTGTGACGTCGATGCGAATGGTCGTCTCGCCAGTCCCCGCGTAGATGACGTTGCCGTCGGAGGGAGCGACGGCCAGCGCACCGATCGACGAGGTCTTGAAGAATCCGTCGCTGACGTTCTCCCAGAACTGGCCGGCGTCGTCCGACTTCCACACGCCGCCGGCGACGGCACCGAAGTAGAACACCGACTGCTTCTTGGGGTCGGCGGCGACAGCCACCACGCGTCCACCGCGGCTCGGACCGATGCAGCGATATCGGATCTGGGTGAGGAACTTCGGATCAACGGCGGTCATGACCGCATCCTGCCACCGATGCCCCGTGGCTGGACAACCGCCAGGCGCTTGACCGTATGCTGCCCCCCATGCGACGACAGCTCCCCGTACGGTTCTGGATCGAGGCGGTCACCGCGTCGTTGGGCTTGGCACTGCTGGTGCTGACGTTGTTCAGCGCCGAGTGGTTCGAGGCGCTGACCGGGCTCGAGCCCGACGGCGGCAACGGCTCGTTGGAGTTGGCGTTGCCGGTCGTGTTGCTGGCGATCTCCGCCGCATCGGCGTTCTTCGCCCGGCGCAGCTACCAGCGCGCCCCGCTACGCGCCTGACGGCGGCAGCCCGTCGGGCCTGCTCTTGGCGAGGAAGCGCAGCCGGGCCGCTCGCGCGTCCCAGGAGTAGACGACGGCCGTGCCGGCGACGAGGTCGTGGAACGCCCGCCGGTCGCGGTTGATGAGGATGATCAGGATCCCGATGCCGGCGAAGGCGATGCTGAACGGCAGGAAGATCGTTCGGATCACGGCGTGTCGCGCATCGACATCTCCCCCGGTCTTCGTCACGACCTCGAGTCCGACGAACGACATTCCCAAGGTCCTGCCGCCCACCGCGATCGGATACGCGAAGTACACGAGCCACAACAAGGCCAGGAAGATGGCAGAGATGATCGGGTGATCTCTCAGCGACACTTCGCTCCCTTTCAGTGACGACATGACGTACTCGATGACACGGCCGGCGAGCGCGTACAACGTGACCGCAACGGCAACGTCGAGGGCGAATGCCGCGAGCCGCGTGACGATTCCCGCGTAATGACCCTGCAGGTTGATGTCCCGTTCGGGCTTGACGCGGACCGTCACGACAGGTCTCCGCGTTGTTCCCCGACCAGGAGCGCAGGGCCGCTCGGCCGCATCGACGGTTGGCGCCGAAGGATGCGGTCGACCCAGCGCTGCACGAACGAGTCGAGGCCGACGCCGGCGCTGCGAACCGAGTCGAGCACTTCGCCGGCGACACCAGCGCTGGCACCTGCCACGATCGCGCCGATCTCCGTTCGTTGCACGAGCGAGTCGACGTCGACACGAGCAACGATGGCGTTGACGTCGATCTTGTCGATGACCGTGTCGAAGTCGAGGCGGGCAACGACAGCGTTCAGGTCGAGCTGCGGCAGCAAGAGGTTCAGCATCACGACGATCACGTTCGGATCGAGTCTCACGACAAGCTTGTTGACGTCGATCCGGTCGAGCAGCCGATCCAGATCGACTCGCTCGAGCACCTCGTTGAGGTCGACCGATTCGAGCACCTTGCCGATGTCGACGTGCTCGATGATCGTTTGCAGATCGAGGCCCTCGACCACCGACTGGATGTCGATTCGGTTGACGATCGCCTCGATGTCGATCTTGTCGACGATCTGCTGGATGTCGATGCGGTCGACGATCTGCTGGATGTCGATCTGCTGAACGACACCGTCGACGTCGACCGCGGCAACGACGACGGGCGCGACCTCCTGGACGATCGACTGCACGATCGCGTTGGCAGGCTCGAGCAGCGTGCCGATCAGCCCGTGGCGCTGCTGTCCCGCCGGATCGTCGCGGCGCCGGTCACGTGCCATGTGCGGCAACGAATCCTTCGAACGCCTTCAACATGCACTCGATCAACAGCTCCGGTTCGGCGATGGCGGACGGATCGAGGGCCACGCCCACGTCGAGTCGATCGTCGACGCCGTAGCCGGTGATGTTGACCAGCGAGCCGAGGCGTGGACCGAACGGGAAGCTCTTCTCGATGACCGCGCCGCCGAAGTGCCGCACACCGCGGATGCCCGGCAACGAGGTGGCGACGAAGTCGACGGTGTTGGCCTGGGCTCGCATGGTGGAGGCGAGGAAGCGCGTCGGCAGCCGGCTGACCGCGGAGGTGAGCAGTTCAGTGACACGAAGGGCGGGCTCGTGACGGGCTCTGTTCAATCGCTCGGCAACGACCCCGAACAGCGGTCCCGGGTGTTGGTTCGCCGCCGGGATCTCGACCCGCACGGGCACGACCGACCCGCCGCCGTCGGTCGCGTGTCGCCATCGGGCAGGCAATGCCAGGCGGAGCTCGGTGCACGGGATGCCCAACTTCTCGTGGTAGGCGCCGAGGCCGACCGCGGCTCCGGCAACGAGTAGATCGTTACGACTGCCGCCCAACGCGAGCGCGGCGGTACGAGCGCCGTCGACGGAGAACGCCTCGAACCGGCTGTTCATCGATCGCGACGGCGACAACTGCGACAGCCGACCGCCTGTCACCACGACCTGACGCGACACCGAGTCGACCACGTCGAGGCTGTGCTGCACGCGACGGACCACCGCGTCGACAGGATCGGCACGCATCGCCGCGACCACACCGTTGGCGATCGGGCGGACAGCTCCGGCCACCGCACCGGCGACGTCGATGGTGATGTTCACGGTCCCCGGTCGACGCCGATGGGCGAGTTCCCATTCGAGTAGCGGATCGTTGACGACATCTGGGGCGAGCGGGAAATCACCGACGGTCACCGGCGCCGGCTGCGTTGTCGCCTTGCGCTCACGCTCCGGCTCGTCGATGAACCGACGCAGCAGCGACACACCGTGCAACCCGTCGGTGAGACTGTGGTGGGCGCGCAGGAAGATCGCGCCACGGCCGCCTTCGACTCCCTCGATGATCGTGAGGTCCCAGGGCGACAGGTTGCCGTCGAAGGGAGCGAGCTCGAGCAGCGTGACGAGATCGAGAACCTGACGCAGATCGCCGGGCGAGGGAACGGCCATCACACGGATGTGCTCGCGTGCCGAGAAGGTGACCTCGTTGGCCCAGACGGGTCGGCTCATGATGCCGGAGACCGCGGTGGGACGCTGTCGCAAACGTGGTGCGCCCGCGGCCGCAACATCAACGCGATCGGCGATCGCTTCCTTGGAAGGCGCTCGATCGAGGATCATCAAGTTGCCGACGACCATGCGCAGTGATGCGTCCTGCCCCACGGCCCACATGATCGATCCCACCGGACTCATTCGCTCTGTCATTGTCGACTCCTCTCGGGAAGGCGTCAGCGTCCCGGCGCACCCCACGGACACCATGCTCGCGCGATCGGGTGCCTGTCTTCACCCCGCCCGGGGTGATGTTCGTCGATCGTTCACCCGTGTCGGGTGGCCAACTACCGGCAACTCCGGTAGAAGATGGGCCTGAGCTGGTACCACGAGGAGGCAGCGATGACCGTCGAGGACAGCCGACTGACCGAAGCCCGCGACGGCGGCGTTCCCTGGCGGCGGTGGGGGCCGTACCTCAGCGACCGCCAGTGGGGCACCGTCCGCGAGGACGAGAGCGACAACGGCGACGCCTGGGGCTCGTTCAGTCACGATCAGGCGCGGTCACGTGCGTATCGGTGGGGCGAGGACGGCATCGCCGGCATCTGCGACGATCGCCAGCGACTGTGCCTGGCGATCACCGTGTGGAACGGCACCGACCCGATCCTGAAGGAGCGCCTCTTCGGCCTCACCAACGGCGAGGGCAACCACGGCGAGGACGTGAAGGAGCTCTACTTCTACCTCGACAGCACTCCGTCGCATTCGTGGATGAAGTGCCTCTACAAGTACCCGCAGACCGCGTACCCGTACGGCGAACTGGTTTCGGTCAATGGTGGTCGGTCACGACACGATCAGGAGTTCGAGCTGATCGACACGAACGCGCTCGATGACGATCGCTACTTCGATGTGGTTGTCGAGTACGCCAAGGCATCGCCGGAGGACCTCCTCGGCCGAGTGACGGTGCACAACCGTGGGCCGGAGCCGGCGACCATCCACGTACTCCCGACACTGTGGTTCCGCAACACGTGGCAGCACAGCGACGACGGCTACCGCCCGAGCCTCGCCAGGGCGACGACGGCCGAACGCACGGTGGCGTCGGTGGTGGCGACTCACGAAGACCTCGGGCCGATCACGTGGTACCTCGACGGCGATCCGCAACTGCTCTTCACGGAGAACGAGACGAACAGTGAGCGGCTGTTCGGTCGACCGAACCCGACGCCGTTCGTGAAGGACGGCATCGACCGCTTCGTCGTGCACGGGGAGACATCGGCCGTGAACCCGGCGGAGGTCGGCACCAAGGCGGCTGCTCACCACACGCTGGACATCGCGCCCGGCGACTCGGCCACTGTGCGATTCCGTCTCGTCGCCGATGGCGGCGTCGACGCGCCCTTCGGACCGGCGTTCGACAGAACCGTTGACCTGCGTCGGGCGGAAGCCGACGAGTTCTTCGACTCGAAGCTTGGCGCCGGCTTCAGCACCGACGAACGTGCCGTCGTCCGCCAGGCGTTGGCCGGAATGCTGTGGTCCAAGCAGTACTACGCGTTCGACGTGTTGCGTTGGCTCGGCGATCACGGTGTCGAGCCATGGAACGTCGATTCCCGGATCCGTAACCACGAGTGGTTCCACATGGTCACCGACGACGTCATCTCGATGCCCGACAAGTGGGAGTACCCGTGGTTCGCGGCGTGGGATCTGGCGTTCCATGCGGGCGCGTTGGCGATGGTCGATCTCGACCTTGCCAAGGCCCAACTGCGGCTGTTGTTGGACGAGCTCTACCTCCACCCGAACGGCCAACTACCCGCCTACGAGTGGAACTTCTCGGATGTCAATCCGCCGGTGCACGCCTGGGCGACGTACTTCGTGTACCAACGCGAGAAGGAGATCAACGGCGAAGGCGACCTCACCTTCCTTCGCGAGTCGTTCCAGAAGCTGTTGCTCAACTTCACGTGGTGGATCAACCGGAAGGATCCGACCGGGCGCAACGTGTTCCAGGGAGGCTTTCTCGGACTCGACAACATCGGTGTGTTCGATCGCAGCGCGCCGCTGCCGACGGGCGGCAACCTCGAGCAGTCGGACGGCACAGCGTGGATGGCGTTGTTCTCGGCGAACATGTTGCAGATCGCGCTCGAGCTAGTGCCGCACGATGCTGTGTACGGCGACCTCGCCCTGAAGTTCGTCGAGCACTTCTTGTGGATCGCCGCGGCGATGGATCGCATCGGTGACCGCGAGGACGAGATGTGGGACGAGGAGGACGGCTTCTTCTACGACGTTCTGCGCCTGCCCGACGGGTCGGGGCACCGCCTCAAGGTGCGCTCGATCGTCGGTCTCCTACCGCTCGCTGCAGCCACGGTCATCTCGGCGGACGCATGGCGAAGTTGCCCGGAGGTGGTGCAGCGGGCCAAGCGCTTCGCGGCCCGCCATGCCGACGCCCTTGCAAGCATCGCCGATCCGACACAGGCGGGTGAGGACGACACGTTCCTGCTGTCGATCCTCGACGAGGACAAGCTGCGGCGCGTGCTCACGCGGCTGCTCGACGAAGACGAGTTCCTGTCGCCGTACGGAATCCGGTCGCTGTCGCGAGTGCACCTCGAGCATCCGTACACGCTGACGGTGAACGGCGAGGTCCACACCGTTGGCTACTTGCCGGCGGAGTCCGACACGGGAATGTTCGGCGGCAACTCGAACTGGCGCGGCCCGATCTGGTTCCCGATGAACGGATTGATCGTCCGCGGACTGGCCAACCTGCACCGTTACTACGGCTCGGCGTTCACGGTCGAGTGCCCGACCGGATCGGGGCAGTTCCTCGATCTCTACGGCGTCGCCCGCGAGATCGTGCGACGGCTGGCAAGCATCTTCCTGCCGGACGAAAACGGTCGGAGGCCCGTCCACGGCGGCGTCGAGGTGTACGAGAAGGACCCGGCATGGCAGGACCTGATCCTGTTCTACGAGTACTTCCACGGCGACAACGGCGCCGGCATCGGCGCCAGCCACCAGACGGGATGGACCGGACTGATCGCCCCCCTCCTCCAACTGTTCGGTCCCTTCGGCGACTAGGCCGCCGTCCGGCTGACGCTGACTTCGGGTGAGGTTCGAATGGTCTGCAACACGACGCAATAGCGCTCGGTGAGACGGATGAGGGTGTCGAGTTGCTCTTCCGTGGCGCCGCTGTCGAGCTCGAACCGCAAGCGGATCGAGGCGAAGCCGACGGGCGCATCCTTCGCGACCGCGAGCGTGCCGCGGAAGTCGAGATCACCCTCGGCGAGAACCCGCCCGCCTCGCACGTCGAGCTCGAGTGACGTCGCAACGGCGCGGAGCGTCACTCCGGCACATGCGACGAGGGCCTCCAACAGCATGTCGCCGGAGCACAGCGACAACCCGTCGCCACCCGTCGCAGGGTGCAGTCCGGCCTGCACGATCGCCCGCCCGGTCGCGACGGAACACGTCACGCCTTCGCCGAGCTCCCCCGACGCGCGCAGCGTGATCAGCGCTGCGGCAGGCTCGTCACGGTACTGCTGCTTGAGCGGTGCCTGGACGGCCCGCAACTCCTCGCTGTTGCTCATCTCGCCATTGTCCAGCATCCGACGCCCGAGACGCGAGTCGCTGTCGCTGCGGCACGATCGTGTACTTCGGATCCCGGGCCGATTGGAGACCGGCATGGAACACACCGAAGCGGGTGCACACGGATCCGAGCACCGCTGCGGTCCCCGCCACCATCGAGAGCGGGCGATTCCGGCGAGCCACCACCGCACCGACACCGCCGGCCGCAGCGAGCAGTTTGCCGGCCCGCAACCAACGGCCGGCCCGGCCTTGCTTGTACGGCTCTCCCACCATTCCGAGTCGTCGATGCATTGCTTCGGCCGCCCCCATCTCGGCGATCCAGCCGAGCACTGTCATCGCTCGCGCCGGCGATGCCTCCGCCAACGGAGTGGTGACCAGACCCAGCCCGCCGGCGGACAGAGACGCTGACGCGACGAACATGAACGGCAGCTCGCGGTAGGCGTCGTGCCAGGCCGGCACGGCAGTGTCGCTGAGCAGCGCGGCGGTGTAGGACGCGACGGCGGGTGCGAGGGCCGCGGCGCCGATACCCGCCGCCGCACCCAACCGGCTGAACCTCCCTGTGACGGCACCGACCGCGGCGACGCCGGTGAGCGGGCCGAACGCGGTGAGCAGCCACGAGCCGACGCTCATCGGCGAGGTGGGCTTGAGCGTCCGCAGCATGTTGAGGAATCGCTCCGGTCGACCGAGGTCGTGAACCAGCGCCACACCCGAACCGGCGACAGCGACGACGGCAGCGACCTTCGCTCTGCTGGCCAGCGCCCTGCGCCCGGTCATCTGGCCACCGGCGCCGAGCAGGGCCGAACCGGCGGCGAGACCACCGAGGAACAGGTATCCGGGGATGTCGGGAGAATGCCACACGGGTTGCTTGATCACCGGCCGCCCGTAGTACGACGCGAAGGGCTTCAGATCGTTGCTCATCGTCGCCGTCCGAGGAACGCCGCCACGGTGGCGAGCACCATGCCGGCACCGGCAGCAGCAACCCGTCGCCACATGGCAGGCAAGTCGCGGGTCGTCACCACGGGGTCGGGCGGCAAGCCGTACACCTCCGGTTCGTCGAGCAACAGGAAGAAGGCGCCGGCACCGCCCACCCCG
>Ga0068867_100004092_pt1 | contig 10252 bp, 8 predicted proteins | sample KBSMisM32_FD_65649 | JGI IMG/M metagenome (GOLD analysis project Ga0068867, IMG submission 65649) | Miscanthus rhizosphere microbial communities from Kellogg Biological Station, Michigan, USA - KBS Miscanthus M3-2 | ecosystem: Host-associated > Plants > Roots > Rhizosphere > Soil ...
GCCGCGCTGTTTCCGGCAATCCATCGCTTCGTCCCGGCATTGGGCAGACGGCTGTTGCGTCTGGTGCGCAACTGCCTGAGCGATGCGCAGCTTCCGGGAGGCAAGCACTTGGCGCACCAACTCGCCAGTCTCGTCGACGACCTTCAGGCCGGCTTCGCGCCAATGATCGAGCGCTGCCCCGGATCGTGCCTGAGCAGGAAGAGGGCGGTGTTCCTGCGCCTGCAGCGCGTGCGCAACTACATCTCGGCCTGCGCCCACCAGGACCTCGACGTGGCAAAACTTGCGTTGATGGCGAACTACTCGGTCGGCCATTTCATCACCACGTTCCGATCCGTATTCGAAGAAACGCCCTATTCGAACCTGAGCCGATATCGCCTCGAAAGCGCGAGCACGCTCCTTTCCGGAAGCAACCTGGGAATAGGCGACATCGCGCAGGCGATCGGCTTCCAGAGCAGGTCGTCGTTCACGCGGGCGATCAAGAAGCACCTCGGGTCGTCAGCGACGCAGTTCCGGGAAAGCCTGGCTGTGACAGCGCCACCGCTGGACGCGGAAACAGCACTGAGCGATGGCTTCATTTCCCGGATCCGGCAAAGCAGCCGATCGTCGGGGTTTCCTGATGGGCGAGAACCGGAATAGAGGCAATCATGCATCGTCGTTGGCGCGTTCGGCATTCATATCCAAAACCAGTCGTCGAACTGGTCAGCCTCCTTCTGCCGTTGCGCGCGGTGCGGGAAATTTCCGCGCTGCTCGACATTCCGATGAGCGTGATCTATCGCTGGCGCGCGCTTCAAGACGTCAACGCGGTTGCGTCCGAGTGCTGCCTCGCTGATGCGCAGACCATTGCGTCGGCGGTCGCGCGCTGCAATGAACTCGGGTTTCGATTTGCCGAGCGGCCGGCATTGCCGAGGCACGTGCCTGCGCAGCCGCTGCCACAGGTATCAACGCCCGCTCTCGAGGCTTCCGGTCAGATGCCGGACGCTGCCGGGCGCGTCGATGGCGGCCGGGAACCCGCGAGCGCGGCACGCGGCGCTGAGGAACCGCGCTGCACGCGTTGCGCGACGGAGCAGCACTACACGTTCGATGCGCGCAAGGAGCGATCCACGCGCCGTGTGAGGCAGCGGCTCGAAGCCGCGCGTCGCGTGATCGACGAGGAGTACTTTCTCGAAATCGACTGCAGGATGCTGGCCGATACAGCGCGGATGTCGCGCCACCATTTCATCCGCGTATTCAGCCAGCTGTTCGGATCAACGCCACATCAGTACCTGATCCACACGCGGGTTCAAGCCGCCAAGCGGCTCCTGCTTGCATCGCGCGAACCGATCGAGGTCATTGCGGCCGGCGTCGGCTTCCGCTCGGGCCAGAGTCTGAACCGGGCGTTCAAGCAGACCGAAGGCGTCAGCGTGTCGAAATTCTGCAGCTTCGCCGGAAAGCAGGCGTCGATCGCGCGGATCGCGACGCCTTTTCGCGCGCCGGGCCAGGATCATGCGCGCGCCGGAGTTGGCGGCGCGATGAATCCGGTCGCGTCCGGCGCTTACGCATCTTCATCAACTTGCTGAGCGGGCACGAACGTCGATGTCGATCAGGTTACTGCGCTTCAAGCAACTCAGGGCGGTGCGGATGATCCGCGCCGGATCGACACCCGACCAGGTGTGCAAGGCGTTGCGTCTGCAGCCCGACAGCATCAGGGCGTGGGAAAGCGCCTGCCAGAACGTGCCCGACGATATCCTCGCGCGGCTCGAGCACGTGCTCAGCGACAACGAGAAGTTGCGCCGCCTCGTTGCCGGGCTCGGCAAAGCGGAATCGCCGCGGCGATTCGGAAGCGAATCCGACTGATTCACGCGCCGCGGCAACCCGGTCCGCGCAACATCCGGCAGAACCCTGACGAATCGCTGACAACGGCGGCTGGCTTGCCGCTGTCGCCGCGGCATTGCGCGCAATTTCTTCCGATCCTGAAAATCGTCGCGCACGCATGCGTGACTGCATCGCAGTGGAACATTCGGAATTTTTAGACAGGATTCTCGAAACATTTCGACCTTACGAAATGTTCACGGTGCATAGACTGCAGGAGCCGCCGAAGCACACGCGAACCCGGTGCCAACGGCAAGGAGATTTCAAGAAAGGAAACGAAATCAGTCCCCGAATCTGTCTGTACAACCCTGACGTTGGAGAATGTAATGAGACTCGACGCGAATAAGCTTTCGTCGGCGGTCCGCCTTGCGTTATCGCTTGGCGTAGCCGCAACGGCGGGCGTGCTTGGGACCGCCCAGGCGCAAACCGCTGCAGATAACAGTACCGATCAGAAGAGCCAGTCCCTCGAAACCATCGTGGTGACCGGTTCGAATATTCGCCGCGTGGACATCGAGACGGCCAATCCGATCGTCACGATCGACAAGGCAGCGATCCAGCAGTCCGGCAAGCTCACCTTGGGTGATCTCGTCCAGGATCTGCCGGCCGTAACCGGCCCGGTGACCAACCCGCGCGTGAACAACGGCGGCGGCACGGGCTTTTCCTCGATCTCGCTGCGCGGCCTGGGTTCGGCCCGTACCCTGATCCTGGTTGACGGCCATCGCTACTTGTACGGCGACGTCAACGCCATCCCGGCCGACGCGATCGAGCGCATCGAAGTCCTGACCGACGGTGCCTCGTCGGTGTACGGCTCCGACGCGGTCGGCGGCGTCGTGAACTTCATCCTGCGATCGAATTATCAGGGAGCGGAATTTTCCGCCGACTACGGCATTTCGGACCGCGACGATGGCCAGCGCCAGGGTTACCACTTCATCTTCGGCCAGACGACGGACAAGGGCAGCATCATGGCCGGCGTCGACTACAACAAGTTCGAATCCGTGCTGGCTGCCAACCGCGACTTCTCGAAGAACGCCATCTATTACTACTACGGCACCGCTCACGTTGCCGGAGGTTCCAGCCGCACTCCGACCGGAAACATCCAGTTGCCCGCCAATCTCAAAGCCCAGTTCAATTGCGACAAGGGCGGCGATCGGGTGACGTTGAAGTCGCTCGGGTCGCCGGGCACGTCCATCAGCGACTACAAGTGCTACACGCCCGCCGACGGCTACAACTTCCAGGCGCACGGCAACGTCGAACTGACCCCGCAGGAGCGATCGAACGCGTTCGTCGTCGGCAGCTACAAGCTGACCGACAGCATCGAGACGTACATGGAGTTCTTCCATAACAAGACGCAGTCGGCCTCGCAGATTGCACCGCAGCCGATCGATACGAGCGGCAGCCCGTTGGTGATTTCAAAGGACAACTACTACAACCCATTCGGCGTGGATTTTGCCAACGGCGCGAATCAGTTGAAGACGCGTTCGGTCGGCAACGGCAATCGCGTCTCGAATTTCAGCACGACGGTCGACCAGTTCACGGCCGGCTTCAAGGGCACGTTCGGCGATAGCAGCTGGCAGTGGAACGCATATTTCAATTACGGCCACTTCAACCAGCTGGAGCACACCAGCGGGTTCATAAACCTGAAGAAGATCGGCGCAGGACTCGGTCCATCGTTCCTGAATGCGCAGGGCGTGGTCCAATGCGGCACTGCGGCCAATCCGGTTCCGCTCTCTGATTGCACGCCGATCAATTTTTTCGCGATTACCGATCCGAATACGATCGCAGCCCTCAACGCGGCATCCGGCAACACGTTCCAGGACACGGTGTACGTCGAGCGCTCAGCCGTCGCCGAAGCCAACGGCAGCCTGTTCGACCTGCCAGCCGGCACGGTGCAGCTTGCGGTCGGCGCCAGCTATCGCAAGCAGTTCGGCCAGTCGATCCCCGACGCAATCGCGGTTCCGGACGCAGCCCTCATCTGCGATATCGGTACCGGCTGCGTGTCCGCCGCCAGTGGCGGCTACAACGTCAAGGAAGCCTATGGGGAATTGCTGATTCCGCTGCTGAAGGACGTGCCGTTCGCCAACGCGTTGAATCTGACGCTCGGTGATCGCTACTCGAAGTACAGCGATTTCGGCAGTACGAACAACACGAAGTTCGCGATCGAATATCGCCCGATCGAAGACTTGCTGCTGCGCGGTACCGTATCGAGTGTGTTTCGCGCGCCGACGATCAGCGATCTGTTTCAGGGCGCGACGTCCGACGCGCCGCAGGCGGTCGATCCGTGCTACGGCCTGGTCGGCACGAATGCCGCATGCGTGGGCGTTCCGGGCGATGGCAGCTTCAAGAAACCGCCGGGCGCAGTGAGCCAGGTCAACGCCGCGCAATCCGGGTCGGTCGTTGCCGGCATCCCGCTCGGCGCGGAGAGCGGCAAGTCGTTCGACTACGGATTTGTCTACGATCCGCACTGGATCGCGGGCCTGTCGGTCAGCATCGACCTCTGGCGCGTGTATCTCAACAACGAGATCAGCCGCGTCACGGCGCAGGATGCGTTGAACTTGTGCTATCTGTCGAATGGCGGCCCGTTCTGCACTCTGATCCATCGCACCCCGTCGGGCCCGAATGCCGGTCGACTCAGCTTCATCCAGGAGCCCAAAGCGAACCTCGGCCGCCTCGATGCGAAAGGCGCGGATCTGGCGTTTCGTTATCGCTTGCCGGAAACGGCGTTCGGCAATTTTTCAGTCAACTTCCAGACGACATATCTCGACCGCTACGCGGACGACCCGGCACCGGGCACGCCAGGCGACTTCGCGCACGAATATGCCGGCCACTACTCGAGTCCTCTTTCGGCGAACTTCTCGCGCTGGAAAGCGTTGTCGGTGTTGAACTGGAACCTGGGCCCGTGGAGCGCGGCGTGGACGGCGAGGTATGTCGGCAATTACACCGTCGGCTATGCAAACGAGGCTTACGGCCAGTCGGCCTGCCAGTCGAACTCGCCTCCGGGTTGCGAGTTGCATTACGGCGCGTCCGTGTACCACGCCATCACAGCCGGCTACAACATCGAGCCGCTCAACACGCGCGTCGATTTAGGCATCGACAACCTGTCCGACAAGGCGCCAGCGATCATCTATCTGAACAACACGGTCAACGGCAACGTCGATGCGAATACGTTCGACACGATCGGCCGGTTCTATTGGGCGCGGGTGACGGTGAAGTTCTGATAAGGCGAGGGGCGAGGGGCGAGTATCGAGGGGCGAGCAAAAGCGCTCTGCTCTTACTCGTCCCTCGTCCCTCGTCCCTCGCCCCTAGCTCCAGCCAGCGTGCCGCTCGCGTTGCCGTCGGCATCGATGCAAAGGAACGGCAGGCTCAGGCCGACCAGCCAATCGTAGCCGCCACGCAAACCGAGCAACATGCCGAGCGTGGATGCCGCTCCGGCGACGAGGCAGCTGTCGGCAAGCACGCTGACGCTGGCAAAACTCTCGACCGGAAAGCCTGACACCGGGTCGACGATGTGCGAATAACGGCGGCCATCGACGACAACGGCGCGCTCGTAGTCGCCGCTCGTCGCAAGCCCGCCGCCGTGAAGTTCGATCTGCGCGAATGCGCGGCTCGTGTCGCGCGGCGCCTTGATACCGGTGAGCCATGGCGAGCGATCGGCGTGCGCGCCGACCACCGCGAGGTCCCCGCCCAGATCGACGATGCCGTGGACGATGCCGACATCGCGGCAGACCTGCGCCGCGCGGTCGGCGGCGTATTCCTTGACGACGCCGCCGAGATCCAGGCGCATGCCGTGAACCCCGAGCCGCAGGCGCGGACGTTTCCACTCGACTCGACCCCAGCCGCAACGCGCGCGCGCGCGTTCGACTGCGGCGGCGTCCGGCAACCGGCCGCTCTGCAGGTCCCACAGTTTGGTCAGCGCACCGGAGGTGATGTCGAAACGGCCGCCGCTCTGCGCATGCAGGGTCGCCGAAAAGTCGAGCAGGTCGGCGGTTTCATTGTCCACTACTATACTTTCGCCGGCGTCGGCGCTGGCGCCGATCTGCGCGACCAGGCTGTCGTCGCGATAGTGCGAGTACTTGCGGTCGAGCCGGTCGACTTCAGCCTGCGCGGCGGCGGCGGCGCGCGCGGCGACTTCCGCGTCCGCCTCGAGCTGCAGCGCGCACGGACAGCCCATTGCGTTGAACGTGAAGGGATGAATGGCAGAGCGCGCGCGCGCGGAATTCACAGCAGATAGTCGAGACCGATGAAGGCGCGAGTGTAGCTGACGACCGCCGGCACCGGCGCATCGGAACCGCCGAGCGCGTAGTCGGTCGCACCGTGATAACGCTCGACGCCGCCGCTGAATTCCCACTGTCCGAAGCGCTTGCGCAGGTTGACGCTCGCGGAAAACGCACCGAACGTGCCGAGACGGTAGTCGCTGGTGAAGAAGTTGTGCGCGGCCGGATCGCTGAAGAACGGCGCATAGAAGCGCGCTTCCTTCTGACTGTAGTAGCGCAGGCCCGGAACCAGTTGCCAGCGCGCCGGCAGCGGCTGGTACCAGGCCGCCTCGAGCGTCTGCGAGGTGACGCCCCAGTTGTCCTGCGCGTAGCGGAAATCCAGATGCAGCGCCGCATCCGGACCGGCGAATGCGTGGCGGTAGCGCACCAGCCAAGCCAGTTGATCGCGCTCACCGGGTCGCAAATCGTGAATAACGCCCTCGCCGACAGTGACCAGCTTGTACGGATCGGAGAGAAATCCGTGCTCGCTGTTGACCTGGATGCCGGTCTGCAGCACAGAGGAGCGGTCGATGATCCAGGCCAGGCTGCCGAACAGCGAGGTGGTGTTCTTCTGCGCGTGCTCGACGCGTCCGTACTGCTGCGCGTCGACCGGATCGATGAGATCGTGTGAGAAGCTGCCGCCGACGCCGAGCGTCAGCGTAGCGCTGAGCGGAATGCTGCGTTCGATGCCGACCGCGGTCGCGTGATAGTCGCGTTCGGCCGAATACGACGCGCTGTAAGTCGTGCCGCCACTGCTGCCGGTGCCTTGCGTCCACGACGCACTTACGGCGTTGCGATGGTCGCGGATCGTCGCGCCGCTCATGACCTGGATCGGACGATTGCCGGGACCGGGCAACACATACCACGGTGACGAACCGCTCATGACTTCGTGCGTCGCGGTCGCGTTGATCGCCGCGTCGGTGCCGACCGGCGTGGCCAACTGGAACTGCTGCGAAATCACGCCGTAGCGCTCCGGGCTGCCGATGACCGGACGCGGCGCGTACGCGTCTTCGTCGTAGTCGTTGAAGCGGTAGCTGACGAGCGATTCGGTGTCGGCGCCGGCCGCCGTCTGCGCATGCGCTTCGGGCACCAGCGTGGTGGCAGCGCTCATCAGTGCCGCCAGCGATGGGGAAAGGTGACGGCGCATCAGTTGCAACCGCAGCCGCCGCCGGCTGCGCCGATCTCGCCGTTGGTGCCTTCCTTGCTGAAGTGCGTGTGCGCGCGCATCGCCGCCTGCAGCGGATCGGGATCCCAGTGCATGTCCCAGCGTGCCAGTCGCCCGCGTTCCCACGGTTGAACCGGCGTCGTTGCGCAACCGCCGAGCAAAGCGGCGGAGACCAGGATCAGGCGCGCTGCTGCGCCGAACTTAATTCGCATCTGCCCGGCGTCCTTCGGAGTTGCCTGCGATCAGTTCGCGAATCTCGCCGCGCACCGCGTCGATGTCCTGCGGCTTGAATCCGGTGTGACGGCTGCGGACGACACCGTCGCGGTCGATCACGAACGATGTCGGCATGCCGATCAGGCCGAACTTCCTGGCCACGTCGCCGGCCGGATCGGCCAGCGAGGTGTAGCCAACGGGATGTTCGTACAGGAACGCGGCGGGGCCGTCGGCCATCTCGTCGAGATTGATAGCGAGCAAGGTAAAGTCCTGTGCCGGCAATTCGCTGCGCAGCTTTTCGTAGAGCGGAAACGACTGCCGGCACGGCCCGCACCACGACGCCCAGAAATCGAGCAGGACGACTTTGCCGCGCAGCGATTCGAGCGAGACATGGCGCGATTCCGACCCGAACACGGGCAGTTCGAACGCGGGCGCCGGCTTGCCGACAACAGTCTCGACCGCGGCGTGCGCAGTTGCGCATGCGGCGAACATCACGAAGACGCTGAGGAGCCTGGGCAATGAATTGCGCATGAGTGCCTTTCGTCGGCTGGGAAGTGTCGTGCTGCCGCGCGATTGAGCGCGCGGCAGCAGCGTGGGTTGCGAGGGCGCGGCCCGGATCAAGGGCAAGCCAGGCCAGCGATGCTGCTGGCGCGCGCGATCGGCAGCGTGCCGGTGGGCGGGTATCCGGCAGTCGTCGAATTCCAGCTCATCGTGCCGTTGTTGCAGTCGGTGAACTTGAACGTCATCGAGCCCCACTGCGTTACGGTGTCGTCGGTCTTGGCGAAATTCGGCGGGAACCTGGCACCGTTCGAGATGTACGTCGGCAACGTGACCGTGTCGCTGGTCGGGTCATAGCCACCTTGCGCATACAGCCAGGTCTGGCCGCCGCCGTCAGGCGGGAATACGAACCAGATCGCCAGCATGCCGTTGCCGGGCAGGATTTCGAACTGGAAGCCGTGGCCGTCCTGTCCGGCTGTCGGGTTGAACCAGTTGCCGCTGAGGCCCGGGCGGACCGTGAACGCGGCGGCGGCGGCGTTTACAGTAATCGAACCGGCCATCCCGAGTCCGCCAGGCGCCCCGTGGGCCTCGCAGTAATAGGCAACTGTGCCGGGCGTGTTGAACGTGCGTGTGAAGCTCCACAAAGCACCGCTGACATTTCCGGTGCCGCCGGTATCCGAGCAGCCTTGGGCGCACCTCCAGGTGCCACTGTCAGTGACCACGTTGTGCGTGCCACCCTTGTTCTTGAACGTCACCGTGTCGCCGGCGTTTATCGTCAGCGTCGGCGGATTGAAGGTGAGGTTGTTCTCGGCGTCGACTTCCCAATCCTTCGCACCGACGGACCCGGCGCAGAGCAAGAGCAGCACCGCGACCCCCAGAAATGAAAACCGTATGTTCATGACAAATCCTATTCGTTGAGCGTGCGCTGTAATTGCCAGCACGAGTTGGCCAAGACCAGGCATCGACACTTCCCCGTGCCGCGCCCGGACAAATCCGCGTTGCGCCGTCACCAGGTAGCCGTTGCATGGAGGGCAAATGCTGCCGCAGACCCGGCGATTCCGGAACTCGCTGACGTAGGATGAGTCCCGCCTACCTTCGTCAGGGTTCAAATCCGCCAAAGGGCATGCGTAGCGGAGGCGACAGGCGCCGCTAAAGTGTGATGCGCAGCACGATCAGAGTCTGATCGTCATCGCCGATCGGGCCGCCTTGGTGGGCCGTTACCTCGGCAATGATGCTGTCGCACAGGGCGCGCGGAGAATCCGGGCCTGCCGCGACGAGTTCGCGCAACCGGTCGCTGCCGAACATGCGGTCATCCCGATCGCGCGCTTCGGTGATGCCGTCGGTGTAGAGCACCAGCAGGTCGCCCGGCTCCAGCGAGACTTCGTTGTTGCTGTATTCGTAGTCGCGCAGCACGCCGAGCGGAATCTGATCGCTCTCACCGAGACTGATCACTGCGCCGGCCTCGACAGCCATGATTGGCCGCGCGGAGACTGCGGAGGCTATTGGCACGTTCCCGGATTCCGTGACGGCCACGGATGGCCCAAACCGGGCCTCCGACTCCATAATTGGCCGCGCGAAACCGCCGCTGCGACGCAGCAGCATCGGCGGATGACCGGCGCTCAGGTAACTCAGTGTTCGCGTATCGGGTCGATACAACGCGGCGAACACGGTCATGAAATGGCCACGGTTGCGCCGCGAAAAGAAATAGCGGTTGGCGTAGCTGAGCGCGCCGGCCGGCGGCGCCGGCCCTTCGCCGCGATAGGTGCGCATGATCGCGTCGAATTGCACCGCCTCCATCGCCGCCGCGGCGCCGTGGCCTGACACGTCGGCGACGATCACGCCCCAGACATCGTCGCCGGTCGGGGAAAAATCCGGCGGCGCGAACGGAGTCAGGTTGCTCATTTCGTAATAGTCGCCGGCTGCCGTCTCGGCTGGTTGCCAGTGCCAGGCATAGTCGAGTCCGCGAATTTGCGGGTTGTCCGGCAAGAGCAACTTCTGGATATCCGCCATGCTCTCGATTTCGCGACGCTGACGCTCGCTCTGGCGAGTCAGCGAACGCAATGCAATCGGCCGGATGATCAGGCTTGTCGCCAGATTGACGTGCAACAGCATTTGTTCCAGGTGCACCGGGGCAAAACGCCTGGCCAGCGAACTGGCGAACACCAGCCAGTGCGTCAGCTCGCCGCTGTTGGCGAGCGGTATGGCGAGCACCGCTGCAGGCGCGAACAATGCCTGAGCCAGTGGCAGGCTGCGCTTGACCGGTGGCACGGCCAGGACA
>Ga0068867_100004097_pt1 | contig 10243 bp, 8 predicted proteins | sample KBSMisM32_FD_65649 | JGI IMG/M metagenome (GOLD analysis project Ga0068867, IMG submission 65649) | Miscanthus rhizosphere microbial communities from Kellogg Biological Station, Michigan, USA - KBS Miscanthus M3-2 | ecosystem: Host-associated > Plants > Roots > Rhizosphere > Soil ...
CCAGGCGGGAGCGACGCAATGGGATCCAGATGATCGCGATGACGAGCAGGACCAGGACCGCCGGCTTCGGCAGCCATTCCGTAAGGACCGACCCGCTCGCGAGACTCGTCAACCATGTGTCGGCCTGACCACCCGGGACGCTGAGGACGAGCAGCGCACAGCCGGCCCACACGAATGACATGGCGAGCGTGACGATGATGTCTGCCACGCGGGTCACGACGATGAGTGCACCGTTGACCGCGCCGATCAGCAGGCCCAGCAGCAGCACGCCGATCGCGATCGCGACACCGGTCTGGTCGTCGGCCTTGAGCATCGCCGCGGCGGCGACGACGTTCGTGAACGCGATCATCGCCCCGATCGATAGATCGATCCCACCGGAGATCACGACGATCGCCTGGGCGACAGCGGCGAGGACGAGGGCGGCCGCGGAGACGGCAAGTCCCTGGATCCCGGTCGGACCGTAGTTCGGCTGGATGAGTTTGGTGAACACGAGCAGGGCGACGAGGAAGACCAGCAGCCCGAGGATCCAGGTATTACGACGAACGGCGCGGCCTGCGGCCTCCATCGCGTCTGGGCTGCCCGAGGTCACCGGCTGCGCGGCCGCGGTCATCGATCGGTCTCGGCGTCAGACCCGGCGCCGGCCTCCACGGGAGGGGGCGGTGGGGGCGAAGACGCAGCCGCCCCCTCGTCCGCCGCATCTTCCTGGCCGCCCTCGCTCGACGCCTCGGCGATGGTCTCCTCGGGAAGTTCGGCGTCCGCCTTGAGGTTGTAGGCGGCGCGCAGGAGGCGCGGCTCATCCGCGTTGCGCGCGTCGAGTTCGGCGACGACCTTCCCGCCGAAGATCACGATGACCCGGTCACAGACGAGCTGGATCTCCTTCAGCTCCGATGTGTACAGCAGGATCGCTGCACCAGCCTCCGCGAGATCGCGGAGCAGGACGTAGATCTGGTTCTTGGTGCGGATGTCGATGCCGCGGGTGGGGTCGAAGCAGAGCATCGTGTGGACGCCGTCGGTGACCCAGCGGGCGATCGTCACCTTCTGCTGGTTGCCGCCGGACAGGCGTCGCACCTCGGCGCCGGCCCGCGCGTCGATCTGGAGCATCTCCACGGCCCGGCCGACCTTGCCGCGCTCACGCCCGAGGTCGATGGGGCCCCATCGGCGCAGCGTCGCGACGCCGGGTAGCGAGATGTTCTCGCGCACGGACCGCTGCATGAGCAGCGCCTCCGCCCGGTCCGCTGCGATGTACACGACGCCGGCACGGATGGCATCTGCGGGATGACGGAAGGTGGCGGTCGAACCGTCGACGAGGACTTCGCCACTACTCGGGCGGATCGCCCCGGCGAGGATGTCGAACAGCTCATCCTGGCCTTGGCCTTCCAACGCGACGACGCCGAGAACCTCGCCCGGGTAGACCTCGAACGAGACGTCCTCGAGGGCGGTCCCCGACGCGAGGCTCTTGCCGGCGAGGCGCGCGGCCGCGCCCTCGCCCCGGGCGACGGCCTGCCGGGACGCCTCGGTCCGCTCGGGCAGCTCGCCGACCTTGCCGAGCATCAGTTCCACGATCCGTTCCTCGGAGCCCGTCGTCACATCGACGACCCCGACGGTGGCGCCCTCGCGCAGCACCGTCGCACGATCGCAGATCGCCGCTATCTCGATCATCCGGTGGGAGATGAATACGATCGAGCCCTTGCCGCCCCGCTGGCGGCCGATGACGTCGAGCACGCGCTCGGTCAGGTCGGCGGGGAGCGCTGCGGTCATCTCGTCGAGGAGCAGAACGTCAGGCTCGATCGCCAGGGCGCGGGCCAGGTCGACGATCCGCAGCGATGCCAGATGCACCTCCCGCGAGAGCGTGGACAGGTCCAGCTGCGGATGCCCGAGCTCGTTCAGCCAGTGGCGGAAAGGTTCGACGGGGGTATCGGTGAGGCGCAGGTTCGACCGAAGGTCGAGGTCCGGGAGCAACGATGGCTCCTGGTAAACGGAGACGAGGCCGAGGCGACGTGCCTCGCGCGGAGAGCTCGCCGTGCTCTCGCGGCCTCGCACCTTGATCCGGCCACGATCCGGGCGGACCGCGCCGGTGAGGATCTTGACGAACGTGCTTTTGCCGGCGCCGTTGGCGCCCATGAGCGCGTGGACCTCGCCGGACCGGACGGCAAGCGACGCATCGCGCAGCGCAACGACGGCCCCGTAGGCCTTCGCGATACCGCCCGCGTCGAGCATGAGCTCAGCCGTCGAGTTCGTCATGTCCTTCTTGATGAGAGCGGGAGGCTGGGTCAGCCTCCCGCTCGGTGATGGATGAGTGGATGCCCGGGTTACTCGCCCGGAGCCTTGCAGGCCAGCATCTGGTCGATCGAGTAGTCGGTCCATCCGTTGATGTACCAGCTCACCGGCCAGAGGTTGTTGAGGCCTTCGACGTCGATCTCCTGGAGCTTTGCCTTCCCTGCGTCGGTGGTGTTGTCGTACGCCTCCGGCGTCGGCAGGAAGATCGCCTTGATCTGCTTATCGGCACCGGTCGAGTCCTTGACGGTCACATCCTTCGAATCGATGGTGTCACCGTTGAGGGCCTTGAGCGCCAGGTTGAGGCCGGCGCCACCGATGGCCGCAGGGTTGTAGACCGCGAGGCCCTTGAGCCCGTCGTAGCCGCCGTTCTTGTTGAGCAGCATCTCGACGAAACCCTTCAGGTCCGCGCCGACGATCGGCACGAACGGCTTGTTCGCAGCCTTGATCGCATCGACGACCTGCTGGTCGATGCCCGACGTCCAGATGCCCTGGAGGTCGTCGTATTTGCCGCTGTTGATGTAGTCCGTGATCAGCTTGGTGCCCTGCGCGGGATCCCAGCCGGTCGGGACGCCATCGTTGTTCGGCAGCAGCTTGATGCCGGGGTTCTCCGCGAGCGCCTTCATGACGCCCTGGTGGCGGTCGTTGTCGGCCGGGTGGCCGGCGAGGCCGCGCATGTAGTAGACGTTGCCCTTGCCGCCGAGCTGCTTGAACAGCCAGCTCGCGCCGACATAGCCGTACGCGACCTGGTCATTCGAGATGTTCAGCGTATTGGGGTCGGTGACGTACGCGTCGAGCGCGACCGTCTTGATGCCCGCGGCGCTCGCCTCGGCGAGGGCCGGGTTCAGGACGTCAGGCCCGTTCGGGTTGAAGATGATCGCGTCCGGCTTCTTCGAGATCAGGTCTCGGATCTGCTGGAGCTGCGGGTACGTATCTTCCTTCTCGTTCGTCCACGTGCCGGACGACACCTGGCCCGAGACGAGCGCCTGCGCCTTGGCGGTGCAGAGCTGCTCCTCGCGGAAGCCGTTGCCGATACCGAACGCGTTCGAGTAGCCGATCGTGTACTGCTTCGCCGCCGCCGAAGGCGACGCCGCGGCACTTCCCGATGCGGCGGCCGATTCGGACGGCGCCGCCGCGCTCGGCGCGGTCGTCGCCGCGCCACCACCGCTGGAGCAGGCCGCCACGAGGGTCGCGATAGCGCCCCACGCGAACAGCTTCCTGCGGGTGGATCCTTGGATCATTCGACATCCTCCTCCTGAGAGAACGACGCGCCGATCTGGTCGCGTCGGCCAGCGTAACGAACCGTGGTCGCAAGGGGATCTATCGGCGCCACCTCCTTCGCTCGATCACGCGGACCATCACCCCTCCCCGGCGATGGCACGTGCGATGCGTCGCGCGTGCTCTTCGTATGCGGCATCGAACAACGCCCGCGAGCGCTCGGTGCCGACGACCGAGGCTCGGGTGATGGTCGGCGGCAACGCCCCGCGCTCCGCGAGGAGCTGGGCCGTCCGCACCTTGATGCTGTTGGCGACCGCGACCGCCGCGAGCGTCGAGCCCGGCCCGACCGGGGTGTCGACACCGTCGATGGCGACGAGCGCGTCGGCGTGGGGCGTGCACAGGTCGATGACGAGGTCGGCCTCATCTGCGAGGCGGTCGCCGGCAGCAGAGTCCGGGTCCTGTGTCGTCGACTGCGCGAGCGAGGTTACAGCGATGACGCGCAGACGGCGAGACCTCGCGCCACGTGCGATCTCGATGGGAACCGCGGTCGTGCCACCCGCGGAGAACACGATCATCACGTCGCGCGGACCGAACGTGAAGTTCGAGAGGATGACGTCGGCGAGGCCCGACATCCGCTCGATCGCCATGGCCTGGCGCTGCCCGTTCGACCCCACGACCTGGGTGTGGAATGTCATCGACAGCTCGACCATCGGATTGAACCCCGGGTACGAGCCGTAGCGCGGGAACATCTCCTCGACGGGGATCCGCGAGTGACCGGTGCCGAACACGTGGACGAGGCCACCGGAACCGATCGCGTCGGCACACCACTGGCTCGCCTGCTCCATCGCGCCAGCCTGGGTGTCGGCCAGGGCGTCGAGCACGGGCCGTGCTTCGTCGAGCCAGGCGAGCACGGGAACGGCCGTCGCAGCGGTCATCAGTAGCTGCCGCCTGCGCCACCGTCGGCGGCACCGGCCGTGACCGTGGCGGGGTGTCCCGCTTTGCGCGCGCGGAAGTCGTCGATGATCGCCTTGGTCGCCGTCGCGCCGATGCGAGTCGTACCGAGTGCCATGACCTCGAGGAGCGCGTCGAGCGTGCGGACGCCGCCGGCGGCCTTCACCTGGATGTGCGGCGAGACGTTCGCCCGCATCAGGCGCAGGTCGTCGTGGGTCGCGCCACCCGGCGCGAACCCGGTCGACGTCTTGACGAAGTCGGCGCCCGCGGCCTCGGACAGGTGGCAGGCACGGATCTTCTCGTCGTCGGTCAGGTACGCGTTCTCGAAGATGACCTTCACGATCGCGCCACGCTCATGGGCGACGTCGACGATCGCAGCGATATCGGACTGGACGTCGGCATCGCGACCGGACCGCAGCGCCCCGATCTGGATGACCATGTCGAGCTCGGTCGCACCCTCGTCGAGGGCTTGTCTGGCTTCGAACACCTTCGTCGCCGTCGGCTGGCCACCGTGGGGGAATCCGATGACCGTGCCGACGGCGACGTCGGTGCCGGTAAGGATCGAAATGGCGCGGGGGACGTCGACCGGGCGCACACACACCGACGCCACGTCGTACTCCGCCGCGAGACGGCAGCCGTCCTCGATGAACGTGTCATCGAGCTCGGGCCGCAACAGCGAATGGTCGATCGTCTTGGCGATGTCGCGCTCGGTCAGGGAGTCGATCGAGAGGGCGTCCGTCATGTCAGTGGCAGTACGGGCGCAACACGTCGCGGGCGATGAGGAACCCCTGCTTGACCTTCTCGTCGGTCCCCTCGAACCGGCGGTCCTCGTGCTCGATGATGCAGTCGCCCTCGTAGCCCTGGCGATACAGCTCGCCGTGGACGATCCCCCAGTCGACCTCACCGAGCCCCGGGATACGTGGGATCTGCCACCCGATACCCATCGAGAAGATGCCGCGCTCGTAGAGCGCGTCGCGGTCGATCATCAGGTCCTTCGCCTGGTAGTGGAGGACGTGCTTCCCGAATTCCTTCAGGAAGCGCTGGATGTCGATCATCTGGAGGATCAGGTGCGACGGGTCGAAATTGAGCCCGATCGTGTCGCTCCATCGTTCGAGGATCCGGCGCCACTGGCGTGGCGTCGTCGCGATGTTGTTGCCGCCCGGCCACTCGTCGTACGAGAAGAGCATCGGGCAGTTCTCGAGCGTGATCTTCACGCCCTGGTCGTTGGCGAATTTCACGATGTCGGGCCAGACGCGCAACGCCTCTTCCCAGTTGTCGTCGAGGTTCTTGGCAGCGTCACCACCCATGAACGTGTTGACGAGCGGGATGCCCATCTTCCGCGCCGCGACCATCACCGCCTTGAGGTGGTCCGTGACCTCCTTGCGATGCTCGGGGTCGGGATGGAGCGGGTTCGGGTAGTAGCCGAGGCCGGAGATCGACAGCCCCTTGGACGCGAACTCGTCGACGATCTCCGTGGCCTGGTCGTCGGACAGGTTCTTGACGTCGATGTGGCTCGTGCCCGCGTAGCGCCGCGTCGGTCCGGCCGACTGCGGCCAGCAGGCGATCTCGAGGACCTCGAAGTCGGCGCTCGCCGCCCAGTCGGCGACGTCCATCAGCGGCGTATCCGGGAACGGGGCGGTCAGGAAGCCGAGCTTCATGCGTGTGTCTCCACTGGAGCGGCGCTGGATGAGGCGGGCGTGGACCGGTCGACATCGACCCAGCGGCCCTCGCGGGCACTGCGCGCGATCGCGTCGCCGACGAGCATCTCGTCGTGGCCGTCGGCGAAGGTCGGGTAGCCGGGCGAGGAGGAGCGTCGCCCGGCTACCACGTCGGCATAGACCGCCCGGAAATGGGCACAGAACGTGTCGAAGAAGCCTTCGACATGACCGCCCGGCAGGGCGGCCGCGGCCTGGCCGGCGTCGTTCATCAGGGCGGGGTTGCGGATGAGGATCTCGTTGGGTCGCTCGCGGTGGCCGATCCAGGCCTCGTCGGGCCGCTCGCTGTCCCAGGCCCAAGCGCCGTCCGAACCATCGATCTCGTAGACCAGCGAGTTCTTCCGACCCGGGCTGATCTGGGAGATGCTCACGGCTCCGCGGGCGCCGCCATCGAAGCGCAGCAAGATCGTCGCCGTGTCCTCGGTCGCGATCTCGCGGTCGACCGTCTCGGTCGAACGGTCGGTCGAGAACGTCTCGACGGGCCCTGTCGGCTCCTGGCGCGTACCGATGAAGGTCGTCAGATCGGCCATCACCGACGCGACGTGCTCGCCCGTAACGAACGTCATCAGGTCCAGCCAGTGCGAGCCGATATCGCCGACCGCCCGGAGCGCGCCGCCACGATCGGGCTGCAGGCGCCAGTTCCAATCGCTCTCGAGGAGCAGCCAGTCCTGGAAGTAGCGACCGGTGACCAACCGGACGTCGCCGAGGCCGCCGTCGGCGACCAGCGATCGTGCGTGCTGGTTCAGCGGGTAGTAGCGGATGTTGAAGTTCGTCGCATTCACGAGGTCCGTGCCCGTCGCAAGCTCGACCAGGCTGGCAGACTCCTCGGCAGTCATCGCCAACGGCTTCTCGCAGACGACGTGCTTACCGGCTCGGAGGGCCGCCGCGGCCTGGTCGACGTGCAGGTCGTTCGGAGAGGTGACGTGGACGACGTCGACGGCCTCGTCAGCGAGCAGCTCGTCGAGCGAGACATATGCCTTCGGGACGCCGAGGGCATCGGCCCGTGCCGCCCCACGTTCCGGGGTGCTGCCGAGGACGCCGAGCACGTTCACGCCGATCCGTCGCAGGGCCTCGACATGCACCGTGCCGATGAACCCCGTGCCGATCACAGCGGCGCCGATCGATGCGCGATTGACCAAGGGCGTCGGGCCTCCTCCAGCCTGGCGCGAGTCTTGGGACTGTCTAGACAGTCTAGATGACCATCGCTACGTCGGGGACGTAGCAACCGTTTTCCACCGTGCTGTGCCGATCGTACTTTGGTCTGTCAAGTGCAAAAGTCGTCTTTTCGTGCACTGAGGGCCTATCATCCCGCCCGTGGTCGACCAAACCGATCCCGAGGCGCCGTCGCCACTGCCGGACGAGATCCTCGATGACCTCGTCACGGTGCTCGACGAGATCCGCCTGGGGCGATCCCGGTCGCGGTCAGAGCTCGTCCAGCGCACCGGATTGGGCCGCGCGATCGTCGGCCGGCGGGTCGGCGAACTGATCGACCGCGGACTCGTGGCGGAGGGTCCGGTGGGGCCGAGCACCGGCGGCCGCCCGCCGAGACAGCTGGCGTTCCGCGCGACCGCCGGCCATCTCCTCGTCGCGGACCTGGGCGCGACCAGCATCGATGTCGCGCTCACGACCCTGGACGGGCGGATCCTCGGCCATCACGACGAACCCGCCCGGATCGAGGACGGACCCGACGCCGAGCTCGACCGGGTCGACGCGCTGTTCCAGCTCTTGCTCCGGAGTGCCAAGGACGTCCCGGGACGCCTCTGGGGGATCGGCATCGGCGTCCCTGGTCCCGTCGAGTTCGGTTCCGGCCGGCCGATCTCCCCACCGATCATGCCGGGCTGGGACGGCTACCCGATCCGCGAGCGCTTCACGGCCCGCTACGGTGCGCCGGTCTGGGTCGACAACGACGTCAACCTCCTCGCCCTTGGAGAGTGGCGCTCGGGTATCGCCGCGGGTCACGACAACGTCGTCGTCATCAAGGTCGGGACCGGGATCGGGGCGGGGATCATCTCGGACGGCCGCCTCCATCGTGGCGCCCAGGGAAGTGCCGGCGACGTCGGTCACATCCAGGTCTCGGATGACCCGTCCGTGCTGTGCCGCTGCGGCAACATCGGCTGCCTCGAGGCCTACGCCGGGGGCGCTGCCCTGGCTCGCGGCGGTGAGGCGGCCGCGGCCGACGGCTCGAGCTCGCGGCTCGCCCTGGCCCTCGACCAGAGCGGGAGCGTCTCAGCCGAGGATGTCGCGCGTGCTGCGTCGTTCGGCGACCCGGTCGCCGTCGCGATGCTGCAATCGGCCGGAAGGCGGGTCGGCTCGATGCTCGCGAGCGTCGTGAACTTCTTCAACCCATCGCTCGTCGTGATCGGCGGCGGCGTGGCGAACAGCCCCGAACTGTTCATCGCCGCTATCCGCGAGACCGTCTACCGCCGCTCGCTGCCGCTCGCGACCCGCGATCTGCGCATCGCTCACTCGTCGCTCGGCGGTCTGGCCGGGGTCATCGGCGCGTCGGCGATGGTCGTCGATCAGCTGTTCGCGCGGGAATCGATCGGTCGCTGGCTTGAGGCAGGCTCTCCCTCGGATGCGCAGGACCTCACCGGGGACGCGCCACTCGCGCGAGCCGGCTAGGCTGCTCGCGCCCGACCGCGAGGCTCAGTTCGCGACGATCCGGTCGCTGAAGTCGCCCGATTCCGGGTCTTTCACGATCAGTCGATGGCGCCCATCGGGCAGGATCTCGCGCTTGATGACGGTCTGGCCCTCGAAGGTCTCGGGAGTCGATGCGATCCGCGGCGTCGCGCCACCCCGCCAATCGAGCTCCACGGCCTCCCAGCGGCCACTCGTCGCGGAGCGGTAGCAGGCGTCCATGACGGCGTTCACCACGTACCCGTCGTACAGCGTCTCGCGTGGCTGCTCGCCGCCTTCCATGGCCCGGAACATGTCGCTGAACATGTCGACATAGCCAAGCTCGGATGCCTCATCGCCGACCGGGAACAGCCAGCCGGCCTCGGTCTCGGCCTTCTCGGCGACGTAGCCCGTGCCACCGCCCGCGGTGAACATCTCGAACCCAGTCCGCAGGAAGTGGTTGAGCCAGACCGTCCCGTGGGTCCCGGCGACCTCGTCGCGCAGATCCATGCCGCCACGGAACGTCCAACTGACCTCGAACTGGCCGATCGCCCCGGACTCGAAGCGGATCAGCGCGACCGCGTTGTCCTCGTCGCTGATCGGGTGGACGAGCGTGTCCGTATGGCACATCACCTCGAGCGGCCGGTTCCCCTTGCCGGCGAAGTTGCGGATGATCTCGATGCAGTGGCAGCCGAGGTCGATGATCGCGCCGCCACCGGTCAGGCGGCCGTCCCAGAACCAGGCCGCATGTGGTCCGGGGTGGGTCTCCCTTGAGCGGACCCAGGTGACCGCGCCGATCGCCCCGCCCTCGACGGCCGTCACGGCCTTGAGGGTCTTCGGGGTATAGACGAGATCCTCGAGATAGCCGCCGAACACGCCCGCCGACTCGACCGCCTCGAGCATCCGCTTGGCCTCATCCGCAGTTCGCCCGAGCGGCTTCGTGCAGAGCACGGCCTTGCCGGCCTTTGCCGCCGCCACCACAGCCTCCTCGTGGAGATGGTTGGGCAGCGCGACGATCACCACATCGACGTCGGGATGCTCGATCGCCGCGACCATGTCGGTCGTGCTGTCGGGGACGTCCCAACGCTCGGAGAAAGCGCGTCCCCGAGCCTCGTCCCGCGCGTACACGATCCGCACGCGGTCACGACTGCGCTGGCCGTGGAGGGTCGTCGTATAGAAGTCGCCGATGAACCCGCCACCGAGAAGCGCGATGCGATGGCTCTCCAACGTGATCCTCCTGCTAGGTGGTCGCGGCGGCGACCGGCGACCGGCCGGCGACGAGATCGCGCCCCGCGACGAGCGCACGGAGCTTCGCGGTCGTCGCCCAGCGCGCGGTCTGGCTGAACCCACAGTCGGGGACCAGGCTGAGTCGCTCCGCCGGTACGCCGGTCGCGAGGACGGCGTCGATCCGCTCGGCGACCTCGTCGGCGGACTCGAGGTGGTAGTTCTTGACGTCGATGACACCGGCT